>OOAA01000748.1_pt1 | contig 20600 bp, 10 predicted proteins | sample 1671671 | NCBI WGS metagenome assembly OOAA01 (sample SAMN06348180, study PRJEB24527) | human gut metagenome | biome: human gut; feature: ankylosing spondylitis patient; material: feces | host: Homo sapiens | place: China | collected 2015-10 | reverse complement strand
TAATTGGGGGGCGGGTTTGTAACCCGCGGCAGCAGCAGGTTTTGAGCATCTACTTTAGTTTCACACAAAACACATTCGCTATTTTTATAGCCCCAGACAATACGTATCGTAACAAATAGCGCGAGCACCAAAGCCTTCTTTTTGAAATATGAGGCCTTCGTTGAGGTAACGACCATCTTGTTCGTTGCACGTGCCAAAGTCAAAGTAGCGCACATGAGGGAATAACACCGCTGCTTGGCTTAATAACTGCGCAAACAACCAGTCTAAAGCCCCCAATGCACACCCCGCATCAGAGGCTGCTATGTATTGCACGTGTACCACATGACGCGTAATGTAAAGCACACAACCAGCTTGTATCGTATTAGTTGTTCTCTCTGTGGCTACAAACAAACGAATATTTTGAGGGAAACGTTGCATCAATAGTTGCATCTCTTGCAGCGTGTGCACAGGGCGTGCATCGTAGCGAGCATGAAGTATTTCCTCCAACACTTGCCAATAGGCTGGCAAGAAGCTGATGCCTTCGGCTTCTTGCAATGTGCCTAATCGATTGGCCTTATTTACCTTACGACGGCGCAGCGTACTGAGCGCATAAGGTTGCGCGAGATCCACTACCGAGGCGATTAAGCGAACTGTGAGTTGGGCATCGTGGCGAAAGAGCCAATATAGATCTTCTTCACACGGATAGTCGGCGTAATGGTGGGGCACAGGTTTATACTTTAAGGTAGTAAAGCCTTGTGCTTTATACCATGCCATGATGCTTTGCATTACCTCCCCCGTCAACGTGGCCGTCATGTGAGGGGAGAGCAACAGACCGCCATAGGTCAATCCGCCATGCGACTCTACGCAATGCTCGTCCGCGCGACTAACATTGGCTGGCAATAAGGCCAAGACGCGCTCATGGTCGTCCAACACCATGAGTGAGATGTCGCGAAAACGGTCGGCATGATAGTCCATATACTGACGATTGAACAAGAAGGAGGCCTGACGCACCCCACCATTGTCAACTGCCGCATTCCACAAAGCCTCATCAGCTGAAGTATAGCGTTTGATTGTATAATTCATAGAAAAGTTTTTTTTCAAAAGCAAAATGTAAGTAGCTCAGCAACTGGGGGCAGACCTTTGGCTTGCGAGGAAAGGAGAAAGAACATTCTTATTCCTTTCGCAGACCAAAGACCTGTCCCCCAGTTGTGCTGAGCTACTTACATTTTAGGGTGGTTCTAATAATTCTGAAATAGGGATTTGTGCGCTATCGGAAGTGTATTTTTGAAAGTTTGTGAGGGAGCATAGCGGGCTATGTGACCGAACAAACTTTCAAAAAGACACTTTCGAGAGCGTACAAATCACATTTCAGAATAGCAGAACTCTAAAAACAGAATTTTTAGAACCACCCTTTAATGGTTTACTTCAACACCTTAAACACCTTGGTGCCTACCTTCACGAGGTAAACTCCATTGGGTTGCGTGGTGATAGGAGCCGTGAGTTGCGAGGTGGCCGAAGTAGCTTGTGCAGTTGCTACGATACCACCGCCTAAGTCGTAAACGCGTAAGGTCGTGCCTGCGGCAATCGTACCTGTGCAAACTACCATGCCATTCTCTACGCACACGTTGAAGTCAGCCGGTGCAGTAGCTACGACATCGTTAATGCCCGTTTCGTTCATGAATTGCGGACGGAAACGTATCATGTTGCTAAACGTACCGACAGGACACTCATACTGGCTGAGTGTACCCGTACCCCTACCGCAACTACCATTGCCAAGGCCCTTCTGATAATAGTCCAAATGAAGAATAACTGAACTCTTGTCTTGCTTCAAGTTCCAACGGTGGCGTGCGTTTGCCATTTCAGCATCTGTGTAATGCAATGCCGAGAAGGCTACTTGACCTTCAGTCTGTACATTGAGCAAGAAGCCAGCCTTCATATCAGTAAGGGTGAGTTCGCGCAAGCCTTCGTGATTGCCACATGATTGTGGGTGAGGCGTTGTACCAAACTCATCGCTCACGGTGCTGGTGTAACGGCCTAACAAAGCAGCGTCTTTGCGGTCAACGTAGCTATCCCATGGACCGAGTGCATAATACTCTAACTGTTCTAAGCTGCCAGGCAATACAATCCTCGAACCAATACGACGTAGGTTGCTCACCTCGTGTGATGTGTAAGTACTCTTCACGTCTACCGTACCGTTTGGATAAACCGTATAGTCGTATACCACATCACAATACTTACCTGTACCCTTGGTGCTAAACGTCACATTGCCTTTGTCATTGAGCTTAGGTGACTTCGTAAGCGTAAACTTGCTAATGCCGTTAGAATCATCAAGCGAGTTGCCTGAAGCCTCATCGTTTTCTACCCAACGGAAGTTGTCGTAAGTAAAGTTGTTAGCCAACTTGTCTATTATCTTGTAGTTGCCATACGTCCATGAATACAGACGACCCGTTGAAGGATTGAGTACGATGCTAAACTTATCGTTCTTGATTTCCGTATCGCCACTCTTATCACCGATAGTCAAAGCCAAGTTGCCAGCATCGACAGTAGGCAGTGTAGCACTGCGCTCTTGCAGTGTAAACTGCTGTTTGCCTACGGGATAACCTGCATCAGCCCACAACGTAGCGTCCTTCTGTAAGAAAGTGAGGTCGAGCACGTACTCGCTCGTCTCGTCCATTTCTGTCGTAAGTGGCAGGTCGATGGCTCCACTATTGCTTGCAGGCGATGCTGCGGGCAATGAGATGGTGTCAGTCTCTACTCGTTCACCATTCTTCAAGACGGTGTAAGCCATAAGGTAGTTGTCAAGCGTTGTGAAGTCGGTGTTGTTGTTCACCGTCACGCGCTTACGGCGCAAGTTGAAGGAAGCTGAGATGGGGCTATATACTTGCTTCACCTCGGCCAACTTAGGAGTCCAAGCACGATCGCCTGGCACGAGGCCATTGTTGACGAAGTTGCCTTGGTGATTGTAGTTAGAGAAGTCGTTACCTGTGCGATACTTCGGATAACCATTTTCGGTCAACTTACCCGACTTGATGTCAGAAGCATGATAGATGCTCTGGTCTACCCAGTCCCAAATGCAGCCACCCATACCATAGGTAGAGCTGCGCATGGTGTTCCAATATTCGCTAAAGTTGCCCACAGCGTTACCCATAGCGTGAGCGAACTCACACATAAAGTAGGGTTTACCACCCGTGTTGTTGGCATCACGGCTCATATTGCTATAGCTCGGATACATCACACTATACATATCGGTATAGCTGGCGTTGCCACGAGTAGCTCCTTCGTAGTGTACCATACGGCTGGGGTCAACTATCTTCAGCGTATCGTAAGTGGCAGCTAAATTGCTACCCACACCGCTTTCGTTGCCAAGGCTCCAGAAGAGGACTGAGGGATGATTGCGGTCGCGCTGTACCATGCGAATGGTGCGGTCGATGTATTGTGGACGCCACGTGCGGGCCGAGCTAATCGTGTTGCCGCTCTGCTCCCAGTTGAAGTGACACTCAACGTCGGCCTCGTCCATGCAGTACATACCATAGTAGTCCATCATGGCATACATCTTGGGTTGGCGTGGCATGTGTGAAGTACGCAAGAGGTTGACGTTGGCTTGCTTCATCATGGTGATGTCGCGCAACATGGTGTTCACATCAATCGAACGACCATGTACGGGGTGTGTATCTTGCGTATTGACACCACGGAAGATAACGCGCTTACCGTTTACATATACCTTGCCTGCACCCGTATATACCTTGCGGAAGCCATACTTAGTAGCAAAGGCCATCTCTTCACTGCCGTCGGCTGCGAGTTGTGAGAGTTCAATAGTGTAGAGTTTAGGCGACTCTGAGTTCCAGAGTTCAATGCCACTCAACGAATTGAAGGCCACTTCTTGCTGCAAGTTAGTCTGACCAGCTTCGAAAGCAAAGTCTACCACCTTTTCAGCCACTTGTTCGCCCTCAGGGCTGATAATGCGCGCACGCACCTGCTTCGTTACGGCCTCAGCTGAAGGATTATTCATGCTTACGTTTACCGTCACAGCAGCCGATATGTAGGGTGCCGCGAGGTCGTCCGTGATTACATGGTCAGCTATGTAGGTTTTGGGCGTAGCATAGAGGTAAACGTCGCGATGTATACCGCTCATGTGCCACATATCCTGTCCTTCCAAGTAAGAGGCATCACTAAAGCGGTACACTTGTACGGCTATGTTATTCTCCCCTTGACGTACCACCTTACTGAGGTCGAACTCAGCGTCGTTGTTAGCTCCTTGGGTATAACCAACGTATTGGCCGTTCACCCACACGTAGGCAGCACTGTAAATACCGTCGAAGTGGAGTACGACGCGCTTATCTGTCCAACCTTCGGGCAGCGTGAACGTGCGGCGATACGAAGCCACTGAGTTCTTACAGTTATAGGCCATGTCGAGGTTGGGATAATTGTCTTGGAACGGATATCCTACATTTATATAATAAGGATCGCCATAGCCTTTCATCTCAAGACAAGACGGCACACTGATGGTGTCCCACTTTGAGGCATCAACGTTGTCGGCATAAAAGTCGTCCTTGGGCACGTTGCTGAGTTCGGTGGTCCACTTTAAGTTCCATACGCCATTGAGTGAGAGCCACTCTGCGCCTTGAGGGTCAACCCAAGGACGAGCGTAACGCTCTTTGTCGGCTTGTAGGGCTGCCGTATTGGCATAAGGCATAAAGGTGGTATGGCCAGGGAGTTTATTCTCTTCGAAGAAGGTCTCATCGCTCCAGTGAGGGCGATCAGCTTTGGGTTGTTCCGTGGTCTCTTCAAATACGAACTGAGTAGTAACGCCTTTGCTCTCATCCTCGTCTGACACGTTGAGTTGGTCACCACTCTTTTCCATCATGCGACGGTTGGTATTGGCCGACCACACAATTTTATAGGTGTTCTCTGCGCCTTCTACAGGAAGAATCTGAAAACGTTGATTTTCCGATTTTACATCGGCCTTCCACTGCAAAGGGTTGTACCACTTAGCGGGAGCTGCATCAATGGCAAAGGCAGGATAGCCTGCGTTGACGATGATATATTCGTTTTCGTTGCCCGTACTGGTGAGTGTCCACTTTTGCCCCATTGAGGCGTCCGACACGGCTTCGAGTTTTATCTCAGCACTGTTTTGAGCGGAGTTTCCGTTGGAGAATACTTTGCCCGAAACAGAACTTTTAATATAATACGTCTTTTCGGTGCTGAGCTGTGCCCACGAGGTGAAGGTGGCACTACAGAAAACGGCCAACGCAAACAGATTTCGCAATCGGTTTGTGTTAGGTTTAATTGGTTTAAGCATATAATTTGTATTGAAAGGTAACATTTTGATAAACGTGCATGCTTTGCACGTTGCAAATTTACATTTAATTAAGGGGGGAGCAAAATAAACAACACAATTAACAATCATTTTGAGGAAAGAAAATGCGAAACGATGAACAAGCTACATATATTTGCGCGCTTCGCACTTGGGGAGCGAACGCTTACATCTCTTTAATCTATTTCTATTACGTTTTGGCCTATCTTTCAAACTACAGCTGAACTATTCATCGGACTTGCCCACTCGGTTATCGTCCGTAAAAGTATCTCTGTAACGAGCCATGTTTGTTAAACTGCAATTTATCGGCCTAACGAGAATGAACATTAACAAATAATTAACAGAAAAATTAATGAAATAATTAATGTTCAATTAATGATAATTAATGTTCAAAACAACGCGCGAAGCGCGCCTAAACTTAAACGTTAACTATTTATGTTATGCGCTTCGCGCTTTGTTTTGAACATTAATTATCATTAATTGAACATTAATTATTCCATTAATTTTTTCGTTAATGTTCATTCTCGTTAGGCTGCTAAAATATAGTTTGTCAAATACTATTTCATGTAAAAGGCGTTTACGAACCAAAATATGTCCTACCTTTGCATCATGCATTTATCAGAACTGTTAAGTCATATTGCTACTCACCCACAGGTGAGAGCATTATCCGAAATATTGAGCGACCGAAAGAACGTGCTAACTCACCTTGTGGGCCTGCAAGCCTCGGCCGCTCCCGTAGCTTTTGCGGCACTGAGCAAGCAGCAAAAGCCCCTTAATCGTCCCCTGCTATTTATACTCAATGATGAAGAAGAGGCAGGCTACTTCTACCATGATCTCACCCAACTGCTCGACGACGAACACGTACTCTTCTATCCCTCCACCTATCGCCGTGCCGTAAAGTATGCCCAACGCGATGCTGCTAACGAAATCTTGCGCACCGAAGTGCTCAACCGCTTGTCGGCACTCCAAACTGGAGGAGCGGCTACGAAGGCTCCTTTATATATAGTAACCTTCCCCGCAGCCTTATCAGAACGCGTCGCTCCACCTCAAAATATGGTAGAGCGCACGGTCAATATCACAAAAGACGGCAGTTACGACCTCACTGAACTCACCAAACGATTACTTGAAATAGGCTTTACACGCAAAGACTACGTCTACGAGCCAGGCGAGTTTGCCGTGCGCGGTTCCATACTCGACGTGTACTCTTATGCCTCAGAGTTCCCCTATCGTATAGACTTCTTTGGCGATGATGTAGAAAGCATACGCACCTTTGAGGTGCAAACCCAATTGTCGAAGGAAGCAAAGGATAGTGTCAGCATCGTGCCTGACACGGAACAAGGCAGCAGTGCTGCTCATCTGGTGTCGCCCACCGACTACCTACCTTCCGACACCCTCTTAGTCGTGAAAGACCTCACCTTCGTACACGACACGATAGAGCGTACCTATCGCGAAGGGTTTGCGCGTCAAGCCCAACAAGAGGTGGAGGCTACTTCAGAGATGGAGGCCGAAGCCCAGCGTCAACGTTTGCAGAAGGAACTCCTACTCATTACGGGTGAAGCCTTCTTGCGTGGTGTGGCCTCGTTGCAGCGCGTCAATATCGGTACACACCCCTTGGGGAATGTTACGACACAGGTGCAGTTTAACACAGAGCCACAGCCACTCTATCACAAGAACTTCGACTTGCTGCGTCAAAACCTACGCCAACTCAAAGTCGATGGCTACCAAGTGTACATCTTGGCCGACAGTCCGAAACAAACAGAGCGTTTGCAGAGCATCTTCGACGAGATGGACACCGCTTCTGTGCTTTTCCAACCCGTAGAGCGCACCCTGCATGCAGGTTTTATTGACAACGACCTCCGCATTTGCTGCTTCACTGATCACCAAATTTTCGACCGCTTCCATAAGTATAACCTAAAGAGCGACCATGCCCGCGATGCCAAAATGGCCCTTTCGCTCAAGGAACTGATGCAGTTCGAACCAGGCGACTATGTGGTCCACATCGACCATGGTGTGGGACGTTTTGCCGGTTTGGTGCGTATGCCAGGGGCAGACGGTGCGATGCAAGAGATGATCAAGCTCACTTACAAGAATGAAGATGCCGTCTACGTGAGCATTCATGCTCTCCACAAAGTGTCGAAGTATAAAGGCAAAGAGGGCGAACCACCTCGTATTAGTAGTTTAGGTACAGGGGCTTGGGAGAAACTCAAAGAGCGCACTAAGAAGAAGATAAAAGACATTGCGCGCGACCTCATTCGTCTTTATTCACAGCGAAAGGAAGAAAAGGGCTTTGCTTTCAGTCCCGACTCCTTTATGCAACATGAGTTGGAAGCCAGCTTCGTATATGAAGATACGCCCGACCAACTCCGCGTAACACAAGAGGTGAAGCGCGACATGGAGAGTGCCAAACCTATGGACCGCCTCGTATGTGGCGATGTGGGTTTTGGTAAGACCGAGATAGCCGTGCGTGCGGCTATGAAGGCTTGTGCTGATAATAAGCAAGTGGCCGTGCTGGTGCCCACCACCGTGCTGGCCTTGCAACATTATAAGACTTTTGCAAGTCGTCTGAAGGACTTCCCCGTACGCGTTGACTACCTCACCCGTGCGCGTACGACAGCCCAAACTAAGGCTTTACTGAAGGACTTGGCCGATGGAAAGATAAACATACTTGTTGGTACGCAAAAGTTGATTGGCAAAAGTGTGAAGTGGAACGACCTCGGTTTGCTTATCATTGATGAAGAACAGAAGTTTGGCGTAGCGGTGAAAGAGAAGTTGCGCCAGCTCAAGGTGAATGTTGATACGCTCACCATGTCGGCCACGCCCATTCCGCGCACCCTACAATTCTCGCTCATGGGGGCACGCGACTTTAGCGTTATTCAGACGCCGCCCCCCAATCGTCGCCCCATTCAGACGGAGATTCACACCTTCAGCCATGAAGTCATCGCTGAGGCCGTCAACTTTGAGATGAGCCGAAATGGGCAGGTGTATATCGTTACCAACCGTGTAGCCGCACTGCCTAACTTAGAGAGTTTGGTACACAAGTACGTGCCAGATGCGCGCATTGCCATAGGTCATGGACAGATGCCGCCCGATCAGTTGGAAAAGATTATTATGGGCTTTGTCAATTACGATTACGACGTACTCATCTCCACTACTATAGTTGAGAATGGCATCGACGTGCCGAATGCCAACACCATTATCATTGATGCGGCTCACCACTTCGGACTCTCCGACCTTCACCAGATGCGTGGTCGCGTAGGACGTGGCTCGCGTAAGGCTTTCTGCTATCTTATGGCACCGCCTTTGGCCTTGCTGCCTGATGAGTCGCGTCGCCGTTTGGAGGCTATCGAAAACTTCTCCGACCTTGGTTCGGGGATACACATAGCCATGCAAGACCTCGACATTCGTGGCGCAGGCAACCTCTTAGGTTCGGAACAGAGTGGCTTCATTGCCGACTTGGGGTATGAAACGTACCAGAAGATATTGGCTGAGGCCGTTACGGAACTCAAGAATGACGAGTTTGCCGACCTTTATGCTGATGAACTCAAGAAGACGGGTCATCTCAGTGGCGAGCGTTTTGTGGACGATTGTGCCGTAGAGTGCGACCTTCACGCTTATTTCCCCGAAACCTACGTGCCAGGGGCCACAGAGCGTATGTTGCTCTATCGTGAACTCGACTCCTTAGCTTCAGACGAACAGATAGCTGACTTCCGTCATCGCATGGAGGACCGTTTCGGTCCGCTTCCGCCTGAGGGTGAGGAACTCTTGCGCATTGTTCCCTTGCGTGCTTTGGGACGCAAGTTGGGGGCAGAACGTCTTACGCTCAAGGCGCGTCGCATGACGCTTTACTTTGTGCGTAACACCGAGAGTGCTTTCTATCAGAGCGACACTTTTGAACGTATCATTACTTTTGCTACCAACTCTTACCAGCGTTGTAAACTTGATGAAAATCGTGGACACCGACGCATGATAATTAATGATGTGCCAAGTGTCGAATCCGCTTTGATAACGTTAAAGCGCATCAACGAACAGTAAACGAGAAGAATTAGATTCCTTCGTTAATGTTTATTCATATTAGGCTTTCAAACTGCAATTTATCGGCCTAACGAAAATGAACATTAACGAAAAAAATTAATGGAATAATTAATGTTCAATTAATGATAATTAATGTTCAAACCAACGCGCGAAGCGTGCCTAAACTTAAACGTTAACTATTTATGTTATGCGCTTCGCGCTTTGTTTTGAACATTAATTATCATTAATTGAACATTAATTATTCCATTATTTTTTTTCGTTAATGTTCATTCCAGTTAGGTCGACAAATTGCAGTTTATCAAATCCGCGTTTAAATGTTTAACACAGATTTGTTAACTTTGCAACGTAAAATGCTGAAACTACCCTTAAAACGATGAGCGAAGAAAATAAAGACGAAATATTGAACGAAACTGACGTTACCAACGAAGCCACTAACGACACCGCCACACCCGAAGCCCACTCCGACTATCACCCCAGTGGGGTGAAAGACGAAGAGGGCAAATTGCAGTTGACGGGTATGTATCAAAACTGGTTCTTAGACTATGCCTCGTACGTTATTCTCGAACGTGCCGTCCCCCACTTAGGTGATGGTCTCAAACCTGTACAACGACGCATACTCCACTCTATGAAACTGCTCGACGATGGACGCTATAATAAGGTGGCCAACGTCGTAGGTCATACCATGCAGTTTCACCCCCACGGTGATGCCTCTATTGGCGATGCCTTGGTACAGTTGGGACAAAAGAACCTGCTCATCGACTGTCAAGGTAACTGGGGTAACATTCTCACGGGCGACAGCGCTGCTGCCCCTCGTTATATTGAAGCGCGACTCTCAAAGTTCGCTCTCGACGTACTCTTCAATCCTAAGACAACGGAGTGGAAGATGTCATACGACGGCCGTAAGAAGGAACCCGTTTCGTTACCCGTAAAGTTTCCTTTACTCTTAGCCCAAGGAGCCGAGGGCATTGCCGTAGGCCTTTCAGCAAAGATTTTACCCCATAACTTTGGCGAACTTTGCGAAGCCGCTATCAAGTATCTGCATGGCGAGGAGTTTCACCTCTATCCCGACTTCTTGACAGGCGGTTCCATCGACGTATCACGCTATAACGACGGCATGCGCGGTGGTGCCGTAAAGGTGCGTGCCAAAATCGAGAAGTTAGATAGTAAGACGCTCGTCATCACCGAGATACCCTATGGCAAAACCACCAGCACGCTCATCGACTCTATACTCAAAGCCAACGAAAAGGGTAAGATAAAAATTCGTAAGGTGGAGGACAACACCGCTGCCGAGGCTGAAATTCACGTTCATCTCACGCCTGGCACATCAAGCGACAAGGCCATCGATGCCCTTTACGCTTTCACCGACTGCGAGACCAGTATCAATCCCAACTGCTGCGTGATTGAAGACAAGAAGCCAAAGTTTCTCACCGTAAGCGAGGTGTTGCGCCGTTCGGTAGACCACACGCGCTCTTTACTTGAGAAGGAACTCATGATACGCCGTGGCGAACTCATGGAGAGTCTTCACTTTGCCTCACTCGAACGTATCTTTATCGAGGAGCGCATCTACAAAGACCGCGCTTTCGAACAGGCTAAAGACATGGACGCCGCCATTCTTCACATCGACAGTCGCTTAGACCCCTTCAAGCCCCAGTTCTATCGTGAAGTGACACGCGACGACATACTGCGTCTCATGGAGATTAAGATGGGACGCATCCTTAAGTTCAATAAAGACAAAGCCGACGAGCTTATCGCCCACATGAAAGAAGAGGTGGCACGCATTGACCGCGACCTGCAGAACATGGTCGAAGTCACCTCTAACTGGTTCCGCCTCATTCGCGATAAATATGCGGCCGAGCACCCTCGCCATACCGAGATACGCTCATTCGACAACATCGAGGCCACCAAGGTAATCGAAGCTACCGAGAAGCTCTACATCGACCGCGAAAATGGCTTCATGGGCATGAGCCTCAAGAAGGACGAGTTCGTGGAGAACTGTTCTCCTATCGACGATGTCATCATCTTCTATCGCGACGGTACGTATAAGGTTACGCGCGTGGCCGATAAGGTGTTTATCGGTGAGACCGAGCGCATGAAGGCGGAGAAGAAAAAGAAAGTAGAGGTCATTCACATCGCCGTCTTTAAGAAGGGCGATAAACGCACAATTTATAATGTCGTCTATCGCGACGCTGCCACCAACACTTGCTACATCAAACGCTTCAACGTGACCAGCATCACCCACGACCGCGAGTACGACCTCACAATGGGTACGCCAGGTAGCAAGGTGCTTTACTTCACGGCCAACCCGAATGGCGAGGCTGAGAGTATCAAGGTTACGTTCCGTCCTAATCCCAAACTCAAGCGCATCAGCATGGACCGCGACTTTGGAGAGATCTTAGTCAAAGGGCGTCAGAGCCGAGGCAACTTGCTCACCCGTGTTGACGTTCATAAGATTACGCTCAAGGCGCATGGTGCTTCTACCCTCGGCGGTCGAAGAGTTTGGTTCGACCATGATGTACAGCGCCTTAATTACGATGGTCGTGGAGAGTACTTGGGTGAGTTCCACTCTGACGACCTCGTACTCGTTGTCCTGCAGAACGGGCAGTTCTACACCACCAATTTTGACCTCAACAATCACTACGAGCCTTCGGGCATTCTGCGCGTTGAGAAGTTTGACGAACACAAGGTGTGGACGGCCGTACTCTTCGATGCCGATCAACAAGGTTTCCCTTACGTTAAGCGCTTCGTCCTTGAACGTTGTGCACAAACGCGGCCACTAAATTTCTTGGGCGACAACCCCAACTCTCGCTTTATCTTGCTCACCGATCAAGTATATCCGCGTCTGCAAGTGACCTATGGTGGCAACGAGGACTTCCGCGATCCGCTCGAAATTGATGTGGATTCGTTCATTGCCGTTAAGGGTTACAAGGCCAAAGGTAAACGTATCACCACGCTTCCCATTGAGAAGATAGAAGAACTCGAACCGCTTCGTCAGCCCGTCACCGAGGCTGAACCTCAAGAGGACGAGAATGATAACGACAATTCCCCCGAAGTCGATACGGATGACCCAACCCAAGAGCCTTCCCTCTTCGATAATAATGACAACGCTTAACATCAAGTCGCGCTTCGCGCTCCAGGAGGAGAAACATTAATTATCATTAATTAACCATTAATTTCTTCATTAATTATTTCATTAATTATTCTCTTTTGGTAATTAATGAGACAATTAATGAAGAAATTAACGAAATAATTAATGAAGAAATTAACGAAATAATTAATGAAGAAATTAATGGTCAATTAATGATAATTAATGTTCCTCCCCCAGGAGCGCGAAGCGCGACCTTGCATTATGAATATTAATGTTTAGAGCGCGAAGCGCGACCTTAACGTTTTCCCCTCCAGAATTATATGTTCTCCTCTCAGTATTACCGTTTCCTTGCGTTCCCACTATTCGTGTTATTAACGTTCAGCTGCCAGCATAAGCGACAAAGCGTCACTCAGCACCAAATAGACAGCGTCGTCGAAGCCAACCGCGACCTCCTCTACGCTGCCCCTTATAAGGCCGACACGACCTTTATGCAGTGGCAGAAACGTGTCAGCGACAGCACCCAATGGTATCGCTTCGAACTCTATCGCGCTACCGCCCACCAACGTGCGGGTGACACTCTTTGGGCCAACAAAACTTATAATAAGGTGAAAACGTGGAGCGTGACACACCACGAACCCCAACTTGAAGGCTTAGTGTATAATCACCTCGGCACCTCCGCTCTGCTTGCAGGTTACAACCGCCAAGCTTGCCAGTACTATGAACGAGCCTACACCTTGTTAAACCAACCACCTAAAACAAACGACCTCATAGCCGCCACTATCAACGTGGCCGATATGTACCAACAGTCAGGCCGTCTGCCATTAGCAGCAGAACGTTATCGTTACGCCCTCTTCATAGCTGATTCATTGCACGATAGTACCAATCGGGCCGCTATCTGCTGCGGACTCGGACTTATCTATATGGAGTTGGAAAACTTTAAAGAGGCACACCACTTCTTCAACCTTGCTAAGGAGGATATTGAACAAGAAGCTCTACAGACTCAACACTTTTACCACTCCTCGTTAGGTAACTGCTATTATTTCGAACACAAGTATGACGAATCCCTCTATAACTTTCAGCAAGCTTACAAGATAGCCCACCAACTGGACAACTCGTTCTTCATTCACATCTGCGAGATTAACATGGGAGAAATTTATCTCATGCAAAATAAACTGTCTGAAGCACAGCAGCAACTGCAAAATGCCAAGCTATTCTTACAACAGGAGGGCAATCAGCTCACGCCTGAGAACGTGTTCTACATTAAGAGCCTATTGGCCGATCTCGACATTGCCCAACACAAAGGGAGTCAAGTCAATGACTTCTTAACGCAGCTCAAGGAGCCTCACCCGATACGTTCGCCGCGTTACCTCATGCTCCACTACCGCCGCCTTATGCGCTACGCAGCGCAATATGGTCAGTGGCAACGCGCCTACCAATATCAGACGCTCAGCGATCAATATGCTGACTCGCTACGCAGCCGCCAGACGCGCAACAACGTAGCCGAATTGGCCAGCCGCTACCAACGCGACACGACACTACTGCGCCAACAAATCTCTATATCGGAATACGCGGCCCAAACGGCACGTCAGCAAAACATCATTCTGATTGTTATAATTGTAGCTGTAGCACTGGCTCTTGCAGCCACGCTCATCATTGTGTGCTACCGACGTTACACGCAAAATCGCATGAAGCGACAAATGGAGCGCATGACGGAACTTCGCATGGACATCGTGCGCAACCGCGTGTCGCCTCACTACATCTTCAACGTATTAGGTACCGTACTTCCGAAGCTCCAACGCTACCCCGAGTTGGTCGAACCCGTCGAACTGCTCATCGACGTATTGCGTGGCAACCTCCTTACCTCAGGCAAGGTGGCTGTGAAGTTATGTGACGAACTCGCCTTGGTGCAACGTTTCGTTTCACTTCACCATTATAGTAAGAGCGAATGGCCCACCGTCACGTGGACCATCGACCCCGCGTTAGAAAAGAGCGAATGACTCATTCCCTCTATGTCGTTACAGATACCCGTAGAGAATGCCCTCAAGCACGCTTTCCCCACGCTTAGTGCTGAGAGTGCCATTCACGTCAGCATCACGCTCCTCCCTACCAACGAGCTCTCGCTTCAAGTGACCGACAATGGGCAGGGCTACAACCCCGGCCGCATCAAGCGCACCAATCGCGACACAGGCACAGGCCTACGCTTACTCACACGCACGCTTGAAATTCTCAACCAGTACAACCGTCGCAGTGCCAGTCTCACGATTACCAACGTAGCCCCACCCCACCACGGCACCCGCATCGAACTACGCATTCCCCAAGGCTACAACTTCACTGTGCAGCACGAGAAGTAAAAATAAATAAGCTCTGTAACGAATCGCAGTTTGTCTGCCTAATTGGGGGGGGGCGGGTTTTCAACCCGCGGCAGCAGCAAGCCTTGCACTATCTTTGCTTATAGTCGCTTAGCGACTATAAATAGATGTTCAAAGCATGCTGCTGCCGCGGGTTGAAAACCCGCCCCCCAATTAGGCAGCCTTCCCAATGACCTCAAAACGCTAAAAGAGGGTGTTTGTTGATACAAACACCCTCTTTTTTAGCACTTATTTAAAATATTAGTCATCCATGTGGCTCCACATGCCACCTTGTGTGGGCTTCTCAAGTCCATTTGACCAAATGCTTGATGTAGTGCCCCCTTTGGGGTCGTCGCTCGAACCTACACCAAACTCTTTGTTGCTTGCACAAAGTGGAGTGAGTGGTTGTATGTAATTATACACCGTTGACTTCGGTGCTACGTATTGCTTGTTCATAGTTATTTCTTTTGTGAGTTACTTAACAATCATCTTCTTACCATTCTGAATGTAAACACCATGCTTCATGGTATTATTTACACGACGTCCCATAAGGTCGTAAATGGGAGCATTTACATTGTCATTTACATCAACAACATGGTCAATGCCCTCAATAACAGACCCATTAAATACTAAACGTACAGCTTGCTGTCCGCCTTCGTTTTTATAAAAAGCACGGTTGGCAGCAATAGAGGTGAGCGAAGCGGCAGGTGTCCAAAATCCAACTGTGTTTTCTGCCCCATCTTTAGGACCAAACACAAGATAGTTGGCACGCGTTTCGTCAGTCAAAGTAATAGGTTGGCTGGTACCACGCAGCAAACTTTTGTTCGTATTTTCGCCCAATGTGAGTGTTGCCGTGCTGGCCTTTGTGTCGCTAACGAGCACTACACCTTGGTTGGCATCAAAACCTCCATCTGAAGTGGTTTGCATGACAAGTGTATTATTTACAGCCGCATTGTTTGCTACATAAGCCTCCGCATTACTTACGGCTGAAATGCTGTAGGGCAAGTATAATGAAGCATACGAAGCATCACCCAATTCGTGCAGTGCCACTTCAATGTCTGTTGCCTTAAATATCCACCAGCCAGCATTACCACCATCTGTCCAATAATTTATACGACCATCACCTTCAGCATTAAGCTTATTATTATTTTGATCAATCACATTCCAATTGCCATTGGTCTCGTTTTTCAACGTGAAGGTGAATTTGTAGCCACTACTCTCGTTTGTAAGAGTAGGATTAGGCCTGTTCGCACCATTAACCGCATTTTGAATGTTGGTGATATAAGTACCCGTATTGGCATTCATCAGTTTATAGCAAAACTCTTCTCCATCAACAGGCACAAGCTTCCAAATGTTGCTAAGGTTGGTCTTTTGAGTTGAAGCCACTAACGCGTTTGCTTCAGTGTGAGCATCGTTCAAGCCCATAAAGCGCTGGTTACCTTTAGCACATTGCAAACGCACATATTGATTGTCAGTACCTGCTTTTACCTTATTGTAATAGGTTAAATAGTTTTCATACGTAGGATTGCTTTGGAATGCTGCCTTTTCAGTGGCAACATCAACACCCAAAAAGTTCTTATTTACCAACGAGTTAGGCAATGCAGCATAGTTATTAAAATCGGCATCGCTCACTTCGGTGAGCGTCCAACGACTTGCACCTGCTGAAGCCGACCAAAGAATAATCGTCGGGTCTTGATTGCCATGAAGCCAAGTATGTTGACTATCTTCGTATGATCCCGTGCCGATAGCTACCGTATTATTGTAAACGTTGGCTGTAATAACTTTTAAATCGGTGCCTGTCGTGTTTGCCTTAACGCCATTAATATATAATCCTGACCAAGCATTCTTCAACTTGTAGGTGCCTTCAGTAGCGCCAGCCTCGAGTGTCCATACAGCAGCTTTCGTAATGTCACCTGTTTGTACATTAAGAAGTGCACTACCAGGTATAATGTTCGGAACGATGTAGTTGCTGTTATGGCTATTCTTAATTAAGTAGCGCTTGCCAACGATGGGGGTGTGCTTATCAATAGCTGCTTTGAAATTTGATATTGCGTTGCTGAGTGATACCAAATTATCCCACGTATAATCCGTTGGGATTTTGCTTGATAAGGCACTGAATTCATCTGCTGTTGGTTGATAAATGCCACCCGTCTTACCCGTATAGGTAGTGACTAAATTTCCTGCTTTTGTTTTTGCCGCATTTATTGCCGTTTCAATGGTCGAAGCATCATAACTACTTTCGTCATAAAAATAGAACGATGAACCTAAATCTTCTTTTGCACCAGGGTTAATCCAAAAGGCCAAATAGGGATTACGTTGATTTAGATAATAGTTTGTAAGCCCTTTAACCGAAACTGAAAAGGCGCCAATATTTTTCGTCTCGATTTTGTGTATATTAAAAGTGGTGAGCCAATTGTCTGCACCTTCGGTAGTTGCATTTTCGATTGAAGCGTCTACCATTTTTGCACGTGCATCGGGACCTAGAGCATCTGATTTAGGTCCAGTGCTCACATAATTAATCGCTAAGACTTTAGTAGGACCTACGCTCTTGTTATAGAACTTGTAGCCCTTGGTCTCGTCGCCTACTATACACCAAAGTCCTTTATCAATGGTGTTGTCAATGGTGTTAAAGCTATTACCACTATAAAAGTAAGAGTTGTTGTCGGCGTTTTCAACCGAAAGGTAAGTGCCACGCAAACGAATTGTAAACCAATGCGTGTCCTCGGCAAAGGAGCCATTGCTCGGAGCTGTTGACGTTTGATAGTCAACAGCTGTTTGAGCTTTTGTTGTAATAACGCTCAATGTAAAGAGCATACACAACAAAAACAAGTGTTTAATTTTACCCATTTTTTATTTTTGTTTAGTGTTTATTATTTTAGTATTTTGAGACTTGTTATAAAAAAACGCTACAAAAGTATTTGCTAAATATTAAATATACAAACGGGGGGGGTAAAATATGTTAATTAGTAATATTTTGCACTTAAAAAGCATCAAGCATTGTTTATAAGCTGCAATTTGTCGGCTTAATTGGGGGACTAATTGGGGGGCGGGTTTTTAACCCGCGGCAGCAGCATGCTGTAAATTATCTGTTTATAGTCGCTAAGCGACTATAAGTAGCATGTCCAAAGCATGCTGCTGCCGCGGGTTAAAAACCCGCCCCCCAATTAACCCGCCCCCCCAATTAGGCAGATAAATTGCAGTTTATCTATTGCTTATTAATGTGCAAATTCGTTTCCACTCAACTTCGAAATTAGGGGTGAAGAAGTCGGTGTGCATACGTTCTGCTAACTCTTGTAGGGTAAAGAAGCGGCCTCCGTCTAATTCGTCAGAGGGAGTGGGAGGGGTGTCAGTAGTAGTGGTATATACATATACCAATTCGCGTTCGACTTCCGACTGGTGAATGTACTTGAGTAAGAAGTGGGGGTGAAATTGAGTTAGACCGATCTCTTCACGTACTTCACGCTGTAAGGCATTTTCAGTACTTTCGCCATAGTCGATGTGACCGCCAACGGCTGTGTCCCACTTGTTGGGCTGAATGCGTTTCCAAGCTGGGCGGTGCTGAAGATAAAGTTCGCCTTGTTCGTTAAATACGTGTAGATGGACTACGGGGTGGAGTAGCATGCTCTTCCCGTCGTGACATTCGCCTCGTGAGGCCGAACCTATGACGCGGCCTTCGTTGTCGACAATGGGTAATAGCTCTGCATTATTATCTTGCATCATTTCTATATGATTAAAAAGTGGGCTTAATAGACTGTTATGTTGTTGTCTATTAAGCCCATTATTAGTTTATGTTTTAGGGAATAAGTAGTGAACTATCACCGTAGCTCAAGAAGCGGAAGTCGTGACTGAGGGCGTAGTCGTAAACGCGGTGCCAATTATCACCAATAAGTGCTGAAACGAGCAATAGTAGAGTGGACTTCGGTTGGTGAAAATTCGTAACCATAGCCTTTACTACGTGATATTGGTAACTGGGCGCAATGATTATCTGCGTAGAGGCATGCAGTACGGGCAATTCGTTACGGTCCATCCAATCGAGAATAGTCTGTAGAGCTTCCTTGGTCGAAAGTTCTATCTCAGGCGAAGCGGCATAGTCGTAGGGCATCCATTGGGGAACGTGTAAGTCGTCGGCATGAATTGCGGAATTGTGGTGAATGAGCACACCTATATAATATAGACTTTCGAGTGTGCGCACCGAGGTAGTGCCAACAGCAACGCAATGGCCGTTATGTGCCAAAAGGCGTTCAATGCTTTCGCGCTTTACGGCAATCCATTCAGCGTGCATGGGGTGTCCGCCAATTTCTTCGCTCTTAACGGGTTTGAAAGTACCTGCTCCTACGTGGAGAGTTATTTCGTTGCGTTCAATGCCTTTGTTGTCCAAGGCTTTGAGTACGCGCTCCGTAAAGTGAAGTCCAGCAGTGGGTGCTGCTACCGAACCCTTTATTTTACTATATACCGTTTGGTACGTTTTTAAGTCGCTCGCCTCTGTTTCACGATTTAAGTAGGGGGGAATAGGAAGTTCACCAATCGCTTCGAGCACTTCAGAGAAGGCTATCGTATCGTCTCCCCAATCAAACTCTACTTCGTGGCCAGTACCGCTAATGCCAATGCGCTCGGCCGTAAGCGTAATTTGCTTCTCGCCTACTTGAATGATGCGTTCAAGTTTACCTTCTTTCCACTTTTTTAGGTTGCCAATAAGGCAAGTCCACGTAACGCGGCGAGTCGTACTGAAGTTTACCTGGTAGTCGTGGGGCGTGTGGGGTTCAAGACAAAATACTTCAATGAGTGCCCCCGTTGACTTATGAAAGTGAAGGCGCGCTTGAATGACCTTTGTGTTGTTAAACACCATGAGTTCGCCTGCTGGCAAGTGGTTAGGCAAGTTGTAAAACGTATCTTCGCTTATCTCACCGCTTTTATAGAGTAAAAGTTTTGACTCATCGCGTATGGCTTTAGGATATTTGGCAATGCGCTCGTCGGGCAAGGGGTAGTCGTAGTCGGCTATATGAATGTGTTTCGGATCTTGCATGTAAGTAGGTATTCAAAATTAGTTTACTCAAGTTTCGGATTCAGCCCGTCCTTGCTAAATCCGAAACTTCAATTATTTTTTATTGCTTGCAAAGTTACGCTTTTATTTGGGAAGTAATTACAATTCTATATAATTAGGAATATCCTTCAGAAAGTCAACACGCATGTTGTCATAATCAACGTGACAGCAGTAGTGATTGATGCCGTTGCTCACAATTAGATAATCTGCTCGCAGTACACTATTATAAGAATATATCTGTTGGAATACGGATTGCGTAATATGAATATGAGGAGCCTTGTATTCGATTATCATGCGTGGCATTCCTCCTGCGGCTTTGTATAATACACTGTCGCAGCGACGAGCCACGCCATTTACGTCAATAGTAACTTCGTTAGCCAACAGGGCAGTGGGGTAGCCTTTATGTTCAACAAGAAAGTGGGTGAAATGTTGGCGCACCCACTCTTCAGGAGTGAGACGTAAGTAGCGGTGGCGTAAGAAGTCGTAAATGGTAGTTTGGCCTTCACGCTCGGCTACTTTTATGTTGAATGGAGGGAGGTTAAGTTGCTGCATGGAATTTTAAACAATAAGTTTAAAGGGTTGTTTGTTGTGAGTGTTGGTGACTTTATGCGTATATTTGCATCAATTATATATAGCTGTACTCTGATAATCTGTTTTTTAGTTTGGAGGTTATGAGGCTATAAAGTAATGTCACGTTGATAATCAACTAAACTAACTTTATAACCTTAAAACGTAAAACTGGTTATTTAAGTAGGTGTTCAAAATTAGTTGATATGAATTGGTGCAGTATTTCGTTCGCTT
>OOAA01000734.1_pt1 | contig 20836 bp, 19 predicted proteins | sample 1671671 | NCBI WGS metagenome assembly OOAA01 (sample SAMN06348180, study PRJEB24527) | human gut metagenome | biome: human gut; feature: ankylosing spondylitis patient; material: feces | host: Homo sapiens | place: China | collected 2015-10 | reverse complement strand
CTAAAATCGTTGCAATCGTCAATCAAAAGGGTGGCGTCGGCAAGACGACGACCTGCGGCATGATCATTGACTATCTGTGCAAGCAGAAAAAAGGCCCCATTCTGGTCGTAGACGCAGACGCAAACTCGAATCTCAACGAGGTTCTGGGCGTCGAGGTCGAGACGACGCTGGGCGATATCCGCGAGGAAATGGCCCACGCCGAGCAGACAGGCACCGTGCCCGCCAACATGACCAAGGCCGACTATGCCGAGATGAAGTTCAACTCCGCGCTCATTGAGGAGGACGACTATGATATGCTCGTCATGGGCCGGACGCAGGGCAAGGGCTGCTACTGCTTTGTCAACGGCGTTTTAAAAACGCAGATCGACAAATATGTCGGCAATTACCGCTACATGGTGGTAGACAACGAGGCTGGTCTGGAGCATATCAGCCGCGGGACGCTTCCGCACGTCGACACCATGCTCCTCATTTCCGACTGCTCCCGCCGCGGCATTCAGGCCGTGGGCCGCATCGCCGAGATGATCCGCGAGATGGATCTGAAGCCCGGCGAAATGAAGCTGATCGTCAACCGTGCGCCGAACGGGGTGCTGAACCCCGGCGTCATGGAAGAGATAAACAAGTACGGCCTCCAGCTGGCAGGCGTTCTTCCGCAGGATGAGACTGTTTACGAGTACGACTGCGAAGGAAAGCCCAGCTCGCAGGTGCCGGACGATACGCCCGTCAAGACTGCGCTTGCCGCCGTCATGCGGGACTTAAAGCTGTAAGCAAAAGACAATATTTTTATAGGGGGATTCACAACTATGCCTTTCGTTCCCAAGAAACAGGCGTTCAACGCGCACATCAACGAAGTTGTGCTGGGCGTTGGCGACAAGGCCACGGCCATCGGCGGTCAGAACGTGCTTCCGTTCCACACGTTTGACGCTGAGATCAAGAACGCGCCGAAGATCGGCGTTGAGCTGACCGACCTCGGTATGGCGGAATACACCATGCCCGGCGAGAAGGCCTTCTACGCAGGCTGCACCACCGTGGCCGAAATGGCCAAGCGTGCAGAAACGCTCGAGGGCGCTTCTTTCATCTGCCTGCACCTCGAGGGCGCAGATCCCAACGGTCTGAACAAGTCCGTGGAAGAGTGCGTCCAGCTTGCCAAGGACGTCGCCGACGCGACGACCCTGCCGCTCGTTATCATGGGCTGCAAGAACATTGAAAAGGACACCGAACTGTTCAACAAGATCTCCGAAGCGCTGGCCGGGAAGAACATTCTGGTTCTGTCCGCGCGTGACGAGGACTACAAGACCGTCGTCGCCTCCGCCGGTATGGCCTACGGCCAGAAGGTCGGCGCGGAATCTGCCGTCGACATCAACCTCGCCAAGCAGCTCAACACCGTCATCACCCAGATGGGCTTCAATGCGCAGTCCATCGTCATGAACGTCGGCTCCGCTGCCGCGGGCTACGGCTATGAGTACGTCGCCTCCACGCTCGACCGCGTGAAGGACGCTGCGCTCAAGCAGGCGGACGCCATGCTCGAAATGCCCATTATGACCCCTGTTTCCGCTGACACCTGGGGCGTCAAGGAAGCCGTCATGTCCGAGGAAGACATGCCCGAATGGGGCAGCCAGGAAGAGCGCGGCATCGAGATGGAGATCACAACCGCTGCGGCTGTTCTGGCCGGCGGCTCCGACGCAGTCATCATGCGTCATCCCGCTGCGATCAAGACCATCGCCAAGATGATCGACGCGCTGATGTAAGCAGAGAGGGGGAACCATACTATGGCAGTTAAAGGTCTTGACATTTTCAAATTATCTCCGAAGAAAAACTGTAAGGAATGCGGCAGCCCCACCTGCATGGCATTCTGCATGAAGGTCGCACAGGGCGCTGTTCCCATCACCAAGTGCCCGTATATGTCCGAAGAGGCGATCGCCCTTCTGTCCGAGGCCACCGCGCCTCCCATGCAGACCATCACGGTCGGCGCGCACAAGCTCGGCGGCGAGACCGTCATGATGCGTCATGAGAAGACCCTCGTCAACCGCAACCTGTTCGCGGCGACGCTGTGCACCTGCATGGACGACGCTGCCGTTGAGGCTCGTCTTGAGGGCATCAGGAAGGTCGATTACGAGCGTATCGGCGAGCGCGAAATGGTCGAGTGCGTCTTCGTTCACGACGCAGGCGACTGCGCGAAGTTTGTCGAACTGTGCAAAAAGGCAGCCGCTCTGCCCGACCGCACCGTCATCATCGACACCAAGGACGTCGAGACGGCGAAGGCTGCCGTCGAGGCCATCAAGGACAGCAAGCCCATCCTGAACGGCGCAAACAAGGACAACTTCAACGACATGAACGAGATCGCCAAGGCGGCGGGCCTCGTTCTGGGCGTCAGCGGCACGGATCTGTCCGAGCTGCACGATACCGTTGCCGCACTCGAAAAGGCCGGCAACAAGAACCTCATTCTCGACGTGACCGCTCCCACCATCAAGGAGACGTTCGCAAACGCTGTGCTCGTCCGCCGCACCGCCATCAAGGACGGCGACCGCACGTTCGGCTATCCCTCCATTGTCAATCTGGGCGTTCTGTGCAACCATGACGAGCATCTTGAGACGGCTCTGGCCGCCATGTTCGTCGTCAAGTACGGCTCCATCATCGTCATGGACAAGGTCGGCTACGCTGAGGCGCTGCCGCTCTACGGCCTGCGCCAGAACATCTTCACCGACCCGCAGAAGCCGATGAAGGTCGCCCCCGGCATCTACCCCATCAACGGCGCCGGTCCCGACGATCCCTGCGCGCTGACGGTCGACTTCGCGCTGACCTACTTCCTGGTCTCCGGCGAACTCGAGCGCTCCAAGATTCCCGTGAACCTGCTCATCACCGACGCATCCGGTATGTCCGTCCTGACGGCATGGGCTGCAGGCAAGTTCTCCTCCACGTCCGTCAAGAAGTTCTTTGACGAATTCGATGTCGCCTCCAAGATCAACAACCGCACCCTCATCATTCCGGGCAAGGTCGCCGTCATGAAGGGCGAGATCCAGGACAAGCTGCCTGAGTGGAACGTCGTCGTCGGCACCCGCGAGGCGGTCGAGCTGGTCAAGTACCTGCGCGACGGCGAACACATCAAGGCCGCCGAGGCTGCCGCTGCCTCCAAGGCTCCCGCCGCGGAGAAGAAGGAAGCTGCCGACGCCAACGCGCCGCTCGATTTCGAGAAGATTGCCGCGTCCATCCCTGCCATCGAGGTCGTCGACATGGGTGTGAGCTACAAGCAGCGTGATCCGGAGTCCCCGAAGTTCGTCACCATCGGCGAACGTATCCACTGCATCTCCCCGGTCATCCGCGAGGCCATGAACACCATGAACCCCGAGCCCATCCTGAAGCGTGCTGCCGAGCAGATCAAGGCCGGCGCAACGTATCTGGACGTCAACATCGGCCCGGCCGAGTCCAACGGCCCCGAGCTTATGACCTGGGCAGTCAAGCTGCTGCAGGAGAACTTCAACAACGTGCCTCTGGCTCTCGACACCGCCAACAAGCGCGCCATCGAGGCCGGCATCAAGGTCTACAACCGCACGAACGGCAAGCCCATCGTCAACTCCGCTGACGCAGGCTCCCGTATCTCCTATATCGATCTGGCTGCGGCCAACGACGCCATCTGCATCGCGCTGTGCTCTGCCGACGGCATCGCAAAGGACAACGAAGAGCGCATGATGCACTGCCATCATATGCTTGAACGCGGCCTGAGCCTCGGCATGGAAGCGACCGACCTGTGGTTCGACCCGCTGTTCCTCGTCGTCAAGGGCATGCAGGACAAGCAGATGGACGTTCTGAACGCCATCAAGCTGTTCTCCGACGAAGGCCTGAAGTCCACCGGCGGTCTGTCCAACAACTCCAACGGCGCGCCGAAGAACGTCCGCCCGATCATGGACTCTGCGCTCGTCGCCATGGCCATGATGCAGGGTCTGACCTCCGCCATCGTCAACCCGAACGACCTGCGCCTGATGGAGACGATCAAGTCCTGCGACATCTTCAAGAACAACGAGCTGTACTCCGACTCCTATCTGGACGCGTAATTTGTCTTTCCACGGTTCCCTGCTGCGAAACACCGGCAGGGAACCGCCGCATTTCCCCTATATAATTCAAAATTCAACAGAATTTGCAGGAGGTATTTATGAGCGTATTAACCGATCTCATCTATGGCGGCTCGCATGCCGTGGCTGGCCTGACCGAGGGTGCAGTCAACGACGCCATTGCAAAATATGGCGCAGACCATCCCATTGCCTTCCCTGACACCGCCTATTTCTTCCCCACCATCTACGCCGCCACCGGCGTCAAGGTCAAGACGCTGGGCGATCTGCCCGCCTGCGTGGGCGTGCTCAAGAGCCTCATCACCGATCAGGAGGATCTGGGCCAGGCGCTCAACGCCGGTCTGGCCACCGCTGTCGGTGCCGAGATCCTTGAGGGCCTGAAGTTCGCCGAGCCGAAGGACGCCTATGAGCAGGCTGCGGTTCCCGGCATCGGCTTCGTGCCCGATCCCATCATCCGCTCTCTCGGCGTGCCGCTGGTCACGGGCGATATCCCCGGTGTGGCCGTCGTGCTGGGCAAGGCCGAAAACGGCGAGGACGTTGCAAAGGTCGTCAAGGACTATCAGTCCAAGGGCATCATGACCTTCATGGTCGGCGAAGTCATTGAACAGTGCGCGGAAGCGGGCGTCAAGATGGGCCTTGAGCTCCGCGTCATCCCGCTGGGCCATGATGTGACCGCCGTTATCCATGTCGTCACCGTCGCCATCCGTGCCGCGCTGATCTTCGGCAACGTGCAGCCGGGCGATCTGGCGGGTCTGCTCAAGTACACCAAGGAGCGCGTTCCCGCGTTCGTCAATACCTTCGGTGCGATCGACAATGTCGTCGTTTCCGCGGGCGCAGGCGCGATCGCGCTGGGCTTCCCGGTCGTGGTCGATATCGACCTCGGCGAAAATCAGGTTCCGGGCGCACTGGAGTCCTGCACCGACCATAATGAGACGGTCAAGAAGTCTCTGGAGCTGCGCGGCATCAAGATCAAGTCCAAGGAGCTGCCCATCCCCGTTGCATTCGCAGCCGCATTCGAGGGCGAGATCATCCGCAAGGCCGACATGAAGGTCGAGTTCTGGTCCGCAAAGAACACCACCTGCGAGCTTGTTCTCATGAAGAACATGGATGAGGTCGAGGATCACAAGCTCGTCATCGACGGCCCGGATATCGACTCCGGCGATCTGGAATACGCGCTTGCCACCTGCGTCTATGTCGCGGGCAAGAAGATGCAGGCCGATTTCGAGTCTGTGATCGAGCGCAAGATCCACGCCTGGTTCAACTATATGGAAGGCGTCATGCACACCGGCCAGCGCAACCAGTTCCGTATCCGCATTTCCAAGGACGCCTATGACAAGGGCCTGCGCCTGACGCACTTTGCCGAGGTCCTGTACCACATGATCACAGATGAATTCGACGCTGTCGTCGACAAGTGCGAGGTGCACCTGATTACCGATCCGGTCAAGGCCACCGCGTTCCTGAACGACGTCGCCATCCCGCGCTACAACATGCGTGACGACCGTCTGGCCTCCATGACCGACGAATCCGTCGACCGCTTCTTCACCTGCATCCTCTGTCAGTCCTTCGCACCGGCGCACTGCTGCGTGGTCACGCCGGAGCGTCTTGGCCTGTGCGGCGCCGTTTCCTGGCTCGACGCGAAGGCGACCTATGAGCTGAACCCGAACGGCCCGTCCCAGCCCATCATGAAGGAAGGCTGCCTCGACGAGCGCACGGGCCGCTACACCACCGTCAACGACGCAATCAAGGACGCGACCCACGGCGCAGTTGAAGAAGTCACGCTGTACTCCATCATGGAGGACCCGATGACCTCCTGCGGCTGCTTCGAGTGCATCTCCGGCATCGAGCCGATGTCCAACGGCTTTATCGTCGTCAACCGTGAGTACGCCGGCATGACCCCCGCCGGTATGACCTTCGGCGAGCTGGCCTCCTGCACCGGCGGCGGCGTCCAGACGCCGGGCTACATGGGCCATGGCCGCCACTTCATCTCCTCCAAGAAGTTCATCCACGCCGAGGGCGGCATTGAGCGCATCGTCTGGATGCCGAAGGAGCTGAAGGATGATGTCGGCGAACGCCTGAACAAGACCGCCAAGGAGCTTTACGGCATCGACAACTTCACCGACATGATCGCCGACGAGACGATCTGCACCGACTGCGACGCGCTGCTCGAGTTCCTGCAGGAAAAGAACCACCCGGTCCTGTCCCTCGAGCCGCTGATGTAAGCAGCGGACAATCTGTTCTGATACACAAACGCCCGGAGCCTTGCGGCTCCGGGCGTTTTGCGTCGTGTTTAAAGATCTGTGGTCAGCGCTTTCTGCTCCCGGTGCTGGCAGGTGAACAGGAGGATCTGCCGGTTTGCGGCCTCGCGCTGCAAAAGGCGCAGGGCCAGACGCAGGCGGTCATCGTCGAACATGACGAGCGCGTCATCCAGCAGGAGCGGGGCATCCTCCGGCAACAGCAGGCGGCAGACGGCCAGCCGGACGGACAGATACAGCTCGTCCGCCGTGCCCCCGCTCAGGAAGAGCGAACGGCGCATGGCCGCGTCCGGCTGTCCCGCCTCCAGCTCCATCTGCCGGCTGATCTGCACGCGGGCATAGCGTCCGCCGGTCAGCTCGGAGAAAATTTCCGACGCCTCGCGCACCAGACGCGGGGAGAAGCGCTCTGCCAGCGCTGTGTTGGCCTGCGCCAGCGTCTGCCTGGCAAGCGTAAGCGCCTCGCGGCGCTCGTTCAGCGTGTCGAGCCTCTGCGCCAGCGCCTGCTTTTTCGCCGACAGCTCCGCCTCGGAGCCGAACTGCTCCAACCGGCCACGGCTCTGGTCGAGCTGCGACTGCACGGCTGCAGCAAGCGCCTGCGTCCGTGCAAGCGCGGCCTGCGCCTGTTCGGTCGTCAGGCCGGAGACGTCGCGCGCGGGCGCGGGCAGCTCCGGGATCTCGCCGAGGGCCTGCGCAAGCGCGTCATAGCGCGTTTTCGCCTGCTGCGCGGTCTGCTCCGCCTCGTGCCAGGCGCGGTAAGCGGCCAGCGCGGAGGCGATCGCATTTTGCGCCTCCCGGACCGTTCCGGCCTCCGCGAACATCCGGACGCTGCCGAGCAGCGCCGCCGTGCGTTCGGCGCGCAGACGGCTTTCCGCGTCGCGGGCCGCATTCTGCGCCGATGCAGCCTCGCACGCTGCCTGCCACGCGCGCAGCGCGTCGCGGTACTGAACAGCATAGGCATAAAATTCGTCGCGGCTGTGGTTTTCATAGAGCGCCAGCAGCGCCTGCGCCTCGGAAAGCTCCGCCTCGCGCCGCCGGTCATGCGCCGCGTTTACGAGCGCGATCACAGCGTAGGCCAGCGCCGCCAGCGCGAACGCGGCGGGGATGAGCGGCTCGTGCCGGACGAACCAGCCTGCCGCGCCAAGCCCGGCGAAAAGCGCCGCAAGCACCCAGAACGGCACAGATGGCCGGTGCTTTTTCGCCGTCAGCCGGTCAAATTCGCGCATATCGCGCTGTGCCTTGTCGAGAAGCCGTTCCTCGTCCACCCCGGAAAACGCCTGCGGGCAATCGGGGCTCGCGGGCGCGGATGCGGCCGGCTCCTGCTCCGGCAGGGCAAGCAGAGCGGCCGCCTCCTGCGAAAGCACGGCCAGCGCGTCCTCACGCGGGAGCCGCGCGCATACGGCGGACGCGGCGTTTTCCCGGTTTGCCGCCTGCATCGCGGCGCGCTTCGCGTCATAGAGCTGCGCCTTCTTTCGCTGGGCCTGCGCCGCCCGCAGCGCCCGCAGGTCCTCTTCGCAGGCAGTCTGCTGCGCTTGCAGCGACTGCAGCTGCGCGCGCAGCGCCAGATTTTTTTCATGCTCCCCCGCCAGCGCGGCCAGCGCGCTGTCTACGGCGGCAAGCTCCCTCTCGGCGTCAGGGATGAGTCCGGTCTTGTTGTGCCGGACGCGGTTCTGCCAGGCAAGCAGCCGCTTGTCGGCTGCGGCAAAGCTGACGGCCTCGTCCCCGGTCGTGACAAGGGCGGACAGCCGCGCTTCCAGCTCGTCGTCCGGCGTCAGGCCGAGTCCGGCCTGACGGACAAAGGCGCTGCGCTGATACACACACTTCGGAACGCCCAGAAGCGTTTCGCCGCAGTTCGCGCCCGTCATGCCCTCGACCGGCAGGCCGGAATCGGTATAGACGGCGGAAAATACGCCGAGCGGTGCACGGGCCGTCGAGGTGCGCGTGAGCGTGATGCGCCGCCCGGCGTGCTCAAGCTCGATCACGCCCTCCATCGGCTTGCCGCTCCACGGCTGGTATTTTGTCTTGACGGGCAGCACGCCCGTTTTTTCGCGTTCAGAGGTATCGACGCCATAGAGCATGGCCAGCAAAAATTCCGCCCAGGTGCTCTTTCCGGCCTCGTTCGGCATTTGCAGGACGTTCAGGCCATCTGTAAGCGACAACGTCTCCTGTTCAAGTCTGCCGAACGTCGCGGTCATGCGCAGAAGCTTCATTCCGCCGCCTCCCTTCCGTCCATCGCCGCGCAGCCGCAGCGCGCGGCCAGCGCGATTTTGCGTCTGTCCGCTTCCGTCTGGGCCGCGTCATACTGCGCCTTGAGCGCCTGCAAAAACAGGCCGCGCAGCGTATCCTCCTCCGCGCCTTCCCAGAGCGCGCGGCGGGGCCGCGTCTCGTCGCGGATGGTCAGCGCGTAAAAGCGCGGAGCCAGCGCCGCTTGCAGCGCTGCCGTTTCGACCGGCTCTGCCTCGCCGGTCAGGATCACGCGGTAAATATCGTTCTGCGTGTCCTCCGGCAGCGCCGCCGTGACGGCGGCAAGCGCGTCGTCCCCTGCTTCGACGCGGAGAATTTCATAGCTCCTGCCATGCAGCGGCAAAAAGTCCAGCCGGACGCCGGAATCGGAAACTTCCCCGAGATACGCGCCCTTCTGCCCAAGCTCGTCGAAGCCGCGCCCCATCGCGCAGCCGGGCCAGGCGTAGCACGTGCTCCCGCACCGCAGCAGCCCGCTTGCCTGATGGATATGGCCGAGCGCGAGATAGGCAAGGCCGGAGGCCGCCAGCTGCTCGGGCGTGATGGGATTATAGGGCGAGGCCGCCTGCGTCGCGTCCCCGTGGAGGACCATGAGGTTCGTCCAGCCGTCGGCTTTCGCGCGGAAGCCCTCCAGCAGCGGTCTTTCGTGCCGCGCGGTGAAGCCCGCGCCATAGACGCGCAGCTGTTTCTCCGGCAGCTCGACCGCCTCGATTGCATCCGTTTTGAAAATATGCACGTTTTCCGGCCAGCGCTCCGTCAGATACGCGCTGCCGGGCAGCAAACAGTCGTGGTTGCCGGGGCTGATGAAGACCGGCGCGCGGATGGAGGCCAGCGCCCGCCGGAGCGCCAGCAGCGTCTCGTCCGACGCGCCCGCGCTGTCAAACAGATCGCCCGCCATCAGGACAAGATCGCAGTCGTGCGTGTTGGCCGCCTCGGCAAGCTCGGTCAGAAGCTCGCGCTGCTCCTGCCGCCGCGCAGCAGCCTGTTCGGGGCTGAGGGCGGCAAACGGCGCGTCCAGATGCAGATCGGCGGTATGCAGAAATTTAATCACGGAGCGCCACCCTTTCTGCCGCCGTGCAGCGGCCTGTCTTCGCGTCGATGGTAAACACCGCGCCTGCAAGCATACACGGCCCCGGCGCAGTCTCATACCGCGAGGTAAGCTCGCCGCGGAAATTTGCGATGGACTGCTCCGGCTTTACGCCGATGACGGAATGCACGGGGCCGGTCATGCCGAGGTCAGTGAGATACCCGGTGCCCTTCGGCAGGATCTGCTCGTCGGCGGTCTGCACGTGCGTGTGCGTGCCCCACTGGGCGGAAATTTTTCCGTCGAGATAATACGCCATGGCAAGCTTTTCACTTGTCGCCTCGGCGTGGAAATCCAGAAGCACGGGAAGCCCGTCCAGCTCCTTCAGGACCTTATCGATCACGCGGAAGGGATTGTCGGGCCGGAAGTCGAGATTGCAGCGGCCCAGCAGGTTCACAACGCCCACCTGCCCGATCTTCGTCTCAAACACGCCGAAGCCCCGTCCCGGCAGGCTCGGATGCAGATTGGCGGGCCGCAGGATATAGGGGCAGTCGTCCAGATACACGCAGATCTCGCGCCGGTCGAACGAATGATTTCCGAGTGTAAGGATGTCTGCGCCCGCGTCCAGCATCCGGTCCGCCTGCTTGGGGGTTAAACCGGTCCCGCTGGCATTTTCACCGTTGACAACGCAGAAATCAATGCGGTATAACTTTTTCAGGCTTCGCAGATGCTGTTCCAGACACTGCAGCCCGCCGTCTCCGACCACGTCGCCGACGGCCAGAACCCGAAGTTCCATAAGAAGCCTCCTTTGCATATCATTTTTTTCAGTATACCATTTAAAAAATTTTTTGGCAATGCTATACTGTATCCTGAAACCAACGGGACGCGTTTGCGTCTTTACAGACAGAGAAAGGAGCACACAGATGGAGGATTCCGCAATTATCGATCTGTATTGGGCGCGCGAAGAGCGTGCGCTCAGCGAGACGGATGCGAAATACGGCGGCTATTGCCGCTCCATTGCCCATAATATTCTGAAAAACCGCGAGGACAGCGAGGAATGCGTCAGCGATACCTGGCTGCACGCATGGAACGCCATGCCGCCGCAGCGGCCGTCGATCCTGTCGTCGTTTCTCGGCAGGATCACGCGCAACCTGTCCTTTGACCGCTGCCGCAGGCAGAATGCGGAAAAGCGCGGCGGCGGATCGCTGCCGCTGGCGCTGGATGAGCTGTCCGAGTGCGTCCCGGCTCCAGGCCGGGTCGAGCAGGCGCTCGAAGCGCGGGAGCTGGCCGAGGCCATCGACCGCTTTCTCCGGACGCTTCCGGAGCGCGAGTGCAGCATTTTCCTGCGGCGGTACTGGTACGTCGATTCCGTGCAGGATATCGCCGCGCGGTACGCGCTCCGGGAGAACACCGCAAAATCCATCCTGTTCCGGACGCGGGAAAAGCTGCGCCGGTATCTGGCCGGAGAGGGGATCATTGTATGAAAGAGCAAAGTGAAAAGCTGTTCCGCGCAATCGGGGACGTCGGCGACGATCTGATCGCCCGCGCCGATGCGCCGGTCAAAAAAGCGCCGCGCGTGTGGGTCAAATGGGCTGCGCTTGCGGCCTGCTGCGCGCTGGTGATCGGCGCGGCGGCATTTGTCGTGCCGATGTTCCACGCAGGCTCGTCCGCGCCGGAGACGGCCCCCGCTCCGACGGCGGATACCGCGGCGCTGGAAGCGCCTGCGGAAGAGGAAATGACGCTGGAAGCGGCGGAGGCGCCCGCCGAGGCCATGCCGGAAGCAGCTCCGGCAGAGCCTGCCGAGCAGAAAACCAGAACGCTTCCGGGCGCGGACTGCTTCACGGTCGTGCCGGAGAGCGTCACGCGCACATCGGCAGACTTCACGCTGACAAACGAAGACGGCGCTGTGCTTGCCCTTCGCAGCGCGTACTGGCTGGAGACGCAGGCAGGCAGTGAATGGAAGATGCTGACATCGAACCTTTTTAAGGCGCAGAACCAGACGGACGAAGCCGCGCCGGAATCGTCTGTCTGCACGCTGCACTACGACTGGCAGACGCTCTACGGCGAACTGGACGCAGGCAAATACCGCCTTGCCCAGCCCGTGATCCTGCCGGACGGAACAGAATACACGCTGTACGCGGAATTTACGATCGAATAACGAAAAGCTTCCCCGCTGCATTCCAAAATGCGGCGGGGTCCGTTCACTTAGGGTGTATCTGAAAACTCATGATGTGACCGGCAGCGAGGGATTTTTGCGTTGCGCAAGACATTTTTTCGCAGGAATACTGACGTATTTCAAGGAAAAATGACGCGGCGCACCGCAAAAAGGCCCGCTGTCCGGGTGCGTTGGGAGTTTTCAGATACACCCTAAGCCGATTTCTCTGTCACCGGGCGCCGAAGCGCTCCGCATAGCCGCAGCGGCGGCAGAGCGGGGCGGCGCGCTCGCCGCGTGCAAAGCCCTCGCGTATCGCGCAGGCCGGCAGCGAGGCAAGAATGTCGGAAAGCGCCTGCCGGAACAGGTTCCCCAGCGCAAGCGCGCCCTCGTTGTCAAGGCAGCACGGCACGACCGTGCCGTCGGAAAGCACGGCGATCTGGTCGCTGAGCGCGCGGCAGCGGCCCTGGCTCCCACGCTCTGCCGCCTGCTCGTCCGGCCAGTCAAAGCGCTCTCCGAAGCTGACGAACACACCGTCCTCCAGCCGCCAGCCCCATGTGTTTTTCTGCCACACGCCGGGAAAGGCCGCGTGCAGATGCGCCAGAATCTCCGCGTTCCGGTCGTGCAGACCCTTCGTCTGCGCGCCGTCGAGATTCCAGAGGCGGAAATCTGTCAGAATGCCCGATTTTTTTGCCGCATGGGCAAAGTCCGTGCAGCCCGTCAGATAGGCGGAAAAATCCCCGGCCTCGTTCGCCTCGAAGCTGTGCAGGCTGATAGAGACCTTGCGCAGCGCGGGCGCGTCGAGCAGCGCCGCCTGCTTCTTCGGCAGCAGCGTCCCGTTTGTCGTGAGCGTCGCGCGGAAGCCGAGTGCCCGGCAGATCTCCAGCAGCTCCGGCAGCTGCGGGTGCAGCAGCGGCTCGCCCATGACGTGCAGGTACAGGTATTGCCCATATGGCCGGAGCTTCGCAGCCAGCGTGCGAAAGTCCTCCGGCGATAAAAACGAGGCAGGCCGCTTCGTGCCGGGACAGAAGCTGCACGAAAGATTGCAGCAGGTCGTGATCTCAAGATACATCCGTGAAAACATAGGAAAAACCGCCTTTTTCATTCTGATATCCAGTATACCGGCTTTTGCGCCAAAAGGAAAGATGGAAAAACCGCGCCCGCTGTGCTATCATGGATGCAGAAACGGAGGCGATGCGGATGTGGACGCTTGCACAGGTGCAGGCGGAGTACCGGCGGCTGGACAGGCTGCTCGGGATCGACACGAGCCGCGTGGCCGTGTCCTTTTCCCGGCGCATGACGCGGCAGTACGGCGTATGCACGTTCGTCAAAAACAGGCCGCAGGAGATCCGCCTTGCGGACTTTCTGCGGCGGGAGGATCAGGTCTTCTGGGACACGGCACGGCATGAATATGCCCACGCCGCCGCGGCGATCCTCACAGGAAAACGCCACGGGCATGACGAGGTGTGGAAGGCTGTCTGCCGCAGAATCGGCTGTCCGCCGGAGCGGCTTGCGCCCAGCTGCGAGGCAGCGGCCGAGAACCGGAGACGCATTGAGGCCGTGCGCGGCGTATACGTCGTGACGTGCCTCGGCTGCGGGGCCGAGTCGCGCTATCTGCGGCGCGGGACGGTCGTGCAGGCGCTGGAGGAACAGCGCGGCGGCATCCGCTGCCGCCGGTGCAGCGGGAAGAAATTCAGTCTTGAAAAGCGGTATGAACCGCAGGAGGAGCACACATGACAAAAGCAGAACGCGCAAGAGAACTGTTTCTGGAGGGCTGCAACTGCGCACAGGCCGTCTTTCTGGCCTTTGCGGAGGAAAAGCTGGATAGAGAGACTGCGTTGAAGATCGCCTCCGGCTTTGGAGGCGGGATGGCAGGTATGCGCGATGTATGCGGCGCGGTCAGCGGGATGTTCATGGCCTACGGCCTGCTCTGCGGCCCGGCAGACCCGACCGACCGGGCAGCGAAAACGAACAATTACGCGGCGCTGCGGCAGCTCGCGGGAGAATTTGAGGCACGCAATGGCTCGATCATCTGCCGCCAGCTGCTGGGCCTCGACCCAAATTTCAAGCCCCAGCCGCCCGAACCGCGCACCGACAGCTATTACAAAAAGCGCCCGTGCCCGGAAATGGTCTTCTGCGCAGCCGACATTCTGGAAACCTATCTGGCCGGAGAGGCAGAAACGCCGACCGCTTAAAATTGGAGGGATCGTTATGGCTGCTGCAAACTGGAGAACGCTGAAAAAGATCGACGCCCATATTCATATCCTGCCGGACGCGGTGCATACCGCCAATCCCGACGCTGACGATGTGTGGATGTATGCAGATCTGCGGCAATATGTGCAGATCATGCGTGAAAACCATATCGAACGGGCCGTCATCATGCCCTTTAACGATCCGTTTCTGATGTCGATGGAGCTCACCGCCGGCGCGGTGCACCGAAATCTGGCCGAGATGAAGCGGCGGTATCCCGGCAGATTTTATGCCTTTGCGGATATCGACATCCGGAATTCGCGGGCCAAAACGGTCGACGCGCTCTGCCGCGCCATTGACGATCATGCGCTGGACGGCATCAAGCTTCACCCGAACAATTCCGGGCTGGCACTCGACTCCGACTATAATTGTGCGATCTTCGCGTTTGCACAGGAGCGGCGCATTCCCGTCGCCGTTCATTCCTATCCGAATGCGGAGGATGATCTGTCGGCGGCGAAGCGCATCGTGAAAACGGCGGAGGAAGCGGCAGAAATCGCGTATGAAAACGCAGTCGGCCCGCAGGATGCACTGGTTTTTGTATAGAACAGACAGGCCCGCCGGTTTCCCGGCGGGCCTGCTTTATGAAAAACCGCTCTGTCGGCATGGGGACAGAGCGGTTTTCCGCAATAGGGGAATTACTTCTTGAAAAGGGAGAACTTCTTTTTTTCGTAGGGCTCGCTGGACGCGTCCGTGACCTCGTAGCCGGTCGCGTGGACGGCAGCCTTGACGGCCTCGATGTCCAGCGGCTCGTCGGTCAGGACAACGGCCTCACCCTTTGCGTGCGACGACGTGACCTTCTTGACGGGCGCAGCCTTGCGGATGGTGTCGTTGATGTGCGATTCGCACATACCGCACATCATGCCGTCGATTTTAAGCGTTGTTTGATACATGATGCAGACCCTCTGTTATTGCTGATGGTGGCAGCAGCCCGCATTTGCGCAGTGCGCGCAGCCCGCGCCGCAGGAACTTTTTCCCTGTTTCTTCTGCCGGATCAGATAGCGCACGATTGCGATGACAATGACAAGCAGAACGGCTGAAATAAGGATCGTTCCAAGATTTTGTGCGATCCATGCAAACATGAGAATCACTCCTTTACTCGCTGTTTGCCGGAAGCAAGACCGCATATCCCATGCGGTCTTGCTCCGTGAAAAAATGATTACTTGATCTTCGTGGTCAGCTTGGTAGCTTCCTTATAGGGCTTGACAAGCATATAAACGATGACTGCGAGCAGGGCTGCGCCGACGATCACGCCGAGGACATTGCCGCTGCCGGTGAGCAGAGCGCCGAACTGGTTGACCATGAGGGCAATTGCATACGCAAAGCCGCACTGATAGCCGATTGCGAACCAGGTCCACTTCTGGCTGTTCATCTCGCGCTTGATGGCGCCGATGGCCGCGAAGCACGGAGCGCACAGAAGGTTGAAGACCAGGAAGGAGTAGCCGGTGATGCCGTTGAAGGCGCTTGCAAGGTTCTGATAGACCGTGCCGTCGCCGCCGCCATAGAGGATGCCGAGCGTGCCGACGATGTTCTCCTTGGCGACAAGGCCGGTGATGGAGGCAACAACTGCCTGCCAGTTGCCCCAGCCGAGCGGAGCGAAGATCCAGGCGATGGCGCCGCCGATCTTGGCGAGGATGGAGTAGTTGATCTCTTCGTCAGAGAGCATCCGGAAGCCGTCCTCGGCCCAGCCGAAGTAGGTGGTGAACCAGACGAAGATGGTGGACAGCAGGATGATCGTACCGGCCTTCTTGATGAAGGACCAGCCACGCTCCCACATACTGCGCAGCACGTTGCCGAGGGTCGGCCAGTGATACGCGGGCAGCTCCATAACGAACGGAGCAGGATCGCCGGAGAACATCTTGGTCTTCTTCAGCATGATGCCGGAAATGATGATGGCGGCCATGCCGATGAAGTATGCGGAGGTGGAGACCCATGCGCTGCCGCCGAACAGAGCGCCGGCGATCATGCCGATGAACGGCACCTTTGCGCCGCAGGGGATGAAGGTGGTGGTCATGATCGTCATACGGCGGTCACGTTCATTTTCTATGGTACGCGAAGCCATAACGCCCGGAATGCCGCAGCCGGTACCGATAAGCATCGGGATGAAGGACTTGCCGGACAGGCCGAACTTACGGAAGATACGGTCCAGAACGAAGGCGATACGGGCCATGTAGCCGCACGCTTCGAGGAAGGCCAGCATGAGGAACAGAACGAGCATCTGCGGCACGAAGCCGAGAACTGCGCCGACACCGGCGACGATGCCGTCGAGGATCAGGCCGTGCAGCCAGCCGTCTTCGGGAACGTTGCCCGCATCGAGCAGATTGCCGATCAGAACCGGAACACCGGGGACCCAAACGCCGTAGTCAGCGGGATCGGGCTCGTCAAAACCGTTCTCCTCAAAGTAGCTGACAGCATCAACATAGGTCATGCCGATCGTAGTCTCTTCGTCTGCGTCGTCGGGGATGGAATCATAATAGACTGTCATATCATTGAGGGCGAGGGTTTCTTCGTCCTCGACCTCGATGGTCGTGCTTTCAGAATCGGCGGTCACGGCCTTCATCTCAGCCAGAGCCGCGTCAGCATCGAAGTCTTCGGCTTCGGTGTCAAGCTCATAGTAGCCGCTGATCGCGTCGCTTGCGGCAGCGTATTCGTCAGCTGCGTCGTTATAAGCGGAGGAGCCAATGCCGAGCAGGTGCCAGCCGTCGCCGAACAGGCCGTCGTTCGCCCAGTCCGTTGCCGGTGCGCCGACGCCGACCATGGCGACCCAGTACACGATGAACATGACAACTGCGAAGATCGGCAGGCCCAGCCAGCGGTTGGTGACGATCTTATCGATCTTGTCGGAGCTGGAAAGCTTACCGGCGCTCTTTTTCTTGTAGCAGCTCTTGATGACCTGCGCGATGTACACATAGCGCTCGTTGGTGATGATGGACTCTGCATCGTCGTCCAGCTCCGTTTCAGCGGCCTTGATGTCCGCCTCGATGTGCTTCATGACGTCTGCGGGGATGCTCAGCTGTTCGAGTACCTTATCGTCACGCTCGAAGATCTTGATGGCATACCAGCGCTGCTGCGCAGCGGGCTTGTCATGCAAAACAGCCTCTTCGATGTGCGCGATGGCGTGCTCGACCGGGCCGGAGAAGGTGTGCTGCGGCTCGGTGTGGGGGCCTGCAGCGGCCTTGACGGCTGCTTCCGCGGCTTCCATAATGCCTGTGCCCTTCAGAGCGGAGATCTCCAGAACAGGGCAGCCCAGCTGACGGGACAGCTCCTTGATGTTGATCTGGTCTCCGTTCTTCCTGACGATGTCCATCATGTTGATCGCCACGACGACCGGGATGCCAAGCTCGGTCAGCTGTGTGGTGAGGTAGAGGTTACGCTCAAGGTTCGTGCCGTCGACGATGTTCAGAATCGCGTCGGGGCGCTCGGTGATCAGATAGTTACGGGAGACGACCTCTTCGAGCGTGTAGGGGGACAGAGAATAAATACCGGGAAGGTCCATGATCACGACGTCGTCGTGCTTTTTCAGCTTGCCCTCCTTCTTTTCGACCGTGACGCCCGGCCAGTTGCCGACGAACTGGTTCGAACCGGTCAGCGCGTTGAACAGCGTGGTTTTACCGCTGTTCGGGTTGCCCGCAAGGGCAATTTTGATCTGTTTTTCCATCTTCCTGCTCCTTTTGACCAGATTCTTTATGCAATTTCGATCATTTCGGTGTCAGCCTTCCGCAGGCTCAGCTCATAGCCGCGGACCATGACCTCCATCGGATCGCCAAGCGGTGCAACCTTGCGGATATAAACCTCGGTGCCCTTGGTGATACCCATGTCCATGATCCGGCGCTTGATAGGGCCTTCGCCGTGGAGCTTGACGACCTTGACGGTATCGCCGATTTTTGCGTCCTTCAACGTTTTCATGTTCTTCTCTCCTTAAACCATGATTTTACGGGCCATCTCTTCACTGATCGCCACGCGTGATTCCTTGACTTTTACAATCACGTTTCCATTCAGGCTGGAAACGATCGTAACGGTATCGCCTGCAACGAAGCCCAGATCCTCCAGATGCTTTTTGACCTCCGGGTTTCCGCCGACCTTTCGGATAATGTTTTCTTCACCGGCTGCTGCGAGTGTAAGCGGCATCAAATCCTGCGCCCCCTGTCTGTAATTCAAGCTGCTTAATTGCAATTAAGGCAGGCTAACCAATAGGAAAAAACAAAGGTTAGACCTCCCTAACCAGCCAACAGTTTAACACGTCTAACCTCGCTTGTCAATAGGTTTCAGCGAAAAAAATGTTTACTTGCTTTTTTTGGTCAAGTGTGTTAGTGTAGAAGATAATTTCAAGGAAAGGTTGGTGCAATTTGCTGTGAGTGTACACAGAGCGGCAGAGGATTACCTGGAAGCCATGCTGATGATGAAGGAGCAGCACGGATACGTCCGCTCCATCGATGTTGCGGAGCATCTCGGCGTGACGAAGCCCAGCGTCACCTACGCGACCAAACAGTTAAAACAGAACGGCTTTATCACCATGGATCGCGACGGGCTGATTACACTGACCGAAAGCGGCATGGAGATCGCGGACCGGATCTATACCCGGCACAAGACGCTGACGGAGTTTTTTATGCGGATCGGCGTCGATGAAAAGACCGCGCGGGAGGACGCCTGCAAGGTCGAGCATGACCTGAGCGAAAAGACCTTTGCAGCCATCTGCGAGCATGTCGCGAAGCAGAAGGATCTGCAATAAAACAGAAAGACCGCGCGCCGCAAAATGCGGCGCGCGGTTCCTTTATTTCCCCGGCTTGAAGCTGTCTTTCAGCAGGACGCTGCGGTTGAAGACCAGATGGTCCGCGCGGCAGTCGCGGGAGTCCATGCAGAAATAGCCTACGCGCATGAACTGGAAGCCCGGCGCGGTCTTTGCTGTGCGGCCTTCGCCCTCGGCGTCGTACTTCTTTGCCTCTTCGACGAGCGCGGATTCGACCTTGCAGCCGGTCAGGACCGTCAGGGAATCCGGGTTCAGGCAGTCGAGGAAGTTCTTGTCCGGGCCGTCGGGCTGGGCGTCGGAGAAAAGGTTTTCGTACAGACGGACCTCCGCGTCAACGGCAGTCTGGCAGTCGACCCAGTGGATCGTCGCGCCCTTGACCTTGCGGCCGTCGGCTGGGTCGCCGCCGCGGGAATCGGGGTCATACGTTGCGTAAATTTCCTCGATGCTGCCATCGGCGGCCTGCTTGCAGCCGGTGCAGGTGATGAGATACGCGCCCTTCAGACGGCACTCCGGGCCGTTGGGGTACAGACGCTTATACTTGGGGATGGGTTCGGGGAGGAAATCGTCCGCCTCGATCCAGACCTCGCGGGAGAACATGACGGTGTGCGTGCCCTGTTCGGGATGGACGGGGTTGTTTTCGACCTCAAAGGTTTCCGACTGGCCCTCCGGATAATTCGTGATGACGAGCTTCACCGGGCGCAAAACGGCCATGGTGCGCTCTGCCGTGTCGTTGAGATCTTCGCGCAGGCAGTGCTCCAGAAGGGCGTATTCCACGGTGTTGGCGGACTTCGCCACGCCGATGCGCTCACAGAAATCGCGGATGGAATGGCTGGTGTAGCCTCTTCTTCTCAGACCGCAGAGCGTCGGCATACGCGGATCGTCCCAGCCGGAGACATAATTCTGCTCGACCAGCTGGCGCAGCTTGCGCTTGGACATGACGGTGTGGTCGATGCCGAGACGGGCAAACTCGATCTGCCGGGGCTTGGCGGGAACGGAGACATTGTTTACCACCCAGTCGTACAGCGGGCGGTGCGCCTCGAATTCCAACGAGCACAGAGAGTGCGTGATGCCCTCCAGCGCGTCCTGAATGGGGTGGGCAAAGTCATACATCGGATAGATGCACCACTTGTCGCCCTGCCGGTGATGGTGCATATAGCGGATGCGGTAAATGACCGGGTCGCGCATATTGAAGTTGCCGGAGGCAAGATCGATTTTTGCGCGCAGCGTGCGGCTGCCCTCGGGGAACTCGCCGTTTTTCATGCGCTCGAACAGGTCGAGGTTTTCCTCGACGGAGCGGTCGCGGTACGGGCTTACGGCGGGCTTGCCGATATCGCCGCGGAACTCGCGGAACTGCTCGGGCGTCAGGTCGCAGACGTAGGCAAGGCCCTTCTTGATCAGTTCGACGGCAAACTCGTAGTCCTTTTCAAAGTAATCCGAGCCGTAGAAGAAGCGGTCGCCCCAGTCGAAGCCCAGCCAGTGAATGTCCTGCTGGATCGCGTCGACGTACTCGGTGTCCTCCTTCGTCGGGTTGGTGTCGTCCATGCGCAGGTTGCACAGGCCGCCGAACTTTTCCGCCGTGCCGAAATCGATCGTCAGCGCCTTGCAGTGGCCGATGTGCAGGTACCCGTTCGGCTCCGGCGGGAAGCGGGTGTGCACGCGCTTTCCCTCAAACCGCCCGCCGGGGGCAAGGTCCTCTTCAATGAACGCGTCGATGAAATTTCGGTTCTCCAACGGCTTTCTTTCTTCTTCCATAGTAAAAATCCTCCCGGATGAAATGTCCTGTAATTTATACATTATAGCCGATTGCCGTCCATAACGCAATGCAAAAATGCGCGGAGGCTTCCAGAATGTGAAAAAAGTGAAAACAATGCGGGAAATTTGCATTTTCCTCTTTTCAACTCGCCGAATCTATTATAAAATAGACGCGAATCGAAAAGGAGAGATCACTGACTATGCGTGAACCGAAATATAAACGAGTGTTACTCAAGATCAGCGGCGAAGCCCTCGCGGGCGACGCGCACCGGGGACTGGACTTCGCGGTCATCGGCGGAGTGTGCGACGTGATCCGGCAGTGCGTCGAAGCAGGCGTACAGGTCGGCATCGTGGTCGGCGGCG
>OOAA01000721.1_pt1 | contig 21144 bp, 16 predicted proteins | sample 1671671 | NCBI WGS metagenome assembly OOAA01 (sample SAMN06348180, study PRJEB24527) | human gut metagenome | biome: human gut; feature: ankylosing spondylitis patient; material: feces | host: Homo sapiens | place: China | collected 2015-10 | reverse complement strand
CAGCAAACCTGAACTCTATAATCAATTTTTATTTTGTAACATGTTTTTACTCTTTATACGATATTTGCATGGTGGACGGCACCCGCTATTTGAATAATTCAGATTTGAAGTTGTCCAAGTCAAGCTTTTCGAGTTCTTTTCCAGACCTTGCCTCTTCTATGGCTGCAGCGGTTGTTTCGTTGGGCTCGAAGTAAACGGCATCGAGGAGTACGCTCTCCACATAGTTATTCAAGCTTCTGTTGCTTGCCTTTGCCCTTTCTTTGAGAATGGCAAGGAGCTTGGAGTTAAGCCTGAATGATGCAGGCTGTCTTAATGTTGCTGTTTCCATATCCGTTATTTGTAATTAATTATATGCAAATGTAATACAAATGTTTTGATTCTACAAGAAATGGGATATTTAAAACTCAAAAATCCTAATTCGGACAGCGTGCTGTCCGCTTAATTCGCTACGCTCAACTCACCAGTATTGATATCTCCTGAGCCCTTCACGTTCTGATTGAGCGAGCGGAGCGTACCCTTCAGCGTGATGTCGCCCGAGCCGAATACGCTGCAGTCGGACGTGCCGCAGTCATACATCTTTGCTTCGATGTCGCCCGAACCAAACACCTTCAATGTACTGACACCTACACGATTAAGACCTAAGTCAACATCGCAAGATCCGTTCACCTCGCAGCTGACAGTCTGAGCCTTAATGTCCTTGATGTCGATGTCGCCAGAACCGCTCATTCTTATCTTGGCATGGTCGCAGACCACGCTGTTAAAGTCGATGTCGCCAGAACCCTCAAGCGCCACGTCGAGGACGTCAGTATCGAGCGGACCGTCAACGTCGAAATCGCCGGAGCCGGTCAGCTTCACACCCGTAAGGTCGGGCGATGTGATGTAAATTGTAAGCGGCGTGTCATCATCGAAAGAGAACGAGAAGCCATTACCCTTCGACTTGATGACAAGCGTCTCGCCGCTGCGCTGCACCGACAAACGCTCCACAAGACCCTTCGCGCCAACTACGCGGACAGACGGAGTCTTGCCCTGAACGAACTTCACGTCATAGGACGTATATGACTCTACGCGAGAGAAATATCCGAGACTTAGGACCTGCGATATCCTCTTGTGCGACTCCTTGTCCGAACGCAGACTGCCAGACGAACTGCAAGCCGTGCAAACAACCCATGCCATGGCGAAAGCTGCCAAGGCAACAAATCTTCCAAATGTCTTCATTTTCATCATCATTCTATTCGTTTTGTTGATAATTTGTGATTTGGTTTACACTATATAGACGCAAAGCTACAAAAAAAAGTTGCAAAAACAAAAAAAAGTTGTCCGTACCATACTTAATTATTACCTTTGCAGATGTTCTGGCTTCCAAGCGGGACACAAGCCACGGACAAAAACAGACACGAAAGAAAGATATGAAGATAGAATTGCTTACTGAGGCGGAAGTCGCCTCACTAAACACACTGATAGAGAGTTCGGAAAACATCGTCGTTTGCTGCCACAAGTCGCCCGACGGCGACGCATTGGGATCGTCATTGGCATGGAACGCCTACCTGACATCGCGCGGCAAGCAGACCAACGTAATCGTGCCGGACGCGTTCCCCGACTTCCTGAAATGGATACCGGGAGCAGACCGTATCATAAGGTTCGACAAGAACGCTGACAAGGCAGGCGAAATGCTTGAGAAAGCCGACCTCATATTCTGCCTCGACTTCAACGGTGCTGACCGTGTGGACGAGATGCGCGAACCGCTGGAGCAGGCTAAGGCGAAGAAGGTGATGATTGACCACCATCTCGACCCGAGCATGGACACCGTACTCACCATCTCGCACCCCAACATGTCGAGCACGTCGGAACTGGTGTTCCGCATCGTATGGCAGCTCGGAGCCTTCGAGGAGATGACAAAGGAATGGGCAACGTGCGTATATTGCGGCATGATGACCGACACGGGCGGATTCACATACAACTCCACACAGCCCGAGATATTCTTCATCATCAGCCAGCTTCTCACAAAGAACATCGACAAGGACAAGATTTACCGCAACGTATTCAATAACTTCAGCCCGTGGGCGATAAGATTCCGCGGATATCTGATGAGCCAGAAGCTGAACGTCTTTGCCGACCTGCACGCTTCCTACTTCGCCATTTCAAAACGCGAGATGCGCGACTTCCACTTCATCAAGGGCGACGCAGAGGGCCTCGTAAACGAGCCGCTGCGCATCAAGGGCATGAAACTCTCCATCTCGCTCCGTGAGGACGACCGCCACGACAACCTCGTATGGGTGAGCCTTCGCTCCGTGGACGACTTCCCCTGCAACAAGATGGCAGCCGACTTCTTCAACGGCGGCGGACACCTTAACGCAAGCGGCGGCAGACTGCGCTGCTCGCTCGAAGAAGCAGAGAAGGTGGCAAGACGTGCCATCGCACACTACGAAGACTTGCTGAAGTAAAAAAAGCCAGAAGGAAAGAAACAAGAAACAAGAAACAAAAAACAAAAACATACAAAGGAAGAAAATGAAAACAGTAAAGATTCTTATATGCGTCGTGCTCTCTGCACTCGCCTTCGCTGCATGTAGCGACACAGAGACATACGCCGACCAGAAGAAGAAGGAGCGCTCTGCCATCAACCGCTACATCGCCAACCAGAAGATCAAGGTGATAAGCGAGGAGCAGTTCTTTGCTCAGGACACCACTACGGACGTATCGAAGAACGAGTATGTGCTCTTCGAGAGCAACGGTGTATACATGCAGATTGTGCGCAAGGGATGCGGAGAGAAGATCGAGGAAGGCGAAAGCACCACGGTATTGTGCCGCTTCAATGAATATAACCTCATCGAGTCGGACACCACCCTGCAGCTCACCAACATCTATCAGTATGCATGGCTCGTGGACAAGATGAACGTACGCAATACCTCAGGCACATTCACTGCCTCATTCGACACCAGATCCAGCCTTATGTACACACGCTACGGAACGGCTGCCGTACCAAGCGGATGGCTCGTGCCACTGCGTTACGTCAACATCGGACGCCCCAACAAGGAGGGCGACGAGGTGGCTAAGGTGAACCTCATCGTGCCACACTCGGAAGGACAGGACGACGCCGCAAGATACGTCTATCCGTGCCGCTACGAGATTACCTTCGAGCGCGGACGCTAAAAAATAAAGGAAACATCAATACTTACGTAAAGATATATTAAGATAATGACACTGATTAAGTCTATTTCCGGAATACGCGGAACCATCGGCGGACACACGGGCGACACGCTCAATCCGCTTGACATCGTGAAGTTCACAACTGCCTATGCCACGTTCATGAAGCGCAGAGCAACGGGCGACGAACAGCCGAGAATCGTTGTCGGACGCGACGCTCGCATCTCCGGCGACATGGTACGCAACATCGTTTGCGGAACCCTCATGGGTATGGGACTCGACGTCATCGACATTGATCTCGCCACCACTCCTACCACCGAACTTGCCGTTAAGTGGACAAAGGCTCTGGGCGGCATCATCATAACAGCAAGCCACAACCCACGCCAGTGGAACGCGCTTAAGCTTCTCAACAGCGAAGGCGAATTCCTTACCAAGGAGGACGGCAACGAGGTGCTCGCCATTGCCGAGAAGGAAGACTTCGACTATGCCGACGTTGACCACCTCGGACACTACACACGCGACGACTCTATGAACGCACGCCACATCGAGAGCGTTCTCAGCCTCAAGCTGGCAGACGTGGACGCCATCAAGAACGCCAAGTTCAAGGTGTGCGTGGACACCATCAACAGCGTGGGCGGCGTAATCCTGCCTGAGCTTCTCAAGGCTCTCGGCGTGGAATACACCATCCTCAACGCCACTCCCAACGGCGACTTCGCACACAATCCGGAACCATTAGAGAAGAATCTTCAGGGCATCATGGACGAGATGAAGAGCGGCAAGTATGACCTCGGCATCGTCGTCGACCCGGACGTTGACCGCCTGGCATTCATCTGCGAGAACGGCAAGATGTTCGGCGAGGAATACACACTCGTCAGCGTTGCCGACTACGTGCTCAGCCACACCAAGGGCAACACCGTCAGCAACCTCTCTTCCACACGTGCTCTGCGCGACGTGACAGAGAAGCACGGAGGCGCTTACACAGCAGCTGCCGTAGGCGAGGTGAACGTAACCACGAAGATGAAGGAAGTGGGTGCGGTAATCGGCGGAGAAGGAAACGGCGGCGTCATCTATCCTGAGAGCCATTACGGACGCGACGCCCTCGTAGGCATCGCTCTCTTCCTTTCCTCATTGGCACACAAGGGATGCACGGCAAGCGAGCTGAGAGCCACATTCCCCAACTACTTCATCGCCAAGAACCGCATTGATCTCACACCGTCTACGGACATAGACGCCATCCTCGAGAAGGTGAAGGAGATGTTCGCCAACGAGAAGATTACGGACATCGACGGCGTCAAGATTGATTTCCCAGACAAGTGGGTGCACCTTCGCAAGTCGAACACAGAACCAATCATCCGCGTCTACAGCGAGGCAGCCACAATGGAAGAGGCTGACGAGCTGGGCAAGAAGCTCATGCAGGTGGTGTATGACATGCAGTAAGCGTGTCGTGATATGACATGAGAAAGACCATTCTGACTCTTACGGCTCTGCTCCTTAACCTCCTTAACGCTGGCGCACAGCAGACGGACGCCTTCCCTTATCCTTCCGTGCCCGACACGCTCCGCACGCCGGAGACACGTGCCATGTACGTAATGGAGCATTATTGGGACCGCTTCGATTTTGCTGACACCACTCTCGTTAATCGTCCGGAGATTACGGAGCAGGGCTTCGCCAACTTCCTCGACCTCCTGCCGAGGGTGAAGCCGGCAACTGCGGCAACCGGACTTACTGCGCTTGCCACACATTTATATAATATAAAGGCGGATGAGAAGACGGCTGAACTGATGCGCAATTACTTCGAGGAAATAGCAGACAAGTATCTCGGCGACTCGGAATCGCCGCTTCATAACGACCTCCTCTACGCACAGTACATTGACGCCATGACCGCCAACAAGTTCGCTTCCGTGGCTGACCGCACACGAGGAGAGTATATGGCTCGCAATCTGCGCAAGAATCTGCCAGGCTCCGTGGCTGCCGACTTCCAGTATACGGACCGCAATGGAGCCACGCACAGCATGCATTCCTTCAACGCCACATACACCCTACTCTACTTCTACGACCCTGACTGCGACCATTGTCAGGAGGTGAAGGCGGAGCTTGCGGATATGCCACAGCTGAAGGAAGGCACCACCTTCCGCGTCCTCGCCATATTCCCGTACGACGACGCAGAAAGATGGAAGAGCGTAAAGCCTGACTTCCCCGCCTCATGGACGGACGGAGTTAGCCCGGAAGGAAAAATAACAACCGACGACATCTACTACATCAAGACAATGCCGTCGCTGTATCTGCTGGACAACGAAAAGCGAGTGATACTGAAAAATCCGGATATAAAGCTGCTGAAAGAAACTTTAAGTCAGTTGAGAGTTAAGGGTTGAGAGTTGAGAGTTATGATATGTTTATAATTTGTATGACCTTTCAGCTAATCATAACTCTCAACTCTAAACTCTCAACTCTAAACTAAATTTAATAAGCTTCCCTGTACTTGTTCTCGTCCTTATCTTCAAGCATAGAGAGATAGCTCTGATAGCGTGAGGCGGCGATGTAATGTTCTTCCACAGCCTTGAGCACCGCGCAACCCGGCTCGTGTGTGTGGGTGCAATTTGAGAAACGACACTCCTTAGAGAAATGGAAGATGTCCTTGAAATAGCTTGTCAGTTCCTCCGGCTCAATGTCGAAGGTGCCGAAACCCTTTATTCCCGGCGTGTCTATAATCCATCCTCCCTCCGGAAGCTGAAGCATTTCGGAGAATGTTGTGGTGTGCATACCTGTGTTGTGCGCATCGCTGATCTCAGATGTGCGCAGATTGGCGCCGGGCAGAATATGATTGATGAATGTGGACTTGCCCACGCCGCTGTTGCCGCTGAGAAGCGTAATCTTGTCCTTGAGCAAAGGCTTGATGGCGTCCATGCCCATACCCGTGGTGGCAGACACTGCCACACACTTGTAGCCGACGGTCTCATAAAGCTTCATCATCATCTCCTGATAATGGCGCTCCTCGTCGGAAAGGATGTCCGTCTTGTTGAAGACAAGCACCATTGGCACGCTGTAAGCCTCAGCCGTGGCGAGGAAGCGGTCTATGAAGATGGTGCTGGTCTGCGGATAGTTGACGGTGACGATAAGGAACGCCTGATCCACGTTGGCTGCGATGATATGGCTCTGCTTGCTGAGATTCTGCGACTTGCGTATGATGTAGTTGCGGCGGTCACAGATGGAAGTGATAAACGCCGTGCCCTCCTGATTGAGGATTATCTCCACACGGTCGCCCACAGCCACCGGATTGGTGCTGCGTATGCCCTTGAGGCGGAAGTTGCCCTTTATCTTACAGTCCACGTTCTTGCCCTCGTCGGTGCGGACCGTATACCAACTGCCGGTGTTCTTTATTACTATTCCTTGCATCTATTAAAAGTAAAAAAAAAGCAAAAAGGTAAAAGAGTATAAAGAGGCAGCCTGCTTTACTCTTTTACCTTTTCTTATTATACAGTCATAATTTCCTTCTGCTTTGCAGCGAGGAGTTCCTCCACCTTCTTCACGAACTTGTCGTGAATCTTCTGGAGCTCGTTCTCAGCGTCCTTCTCAAGGTCTTCTGAAAGTCCGTCCTTGATGGCCTTCTTCAGCTTGTCCTTTGTCTCTTGACGTGCGTTGCGGATTTCCACCTTTGTGCGCTCGCCAATCTTGTTACACTGCTTTACGAGATCCTTACGACGCTCCTCGGTCGGCTGCGGGATGCCGAGACGGATAATCTCGCCGTTGTTCTCAGGTGTGATGCCTACATCGCTGTCCATGATGGCCTTTTCGATGTCGCGAATCTGCTTCTTGTCGAAAGGACGGATGGCGATGGTACGCGGATCGGGAACGGTGACATTGGCTACCTGGTTGAGCGGAACCATAGAGCCCCACGAGCTAACGCGAACGCCGTCGAGGATTGCCACGTTGGCACGGCCGGCGCGGATACGGGCCAGCTGCTCCTCAAGGTACATGGCTCCCATCTCCATGCGCTCCTCTGCACTGCTAAGAGTTTCTTTAACGTCTATCATAATTATTTTAGTATTAGTTTCAAAAAACACAGGTTTCTGAATTCATTTTGCAAATTTAATCAAAATACTTGACAATGCACAACATTATAAGGCAAAATACTATGCAGGGATTATTGTTTTAGGTAGGAAAACGGATAGGAGGGCACTCTCCCCTACTTCGACGAGTTCTGGACCAGTGACAATACTGACGCCCTTCAGCGCGTATATATGCAGTGGGGAACCAGCTACTTCTTCCCTGCCATCGCCATGGCATCCCACATCTCATAAGCGCATCCGTCCTATCGTACAGTTCGGCGACCTTTATCGCCTTCAGTCGCCCTACGAGAAGAAGGGTGTGGCTTCGCTCATGTACGTGACCGACACTAAGGAAAAGGCAGTGTTCTTCTGGTGGAAGACCGAGTCGTTCTGCAATCAGCACCTGCCGCGCATCCCGATGGCTGGTCTCAACCCGCAGAAGCGCTATCGCATCACCGAGCTCAACCGCATCGACAAGACTCCGCTCGCCTTCGAGGGCAAGACTTTCTCAGGCGAATATCTCATGCAGAACGGCCTTGAGATACCTTACGGACATAATGCAGACTGGGGCAAAGCCAACGAATGGGCAAGCCGCGTTCTGCTCCTTGAAGTGGTGAAATAGCCAGTTAATCAAGGGGCCGACATTACAAAAATGCAAACAAAAAAAGGAGCGCTATCACAGCGTTCCCTTTTTTTAATAATACGATAAGATTTTTCTTTATTGTTTAGTTCTTGTGCGTGTGATAGTTATCTCACCACAATCTTGAATGTCTCCGTACGGTCCTCCATTGTCGTGGCTTTCACGACGTAGATGCCTGCCTTCGGTACGTTGAGTTGGCAGTGACCGCCGTTTACACTGTGGTTGCTTGTTACCAGAGCACCCGAGATGTCGTATACCATCACACGCTTCATGTCGCCCTTCAGCGTTGCCACCACGATGGTGTTCTCCGTCGGTGAGAAGCAGTCGATGGTGTTGATGTCCGTAGTGTTGAGTGACGACTGGTTGGTGATGTAGTAGCGACCGTGGTCGTTGGCCATCATCTTCACCGTCATGCCGTCCTTAATCTCTGAGAACGTCTTTGTTGTAGCGTCGAAGAGGAAGAGCTGCGAGCCTTCGTTGTTCATCTTGATAAGCATCTTGCTGTTAAGGCTGACGTTCACGTCGATGTCCTTGCTCTTTGGTGCCACTACGCCCACCGGCATCCAGTTGATGTCGTCGGAAGCGTTGAGCGCCACAGCCTGCGAACCGGCTACTGAGTAGACCTGAGCTATCTCGGCAATGTTGCCCTCACCGAGCATCTCCACGTCCTCGCCCTCCACGTAGTCGCGGCTTGCCTCGTCGTTGACGATAAGCTCAGACAGGCTGCTTCTCTCGCCGTTGACGGTGGTCAGAGTTACGGTCGGACGGATGATGAGAGCCTTCTCGCCTGGAGTAACATCCTTATTGATGAGCATCGTAGCATTGAATGTTACGTTGGCAGGAGCGGTCTCGCCCTCCTTCACCTTTACAAAGAACGCCTGAGTGGGATTCACTATTACGTCTGTCTTCTTGTCGTAGTCCAGATCCACTGGTACGCTGTGGGTCTTCATAACGCCGTTGTCGAGAGTCCAGATGCTGTTCTCGAAGGCTGTGTTAGCCTTGAGGAAGCGATACATACTCAACGATGAGGTGTAAGGATTGCCCACCAGATGGTAGCGGTTGTCGCTGTGCAGGTTCTCCTTCAGCGGCTGAGTCATTGCCATTGTCTTGTCGCCGGCAACGTCGCCCTGCAGCATTCGGTAGCTATTAGCGTCGCGGCTAACAGTTACATTCACCGGCTTCTGGCTCTCGCTGTCGTAATAGCTGAACTGGGTGTCAGCCTTCGGCAGACGGATTACGGCCTTAGCGTTGGCGTCCTGCGCACCTGCTGTGTACTTATCGCCCGCCTTTACAGCAAATGCCTGTCCCTTAGTGTACTGCTCGTCCACCTTGTTATATACGTGCGACCAGTAGCCAGAGTTGATTGACAGTTCGTTGTCTGTGGTTACGTCCACTGTGCCGTCGTGGTTGGCGCTGTAATTGGTGACGTTGTCCATCACCTCTTGAGCGTTGCCGTCCCAGCTGCGCTGATAAACGGGATAAGCGCTGCGGTCGTTCACATTCTCGTCGTATGTCATCGGCTTGAATGCCTCCGACTGCTCCTGTCCGTTGTTCTTCGGAACATAGAGGTCGCCGGCGTAGGTCTGCTGAAGCGGTGAAGACATTATGCTCCACGTATTAGGTGTCAGCTCCTTCTCCACGTAAGCCTTGTTGTAGTTCAGGTAGTTGGCGTAGAGAAGCTCTGCCTCCGGCTTGAAGTAGATCTGGTCGCAGAAGTTGCCTGCCCATTTCTCGCAAGAGAAAGTGCCGTTGCCTGTGTCCGAACCGTCATCTGTCGTGTCACTCCACTTCGCCACGAAGTCGTAAGCAAAGCTCTTCATCTTCGTTGAGGAAGCGATGCCGTTGCTTCTGTAGCTTATCTCGTCGAGGTTAGGATAAACCTTGCCCTTGTCATTCTGATTAGCCACAGTCACCTTCGTGAACTTCATCGGCATGAATGCCGTTGTGGTGTTATAGTCAGCGTATGAGTCCTTGAAGATCTCAGCCTTCGTAGAGCGCAGCCAGTTGTTGTCATCGTTCCAGTTTGTGCTGGCAGTTCTTGGCGACGAGTTCCATGTGGCATACTCGGGCACGATGCACATCTTGATGAATGTCTCGCCCGGACAGCTTGCCATAGAACCGTCTGCGTTGTTGTATCTGAAGTGTATCTCATACCAGTAGCCTTCCTTCAGGATTGTAGCGGCATTGGGGTTGAAGCGGATGCCTACAGTCTTATCGGTTTCGTAGATGGTGTTTGCTGTCACCACGCCGATCATCTGCTCTGTGGAGTTGAAGTCCGGGTCGTTGGTGTTAGAGATAGACACCTGAGCTTTGTCTATCATCTTTACGCTTTTGGCTCTCTCTATGCCTGTCATCGGCAGATTCAGAGCGCCGTTCTTTGTGGCTATCGCATTTATCTGCGGCAGACCGACACGTACTGTTCGTGCGTCGTTCGGATAGATGACGCCAGGGAAGCCGAAGTTGATGTTCGGTCCGTCGGTCACCACGCGCAGATCCACTAACATCGGGGCAGCACAGATTTCGTATACCTGACCGTTGATGGTGGCTTTGTCTTGCACTGGGATTACAGCAATCTTATAAAGACCCGTCTCTTTGGCTTCAAACTTACGGTTGCCCATTGAGTTGCTGGCGTTCAGAATCAGCTGCTTGCTGTCCACGTACTGCTTCAAGAGATCGTACTGCGTACGGTTATCATTACGGAAATCAGTACTCAATCCATTGTATTCCGGATACTTGGCACGATAAGCGTGTAATGCCTCCAACAGACCTGTTGTAGAGTAAAGCTCGTTCTCTGCGTTAGGCTTTGAGAGGAACCAGTCGAACTTGACTTTGTCGATGGTCACCTTACCGCCGTTCACGGGGTCAGCCGTCTCAATCTTGGCTATCATCTCCACTGTCGGAGTGTGGGAGTTACAGTCCACTCGCAGAGCTGTGAGCACGTTACTGTTCTTGTCGGTCAGCTTGATGTTCTGCTCCACCACCTGGAATATTCCACTATACGTAGAGCAGACATCGGTGCTTTCGCCCCATTTGCCCGGTACGTTAGGGTTGTCCTCGCTCGGATAGGCGATGGAGAAGTAATAGTCCTTGCCAGGTACGATATTGAAGTTGCGGTTGGCGATTACCAAGCATCGGTTGCCGCTGTTGTCGTTCTCGAACATCGCTACGTTATTCTTGCCGTCGGCAGCTTCCGGAGGAAGTACGTATGCTGCATTGTAAGAAGCAGGAATGCGTGCAGTGCCGTATTCGTCGGGCTTTCCGTCGCCGTTATAGTCGATGTTGTCCACTGGTGTTCCTGTAGCGTCGCAGATACGATAGAAGAGTTTCGACTCTTTCTGGTTCACCATCGCCTGGAATGTCTCGTAGATGCCGCGGAGCTTCAGTGTAATATCATCAGGAGCTGTCTCATAACCTGTCTCGTTAGGACAGAGCGGCTTGTTCTGCAGCACGTCCAGCTTGGATGTCTGAGTGTAGAGGCAAAGGTCGTCAATACAGTAGTCGGCACCCTTTGTATTCTGACACATATTGTCAAGCACAATGCGGAAGTCGGTGTAGTTGTCGGCAGCAGCAGACTTCTGAAGCACCTGCTTACTGTAAATCTGATACCACTTACCGTATTCGTGAGACTTTGTATTAGTCTTAAAGTCGCCTGACGAGAACGACTGGATAAGCTTCTGGTCGGTCACGTTGCCGTTTTCGTCCTTATTGATACCATAAAGGCGGAACATCACCTGCGGTGCAGTTGCGTTGTATGATGCGGTATACTCGGCAACGGCTCCACTAAAAATCAGCTGTGAACCTGTACAGAGGTTAGCCTTAAAGTCGGCAGATGCAATCTGACGGCTCTCGTTCGAAGCGTCCACATACAGGAAGTGTCCGTACTGCTTGCCGCTGGTTTTTGCGTGGGTACGATCGTAGATAGTAGGAGAACCGGCTGCCCACCATTGGTATCCGTTTTCATTATCATACGAAATGCCACGTAGGTTACCCGATTTATAGAGACCATAATCACCGTGGATAGGTGACTTACTGTGGTGTGGTGTGCTACCATCATAATAATAATCATAACGTGCAAGTTCCGCATAGGTGAATCCGTATGCACGTGATTTGAAGTCGGACGGCTTAAGACTCATGTTGTTCAATGGCGTTGTCGGCGCATCCAATGTCAGATCAGGATTGTCGTCATCGAACGAGATGTCCATCTGCTGCTCATACTTATCCTCAAAATAGGAGATCGTACGGTCTACGTCGCCGTCAGCAGTCAGCTCGTCCTTCATCTTCGGATAACCCTTATGTATAAACACCTCAAAGTTGGCAACGGGACACATATAATCGCCATTTGCAGCACAAGCCACTACATATACAGTCTGTTCGAAGCCTATATCTGTAGGTTTAGAAGTTTTAGCATCATTAGAAACATTATACCAAGTCGCGTTCTTGAGTGCATTTATAGTCAAGTCACAGAACTGAGTCTCGGATGAAAGTTGGCAAAACTTTGTCTTATCCTCATTGTAGACTATCCACACTATCTTGTTAGCCTGCTTCATAGTGGTATTGAAGTCTGCTGCCGTTATCTTCTGACTCTCTGTAGTTGGATAAACCGTCTTACCTACGGTAGTTCTCAAAGGATAGAACCAATAGCTTTGTCCACCATAATTCTTCATATTTGTACGCAACGTCATATTTGCGTTTGCGTCCTTTGCACCGAACACGATACGCTTGTTGTCCTCAAGAGTCAGGTCAGCAGCCCTGCTGTGATCACATAAAGCATCCTTGATTCGCTTTGCCAGATATGCTGCAGACTTGATGTGGAAGATGTATCGGATGGAGAGGGTTGGTTCCTTTTCAACATAATTTGTATATTTAGGATAATACCCTCGTTTAGTAAGATTATAATCATTGTATCGGCTTACGTCACAAGCGATAGTTTCTCCAGCCCAATCTTCTGCATCTGCTCCCGTCGGTTTATTGTATTTGACTCCTGCATAATCTCTTGCAGAATTTCTGAGAGTACCGGCAATAAGTCCTATATCCTTATTGCTGGTGTTGTCCTTCGAATTATACAAACTTGTAGAACTTGAATTATATACTGTCAGTCTATCCGACTTTAGGTCTGTAGTATAGTCATACCAACGAATCCATCCGTAAGGCTCAAGGTCATTGGTTGAGCTTTTCCCCCATCCATCAAAAGGCAACTCAAGCTCCATTGTGTTGCTATTTGTCGGCAGATAATAATAGTAATGCCATTCTGCAGTCTGCTGCATGCCGCGGCTATCAAGCGGCAATCCACTTTGGCCATTCTTGTGGAAGCCTAAGCTCTGCGCATACACACTGCTTGGCGCTGCGGTAAGTGCCATCATCGTTAGGAGCTGCAGTAGCAGTCTTCTTGACGGTGCGGGTCTGTTTATGTTGTTTTTGCGACTTTTCATATCTCAAAAGGTATTATGTTCGTACTTGTTAAATCTAAAAGTGGGTATGGCAGGAAAGCCATACCCACCTATTATTAAATGTTATTCCTTGTTTATCTGCAAGCGATATGGGATTGTTACGCCGTTTATCTCGACGTTGATTTCGTGGATGGCGTATCCCTTACGCGGGCTGATATATCCTTCGAAGGTCTTGGTGCGCTTATCGAAGTAAGGCGCTTCGTCATAGATGGATGTTCCTTCTCCTCCTGCCGGATTAGCCTCAAGCGTCCTGATGCTCTTGTATGTCCAGTTGGTCAGCTCCGTGTCGTTGCTGCGCTTATAGACGTGCAGCTTCAGATGGAACTCGCCGTACGACTTGAATGTGGCAGTGATGCGGTCGCCTCTGTAGCTCAGTTCTGGAATGACACCGATACCGGTGAATACCTGCGGCTCCAGCTCTATGCGATAGTCCACCAGCTTGACGGGGATAATCAAGTAGTCGTTTCGCGCTATCTTGCTCCATTCTGTCATGGCGATGCGCTGCGTCACTGTTCCCTTGTCGGTGTTGATGCTGAGGACGAAGTACTTAGGATTGCGGGCGACGCTCTCGTTCACGTAGAACGTGGTCTGCAGCTTGCCGCCGTTAGCCACCTTCGTGCCAGCCGTTCCGCCGATCATCACCTCATAGTCCTTGTATGTGGCAGCGGCATTGATGTTCGGCACCACATTGCCCGAGGCGTCCTTCAGAGGCAACAGGCTTACGTTGTCAGCAACGTTGTCGGTGATGTCGGTCAGCTTGACGCTCTTGATGCTCAGATCATAGCCCGTGTCGTTGGTGAAGTTAAGCTCCACCTTTGCCATCATACGGATAACCTCAAGGTCCACCTGCTGTTTCTTGCTGGTGATGTTGACGGTCTGCTTGTTGCTCATCGGAATGCCTTTGGCGCTGAGTTGGGCTGTATTGCCCTCCACCTTATAGTATTTGCTTTCTATCTCAGCGGGCGTTGTCGTCATTGTTATTCCGAGTTCTGCGGGCGTGATATTGGCAAACGAATAGAACGTGGCGTTGCCCAATTCGGCTTTCGCCTTGAGGCTGGTCTGCTCTACTTCCTCCGTGAAGTCGTTCTTCACCACTATGTCCTGTATCTTGCCGTTCTGGACGATGACAACGAAACAATTGCGCATCATCTCTCCTTCAAGGGCGGCATTGGTGTCCACCCATGACGCTCTCGTAACGCCGTCGGAGGTGCTGTAGGAGCGTGTCAGCGAGCTTGCAGAGGCGGTGAGCCTTAGCTCCACCTGCATCTTCTCGCCCTCACCCTTCCCTTGGCAATCGGCGTGGTCTTCCTCAAAGCTACATCCAACGATGGCGAGAGTTGAGAAAAGCGCAAGCATGTATGTGAAAATGTTCTTGGCGTGAATCATCGCTATTTAGTTTTTGTGTAAATACTCTATGTTGTTACATTATAATCTCAGAGTGGTTGCGCTTGTTCCACTTCAGCACCTTCAGTGTGACGTTCAGTCTGTCGTCCTTGTTCACCGTGTATTCGTAGTAGTGGTTGCGCTGGATGTTGTAGAGTGTGGAAGGATCTGCCACACCGTCCACGTAGTTACAGAACTGCAATGTGTAAGTTCCGTCGTCCGTGCCGTCGCACTTGAGGTTTAAGGTTATGCTTGCCTTCTTGTCAGCAGCGGCTGCCTTGTTGTCATACTCAGGAATGTAGAGCATGATGCTCTCTTCGTCGGTGTTGGTCATCGTAACAGACTGGCTCCACGAAGGCTTTGCGTTGAGCGATCCGCTGAACAGAATCTCCTTTGTGTTCTTCGACGTGTTGTAGGTCACTGGCAGCGCATAGCCCTCGGTGTTGTAGTTGTTGAAGGTTATGTTGCCAAAGGCATAGCCTCTGGCTTTCATGCCGTCAGCGCTTCCCTTTCCTGCCATCTTCACCTTCACCTTGGCGAGAGAGCGTAGCAGGTCGATGGTGCCGAGATTGTTCTGCTTTCCGACAACGAGGTCTTTGGTCAGCGTTGTTACGCCCCACATGGGAATATACTGCTTGGTTTGGTCCACGCGGAAGGCGAGCGATGCGATGTTGCCTTGCGTGACGTTGGCGGTTCCGCAGTTGGCAAACACCATAATCTTGTTGGCCTTCTTCAGTAGTGCGCCAGCCTTTTCCCAAGTACCCGTTATCTGGTTTTCTATCACTCTCACGTCCTGCACGTCGCCAATGATGTTTCCGTCCTTGTCGCAGACCTTAATCTGCAGCTGGTCAGCGTTGATGGCGTTTTCGTATGCATCGCCCGGGTCAGTCGGGTCATAGTCCTGCCAACCGTCGTTTACAGCTCTTGTGTTGTCGTTGGCGAAGGACATTCTGAATGCCACCTTCACATCGCCCGTGTCCTCCTTGTCGTAGCCGTCATCGAAGCCGCACGACGTTATGGACAGCAGACCCAACAGGAGCGAAACTGTCAGCGTGGAGGTATTGCGGTTTATTCTAAGCATAGTCAGTTTCTTTTGGTGTTTAGTTTTTTGAGTTATTAAGTCTCTCTCCCTTTCGGGGATGTAGTGCTTACAGCTTAGTGTAGCTCTGTGTCGTTCAGCACCACTCTCCAGGAGTTGATGAATATGTGTGATGACAGCCAGTTGTTGTTTGCGTCCAGGAAGAAGATGAAGCTGTATTCGTCCTGGCGGTCAAGATATTCCTGATTTGACATCGCCCTGTTGTATTTGCCCTTTACGAGGAGCACGTAGTCGATAAGCGGAATCTGGAAAACCTTCTCTCCCGTCTCATGCTTCAGAACGCAGAGCTGCGGGTTCTTGCCTGTAAAGAGTCGGTTGACGGTCATCTCTGCCACCACTGCCGAAGCCTGTGTGGTTCCTTCAGCGCGTGTTACGGTGCGGTTTTGTCCGACGATGCCGTCATACTTCGACCATGGCACGTAGCGTATTGAGTCTTCCGGCAGCTCCTCGTTGTCTGCCATCGAGGCACGTGTGAGCGCGGCGTTGTCGAATCCGAGGTAACTGTTGTCGTCGTCGATGTAGAAGTCGAAGTCGTCGGCTTTAATCTGCTTGCCCGATGTGTTCTGGAGCACCACGCGTATGACGTTGGTGTTCTTCATCAAGTCCACAGTGGCAGTCTTCACACCGAATCCCTCCAGATTGAGGTCAGCCTTCTTCACGAGTCCGTGATAAAGGCCGTTGATGTCGTGGTCCAAGGTGCGGCTGGTTCTGTTGATGCGGCTTGTGAGCACGCTGATGTCGTCAGCACGAGTAGCCGTCTCGGGTTTTCCGAAGACATACGATCCTGTGTATCTGTCTTCGCCCTCAGCCCATACCTTAAGAGTATAGTCGCCGGGCTTTAGTTCGTCCACGTTCATATATCCGCCACGCTTCTTAATGTCGTCCACGCGGTCCTGCTTTTCGAGGGCCAGACGTCCGTTTTCGTCGAAAGCGTAGAGCGTAACGGTCTTCACCTCGTTAGGAAAAGCGTCCGCGAACTTCATGTTCATGTCGTACTTGAAGTTAACGCGCAGCGCCTGTGGACAGTCCGACTGGTCGTCCTCCATCATTCCGCACGAGGTAACGGTGAACATCATTGCCATCACAGCTGCGATGGCCTTGAGGTCGCTTATTATTTGGCGCTTGTTGTGTTTCATATTGCTTAGCTTTTGTTTTCTGTTCGTGATATTGTGAGATGGTCTCTTATATATATAATGTATATGTAGTCGTTATTAAGTCTTCTTTTAGTGGGCTTATCACCTTGTTCAGTGTCTCGCCATGCCGACCTCTCTTTTGTATCTGTCGGCTCGATACCTCCTCTATAGGGAACAATAATCAGCTGCACGCCCTCATTGTGCGGAGCGTCTTTTGTCTGAGAAAAAAATATGAGGGAGAGCTTATCGGGTGAGCCGACAGCCTCCCCCTCATATTTCTATTTAGAGTGTCCGGCATCAGCCGGAACAGGTGTCACAATATTATGTGTCAGTGATGTCGTTGTGAGGTAAGATTACTTACCGAGCTCTACGCCGTTAGCAACAACTCTCCAAGAGAGAACGTTGATACGAGCTGCGAGATAAGTCATAGGATCCTCATCCGGAGTAACGGGAACGAACTCATTATCAGGATTGTATACTGCAGTACCGAAACCAGTGATCTTAGTTACGTCAACCTGATAGAAGTGGTTACGAACCATACCGAACTGGCCAGTCTTGCCAGCTGCACCGAGGTGCTTAACTGAAGTCCAGTAGTAAGTCATACCATTCTTGTAGATAACTGCATTGTTGGCACCGAAAGCTTCGTTAGCTGCTGCTGTAGCCACTTCATAAGCTTCGCCAACCTTCTGGTAAACCTCAACACCATCAGCAACCTGAGCCTTAACCTCATAAGGCTTGTCTGCGTCAACTACGAACTTAATATCAGTGATTTCAAGACCATCGTATGAAGTACCACCTTCAGTTACAGTCTTCTTGAAGAACTTCTTGTTCTTGTTCTCATTCAGAATGACCTTCTTAACATCATTCTCAGAAAGATACTGAACGCCCTTATACTTAGAAATCTCAAGAGCATTGCCGTTTGCGTCAACGAGCTGAGCTGCAGCAACATAGATAGGTCTATTGGTCTCTGCATAGCTTGTGTTAGGAGCGGTGTAGTAAACATCACCAATAGCTGTGTGGGTGTAGTCTGCCCATGACTTGTATGTGCCATCGTTATTAGGAGTTGTCTCCCAGTAGCTACGATAGAAGTTAGCATCGTTCCAGTTAAAGCCGATTGTAGCTTCTGTCCAAGTAGGCTCAATTACCTTGATGAGGTTAGCCGTTGTGTTCTCCTTGGCAATACCCCAACCCTTGATCATAGCATAAACCTTATCACCGTTTGCAGTCACACCAACCTCGAACTTATCAGCTGTAGCACCACTTGCTGTAGAAGTAATCTTAGCAGCAACACGCTCTACATAAATGTCAACCGGATCGTTCTTAGCAGCTTCTTCTGACAAGGCAACGTGACCAGAAATGTCTGATGTCCAAACCTTATCTTTACCATTTGCGTACACAGAGCTTGTCATAACGAAGTCAGAAGCAGTAGCACTCTGACCATTGAAGTTCTGAGTTGTAACAACACCCTCTACTTGAGACTTTGTCATGAAATCGGTAAGTTTACCATCCTCGATTGTCTCAGGATTTACGACAGCCATCATAGACTGAGGATAAGACTGGTCTTTGCCCGAAATTACAAGCATTGAGTTGGTAATGTTCTCAACGTTACCAGTAGAAGGTGTCATCTGGTTAGGTCTAAGTTCCAACCAGTTCGTGCCTTCTGCCAACTTGTAAGGAGCACCATCCGATGTGAAGAAGTAGAAGCGGATAGTGTTAATCTTGCTCTCTGCCTCGGTTCCGTTCTCATAAGTAGCGCCGTCAGCACGTGTACCACCAACACCAACATTGTTGATGTTTACGGCTACATAACTCTTAACGCCTTCCACGTTAGGATTGTTCTCTACAGCGTCTTCTGATGTACAAGCGCTGAATGCAAAGGCAGCAAGTGCCAATGGGAATAATTTAAACTTGTTCATACTTGTGAAGTTTAAGTGATTAATAATTTTTGTGTTTAGTATAAATATTTCTTTTTTAAAGAGTTTCTGTGTTTGGCTTGTTTTTGTGTTTGTGAAGCCGAGTTTAGTCTTTGTGTTGTATGTGTGTCGTTGTTTATGTCTTTTTTATTGTAGGTCGTCATAGTTCTGCTTGGCAATCTCGCATCCCTTGTCGGCAGCGTTCTTGAAGCACTCGATGGCTTTCTCGTCATTGCCGATGTGCCAGTAGCAGATGCCCCTTGCGTTGTAAGCCTCAGCGGAGTCTCCAGCCTTGTCCAGCTTGCGGAGCGCCTCAGCGAATCTGTCCTCATTGATGTCGGCGCATGCTGCGTTCAGATTGGCAGTCTCGTCGTTGGGATACATGAGGGCTGCGATGGCGAACACCTCGTTAAACTCCTTCGATCCCGGCTCGTAAGTCTGTGCCACCATATACATCTCGTTCTGCGAGAGCAGCTGCGGCTTGGTCTTGATAAGCTCCTTAGCCTCCTCCACTGAGAACGGGCGCACGTTGCATGTGATGACGTAGTCAGAATGGCGGAGAGCCGGATACCATGAAGCGAGCATTGTGCGATACTCCTCAGGATACTGCGACTTGATGAGCCATTCGCGGCGGTCGGGTTCTATAGAGTTGTCCTCCGCAATCTTGAGGATGGCGCTGCGGTTGTCGAGGTTGCTCTCCTTGATATACTTGCAGAGACCTTCCCAGTCCTCCGGCGTAGCGTTTACGGTGAAGAGGCGGTCGTCCAGATGGACGAGCTGACGCACGTAGTTCTTCAGCGTAGCGGCACGGTTAGTGGCGAGGTATTCGTTGTGGGCGTAAGGGGCCTCCGGTGAGGCATAGCCATGAATCTCAATCTTGGTGATTGTCATATTGGCGTCCTTCTTTATCACGTTGATGGTGTCCACGATCTTCGCCAGCTCACGCGGGTTGTTGCGATAGTTGGGATGCAGCTCTGTGCGGTCTACGGGGAAGTCGATGAACGCTCTTCCTGACATCTCGTATGTCTTCTGCTCCACAGCGACGGGCTGTATGAACGCCACCTTGGGCTGTCTCATCTTCTTTACGGTCTCCTGCTCCTGGTCGTCAATCTTGCCGCATCCGCAGAGGTCTTCCTTAATTACGACATCTGCTGAGCGCATCCAGTCGGCAAACTCGGTCTGAGTCTGGTAAGCGAACACCTGCTCCTTACCGTTCTTCCTTGTCACGTCATAAGCACCGGGATATTGCTTGGCGTCCCTTCTGTCGTACATAACCTTCTGTCTCTTGCCGTTGATGACGATGGGCTGTAGAGCCACGCTGTTCTCTCCCGACTCGATAACCGGCGTAAGGACGATGCGTCTGTTGGCAGGCATACGTAGCGAGTCAAGGCGGAGGTCCATTCCTACGAAGAACTGGTCGTCAGCTCTTGTCGCCTTGATGTTCTCCACCGCCACCTGACGGTCAAGAATCTTGGTCGACCTCTTCGTCTGTGCCGACGCGTTGACGGCGCTGATGGCAAGGGCTGCTGATAGTATAATGTAGTATTTCATAATGGTGGATCTTATTGTTAGTGAAAATGTGTGGTGAATGGTGGGCTGTCTTCTTTTATATTTAGAATACGTAGATCAGCTCCACGGCTGCCTTGGTGGGTCCTACATAATTGTGATGTCCCTCACCCTTCTTGTTACCGCACGTCTTACATTCGAATTTCTTATAGTGGATGTAGTCGTAACCCACTCCGAGAGAAGTCTCGAGGTTCCAGTGCTTTGAGAGTGGCCATTGGTAGCCTGCGGTCAGACCGCCTCCTACGAACCATCCTTCATATCTATGGTCCTTAAACTCCTTGAACATTCCGAACGGCAGTTCGATGCCACCAGCGTTGAACTGTCCTCCCATAGCGTGTACTCCGAGGAACCATCCGTTGAACGTCTGGCAGAACCAGTAGCGGTATTCGGGTTGTACCATCCAGTGGCGTATGCTCTTATTGTCATTGAATTTCCAGGGGTTGATGCCATAGAAGGCCTGAACGGAGTGCTTTCTGCCGGTCTGAAGTTCGAGACCGACGTTCGGGGTTGTGGTAGCCCAGTAGAGTAAGTTGGTCTTGAGTCCCAGTTGCTGGGCGTTAGCCGATACAGCCACGAGCATAGCTACGATGAGCAGTCTCAATCTGTATGTTACGTTTTTAGCCATATTATTATTCTATTTAGTTCGTGTTTAAATGTTCCGTGAAAATGTATGCAACGTTAGTTAGTCGCTTCTCTTCTCTCTTATTCGTATAATGTAATAAACAATACTCTGTTAATTCTTATGTAATCGATTGAAAATGAGAGAGTTAATTAAC
>OOAA01000720.1_pt1 | contig 21148 bp, 16 predicted proteins | sample 1671671 | NCBI WGS metagenome assembly OOAA01 (sample SAMN06348180, study PRJEB24527) | human gut metagenome | biome: human gut; feature: ankylosing spondylitis patient; material: feces | host: Homo sapiens | place: China | collected 2015-10 | reverse complement strand
AGTTTTCAGAACTTTATAAAAGTTCTGAAAACTAAGGATTTCAATGGCGAAGAAATACGTTGCCGACCTAACCGTTTTCCGGGCGCAAGACGCCCGGAAAACGGGAGCCTTCCTCGAAACAGGCTCGCTTCATCCGCCACTGGCGGCGCTTCGCCGATTTCCATGTGCGTCAGAAAAAACGCCTCTCAGCCCGCAAACGTGCGCGCCTTCGGCGCGTGCGCTGCCGCGGGCCGCAATCCCCCTCAAAAAGCGGCTCTGCCGCTTTTTTGAAGTTAATAGCGATGGTTTAGGATCTCCACCACGTCCGCCAGCGCGCCGTCCTTGCAGTGGCAGACGATGTGCGCACCCCATTCCTTGACCTCGGGGATGGCGTTTTCGGGCGCGAAGCCGATCTCGGAGACCTCGAGCATCGGAATGTCGTTGTTGTGGTCGCCGATGCAGTAGATGTCCTTGCGCGCAACGCCGAGGAGCTTGGCAAGCTTTAAGATCATGCCGCCCTTCGTCGCGCCGCGGCGCGTCAGCTCAAGCAGGTGATCGCTCGAAAAGATGAGCTCGTAGCGTTTTCCCCACTCCTGAGAGACGATAAAATCGCGCACCTGCTCCAAAAGCGGCTTTTCCTCTTCAAAGAGCAGCTTGATGATCGGCAGGTCCACCTCGCGGAAGTCCTTGACCTCCTCGGTCTTCGCGCGCGTCAGGTGCTCGTGGTTGCGCGTGTAGTCGTTCGGGTGCAGGACGTGGATGCGGCGGTCGTCGTGGTAGATCTCGAAGCACAGGCCGGGGAAGCGCGCGAGCAGCGCGTCGACGTGATCGTAGATGTCCGCGTCTAAAAACGCGGTCTCCACATAGCAGTCCTTGTTGAAGTCATAGATGGCCGCGCCGTTGGCGATGACGCAGGGGGCGTTGCAGGGCAGATCCTTGGCGTAGCGGGCAAAGGCGGGCAGCGCGCGGCCGGTGGAGATCGAAAAATAGCCGCCGTTTTGAATGAAATACTCAACTGCCTCGCGGTTGCGCGCGCTCATCGGCGGGATGTCCTCGCCGCGCTCCAGCGCGCCCTGCGTATAGACGAGCGTGTTGTCAAAGTCGCTGGCGAGCAGCACCTTGTTGAATTTCAGCATGGTTGATCCTCTCTTCTTTTCTCGTTGTTTTTCGGCAAAAGTATACCACGGCGCGGGAGAAATGAAAAGGGATGTTTTGCGTAAAGATATCAGCCGATGATGCCGAATTTTCCTTTGATAAAATGACGGTAGTCGGGCTGCTTTTCGGCATTTTCGTATTCATGTTTCATGGTTTGCCATATCCAGGCGCGGAACGGATCGCCGGTCTGCGCATAGTACAGAATGCGCAGCAGCCCCTCCCGCTCTGCGCGGAGAATGGCCTCATAGGCATCGGGGACGAACTCGCACGAGACGACTGCTACCGCCTCTTCGGACGTGACCGCGAACGGCACATCGGAAACAGGGGCGGTATTTGCCGGTTCCGCGCCGTAGATATAGCCGGAGACGCCGGCATAGGTCTCCTCCAGTGCGTTGGGGTAGTATTCCTCCAGCCGCTGCACGCCGTCTAAGTCGAAGCCGTAAGGCCCCCATTTTTCCCACCGGCCCGTGTGGACAAAGCCGGTGTCGCGGCAGTATTTTTCAACGGCATTGCTCAGATAGACCAGCACATTTTCCCGTTTCTTCGAAAAATAGACGAGCGGGTGGCCATGGTTGGAGACGTGCGGCGTGAGGACGACGAGACCGCCGATAGGGGAGGCATGATACAGCATGAGAATGACTCCTTTCCGCCTTTTGGCAAAACCGCCGCGAAACAACTGTGCTTCGCGGCGGTTCCATTTCTTGTTTACGCTTCGCTCTTCGGCGCGGGATTTTCGCCGCCCTGACCGCCGCTTCTGCGGCGGCCTCTGCCGCCGCGGTGGCTGCGGCGGCGCGGCTTGTTCTCGCCGCCCTCTCCTGCGCCCTCAGCCTTCGGCGGACGGGGCGGACGCGGCGCTTTCGGCGCGTCGGGATTTTCGTTGTTCGGCTTATTTTGCCGCGGGGCGCGGCGCTCGCCGTTCTTGTCGGGATTGCGGGGCGGACGTTCGCTGCTCGGCTTATCGCCGCGCGCGGGGCGTTGGCTTCGCTTTTCGGCGGGCTTGTCGCCACCCTTTTGGGGCGTGTTTTCACTCTTCGGCGCGGCGGACTTCTCGCCGCCTTCACCGCTGCCCTTGCCGCGGCCTCTGCCGCCGCGATGCCCGCGGCCGCCGCGGCGGGAACGGCGCTTTTCCGTCTCCTCCTCGTCAGCGGCGGGGGCGTCCGCTTTTGCGACGGGGGCCGTCCACTGTTCGGGCGGCACGATGGGCTTGGCAGACGAGAAGAAGTTCAGCGTCAGCTGCGGCTCATCCTCCGGCGGCTCCTGATAGCGCTCGGGGAGCGTCGCGGGGAGCTCGATGCCGTCGCGCGAGCCCTTGCCGTTGCGCAGCACATGAATTTCGCAGGTGCGGTAGCGCTTGGGGCTCTCGTTCTGCCCGTCGAGACGCACGAGCACCTGCTCGCGCAGAATGTCGACCGAGCTCACGTTGCCAAGGCCGTCGGGCGTTGCGACAAACGAATCCTGCTTCGGGCAGCGGCGCACCGCGTCCTCGTAGGCGTTCTGCTCGTATTTGAGGCAGCACATGAGCCTGCCGCACGTGCCGGAGATCTTCGTCGGGTTCAGGCTCAGATTCTGCGTCTTGGCCATCTTGATCGAAACGGGGACGAAGTCGTCCAAAAACTGCGAGCAGCAGAAAGGCCGGCCGCAGATGCCGAGGCCGCCGAGCATCTTCGCCTCGTCGCGCACGCCGATCTGCCGCAGCTCGATGCGGGCACGGAACACACCGGCTAAGTCGCGCACGAGCTCGCGGAAGTCCACGCGCCCATCGGACGTGAAGAAAAAGATGATCTTGCTGCCGTCGAAGTTGCTCTCCACGCGCACGAGCTTCATGTCGAGCCCGCGCTCGGCGATCTTCTTCTGGCAGACCTCGAAGGCGTTCTTTTCGCGCGTTTTGTTGTAGGCGTAGGTGCGGTCATCGTTCTCCGTCGCCACGCGCACGAGCGGGCGCAGCGGTTGGACGACGGAATCGTCCTCCACCTCATGGTTGCCCGAGACGCACTGGGCGTACTCGAGCCCCTGCGCGGTCTCGACGATGACGAACTGGTTGGGTTCGACCGTGATGCCGTGCGGGTCAAAATAATATTCCTTGCATCCGCCGCGGAAGCGGACTCCGATCACTTCTGTCAAAGGGTTTCCTCCAATTCAACGGCGAAGCCGCCCAGCGTGGGCCCGACGCCGACGTTATAGGTGCATTTATTGCGGTAGTCCTGCAATAAATCTATTGTGCCGAGTAATTTGGCTTTTGTCAAGCGCGAAGCCAGTGACCGCGCGATGCGAAGATCCCTCTCCGGTACGCTCACGCCGTACTGCCCCAGCAGGGCGGACGAGAGCAGAAGCCGCGTCCCCTCGAAAAGCGAGGACAGGTCGTCGCGCGTGACCTTCTGCGTTTCGAGCTTTGCGAGGAATGCCGCGCGGGACGCGCACGACCCCTCGGCGATGAGCCGCGCGAGCTCGAGCGCGAGCTCGTCAGGCGCGCCGCCCTCTTCGACGGTGGGGGAGAGCTTGACCTCCACGCAGCGCGAGCGGATGGTCTGGAGCAGAACCGCCGGATTTTCCGCGCAGAAGAAGAACGCTGCGTAAGCGGGCCCCTCCTCCACGAGCTTCAAAAGCACGTTCTGGTCCTTTTCCGTCAGGATGGTGCAGTCCTCGAAAATGTAGACCTTGCGCGCGCCCTCGTTCGGGCGGATGAACGCGTCGGCGCGCATCGCGCGCACCGTGTCGATCGAGAGCTCCTTGTGCTCTGCGTCGCGCACGAACGTGACGTCGGGGTGGATGTCCTGCATCACCTTGCGGCAGGCAGGGCAGGCGAGGCAGGGCTTGCTTTCCGCTGTGCACTCCATCGCCGCGGCGGCATAGCGCGCAGCGCTCACGCGGTCGCCGCTGCCGCTGAAAATGAGTGCGTGCGGCAGCGCGCCGCGTCCGGCGGCAGCGCGGAGACGCGCGGCGGTATCGGTTTTTGCAAATTCCAAAAGCTCCATTGAATGCTCCATGCTCTCTTGCTCTGCGCGCGGCGGGCGGCACAAATTTAAAAATAGTATATCGCAAAAGTGCGGCGCTTGCAAGAAAATCCGCGCCCCGCGACGGAAAAACAGAACGATTTTGTGCCAAATTGCGTTTTGTGGGAGAAAAAATGCGGAAAGTCGACAAAAATTTCACAACTTGTTATTGAAAGTCGGGGATTTTCTGTCTATAATAATATGGCTTGATAATGATCACACAGCGATACATTTTTAATGGAGGAAAACCAATGAGCAAAAAGTATGTCTACCTGTTCTCGGAAGGCAACGCTACCATGCGTGAGCTTCTGGGCGGCAAGGGCGCGAACCTGGCCGAGATGACCAACATCGGTCTGCCCGTGCCCCAGGGCTTCACCATCACGACCGAAGCCTGCACCCAGTATTACGAGGACGGCCGCAAGATCAACGACGAGATCATGGCAGAGATCATGGAATACGTCGCGAAGATGGAAGAGATGAACGGCAAGAAGTTCGGCGATCTGAAGAACCCCCTGCTCGTCTCCGTCCGTTCCGGCGCGCGCGCTTCCATGCCCGGCATGATGGATACCATCCTGAACCTCGGTCTCAACGACGATGTCGTCGCCGCCATGATCGCGGGCAACCCCGACCCCAACTTCGAGCGTTTCGTTTACGACTCCTATCGCCGCTTCATCCAGATGTTCTCCGACGTCGTTATGGAAGTCGGCAAGAAGTACTTTGAGCAGCTCATCGACGCGATGAAGGAAAAGCGCGGCGTCAAGCTCGACATCGAGCTCACCGCAGCCGACCTCAAGGAACTCGCCGAGCAGTTCAAGGCCGAGTACAAGCAGCAGATCGGCGAGGACTTCCCCTCCGACCCCAAGACCCAGCTGTACGAAGCCATCCGCGCCGTGTTCCGCTCCTGGGACAACCCGCGCGCGAACGTCTATCGCCGCGACAACGACATCCCCTATTCCTGGGGCACTGCCGTCAACGTCATGCCGATGGTCTTCGGCAACCTGAACGACAACTCCGGTACCGGCGTCGCCTTCACCCGTGACCCCGCCACCGGCGAGAAGAAGCTCATGGGCGAGTTCCTGACCAACGCTCAGGGCGAGGACGTCGTCGCCGGCGTCCGCACCCCGATGCCCATCTCCCAGATGGAAGAGAAGTTCCCCCAGGCTTACGCCGACTTCGTCAAGGTCTGCGACCTGCTCGAGGATCACTACCGCGACATGCAGGACATGGAGTTCACCGTCGAGAACGGCAAGCTCTATATGCTCCAGTGCCGCAGCGGTAAGCGCACCGCGCAGGCTGCTCTCAAGATCGCCTGTGACCTCGTGGACGAGGGCATGATCGACGAGAAGAAGGCCGTCTCCATGATCGACCCGCGCAACCTCGACACCCTGCTCCATCCCCAGTTCGATGCGGCTGTCCTCAAGAAGGCTCCCGCCATCGCCAAGGCTCTGCCCGCCTCCCCCGGCGCCGCCTGCGGCAAGATCGTCTTCTCCGCTGAGGATGCCAAAGAGTGGAAGGAGCGCGGCGAGAAGGTCGTTCTCGTCCGTCTCGAGACCTCTCCGGAGGATATCGAGGGCATGAAGGCCTCCCAGGGCATTCTGACCGTCCGCGGCGGTATGACCTCCCACGCGGCTGTCGTCGCGCGCGGCATGGGCAAGTGCTGCGTCTCCGGCTGCGGCGAGATCAACATGGACGAGGAGAACAAGAAGTTCGAGCTCGCCGGCAAGACCTATCACGAGGGCGACTTCATCTCCATCGATGGTTCCACCGGTAACATCTACGACGGCATCATCCCCACGGTCGACGCCACCATCGGCGGCGAGTTCGGCCGCGTCATGGCTTGGGCCGACAAGTATCGCCGTCTGGGCGTCCGCACGAACGCCGATAACCCGCACGACACCGAGCAGGCCGTGAAGTTCGGCGCTGAGGGCATCGGCCTCTGCCGCACCGAGCACATGTTCTTCGAGGCTGACCGTATTCCCGCCATCCGCGAGATGATCTGCTCCGACACCGTCGAGCAGCGCGAGAAGGCGCTCGCTAAGCTCGAGCCGATGCAGCAGGGCGACTTTGAAGCCATGTATATCGCGCTCGAGGGCCGTCCGATGACCGTTCGTTTCCTCGATCCCCCGCTGCACGAGTTCGTTCCCACCGAGGAAGCTGACATCGAGCAGCTCGCCAAGGACATGGGCAAGAGCGTTCAGGACATCAAGAACATCATCGCCTCCCTGCACGAGTTCAACCCCATGATGGGCCACCGCGGCTGCCGTCTGGCCGTTACGTTCCCCGAGATCGCTGCCATGCAGACCCGTGCGGTCATCAAGGCTGCGCTGAACGTCAACGCCGCGCATCCCGACTGGAACATCATCCCCGAGATCATGATCCCGCTCGTCGGCGAGGTCAAGGAGCTCAAGTACGTCAAGGACGTCGTCGTCGAGGTCGCTGACAAGCTGATCGCCGAGGCCGGCAGCTCCATGAAGTACAAGGTCGGCACCATGATCGAGATCCCGCGCGCCGCTCTGACCGCGGACGAGATCGCCAAGGAAGCGGACTTCTTCTCCTTCGGCACGAACGACCTGACCCAGATGACCTTCGGCTTCAGCCGTGACGATGCCGGCAAGTTCCTCGGCGCGTACTACGACAAGAAGATCTACGAGAGCGATCCGTTTGCCCGTCTCGATCAGACCGGCGTCGGCAAGCTCGTCTCCATGGCCGCCAAGATGGGCCGCGAGACCAACCCGCACATCCACCTCGGCATCTGCGGCGAGCACGGCGGCGATCCCACGTCCGTCGAGTTCTGCCACAAGGTCGGCCTGGACTATGTCTCCTGCAGCCCGTTCCGTGTCCCCATCGCCCGCCTCGCCGCCGCACAGGCTGCGATCAAGGAAATGTGAGCGATCTTTTGAGCGTTCACAAAGCGGCTTGAAACTTGCAAACCTTTGATGTGACTGCGTTTGCAGATATCATTGGCTGAAAACAAACAAAATCCGGTATTGTTCCGTTTGGAGCGATACCGGATTTTTTGCATCTTTTGCGGGACAGGTTGAGAAAAACCACGTCATGGACAGATTCCGTGTGCCGCCGGTACTTGGAATGGCACTCTGAATGGCACGCGGAAGCGGCACTCGGAAGGGTTGGCGCTATCAACGAAAGCGATGCATTGCCTTTGGTGTGGTCGTGCGGTACAGTTCGTGCAGAGGTGATGCAGCATGAGGTTTTATTACAGGCGCGGAGGAAAGGGCGCAGCGCCGGAGGGTTTTGACAGAGTCTACACAGAGGCCGATGGGGACGGCAACGTCCTGCGGGAGCTGCTTGCGTATGTGAGAGCGGGCGACAGTGTAACCGTGGAGATGGTCGGTGAGCTGGGCGGCACAGCCGGTGCGTTCGTGGAGATGGCACTTGCCCTCTATCAACGGCAGGCGACATTGCTCTGCAAGTCTCCGAAGATTGACACGGCGGCAGGTCATTGGCAGGCGGTGCTTTCCGACCTTGCGATGTTGACAAGCAGGGACACCGATGATGCGGCGCGGCTGTCGCGGTTTATGGAGGAGCTGCACCGGTGCTTCGACCTTGTGGAGAGGCGGCAGATGACCGTAGCGGAGGTCTGCCGGAAAATGAGCATTGGGAAGACAACCTACTACCGTTATTGGCGTAAGGTCAAGAGTGCCCCGCACAGGGAGCGTCACACAGAGCTTTTTGAAGAATTGCAGGCAAAGATAGAAGCAAATGAGCTGAGTATTTCCGCAGCTTGCAGACAGATGAATATCGGTGCGGGAACGTATTACAGAATGAGGGATCAGTATAAAAAAGAACACGGCGTTCCAAATGTTCCGAATTCAGAATGATGTGGTTTTGCGGTCAACAGGAGATAGTGATTCGGCAAATTGGGGAGGTATGGAACGACATATAGGTGAGAAGCCCTCTTACGGTCGGAAATGGAGGGCAGGAGATCAGTGCGCGGCTGCTTCAATGAGAGTAAACATACATTAGTGCGGTCGGCGCAGACAGTCATTGCGGAAGCACGGGCATACACAACAACGGAGGTGCAGTATGAAAAAAACGAATGGGCATGACGAGGGGCATTTCTATATCCGGTTCCCGCGCACGAGAGGACTTCCGCCGCACAAGCGACGGCACACGCCAAATGCCGGAAATGCCAGAAAGGACTTTACTTATGCGGCGCAGCCCTGTATAATCATTTAAAATGGAAAATTGTCGAAAGACTATGCTGCAGGGCCATATGTCTGAGCGGGAGAGCCCCTATGATCGACCGACCGCACCCTTAAGGCAACACCGCGCAGTGAAAGCTGCGGTATTGCCTTAGCAGGACTGCGGTCAGTTTTTTTCTCTGCGAAAGGAGGGAGCATCGGTGAACCGCGTGTTCCGCGAGGAAAAGAAATATCTGATCTCGCTGCCGGAGGCGCTGCAAGCCTGCCATCGGCTCGCGCAGGTCATGCACGAGGACCCGCACAACGGCATAAGCGGCTACCCTGTCCGCTCGCTTTACTTCGATACGCTCGACGACAGGGACTTCCACGAAAAGGCTGCGGGCGTAGAGCTGCGGCGCAAGCTGCGCCTGCGCTGCTATGATCCGGCGGCAGACTTCGCCATGCTGGAGATGAAGCAGAAGCAGGGCGCAAGTCAGCTCAAGCGCTCTCTGCGCGTGACACGGGAGGATGCCCAAGCGCTCACGCGCGGCGACTATGCGCCGCTGCTGCGGTATCCGGAGTCTTTTGCCGCGGAGTGCTACGCGCTGATGCACAGCCGGTGCTATCGCCCCAAAACGATCGTAGAATACAACCGCAAGGCATTTATCGCCAAGGAGAACAAAATACGCATTACCTTTGACAGCCGCATTGTTTCCGTCGAGAGCTGCTTCGACCTCTTTTCACCGCGGCTGAACATGAACCCCGTGCTCGATCCGTACTGCGTGGTGCTTGAGGTCAAGTACAACGGCTTTCTGCTCGATTATCTTCGCGAGCTGATCAACAGCGTGGATCGCAGTGAGCTTTCTGTCAGCAAATATGTGCTTGCCCGCCAAAACGGATGTCAGACGAGGCTATAGGAGGAAAACACCATGAGACAACAGATCCTGAACCTTTTTACCACACCCCGCGATATGTCGTGGGAGGATATTCTGCTCAATATCGTCCTTGCCGCCGTGCTGGGCTTTTTTATCTTCCTGTCCTACGCCATCTCCCACCGCGGGACGATCTACAGCCGCAAGTTCAACGCCTCACTCGTCATTCTCGCGGTGCTGACGGGGACGGTCATGACCGTCATCGGCAACAACATCGCGCTGTCTCTCGGTATGGTGGGCGCGCTGTCCATCGTCCGCTTCCGCACCGCCATCAAGGACTCGCGCGATACGGTTTATATTTTTTGGTCCATCATTGTCGGCATCTGCTGCGGCGTGGGCGATTATGCCGTGGCCTGCATCGGCAGCGCCGTGACCTTCGCGGTGATCCTGCTGCTCGGCTGCATCAAGAGCGATAACCGGATGCTGCTCATCATCCGCGCCCACCGCAGCAAGCAGGAGCCGATCAAGGCGCAGGTCTACAAGCTCTTTCGCGCCAAAGCGACGCTGCGTGTGGAAAACACGACGGAGGATACGGTCGAACTGATCTACGAGATCACGCAAAAGCTCCTGCGCCGCGCGGAGCTGACAACGCCGGACATTCCCGGCAGCATCTATTCGCTGGGAAGCATCGACTATGTCAATCTTGTCATGCAGAACGACGAGGTGTCGAACTGAGAAACCGGAAAGAGGGGAGCGGAGACGAACATGAAATACAAGCGAATGGCTCTTGCGGCCTGTGCGCTGCTGCTTCTCCTATCCGCAACAAACCTGTCAGCCGTGCTGACCGATGAGCACCCACGCTATCATCAGCATCTTGAGCGCCCCGCCTATACACCCTGTGCCGACCACGGAGAAGATCTGCTCTGCTCTCATCTGCCGCTCGTTCTCATCGACACCGGCGGCGCGGAGATCCCCGGCGTTCCCATCCGGAGCGGCGGCAGCGGCCGTGAGGACGATGCTTTCACCACGACCGCAGACGGCAGTACGCTGCTGCGCGCGTCCGTCTCGGTGGTGGATCATGCCGAGGGCAACAATCACCCCACCGACACGCCGACGCTTCAGAGCGTCATTGACATTCGAGTGCGAGGCAACTCCTCGCGCTATTTTGATAAGCACAGCTATCTTGTCAAGACGCTGACGGACGACGGTGCGGCCTCGCGCGATGTCGCCATGCTGGGGATGGATGCCTTCGACGAGTGGGCGCTGCATGGGCCGTACCTCGATAAGACGCTCATCCGCAATTATATGTGGTACAATCTTGCGGGCGAGATCATGGACTACGCGCCGAATGTGCGCTTCTGCGAGGTGCTGCTCAACGGAGTGTATCAGGGGCTTTATGTTATGACGGAGACTGTCAGCTCCGGCGCGGATGCCCGCTTGAAGCTCACGGAGCCGTCGAAAGACACGGTGCAGACGAGCTATGCTCTGCGCCTTGACCGCGGCAGCGGCAGCGAGGTCAAAAACATCGAGACCTTCTCCCAATACGCCCTGCGAAATCTGCAGGATATAGACATCGTCTATCCGGGAACAAAATGGCTTACGCCGGAGCGCGCGGCGTGGATCGCACAGGATTTCTCCGACTTTGAAAAGTCACTCTACTCCTATGACTATGATACCGAGCCCTATGCATGGTGGGAGCAGGCGGACATGAGCTCTTTCGTGGACTACTTTATCCTCAACGAGTTTACCTGCAACTATGATGCGGGCTGGCTTTCCACCTATATCTACAGGGATGTGCGCGGCAAATACAAAATGTGTATCTGGGACTTCAACTCCGCCTGTGACAACTACAGTCATCCGGTCGCAGAGCCACAGCATTTTGAGCTGCAATACAATGTCTGGTACTATATGCTCAGCAAAGACGAGAAGTTCATAAACGCCGTCATCGACCGCTACCGCGAGCTGCGTCAGGGCATCCTCAGCGACGAGTATCTCTGCGCCTACATAGACGACGTTACCGCATGGCTCGGCGATGCCGTCGAGCGCAACTTCTCCGTCTGGGGCTATACGCTCGAAAAGGATATGCTCTCCCCCGCGTGGCGCAACCCGCACTCACACGCGGCTGCCGTCGCGCAGATGAAGCGCTTTTGCATCGAGCGCGGCGCGTGGATGGACGAGAATATCGACATTCTTCGCCAGTACAGCCACGAATCCAAAAACAAGAAATTCAACCACTGAGCCACCACACCATCGAGAAAGGAGGGCGGCGGCTTGAAAAGATTTCTCATCGTGCTCACCGCCCTGATCTTAGGCTATCTCGCCTACGACACCGCGCGCTACTACCTCGGCTGGTACATCGACCTTCAGCCGGACGCGCCGGTCAGCGCTTTCATGTCCACCGACGCGCAGCACCTTTATATGGACCGCGGCGCGGGACCGGAGGAGTTCACCGTCAAGGGCGTGAACCTCGGCGTGGGCATCCCGGGCGAGTGGGCGACGGACTACGCCGTCAGCAAGGAGACCTATCTGCGCTGGTTTGCCCAGATGCAGGAGATGGGCGCGAACACCGTGCGCGTCTACATTACGCTCCACGACGACTTCTACAACGCCTTCTACGAGTACAACACCGCGCGCGAGGAGGCGAACGAGGAACCGCTCTGGCTCATCCACGGCGTATGGGTGAACGACTATATCCAAAACTCCCACCGCGACGCCTATGACAAGGACTTTCTTGAGACCTTCGTCAGGGACGGGCGCACACTGGTCGACGTTCTGCACGGCAACAAGAAGATCTCGCTCGGACGCGGAACGGGCTCCGGCTTCTACACCAAGGACGTTTCCCGCTGGGTCATCGGCTATATTCTCGGTGTGGAGTGGGAGGATGTGACCGTCACCTACACCAACCACAAATACCCCGATCTGCCGCCCTATCAGGGAACGTACCTCTCCGCGACGGAGGACGCCTCCGCCTTTGAATCCATGCTCGCGCAGGTGGGCGACCGGATCATTGAATACGAGAGCCGCCGCTATAAGAGCCAGCGGCTCGTCGCCTTCTCCAACTGGCCGACCACCGACCCCTTCCTCTACCCGGAGGATATCACGACTTTCTTTATGAAGTGCGCGCAGGTGGATGTGGAGCATATCCGTGCGGAGGATGCCTTCCTCGCCGGTCAGTTTGCCTCCTACCATGTGTATCCCTACTATCCCGACTATCTCAACTATATCCTCAACCCCGCGGCGATGGACCGCACGCCCATCTGGGACGGCAAGGCCGTCATCTCCCGTGCGGAGACCGGTCCCGGCACGCCCATCGGTTCCGTGCTGCGCCGATCGGACTTCTACGATGAGACCGGCGCGGCGAACACCTACCTTGCCTATCTGCGCGCCCTGCGGCGGCATCACACGATGCCCGTCGTCATCTCCGAGTTCGGTGTTTCCACCGGGCGCGGCATGGCGCAGATCGACCGGAACACCGGACGCAATCAGGGCCATATGTCCGAGCAGGAGCAGGGGCAGGCGCTCGTGGACTGCTGGCGCGACATCACCGCGGCAAACTGCGCGGGCGGCTGCGTCTTTACCTGGCAGGACGAGTGGTTCAAGCGCACCTGGAACACCATGCACGCGGTGAACCTGCAGCGCACGCCCTACTGGAGCGACTACCAGACCAACGAGCAGTATTTCGGCCTGCTCTCCTTCGACCCCGGCGAGGAGGAAAGCGTCTGCTATGTGGACGGCGACCTCTCGGAGTGGACGGAGGAGGATAAACTCTTCGATACCGGCACGCGCGCCCTTTCGATGAAATACGACGAGAAGTTCATCTATCTGCTCGCCTATGAAAAGGGCTTTGCGAACGGACAGAAAACGCTCTACATCCCCATCGACACCACGCCCAAGACGGGCAGCACCTACTGCGAAAACTTCGGCCTGCGCTTTGAGGACCCGGTGGACTTCGTCCTCGCCATCGACGGCAGGGACAACAGCCGCCTCCTGGTGCAGGAGCGCTACGAGGTGCTGCGCGCCATGTTCTACCACGAAACGCACGACGCGGACGCCTACCTTGACCCGCCCGACGCGGACACGCCGCTTTTCAAGCCCATCGACCTGATGCTCCAGACGGCGACGCCGCTGCTCACGGGAAACTGGCAGGCAAGCTCTGAGACCTACGAGACGGGGGATCTTGCCTACGGCAACGCGAACCCCGCCGCGCCGGACTACGATTCCCTCGCGGACTTCATCTTCGCGGGCGACTATGTGGAGCTGAAGCTGCCCTGGCAGCTTCTGAACTTTTCAGACCCCTCGCGCATGACCATCCACGACGATTACTATGAAAACTACGGTGTGGACGACATCACCATCGACACGATGTACCTTGGTCTTACCGACGGCGCGGCGCAGGAGCGCACGCCGCTCTATCCCGCGGCGCTCAAGGGCTGGGGCAATACGGTCAGCTATCACGAGCGGCTCAAGCCCTCGTACTACATTCTGCAAAAGCTCTGGCAGTAAAACACACAAGAAAGGAAGAACGCCGGTGTTTGTTCAAATCCTGATCTACGTCTATCTCGGCATCTGCGCCGGCATGATCCTCTTTAACATTGTAACGGCGCTCCTTTCGCAGCGCAGGGAGCATCGGTCCTCCCGCGCCGGCATCCGCCTTGAGCTGGCGGTGGAGCGCGAGCTCGACCACCTCGCCCTCACCGGCGAGGTCAACGAGGAGCACCTTCGCTTCATGGAGCGCAGACTGCGCCGCGTGAACGGCCTGGCGGCCTTTGACGCCGCGCTGGAGCACCTGTGCGTGAGGCGGCCAGAGCTGACCCGCTCCTATCTGACGGCGCTTAACGGTGTAATGATCGCGCTGGCAGAGGATTACTGCCGCCGCGAGGAGATCGAGGCGGCGTACTTCCCCTACATCATCAAGAAATACCGGCTGCTCGGCGGCGCGGACGACGCGCCGCTCAAGGAGGTGCTGCTCGAACTGCTGCACGAGCCGAGCATCTACTGCCGCGAGAATGCCATGCAGGCGCTCTACACGGCGGGCGACGCGCAGATCATCGTGCGTGCGCTGCGGATCATCGACGCAAGCAGCCTCTATTATCACAGCAAGCTCCTCTCCGACGGCTTGCTGAACTACACGGGCGACACATGGGAGCTTGCCGACGCGCTTTGGGAGGCGTTTGATGCGTTTCAGCCGTGGATGCAGGTGACGCTGCTCAACTATTTCCGCTTTTCCTCCGGCGCGCACTGTGAACGGGTGCTCGCGCTCCTCAACGACGGCGCGCGGGACGACGAGGTGCGCTTTTCCTGCCTGCGCTACCTCGGACACTACCCCTATCCCCCCGCCTACGCCGATCTGCTGCGCTATGCGACGCCCTCGGAAAACGCGCGCTGGGAGTATGCAGCCATCGCCTCGTCGGTGCTGGCGAGCTATCCCGGGGCGGAGACTGCGGCGGTGCTGGAGAGGAACCTCTATCATCCCAACTGGTATATCCGCTTCAACGCGTCAAAAAGTCTGGAGCAGCTCGGCTTCGGCTACCGCGATCTGATCGACGTGATCGAGGGGCACGACCGCTACGCCTCCGAGATCCTGCGCTATCGCTTTGATGTGCGGGAGCTGGAGGAGCGAAAGGAGGACGCAGTATGTACGACGGTATAAAGCTGTTTCTTGAGTGGGTGGGCTATTTCTTTATCGCTTATCTGATCGGCTACTCGACCTTTCTGTTTCTGTCGGTCGTCGTCGGCTCACTTGAGCTGTACAAGCACCGTCGGCAGGAAATGTTCAAAAGCATTCTGCCCTCGGATTACTACCTGCCCATCAGTATCATCGTTCCCGCCTACAATGAGGAGGTCACCGTGGTAGACACCGTGCGCTCGCTGCTGACGCTGGAATACCGCGCCTATGAGATCATTGTGGTGGACGACGGATCGAAGGACCGCACCTCGGAGGTGTTGGCCGAGACATTTGATATGCACCTTGTTCACCGGCCCATTCGCCGGCAGATCAACTGTCAGCGCGAGGAATACGTCTATGAGACACGCGCACAGAAGGTACCGGTGACGCTCATCCGAAAAAAGAACGGCGGCAAGGCAGACGCGCTGAACATGGGCATCAACGCCGCAAATTTCCCGTACTTTATCTGCATGGACGCGGACTCCGTTCTGCAGTACGACTCTCTGCGCCGCATCGCCCAGCCGATATTGGAAAACGGCAATGTGGTGGCGGTTGGCGGCATCGTCCGCATCTCCAACGATGTCGAGCTGGAAAACGGGCGCGTCAAACGCTACCGCCTGCCGCGCAGCATCCTCGCTTTCATGCAGGTGCTGGAATATGACCGTTCGTTTCTTGCCTCCCGCATTCTCTTTGACCGCTTCAACGGCTCGCTCATCATTTCCGGCGCCTTCGGGCTGTTCAAAAAGGATACCGTCATCGCGGCAGGGGGCTATGACAGCGGAACGATGGGCGAGGATATGGAGCTGGTGGTCAAGCTGCACGAATACTGCACGGTCAACAACATCGACTATGCCATTCGCTACGCATCCGACGCGATCTGCTGGACGCAGGCGCCCGAGCGGCTGCGTGATCTGTGCAAGCAGCGCAAGCGCTGGCATCTGGGCCTGTTCCAGAGTATGTACAAGCATCGCGTCATGTTTTCCAATTACAGGTTCGGCGCGGTGAGCTTTGTATCCTATTTCTATTTCCTCATTTACGAGCTGCTTTCGCCGTTTATCGAGGTCTTCGGCGTGTTCACGATGGTGCTCGCATGGTGGTGCGACCTCATCAACGTGCCGTTCATGCTGCTCTTCTTCCTCATCTACGCCGTCTTCGGCGGGGTCCTGACGCTCACCGCCTTTTTCTCGCGCATCTACACGGCGGACCTCACGCTCTCGTTCGGCGACGGCCTCAAGGCCGTCTGTCTGTGTCTCTTTGAGCTGGTGTTCCTGCGCTTTATTCTCGCATGGGTGCGCTGCACGGCCTTTATCGGCTATAGGAAGAAAAAACTCAGCTGGGGGCGCATCGAGCGCCGAAAGATCGATTTGAAATAGAGGGGGTGCCGCCTGTGCGCCGAAAAAAGCTCTTGGAAATCACGCTCTGCGCCGTGCTGACGATCGGAGCGCTGCTGTGCTGTATGCAGGATGCAAGCGCGAGGGAGACGCTTCTGATCTCGGGAAACGCCGATCTCTATCCCATCGAGTCCTATGACCGCGGCAGAGAATGCTATGTCGGATTGCTGCCGGAGCTGTACAAGCGCCTGAGTGAGCAGACAGGGTACGATCTTGTCTATCTTCCGTACAGCAAGAACACAACGCAGGCGCAGCAGACCGCAAACCGGCAGGCGGACATTATTTCCGCCTATCCCTCCGGCACGGTCGACAGCGGCGCGATGCGCCGTCAAGTGCTGCTCTGCACGATAGAACATGACGGCGCAGAGCGCGCGATATATGTTGGCTTTACCAACGCACTCACGCCGGAACTGGCCGGCGCGCTTGCACAAGCGCTGGAGGACCTCTCCGGCGCGGAGAGCATCGGCGTCCTGGCAGACTATATGAATAGCAGCGGCGCGGAAGCCTACCGTACCAGGTGGCTCATTACGCTCGCCGCATTGATCGCGGCGATGCTTGCCGCGGCGGTCGCGCTGATAGTCTTTGCGCGCAAAAAGCGTGCCGAGCAAAAGACCAACGCCCTCATCGACCCGCGCTACGGCATCGGCAACGACGGGTATTATCTGAACTGCATGGAAACGCTCATCCCCGCCCCGCTCAGAAGCATCGTCTATGTCTTCTGCATCGGCTGCGATATGCCCTCGCTCGAACGGCGCTTTGGCGAGGCGGAGCGCGAGGAGATCTTCTCCCGCGCGGCGGAGTATCTGCGCCTTGACTGCGGACGCGAGGAATACCTCGCCTGCGTGGGGCGCGGGATGTTCGCGCTCGTGTGTCAGTGCGGCAGCCGCGAGGCGGCACAGCAGCGCGCCGAGGGGCTTATCCGCGGGCTGGACGGCTACCTTGCGGGCTTCCGCGCCGAATATGCCGGCGCGTTCCGCGCGGGCATCTGCTCGCTGTCGGAAAACCCCGACTGCGGCGCCAAGGCTGCGCTCTACAACGCGCGCCAGGGCTGTGCCCACGCGTTCCGCACGGAAACGCCCTGCGCGTTCAGCACGCGCGGCATGATCGACGAGAGCGAGCAGCTCGAGCGTCTGCGCGGCAGCATGAGCAAGGCGGTGGAAAAGGGCGAATTTGAGCCGTACCTCCAGTTCGTTGTCGATCGCGCCGGCACGGTCGTCGGCGCGGAGACCGTCTCGCGCTGGCAAAATCCGGAGGAGGGACTGCTCATGCCCTCAAAATACATCGACCTGATGATCCGCGCCGGCACGATCACCGAGCTGGATCTCTATATGCTCCGCTGCGCGTGCGTGCAGCTCCAGACGTGGAAGCGGGAGGGGCGCGGGACGCTGTGGCTCTCGTGCAACTTCACGCGCCAGTCCATCGCAGACGAAAAGATCCTCGCGCGCGTGCACGAGATCGTCGAGCAGTACGACTTTACGCGCGACCGCCTTGTGGTGGAGCTGACGGAGGACTCCTACGCGCACGACCGCGAGGCGGCGCTGCGGACGATCGAGGGGCTGCACGCGATGGGGCTTCGCATCGTGCTGGACGATATCGGCGCGGGCTATTCCTCGCTCTCCGACCTGAGCACCTACCCAATCGACGGCGTGAAGATCGACCGCAGCATCGTGATCGAGTCCGCCTTGCCGCGTGCCCACGCGCTGCTGGAGGGCATGATCCGTCTTTCGCACGACATGGGCATCCGCGTGCTGTGCGAGGGCGTGGAGGACAAGGCAACGTGCGACGCCGTGCTTGCGGCGGGCTGCGACTTCATTCAGGGCTTTTATTTCTCGCGCGTCCTGCCCGGGCGCGAAGCGGAATCCTTCCTGCGCAGCCTGGCGGCGCGCGACAGGGGGGAAGGATAAAGGAGAAATGAACATGGTCAACAAGAAACGAGTAGGCATGATGGTGGCGGTCACGCTCCTGATCGGCGTGCTGCTCTTCTGTTCGGTCTTTTTCCTCGTCCGGCGGGCGAATCGTGAGATCACACAGCGCTCCTTTGATGAATTGGCTACCGCGACGCGCGAGATCGCAAAGGATCTTGCCGACGCGGCGAACGCGGACCAGACCATCCTCTCCGCCATGGCGGAGCTGATCGCGGGGCATGACGAGCGTGACAATGACGCGGTGCTGCGCATCATGAAATCCTTCAGCCTCAGTGAGACCTTTGTCTCCACCGTCGCGCTGCTGCGACCCGACGGCACGCTGCTGCTGACCGACGGCACCCGCTACGACGTTTCCGGCACATTCGATTTTGAAACAGAGGCGGCGCGGGGCGCGTACATCTCAGACCGCGTGACAAGCTACTTTGCGCCGGAAAAGCTGGTGGTGCGCAACGTCGTGCCGGTGGTGCGCGACGGCGAGACCGTCGCCATCCTCTACGGCGTCGTCCCCCTGCAGGAGATTTCCCAAAACTATCAGATCGACCTCTACAACGGCAATGCCTTCCTCCTTCTGGTGGACGGCAACAACGGCGACATCCTGCTGGATACCTGGCACGACTCGCTCGGCAACCTCTCGGAGCTGCGCGGCCGCAAAATGCTCAAGGGCTACACCTACGAGGAGGCGATGGAAAAAATCCCCAACGGCATCGGCGGCGATATGTGCACCGTCTCCCAATCCACGGGGCTGACGCTCTACCTGCACTACGAGCCGGTCGGCATCAACAACTGGAGCGTCGTGCTCGGCGTGAGCGAGGCGGAGGCGCTGGCGGGCACGCGCGGCGTGGTGGAGACGCTTTCGATGATGGCGATCATTGTCACCGCGCTGCTGCTGAGCTATCTTGGCTTTATGGTCTGGTATCTCACCTCGGCGCGGCGCGGCGTTTACCGTATGAGCATTACGGACCAGGGCACGGGCCTGATGAACCGTGTCGCCTATGAGAAGTATCTGCGCAAGAGCGACCAGCGCGTCATCGCTCCGGCCGCCTGCATTTATATCGACGCGAACGGCCTGCACGAGATCAACAACGAGCGCGGTCACGAGGCGGGCGATCAGCTGCTGCGCGCGGTCGCAGAGCGTCTGCGGGAGCAGTTTCCGAGGGACGATCTCTACCGCGTCGGCGGCGACGAGTTCGTCGTGTTTCCCACGCCGGCGGCAGAGGCGGAATACGAGGCGCGGATGCGGGCGGTTTCTGAAAGCCTTGCCGCGCAGGGCTACAGCATCTCCTACGGCATCGCCGTCTGCGAGGCGGCAAACGGGCTAAGAGAGCTGGTCCGCGAGGCGGACGAGAAGATGCTCGGGAGCAAGCGCGCCTACTACGCCGAGCACGATCGCAGAAGGCTGAGATAACGCCAAGACGATAAAATGACCGCCGGACGATACCGGCGGTCATTTTGTCGTCCAACCAACAAAACCGCTTTAGAATATCGTTCATGATAAGTCCCCCTCTCCGCATAATCTCAACCCTTATTTTCTTAGAGATGAGCAAAACAAACCCTAAAACAAAAGGGCGAATGGTCATCTTATTTTTTATACGCATTGAGGCTTAAAGTAACTGTGATATTGGTGATTGGAAAAGAGTGTTCATTTGCAATTCTAAGGGGTGCCCACGATGTTTGCCGCGAAAACCTGTGGAAAGTGATAGGGGTGAAATTTTCAACGACTGGCAAAGGCATTTTAAGGGGAAATAGTCAATAACCAAGGCACTGCTTCTGCAAGAATTTTGAGCAAAAAGGCTTGCAATTCAAGAAAATCTCGTGTACGATGCCATCCCAATTTTGAAAGCGGAGGTATGGTTTATGTGCAAAGAGAAGGAAATCACTGTGCTCAAGGTCAGCCCTCATAAGAAACCGGAGGTAGTCACCCTGAAAATGAGTGGTCGGCTCTGCAAGAAGCCGTGAGCAGTGGAGTGAAGGACTACCATCACCTGATCCAGTTGGTCGGCGCGGAAGAAGGCGTAGACCTGCTCCTGAACGATGAGGGTAAGCTTCTTGTCGCGGCCGCGGTCGGCGGGATCGTTGTGCTGATCGGCAAAATTTGACAGCGGAAGAAAAAAGGGTCCCAAGCCATTGGCTTGGGAACCTTTTTCGCATCGCCGCGCGATACAGAGGATCAAAGGAGAGGTTCATAAAGAAGTTTGGAAGAGATCGTTTCAGATACGGCTGCGGATCTCCGCACCCATGGCCTTGCAGCCGACGAGTTGGCAGTTTTCCTGCATGATGTCGCCGCAGCGGAAGCCCGAGCGCAGCGTTTTATCCACCGCGCGCTCGATGGCGGCGGCCTCGGCGGCCATGTCGAAGCTGTAGCGCAGCATCATTGCGGCGGCCAGGATCGTGCCGATGGGGTTCGCCTTGTCCTGTCCCGCAATGTCCGGCGCGGAGCCGTGGATGGGCTCGTAGAGTCCGTTCGTGCCGTCGCCCATGCTGGAGGACGGGATCATGCCGATCGAGCCCGTGATCTGGCTCGCCTCGTCGGAGAGGATGTCGCCAAAGAGATTTTCGGTCACGATGACGTCGAACTGGCTCGGGTCACGCACGAGCTGCATCGCCGCGTTGTCGACATACATGTGGCGAAGCTCGACATCGGGGTAGTCCTTCGCGACCTCTGTGACCGTCTTGCGCCAGAGACGCGAGGTGTCGAGCACGTTGGCCTTGTCGATGGAGGTGACGCGCTTGCGGCGCTTGCGCGCGGTCTCGAACGCGACGCGGGCGACACGCTTGATCTCGTGCTCAGAGTAGGCCATGATGTCGGTGGCCTTCTGCTCGCCGTTCGCCTCTTCCGTGCGGTGCTCGCCGAAGTACACGCCGCCGATGAGCTCGCGCACGACGACGAAGTCGATGCCGCCTTCCGCGATGTCAGCGCGCAGCGGGCTGGCGGCGGAGAGCTCGGAGAACATCTTCGCAGGGCGCACGTTCGTGTAGAGACCCATGCCCTCGCGCAGCTTGAGCAGACCGCGCTCGGGACGGTTGGCGGC
>OOAA01000718.1_pt1 | contig 21212 bp, 13 predicted proteins | sample 1671671 | NCBI WGS metagenome assembly OOAA01 (sample SAMN06348180, study PRJEB24527) | human gut metagenome | biome: human gut; feature: ankylosing spondylitis patient; material: feces | host: Homo sapiens | place: China | collected 2015-10 | reverse complement strand
CTTGAATGTAGTGGAATATTTCTTCCGCCATCCCGAAGTGAAGGAGCTGCTGGAAGAGAAACTGGAACAGATCGGCGACTTGGAACGTATTATTTCCAAAGTGGCGGTCGGCCGCGTCTCTCCCCGCGAAGTGGTACAGTTGAAAGTCGCTCTTCGTGCCATCGAGCCGATCAAGGAGGCTTGTACGGCAAGCGATGAGCCGAGCCTTTGCCGTATCGGCGAACAGTTGAATGCCTGTGCCCTGATTCGTGACCGGATAGAAAAAGAGATCAACAACGATCCGCCTTCCTTGCTGAACCGGGGCGGCGTGATTGCGACAGGCGTGAACGCCGAGCTTGACGAGTTGCGTGCAATCGCTTATTCGGGTAAAGATTATCTCTTGAAGGTACAACAGCGGGAAATAGAACAGACGGGTATATCGAGCCTTAAAATCGGTTTCAACAATGTTTTTGGGTATTATATCGAAGTGCGTAACGCCTACAAGGACAAAGTCCCTGCCGGATGGATACGCAAACAGACTTTGGTGAATGCCGAACGTTATATTACTGAAGAACTGAAAGAATACGAAGAGAAGATATTGGGAGCGGAAGAGAAGATACTTTCGTTGGAAGCCCGTCTCTTTAACGAACTGGTGCTTTGTCTTTCCGAATATATTCCGCCTATCCAGATGAATGCGAACCTGATCGGTCGTCTGGATTGTTTGCTCTCGTTTGCCAAGGTAGCTGAAAGTAATCGTTATATCCGTCCGGATGTGAATGATTCGCAGGTGATCGATATTAAGGCTGGCCGCCATCCGGTGATTGAAAAACAGTTGCCTATCGGCGAACCTTATATTGCCAATGATGTCTATCTGGACGATGAAAAGCAGCAGATTATCATTATCACCGGACCCAACATGGCCGGTAAGTCCGCTTTGCTTCGCCAGACGGCTCTGATTACGCTGATGGCGCAGATCGGTTGTTTCGTCCCAGCCGAATGCGCTCGTATCGGGATTGTGGATAAGATATTTACACGTGTGGGGGCTTCGGATAACATTTCGGTCGGAGAATCCACTTTCATGGTGGAGATGAACGAGGCTTCGGATATCCTCAACAACATGTCTTCCCGCAGTCTTGTCCTGTTTGACGAATTGGGACGCGGGACAAGCACATACGACGGTATTTCTATTGCCTGGGCGATTGTCGAATATATCCACGAACATCCCAATGCCCGTGCGAAGACATTGTTTGCTACGCATTATCATGAGTTGAACGAGATGGAGGCTTCTTTCAAGCGTATCAAGAACTACAATGTTTCGGTGAAGGAGGTCAATAACAAAGTGATCTTCTTGCGCAAACTGGTTCCCGGAGGCAGTGAACACAGTTTCGGTATCCATGTGGCCAAGATGGCGGGTATGCCGAAAAGCATCGTAAAGCGTTCCAACGAAATCCTGAAACAGTTGGAAACGGAAAACCGTCAGGAGGGGATTGCCACGGAAAAACGCAAAGGCAGTATCAAAAGCAAGCCTGTAAAAGGGATCGCTTCATCGGCAGACGGCTATCAGCTCAGCTTCTTCCAATTGGATGATCCGGTACTCAGCCAGGTGCGGGATGAGATCAAGAACCTGGATGTAAACAACCTGACGCCGCTGGAAGCCCTGAATAAGCTGAGCGAGATACGAAGGATTATTACTGGGAAATAAAAACGACTACTGGTGTTTATCTGGGGGATCTCCTCACCATAAAAGATAAGGTCTCTCTTATGTCGCATAGGGTATTTATCTGAAAGGTATGTCGAAACAAAATCCTGCATACTGATAGCCATAATTTAAGTACGGATTACACGGAAGTAAAATAATTTATCCGTGAAATCCGTGTCTAAAAGATCGTGATAGATAAAGAGCCTCTCTCTTTTTTTCTTATCTTTTAACAAACCTGGATAACAGGTATGTCTAACAGGAAAGCTATCTTTTTTAGTTTATCCGCAACATGTCCGATACCGATTGCACAGTGGTGTGAAGGACCCGCCTTACTCCATCGGTTCATAAAGGTGCGGGCTCCGCAACTGAACCTGTAGCGGCTGTTCGTGTTTCCTATGTGCAGGGTGGGTCCGTCGGTCGATTCTCCCTCTGCGATAAGTAAAAATACGCCATCATTATTTTCACATACGGAAAGAAAAGTGACAGGTCCCTGTTTGACGCGCATCTGAATGGACAATCCTTTGCCCGGTTTACCGTGATATACGGGTAGCGGTACGAGGCTGACCTTTCCCTCAGCAATGGCGAAATGAGCCGGCCCGTCATGTCCCCATAAAACAACATCGTCATTGAAGTCTATGGCATACGGTTCAGAGAATGAACCTCCGGCATCTAAAAGAGAAAGGAGCTTCATGGCTTGTACGTTCTTTACTTCGCACTCGCCTGCTACCGGGATGCCGCGTCCTGTAAGTAGGGTATTGCCGGCTATTACGGAAGTCACGATATTTTCATAATCGTTTCCTTTCCAACCTTCGTAGTAGTAGGCCATTGAACTGAGGTTGTGGGCTTCGGCCAGTTTATCGAGTGCGACAGAGGTGCGGGCAGCACGATCCAATTCGTATTCTTCACAATGCGGGTCGACTTCAAACTTCATGGAAAATTCCAGACGTTTTGCTGTTCGTTCGTCTTCCGTTACAGCATCCCGGTAAGCTTTGAGTTCGCACATTTCGAGAAGTTCTATGTGAGTGCCGAAAGTGAAGGATTGCCGGGTAATGTCGGTGTAAACGTCCAGCATACCGCAATAATAGTGTCCGAGAATACCCATCCGGTTGTTACGCATCCCTTGTACGGCCCTTACCGCATCGATCCAGTTTTCGATTTCGTTCCATACGTATGGTTCTTCGAGGTAACCGGTCAGGATGTCGTATTTGATGCCGGCACGGTTGAATACGCAGGCAAATTCCGGAGTGGAACAGGCTTGGCAGTGAGCCAGCCATTCGCCGGTCATTTTTCCACGGTCGCCTAATCCGTTGATATAATCGTAATTTATGGCGGCTACGGGTTGTATGTTGAGCAGGATAACCGGAATCTTGATGCGCTGGGCGATCGGAAGGATCGTTGAGGAAAGGGCATAGGTCGAAATAAAGATGAAGAGGATTTCTATGTCTTCACTTTTTAAAACTTCTGCTGTCCGGGCTGCCTTTTCCGGGCTGTCTACCATTCCCCCGTCAATCACGGTTGCCTGTAAGCCGGACATACGTTCTTTTATCATTCTTTGGTAATCCGTCAATCGGGAGAGAAGCCCTTCGAATTGATTCCAATAGGTGTTCAATCCGACTCCGATCAGTCCGACTTTAACTTCCTTTTTTGTTGTATTCATGGTATTCTTCATTATTTATTTTTCTTCACTTTGAAAGTATAAGTACCGGAACCTGTTGTTGCTACGACATACCGATTTCCTTCTTGTTTGCAACTGATTCCGGGGACATCTTCCAATCGTACACCGCTTTCGGTTATTTGTTTCGTGTCGGCAGACGGGAGATAGACGGAGGCTTTGCTGTTTGCCGGTACTTCCACTCGGATGATAAATTCTTTATCGTTGTCTTTCCAGTCGGAAACAATCTGTCCGTAAGGCGATTCGTAGGAAACCTGTGCGTCGCGGACATCACCGACCGGTTCGGGTTTGATGACAATATGCTTAAACCCGAAGGAATCTTCTTTCTGACGGATGCCTCCTAAGCCGCTGAACAACCATTCCATCAGATGACCCAACATAAAATGATTGTTCGATACGAAGCCGTATGCCTGCCAGGATTCGGTGAGAGCAGTAGCTCCGTGTGCCAGTTGCCAACCGTATCCCGGTGTGTCGTACTTGCAGTTCATATCGTAAATGACATCCGAAGCGCCACCGGCTTCAAGGGCACGCAAGACATAGCGGTAGCCGACGTCGCCTGCCGTCAGGGCGTTGTTGCGTCCGCGGATATCGGCTATCAGGTTATCGAATACCTGCTGCCTGTTTTCCGGAGTCGTCAGTCCCATGTAGAGTGCGACGGCGTTTGCCGCCTGGCTGTTGCGGTCGTAGGTACGGGTGGACGGGTTCCAGAAAGTCCGGTTGAAGGCTTGTTTGATCCGGGCCGCCAGTTCCTGGTACTTGCGTGCATCGTCCGGCTTCCCTAAAAGGTTTGCCATTTTCTCCATCAGGGTGACGTCGTAATAGTAGATAGCCGTTGCCGTTACGCCATTGGAGGTCAGTTGCGATTCTCCCGGACTTTTCGGACCGATGTCGAACCAGTCTCCCAAGCCGTAGGCGATAATATGGTTATCGGCTTTCGAGGAAAGGTAGTCGATGTAGCGTTGCATATCCGGATAATAGGTTTCGATCGGGCGCGTATCGCCATACCATTGGTAGATGTACCAAGGACTGATGACAAATGTGCTTCCCCATTCCGGCGTATCCTTGAAGCCTCCTTCGAATTCGACCAGTTCGGGAGCAATGGTCGGTATCATGCCGTTGGCTGCTTGTGTGGAGCGCATATCGTTGAATGTCTTTTCGTACAGGCGTGCCAGGTTGTAGCGGTATTGTACGGAGTATTGCATCAGGTGCGCTTCTTCTAGCCAACCCAACTTCTCACGATGCGGGCAGTCGGTTAGCACGCTTGCCATATTGCTGCGGATCGCCCAGTCGATCAGTTCGTATGTCTGATTGAACAACGGTTTGGAACAATGGAAACTGCCGACATCTTCGGCCGAATAGCAAGTATGAAGACCGGTGATTTCCGTTATTTCAGGTAGTCCGCCCGGATTGGGTTGTCCGGCGGGAACAGCACCTTCGACCTGCACGTAACGAAAACCGTAGTAGGTAAACTGGGGTTGCCAACTTTCAATACCTTTTCCTTTCGGTGTGTAACCGAACCAGAAAGGAGCGCCGGACGCGCTTTGGTTTACGGTACTGTCCGGATTCAGCAGTTCGGCCGGATAGAGCTTAACCGGATGCGTGTCCTTTGAATGCAGGGAAAGCCGTATGATGCCGGAAAAGTTTTGTCCCAAATCGTACACCCATTGTCCTTTCCGGGTCTTGAAAAGACGGACGGTGGGGATTCGGTCACGTACGGTCAGCGGTGCGGAGCGTTGGGAGAGGAGCCGGGTTTTCCAGCCTGTGTCGAGGGCTTTGTTCCAGGTACGGTCGTCGAAACCGGGTTGCATCCATCCGGTCTGTTCTTTCGTGGCATCGTAATCTTCACCGCCGTAAATACTGCTGTAGGTAACGGGGCTTTCGGTTGTTTTCCAGTCTGTACCGGTTACGATGTCCTGCGTACTGCCGTCTGCATATTCGATTTGTATTTTCATCAAGAGGCGCGGAGCGCCATATGAAGCAAGCAGTTTGAAATAACGTTCCCGCGGGATATTGAAAAAGCCGTTTCCCAACATGACGCCTATTGCGTTTCCGCCTTGCTTTAGCTGTCCGGACAGATCGAAAGTGACATACAGCGCACATTTATCATATTTTGTCCATCCCGGATCGAGAAAGTTGTTACCCACCTTCTCTCCATTCAGGAACATATCGAAATGTCCGAGTCCGGAGACATAGGCGGTCGCTCGTTTTACCGGTTTTTGAACCGTAAATTCTTTTCGGAATTGGGGGAGGCGGTACATACCGATCTTTTTGCCTTTGAGTTCCCGGTCCACGTTGGCCAGTCCGTGCAGCCCTATCGTGACGATTTCGTCTTTCCTGTCTTTTTCCAGTGCAATCCATTTGGCATTGCTCCAGTCTTTTTCCGAAAGAAGCCCCATGCCGAAGGTATGGATACAGCTCCAGCGGGAAGGGCTGTCCTCCTTATCCCAACTCCTTACTTTCCAGTAGTAGGTCTGTCCTGCTTTCAATTCTTTTCCTTTGAAAGGAACAAGGATCGAGGCGGAAGAAAGCGTTTTTCCGCTGTCCCAGATATTTCCATTGCCGGCCTGTAGTTTTTCCGGAGAATCGGCCACTAATATCTGCCAGGCCGATTGTTCGAAGTTCCGTTGTTGTGCCTGTATCTGCCAGCTGAAACAAGGTTGTCCTGTTTCGATTCCTAACGGGTTTTCTTCCTGTTCGCATCGCAGGTTATAAACGGAATGTGTGTCCGCTGCCTGTAGAAAGAAAGGAAAAACCATACATAAGATACAAATGTTTAAAAGTCTATTTTTCATGCTGCCGTCCTTTTTTGAAAAAGGTGCCATGCTTTTCCGGAAAAGCACGCACCCTCTTTTCGTGTATGTTTAATGAATTAATTCAAAATCTTCCATCAGCCCGTAATCCATCATCTGGTATTCTTTTCCGGATATTGGTTTGTCTACGTTTTTCCAATGCCAGGGAGATGCCAGGCCGGGAGCCGGATTCCGGTAATGCGGGCCTAACAGGTTCTTCAAACTGCCGATCACATGTACATCAATCGTGTTGCTGCCTTCTTTCAGATAGGATGTTACATCCAGTTGCCAGGGGTCGAAGGCGATCATACCGGCTTTCTGTCCGTTGACGTATACTTCTGCTACCGTCCCGTTCCATTTGTTCAGTTTGACGGCATATCTGCCTGTAAGGTTATCGAGGGTATATTCTTTGCTATAGCTCATATCCCATGAGTAGAACGGTTGCTTTTGTTCTTTCCAGCTACCCAGTGTGAACGATTCCTGTGGTGCACCGATGCTCCATCCCTCTTGTTCGGGTACGACCGAGAAGTTTCCGATGATGTAGACCGGTTCTATCTCTGCAAAAATACGCATCGGGTTGATGCTGAGTTCTACCGTATTGCTACCTTTTTTCACCTGTCCGCCTATCGGATAAACGCCGAAAGAACGGTCCAGCCACCATTCACCTGGAAGAGCGTTCACGAGATTTCCGTTGATTTTTACGGTAAATAGTTCGGGGCGTTCGGAAACCAGTTTGATACCGGAATAGTCGAAAGCATCGTTTACCGTAAAATGATAGGAGGCCGTGAAGCCGCCACCCTTAAAGTGGTCGCGGTCGAGGATATTCCGTTTGTATTGTACGGAGGTATTCCAAGGATTGCCGTTGGTGAATCCGTGCGCTTTGAAGGCGATATCGGCGGCATGGGAGAAATGTTGTTTCTTGTAAGTCTTTCCTTTAACCGTAACATCGCAAAAGTCAATTGTCAGAGCATTGTCGCGTAAACGGCTGACGGTGGTCCGGCTTGTTGCCGTCACCGGGCTGCTTCCCGCTTTTCCGGGGCGTTCCGGATAGTTTTTAGGGTTCTTGTCAGAACAGTAAAGCAAGAGGCTTCCTGCCGGTTCGATCCGGAAAGATGTACTTAGTATGCCTTTTTCTTTTGAAGACGGATACGTATAGATTTCCCCGTTCAGAGCATCCATTTCCAACATGGCTTTTCCCTGCGTCGAAAGGGTGCCGTCAACAACTTCATCCATAGAAGAGTTGACGAGAAAAACCAATTCTCCGTCTGCAAACCGGCGACGATGGTGATACAGGTTACCACTGTTGAAAGTAATCCTGAAGTTATCGGAAGAGAAATACCGGGCGATTACATCTTTGGATAGTTCCGGGAGTGATGTGACGGTTGTACCGGTCAACAGTCCGGCCAGTTCGTCATTGACAGCCCCGTCTATCCGGGTGGGAGCGGAGAAGGTTATGATCTGTCCACCTTGTTCTACAAATTGTTGCAAGAGGTTGAAGGTAGGCTTGTTTAAGGTCTCCATCATGGGAGGCAGAACGACAGTCGAGTAGGAGGCATTGCCGACGATGAAACGCCCGTTTTCTACCTTTCCGAGGTCTTTGATGATGTTTTCGGAACCGAGGTCATATTCTACCTGGTTCTTTTCCAAAGTTGTAACAAAAGCTTGGAAATTGGTTCCTATCTCCATGAGTTTCGGGGAACTTCCTGCATGGACGTAATAGCTCCATAAAGTCGAGTTGGGTTCCAGAACCAAAATATCGTTTTTCTGGATGCCTTTGCTCATAACAAATGAAAGGCGTCCGTAATAGTCATTCAGTTCGCGATAGTCGGGCCACCAGGGAGAATGATAGGTGAATACCGGCGGATAGTCGTATTTGCGTGCTCCTGTTAGTGTCATATGGGCTAAATGTTGGTTCATGAAGTTGACCCCGAGTGCATACTCCCAATCGCCTAACCGTTTGAAATCTTTAAAAGTTTCGTCCCAACCTCCACCACCATAAGTTTCGCTGAGGGTACGGTTACAACCTGTTTGGTTGGCGGCACTGCGCAATTCTTTTACTGCACGGATATTGCCGAACTGTGCTTGCGGGTTGGTTTCGTCGAACTGGTTGAACAGCATGTCGATAGCGGGTACCTGATGCCAGGCGTACATTGCCATATTGTCCGGTCCGTCGTTCATTTGCGGCCAACCGTGTTCCCAATAGTGTCCGGTCCATTTCAGGTTGTTCGTCTCGCAGTAGTGGTGCCAAGGTTTGGACCAGCGGTCGACAAACATTTGCAACAGGGTTTCCATATAGTTATGACGTACCTGTTTCCAATTGCCCGTCTCTTCGTCCAGAAGGGGAAGTAGTGGTTTTAGATCGTATCCCCACTGTTTCCGGAATACTTCGAACAAGTCTGGTGTCCAGCGCAAGCCTCCGGGACTGCTGATGTTGGGCTCATCTGTGAAGATACCGAAAACAGATTTGCCAAATTCGTCCTTTATTGTTTTTTCGTATCCTTTCATCGTGAGGTCGATGAACTTTTCAGTCACACCGGGTACGAGCAGGTCTACGTAAGAATACCCTCCGTACCAGTCTGATTTGCCTAAATAGGTCTTTTTGTAGAGGTAATATTCTCCTTTTGCTTTTTTATGCTGGCTCAGGGCGTTCGTGATATCTGCCCATTTGTCCCCTTCTTTTTTAAGGATGATGAAATATTCGTCTGTTTTGTCAGGCAGAAGATCTGTTTTTGTCAACTCAAGTCCTTGTCCTTGGTTGTAGGATTCGGGCATATCTTCGCTGGGATAGGAGTTTTCATCGTAAATCCAGATGTCCAGTCCCATCTCTTTTCCTTTATCGACGGCATAACGGTAGAGGGAATACCATTCGTCCGACATATATTCCGTGATCATGCCCGGACGGGGATGGATAAACGCACCTCCGCAGCCTGCATCTTTAAAGTCTTTCAGCATACGGTCGATTTCAATTTCTGTAACTTTTCCGTTCCAAACCATAAAAGGGGCTGTACGGTACTCGGATGAAGGGTTGGAAAACTGGGCTTCCAAAGTGGAAAAACTGTCTGTCGTTTCCGCTTTGTTGCCACTGCAGTCGGTCCGAGAGACAGGATACCTCCTGCGACGGTATATATAAAGTTTTTGATAATACGTTGTGTATTCATGGTGCTAATAGTAAAAAGACCTCTACTACAAAAGTAAAGGTCTTTTTGTTAATATGATAATTAATAACCTGGATTTTGTTTGAGCTGGTCATTTAATTGCAACTCGTTATAAGGTATCGGATAAAGCAAATATTCCGGCTTTATCTGATAGGTACGTTCAGGAAGTTCCGTATCAATCGTTTTGATATATTTTCCGTAGGCAGTCATTACTTCAATAGCTTTTCCTGTTCTCAATAAATCATACCAACGATGGTTCTCAAATGCGAGTTCGTGACGTCGCTCATTGGCAACTACCTCGGCATTGATTGTTGTAACAGCAGGTAAACCTGCACGCGCACGTACTTGATTGACATAGGGTGCTGCGTCTCCTGCACGTCCTTGCTCCACCAGACATTCAGCTAACAATAACAGGCAGTCCGCATAGCGGTAAACAGGCCAGTTATCGTCTGTATTTTCTATTTTGGAGTGTGCGTGACGGTATTTATTGATAAATGGATAATTAACTGGATAATCATTGATCTTGGGATCACCGACTTTTAGTACATCAGCTACGACTAAGGCGTTTGCTGCATCCAGTGTACCGACTGCAACAGCGATAGATGGGTCGACACGCAGGTCTCCAGGTTCGTAAGAAGCGATCATTTTCGGTGTCGGAACATTCCAGCCTCCTGTCAGTAACGTACTACAATCCGGAACACCTGTAATAATTTCTGCATTCGTTGTTTTGGGAATAAAGTAGTATAACCAATCACTTTGCTGTCCCTGATCTCCCATTTGATACTGGATTTCGAAAATCGATTCTTTTCCGTTCTTTTTGGATGTGTCATATATATCGGCATAATTGGGAAGTAATTCATATCCCATATTCATGATATCTTTTAACTGCGTTTCCGCTGTTGCATAATCTCGATCTGGCTTTGTCATTAATACATAAGCGTAGAGCATTTTGGCAGCTCCTTTGGTTGCAGCACCATTTTGCGGGAATTTGACCGTCGGAAGTTTCTCTATGGCATCTTTCACATCATCAACGATGGCTGTATAGATATCGTTAACAGATGAACGAGGTATGAATGCGTTGTCCGCTCCTGTCACTTCTTCCAGATGCAAAGGGACGTCTCCGTAGCATTGCACCAATTGGAAATACATGAAAGCACGGATGAATTTAGCTTCTCCGATCGTTTTATTTTTGAAATCATCGGGAAAAGTCGTCCCTTCAATGCGGTTCAGAATGGTGTTGGCTCTTGAAATGCCCGTATAACATGCATAATACATTTCATTTGTCCATTGGTTCTGGTCATCTACAACAAAATCCGCGATATTTTCACGATACAAGATGTGTAGACCACGGTCTGCTTTATAGCGGGTGTAATGTGTATTGTCGGAACGCATTTCTCCCATCAGGTATCCTTGTCTTGCCGATACTCCCCGTAGAGCGGAATAGGCTCCGTTCACTGCTTGAGTGAATTGCTCTTGAGTTTTAAAGAATGTCGCATCATTCGGATAATATTGAGGCGTCAGATTCAGAAAATCTTCCGAACAAGAAACCAAAGTCAACAATGCAACAACTAAACTAAATATCTTTTTCATGATCTTTCGCTTTAAATTTATAATTTGTTTTTCTGTCAGAATGAAATGTTACATCCGATACTGAATGTTCTTGGAACCGGGTAAGTTGTACGATCTACTCCTAAACCGTTCCATCCCATATCTTCATTCATGGCTATTTCCGGATTCATACCTGGGTATTTAGTGAATGTGACTAATTGCTGAGCTGTTACATATACCCGGAGTTTAGAGAGGTATTGACTCGGTTTAATCGGAATTGTATAGCCCAGAGTGATATTCTTTATGGTCAAATAAGAAGCATCATATACCCAACTGCTATTATTGAAGCGGAATAATTCCGTGGTACCGGCTTTTGTTCTCGGAACCTGTCCGTCACCCGGATTTTCCGGAGAGCGCCAACGATTGGCAACTTTTTTCAATACATTGAAACAACCGTCGATATTCAAGGTATGTTCGTAGTTTGAATTGATAATGTCACCACCTACTTGTCCACTGATCAGAATGCTCAGATCGAAGTTCTTCCAGGAAAATTCATTTGTCATACCATAAATAAAATCCGGATTCGGATCACCAATTTTTACACGGTCATTGTTGTCGATTATACCGTCAGGAACACCGTTAGGACCACTGACATCTTTCATGCGGACCGTTCCGATCTCAGATGAGGCGTGCTTTGGTTGGGAATTAAACTCTTCTTCGGTCATATATACGCCGTCAAATACATATCCCATGAATATACCGATAGGTTCTCCTACTGCTAAACGGTTGAAATCTTCCTGATTGGAATATCCACCTTTTGGGGTGTTGTTTGTTCCCATTTTGGTTATTTCATTCCGGTTGAAGGCTATATTCAAGTTGGTAGTCCATTTGAAATCACCGACAAGATTACGAGATTGCAAAGTGATTTCATGTCCCCATGCTTTGTAATCACCGATATTGGAATAAATGTTGGAAAAGCCGGAAGCTCTTGGAATATCGACTTGATACAAAAGTCCATCGACTTTTTTATTATAATAGTCATACATCAAATAGATACGATCGTTTAGGAAACCGATATCGACACCTAAGTCCAGTTGCTTTGTTTCTTCCCAAGTAAGAGCATTGTTCCCTAAATTACCTAATCCTTTTCCCGGAGCTAAAGAGCCACCTAAGACATAGTTATAAGTGCTAACTCCCGCAATATATCGGTAATTACCAATGTTGTAGTTACCAGTTAGTCCATAACTGGCCCTTATTTTCAGGTAGTTCATAACATTGGTTACTGGTTCCATGAAGGCTTCGTCAGATACAATCCATCCGGCGGATATGGAAGGAAAATTTGCGTATTTATTGCCTGCCCCAAAACGGGAGCAACCATCTCGGCGGAATGTCGCCTGGAGTAAATAGCGGTCTTTGAAGCTATAATTCGCGCGTGCAATGACAGAGGCTAATGCCCATTGCTCGATGTTGTTGTCACCGTTTTTTGTAGCACCGGCACCCATCCAAGGAATATCATCACTTGGAAAGTCAGTTGCTGTTAGTTGGTTATATTCGTTGGAATATTTTTGTGCACTATAACCGACCAGTGCATCTATATTATGGTTTCCGAATTTATGGTTATACATCAACATATTTTCGATAGTCCAACTATAGTGGAAGTTGGTGTTGTATTGTCCACTTGCTTTTTGAGGGGGAGCAGTAAACATGGCTCCACCGGCTGTCGAAGGTGTAAAATCTCTATAGTTCTTGGCACCTAAATCGAAACCAGCCTGGAATTTATATTTGATACCGTTCCATATATCCAGTTCTGCAAAAGCATTGCTTAATAAGGCCAAATCCTGTGTTTTACTTGTTTTTTCATGTAAAACACGTATCCAGTTAGGTTGGGGGAACATCCCTGGAGAGTTTAGAGAAAGAATAGGTTCTCCATTTTCATCGTAAGGATTTACAGTTGGGTCAGCCAAGAACGCAGCACTTAATATCTGCCAACCTCCGTCTGTATTTTGGTTGTTTTTGATTTGCAAGGTGGGAGCTATGTTCAGTCCTAATTTTAAGCGGTCGTTTACTTGATAATCATTGTTTGCACGTAAAGAGTAACGTTCGAAATTAGAATTGTACATAACACCGTCTTGGCGGAAGTAGCCTAATACGATAGCTGTATTGAACTTGTCTTTATTGGCTGTCACACTGATACTGTAATTCTGTGTGGCGGCATTGCGTGTCAGTAAGTCATACCAATTGGTTCCAGTACCGTATTGGGATGGATTTTGATATTGTTCTGGAACTCCTCCGGTATAACCTTCATATCTGGCAGCATCTTCGTAGTATTCTTTTTTGTATTGGGCAAATTCTTCCCCGTTCATAACATCCGGAGTCTTTAGTCCCTTTAAAGTCTGAATACCGAATGAAGCATTCACATCCACTTGAGTTTTACCTTGTTTTCCTCTTTTCGTTGTGATCAGTACGACACCGTTGGCGGCACGTGATCCATACAAAGAAGTGGCAGCGGCATCTTTCAAGATGGAAAAGGTTTCAATTTCATCCGGATTGCTTAGGTCCATATTGATAGGGATTCCATCGACCACGAATAAAGGTGAACTACCACCATTGATAGATGCTGCACCACGGATACGGAATCCCATACCTTTACCCGGCTGTCCTGTAGATTGGTTAATTTGTACACCTGCTACCTGTCCTTGAAGTTTTTGGGCAAATTGTCCTACAGGAAAACTTTCTAATTCTCCTGCATCTATCTTGGAAACAGATCCGGTCAAATCCCTTTTTTTCTGTGTACCGTAGCTAACGACAACAAGTTCGTCCAGTTGGTTTATAGTTTCTTGCAGAACGACATTTAATGTTTTCTGGTTGGAGACAGGGATTGTTTTTGTTTCATATCCGATAAAACTGATGGTGAGTATTTGATTGGGGTTAACATCAATGGAAAAATTACCGTCCATGTCTGTAATGGTACCGATGGTGGTGCCTTTGACGGAAATGTTTGCACCTGGTATAGGTTCTCCTTTTGCATCGATAACCCGTCCGGACAGTTTACCGTTCGTTTGTTCTATACCACTGATGGAATCTGTGTTTGCATGAGCTTTTGAAATCACATATCCGGGGCTTAAAAATACTGATAATAGTACAGCTTTAGGCAATAAGTTGCTGTATATCGATTTGATCATAATATTAAAATTTAATTTAACAGTTGAAATACTCTAATTTTCTCTACAAAAACTTTTTAGGTGTGTTATTTACTTCTCTCCATAGGCTAATGATTTAAGATTGCAATTGAATTTGTTCTGGTAGAACTATGAACTATACAGTACGGATAGTTGTAAAAAAGTAGGCTCGATTATCGGTTTTGGCTTATCTGTGGAGGTTATAGGAGTCTTCTGGAAGGGAAAAAGGAGAATATCTTTTTTGAAAGAATATCAATTTGACTAATTTTAATATCATTTTTGAAAACATCTAGTAGTTTTATATAGCTAATTTTGTCACGGTAGCAAACAACAGACAAGAATAGCCTTAGTTCTACCAGAACTAAGGTATTCACAAAAGCATAATTATCTTTTCGGGATATTTATACTTTTCCGGTTTTAGTTGTAACTGATCATTACCTCTTTTTTATCGTTTTGGGAAAAACTTTTCGCCACATCTTGTATATCCTGTAAGGTGAATTTGCCTGTTATCCGGATGACCACATAGTCTGAGTCTGTGTCGGCCAGCATGATCATTTCGTTGATTAGGTCACCGTTCTGGACGATGTAGAAAGAGGCGCGTGTATCGTTGTCCTTGACCCGCATCAGTTCTTCATGTGATTTGCTGATAAGGCTGCTGAATTCTTTTCGCATCTGGTCCCGGACTTCCTGCTTGTCGGAAGTGACGATTTGAAGATTGTTTATTTTCCCTTTCAGATTCATCAGGTTGAGGCCGCCGCTTTCTACATTAGGGATCATGTCGAACATTTTCTTGGAGATGAAGACAGATGTTACATTATCCATATCGGCATATTTTTCGAACAGTTTATCCTGGGCAAAGCACAAGCTGGTGCAACAAAGAAACAGGATCAGGAATATATTCTTTAATTTCATAAGATTAATCGTTTAAATGTTTGTTTAAAATATTGTTTACTTTATCTATCTCCTGCCCGGCGTTATCCACCTGGCTGATGCCTTTGTTGAGGTTCTGCGAGAGTAGGAGTAAAGCCTTTTCGGCAGCGGCGGCGGCATCTTTCGGATTGGTGTAAGTATCGCTGAGCCGGTCGTGAGCTTGATACGACGATTTGTATTGTAAAAAGCTGATGCACAACAGGATGGAGGCGGCAACTCCACTTAACCAATATAAAGTCCGTCTACGGGTCAATGAACGGGGCTTCTTTTCTTCCGTGGAAGCCCAGGTGTCGATCTGCTTTTCCAGTCTACGGGAAAGTCCTTCGGGTAAAGCTTGTTCCTCTTGGAGGGCTTTATTGATCAGTTCATCTATCTTTTTATCGTCCATATTCATATGTATAATATTTTTCAAGTTGTTCCCGGATTATTTTTCGTGCCCGGGAGAGTAGCACCCGTATGTTGACGGCACTCAGGCCGGTGATCTGTTCTATCTCGTCCATCGAACAGTCTTCGATCCCTCTCAACCGGAGAACTTGCCGCTGATTTTCCGGCAGGCGGTCGATCAGGTGGCGGATTTGCTGTACTTTGTCTTGTCTTTCCAACTCTTCGTCCGGTGAAGAAGCGGTAGAAAGAGTGACGGCTTCGGTGACATCTGCGTCGCGCCTGTTGGCACGAGGTGAGCGAAGGAAATCGAGGCAGAGGTTCTTGACCAGCGTCACGCAGAAAGCTTCCGGATTTTGGATATCGGTCAGTTCATTCCGCCGGCTCCATAACTTATAGTAGGCATCTTGCAGGATATCTTCGGCATCGGCCTTGTTTTCGACCAGCGCATAAGCAATCCGGAAGAGCTTGGGATGGAGGGGAAGGAACAGCCTTTTAAAGTTCTCAACATCCATCTTTGTGGTCGTTTATTACTTTTTCGATGTCAGATGGTTTGATCTTTCCTTTGATGCGGATCAGGGCATCGTCGCCTCCATCGGTTGTCAAGATTACCAGTTCGCGGATGATGTCTTTGTCAATACGTACCATTACTTTCGTGCGGTTGCCCTCTTCGTTGGCATTGACCATTGTTTCGTAATTCGGGTCTTTCAGTTTCTTGATGGCAGCGCGGAGATCGTCTTTGACGGTATTGCCGCATTCCTCGAAAGAAAGGACTTCGATGCTTTTTACACCCATCGTCTCGGTGAACAGGCTGCTTATTTTCATCAGGAACGGGCCGACCGTTACGTGGGTTACGTTTTTTTGCTTGGCAAAGTCGTTGAACAGCTTGTCCATGCTCTGGCTATATCCTGCTTGGCAGAATAGGATGAGGATCAGGATTGCGATGTATTTTTTCATCTTTCTAATGTATTAATCGTTACTTATTCCGTTAGTTCCGGCTCTTCAACGCGCGCTATTGGAGAGCGTTCATTAAGTAGACGGGAACGGAAAAGCTGTTGTTACAAAGAAAGAGAAAAATTTATGATTTTTCCTTACTTTCTGCTATTTCAACGAAATAAACGCTCGAACAAATCAGGAGGACAGCTATTAATTGGGACCAACTGAAGCGATCTTGTCCTAATGCCAGCGAGGTAATGGTTGCCACAATCAGGATCAGGTAACCATAGATGGCCACCAGTGTGGTTTTCAGATATTTTAGTCCGACCGGTATTAACAGGTAACTGATAACGGTCGGGAAAATCAGGACGAATGCCAAGACTGCCATCGGTTTCCAATGGATCGGGAACGTGAAAAGTGTTGCTTCAAATCCTGTAAATCCGGAAACGATGATGGCGGAGAAAGCCGCACCGGAAAAGGTGTACCGCAGCATTGTCATAACTCCTACATGCTTCAATATTCGGTTGCTTGCAATCAGATAGATTGCATAAGCCATGGAACTTAGCAGGCAAAGCAGATTTCCGGTGAAGGCATCGGAAGCCAGGTCATCGTTTTTCTGGGTCAGGATGCAGAGCAATGCGCCACCTAATCCGATCAGAATACCGGTTATTTTCATCTTTGTGATTGTTTCTTTAAAGAAGATGACAGAAAGAATGAATACCCAGATAGGTTGTAAACTGGAGAAAATGGAGCTTGACACAGGGGTCGTTTTGCTCAATCCCAGCAAGTAAAAGAACATAAAGCCATAAATGCCGAGCGCCCCCAACAGAAATAAGAGAATCTTTTCCCGGCGGGTGGAAGTCTCCGGTTGGGTGAACAAGCTGATAATCCAAAACGCGAGGGCGGCAAACGTACAGCGCAGGGTTACACCCGTCAGCGGACTTATCCATAATGGTAGGAGATATTTCAACGCATTCATATTCAACCCGCTGAAAGTTTTGGAAATAATCATGTAAATATTGGCTTCTCTTATTTTATTTTTCACGATGCTTGGGATTTTATGTTATACTTGTTTGATGCGGTCGTCGAACAAGAACGAATCTTGTTTCAGGTAGGCCCATGCGGCAGTTATCAGGGCAATGGCCATATTGAAGATGAAAGCGAACTGCTGTGTCTCGATATGGAGCATATCCTTGAGTATGTTTATAATGAAAGGGCAAAGAAGAATGGCCAGATAGTTCATGGCCATAACGAATGCCAGTGCAAGCGTCACTTTTTCAGGAATAGCCGTGCGGGTCGTTTTGTCGTAAGCTATCGGTTGTATGACACCATAGCCTAATCCGGCAAAGATACAACCCAGCCCGATCAACCATTCGGTGCGGGAAACGAGTATAAGCGCCATTCCGACAGAGATCGAGACCATACAGGCAAATTTGGTCTTTTTGCCGAAGAAGGAGACAATTTGATTCAGTATAAATCCCGGCGACATGATAGCCAAGAAAAACAGCGAGATCATAATACCCGAATTACCGCTGGTAAAATGATATTCTTTCATCAGGAAAGGAAGATTGAAGCTGATGATGATCACTAAGTAAGTAGCCAACCCATAGAACGACATGATCTGCATCAGGTGGGGAATCTGTATACCGAACTTCCCGAAACTGCTATCGGCAGGCCTTTCCGTTCTCCGGCTAGTGGTGTTTATGCCTATACCGGGATACGGTGAAATATTCTTTTTCAGATAGAACGAGAGAACGATCGAGATCAGCGGAAACAGGTAGACGATAAACGGCAAATGCCAGTTCACCTCTGCCAGATACCCCGTCAGAACGGTGGCCAGCACTAACGTTATATTCGTAATGGCGGAACTGAGCCCGAACTGTTTCGTACGGTATGTTCCTGTAAAAAAGCGGGAAATCAAACCGGTGGAAAGCGGCACGATCAATCCGGAACCGATCCCCAATAATGCGCTGACTGTTATCAGTTGCCACATTTTTGTGGAAAGCATGTACAGGATGCCGCTCAACGAGAAGATCACCAGTCCCACTTGCAACAGAAGGACATTATTGATCTTTTCCGTCAGTTTGCCCGACAGGATGATAAAAGGGATGATCAAGAGGGAAGGAAGTGATGAAAGCATCTGTATGTCCAGTTCTGTGGAATGCGGAAAGATTGCAGAAAGTCTTCCTAAGATTGGGGAGACAGCCAGGCCGGGCAGTGCATTCAGTGCCGATATCGACCATATGCCTATTAGCGTGATAAGAGGAATCGTCCCCTGTCCGGTCTGTATTCGCATAATCGTTTCGTTACATCATTTTTTATTGTATTGAAACAATCCCGAATAGTGAAAGTTCATTGTTTTAATAAACCCCAAATATCGTATGTTTAACGAAAAACGCAGAACAATTGCGGATAGTAGCTGTTTTTGCCATACAATCGGCCGAAACAAGTCGATAGCGCCATTATTAATTAAAAACAAAAAGACATGGAAGATTCTAATTTCAGAAAAGGTGATGCCAAGACAGCAATCTTTGGCTCGGAAAAGATGCTACAAGCCTCTCCTGTAGACAAAATCCCTGATGGTCCTACCACCCCGGAAATCGCGTATCAGATGGTTAAAGACGAAACGTTTGCACAGACACAGCCCCGCTTGAACCTGGCGACATTCGTAACTACCTATATGGACGACTATGCAACCAAACTTATGAACGAGGCGATCAACATCAACTATATCGATGAAACGGAATATCCGCGTATTGCCGTTATGAACGCCAAATGTATCAACATCGTAGCCAATTTGTGGAATACTCCCGAACAGGCAAAATGGAAAGCCGGTGCATTGGCTATCGGTTCGTCCGAAGCATGTATGTTGGGAGGTGTCGCAGCTTGGTTGCGCTGGCGTAAGAAAAGGCAAGCCGCCGGTAAGCCTGTGGATAAGCCGAACTTCGTTATTTCTACCGGATTTCAGGTTGTATGGGAAAAATTCGCCCAGCTTTGGCAGATCGAAATGCGCCAGGTGCCTCTGACATTGGAGAAGACTACGCTCGATCCCGAAGAAGCATTGAAGATGTGTGATGAAAATACAATCTGTATTGTGCCGATCCAAGGGGTTACATGGACAGGTCTGAACGATGATGTGGAGGCTTTGGATAAGGCACTCGATGCCTACAATGCAAAGACCGGCTACGATATTCCAATTCACGTGGATGCTGCTTCCGGCGGTTTTATCCTCCCATTCCTGAAACCGGAATTGAAGTGGGACTTCCGTTTGAAATGGGTTCTTTCCATCAGTACGTCCGGACATAAGTTCGGTCTGGTTTATCCGGGCCTGGGTTGGGTTGTTTGGAAAGACAAGTCATATTTGCCCGACTCCATGTCATTCAGTGTAAATTATTTGGGAGCCAATATCACACAGGTAGGTCTGAATTTCTCCCGTCCTGCCGCCCAGATCCTCGGACAATATTACCAATTTATCCGTCTCGGGTTCGAAGGGTATAAAGCAGTTCAGGAAAACAGCATGGCGGTTACCCAATACTTACATGATCAGATCGGTAAGATGGCTCCGTTCGTGAACTACAGCAACGAAGTCGTGAACCCGTTGTTTATCTGGTATCTGAAACCGGACTATGCGAAAAAAGCGAAATGGACCCTGTACGACCTGCAGGATAAACTGAAACAAAGCGGTTGGATGGTTCCTGCCTATACATTGCCAAACAATCTTGAAAACCATGTCGTGATGCGTATCGTTGCCCGTCAGGGATTTAGTCGCGACATGGCTGACCAGTTGCTGAATGATATCACAGGAGCTGTTGCGGAACTTGAAAAACTAGAATATCCGACTCCTACCCGTATCGCACAGGATAAGAATCAGGAAGTGAAAGGTTCTGTGTTTACTCATACGGGTATGCCCCATAAAAAGAAATGATCATGAGTAAAACAATTTCCGTTTCACAGATAAAAGAAGCGGCACAGGAGGCTTACGAGCAGTTCAAGGATAATACGGGTGGCAAGAATGCTGATTACATCCCTTATCTGGCTAATATTGACAAGAACTTGTTCGGTATCAGTATCTGCCTGTTGGATGGCAGAACCATTACGTTAGGGGACTCTTCCTACTGTTTCGGGATCGAATCCGTTTCGAAAGTACATACGGCTATCCTGGCACTTCGCCAGTACGGAGCCGAGAAAGTGCTGAAGATGATCGGTGCCGATGCCACCGGTCTTCCTTTCAACTCCATCATGGCGATCTTGTTGGAAAATGACCATCCTTCCACTCCGCTGGTAAATGCTGGTGCGATCACGGCTTGCAGTATGGTACAGCCGCTCGGTAAGTCCGACAAGAAGTGGGAAGCCATCGTTTCCAACATCACCGACCTTTGCGGGAGTGCTCCGCAACTGATCGATGAACTGTACAAGTCAGAGACTGCCACCAACTTCAATAACCGTTCTATCGCCTGGTTACTGAAGAATTACAACCGTATCTATGACGATCCGGATATGTCGCTCGACCTGTATACTCGCCAGTGTTCGTTGGGTATCACAGCCGAACAACTTTCCATCGCCGCAGCAACGATTGCCAACGATGGCGTGAACCCGGTTACAAAGAAACTTATCTTTGACGCTTCTTTGTCGCCTAAAATCACATCCTTAGTGGCTACGGTCGGTTTCTATGAACGTACGGGAGACTGGTTGTACACTTCCGGTATTCCTGCAAAAACAGGTGTAGGTGGCGGTGTGATGGGCGTACTGCCCGGACAGTTCGGTATTGCCGCCTTTGCTCCTCCTTTGGATGGATCGGGCAACTCCGTGAAAGCGCAGTTAGCTATTCAATACATCATGAACAAGCTGGAATTGAATGTATTTAGCAACAACCATATCACCGTTGTTGACTAAAATTCTCTCAATCTCTTTTATAAGAAAGGTAAAGGTTACTATCTATTGATA
>OOAA01000707.1_pt1 | contig 21472 bp, 14 predicted proteins | sample 1671671 | NCBI WGS metagenome assembly OOAA01 (sample SAMN06348180, study PRJEB24527) | human gut metagenome | biome: human gut; feature: ankylosing spondylitis patient; material: feces | host: Homo sapiens | place: China | collected 2015-10 | reverse complement strand
CACGGTGATAACCAACCACTTTCTGTGGCTGTGTTCAAAATGAACACGACCACATTTTGTGGGTGGTTTCAAACCAATCCACAAAGACGGTGGGATTTACAGGAAAAATACTACTGTATGTGAAATTCGTCAAGAGGGTTTTGGAAAACCCCTATTCTCACACTCATCCACCCTATCATGTGGGGAACCACAGGCATGATCTTGTGATCATGAGTTCTCCCAAAATGCTGACCCCAAATGAATACGATGTGTTTTTCAGCTTTCTGGAAAACACGGTGATGAAAAACGCATACTGACAGTAAAACCGCTCCGAGCGTTCTGCCCGGAGCGGTTTTGCGTCAGCAGTATTTATGCAGAATGGTCATAGACGGAGGGAGAAGTCATGCGTCCTTGCACAGCTTGGTCAATTCTTCGATGGCGGCATCCTCGTCCGGGCCATCGGCGGCGATGGTCACGGTCTCGCCGCACTTCACGGCCAGACCCATTACGGCAAAGATCTTCTTCATGTCGGCGACTTTGCCGTTCTTAGTCATAGTGACTTTGCTTTCAAAGCCTTTGGCAGCTTTGCTCAGGATACCGGCGGGACGGGCGTGCAGACCTTCTTTGTCCTGAATGGTGATATCGATGCTCTTCATAAAAATCTCTCCTTTTTGGAATCGTTATTGTAAGTGCTCCAGCACATAGTTCATATCGGAAGTGGTCTTGAGCTGTTCCAGCGCATCCTCGTCTTCAAGGATCTCGCAGACATTGCCCAGCAGGTCAAGATGGTCGTTGCCGACACCGGCAATGCCGAACACGAGGTAGGCTTTTTCATCGCCGAAGTCCACGCCCTGCGGATATTGCAGCAGAACAACGCCGGACTTTTTAACGGTGCCCTTCTTCTGGCTGGTGCCGTGGGGAATGGCTACGCCCATGCCCATGTAGGTGCTCACCAGCTTTTCGCGCTCCACCATGGCATCGGCGTAACTGTCATCCACATAGCCCCGCTTTGCCAGCAGCGCACCGGCGGCACGGATGGCCTCCTCCTTGGTGACGGAGGGCAGACCCAGCTGGATGTCCTCCGCCTGGATCTTCATCACGGAATCGTTGGCTTTGGAAGCCTCGGTCACGGCAGCCGCCAGAGGGGCTACGGCTGCATTGCGCAGGTCGGATACGATCTCCTCATTGGCGGCAGCTTCGGCCTTGGCATCCAGTGCCGGGGTAGTGGAGGTCAGTGCGTTGTACAATGCGTCCAGATGCGGATCTGCAAGGAAGTTATCCAATGTAACAAGCTGTGCCTGCGGGGCGCACTTGGCGGCACGGTCAGCCAGAACGCGCTGGCAGACCACCACGTCCGCGTCGGCGGGGATGGTATCCACGCTGGAGTTGGTCACGGTCAAGTCGGGGCGCTCCGCCTTAATGCGGTTGTGGAACTTGGTAGCACCCATGGCGCTGGAACCCATACCGGCATCGCAGGCAAAGACGATCTTGCGGATCTGGCCGACATTCACAGCAGTAGGCTCGGGGATCTCGCCCTTAGCCTGTGCCTTCATCTCCTTCATTTCGTTCTGGGCGTCGGTCAGGCTCTTGGTGTGACCGGAGGTCGCTTTCAGAATGACCGAGGACAGAACAAAGGAAACAGCACCGGCGATGACAACGCCCAGCAGAACGGTGAGAATGGAATCCCGGGGAGCCATTGCCATGTAGGCGATGATGGAACCGGGAGAAGCAGGACCGGACAGACCTGCACCGGTCATAGAGTAGAACAGGATGGCACAGAAGTTGCCCACGATGGGGGCGATGATGATCACGGGATTCATCAGGATGTAGGGGAAGTAGATCTCGTGGATGCCGCCCAGCAGGTGGATGATGACAGCACCGGGAGCGGACTGGCGGGTGGTGTCGTCCTTGCAGAAGAAGCAGTAGGCCAGCAGGACACCAAGACCGGGACCGGGGTTGGCTTCCAGCATATACATGATGGAACGACCGGTCTCAGCAGCCTGACTTGCACCGATGGGGCTGAAGATGCCGTGGTTGATGGCGTTGTTCAGGAACAATACCTTGGCAGGCTCAATGAAGATGGACACCAGCGGCAGCAGGCTGTGCGCCACAAGGAAGTCCACACCGGCGGTCAGCACGGTGAGGATGGCGGTCATGAACGGGCCGATGACGTAGTAGCCGAGGATGGCCAGCAGCATACCCAGAATGCCGACGGAGAAGTTGTTGACCAGCATCTCGAAACCGGCGGGGATATGGCCTTCTACCTTCTTATCGAATTGCTTGATGACCCAGCCGGCCAGAGGGCCCATGACCATGGCGCCCATCAGCATGGTGTAGTCCGAGCCGCAGATGCAGCCCACCACGGCGATGGCGGCGATGACGCGGCCGCGGTCGCCTGCAATCATTTTGCCGCCCTGCCCTGCAATGAGGATGGGCAGCAGGTAGGTCAGCATCGGGGATACCATGCTGGCCAGCTTTTCGTTGGGGAACCAGCCCGCTTCAATGAACAGAGCAGTGAGGAAGCCCCACGCGATGAATGCGCCGATATTCGGCATGACCATGCCGCTGAGGAACTTGCCAAAGCGGGAAACAGCGTTTTTCATTTGTAGCTCTCCTTTTTCACTTGAAAGGCAGGCGGCGCAGCTCCTGTGGCATGGGAGCTGCGGCCTGCGGACGGTTGTTCGGAGGAGCTTTCGTTTCGTTCTGGCACTATTCTAGCCGATACTGCGCCGGATTTCAATGGTGACAAGCGGTGGGGTTGTCACCGGAGGATGGTGACACCAGTGGGCTGATACGGCAACATTTCCAATGGATGCGCGGGTGATTTGTGCATATTTGCTGATGCGCCGGGATACAAGACGGGAACAAGGAAGCTTTTGTCACCGGGCAATGGTGACAAAAAACACACAACTTCTTTTCTGCGTTGGGGGCTGGCAGACGGGGTGGCACTATGTTACAATAGAAGCAATGGGTAACTTTTGGGAAAAGGAGAGAAGCAACATGGGTGCGGTGTATCGTGAGGAACTGTCGGCAAATGCACGGAAGCTGATCGAGCAGCTGCTCAGCCTTCCGCAGGGCTGGGTGACGGCGGCGGCGCTGGCTGAAAGCATCGGGGTCAGCCGCCGCACCGTGCTGCGGGAGCTGCCCGCTGTGGAGCAGTGGATGCAGGCTGCCGGGGCGCATTTTGTGCGGAATCCCGGCAAGGGTCTGCTGCTGGATGAAGCGCCGGAGCGGCGAGACGCACTGCGCACCCAGCTGAACAGCGGCGACAGGAAAGAACTTTCCCGCGCAGAGCGGCGGCAGCAGCTTTTGACAAGGCTGCTCAGCGAGCAGGAGCCCTGCAAAACAGCGGTACTGGCACGGGCGCTTGGCGTTTCGGAAAGCACGCTGTCTGCGGACTTGGATGAGCTTGAGACCAAGCTACACCCCTACCGGGTGGAGATGTTCCGCCGCCCCGGCGTGGGGGTCTGGCTGCAGGGGGATGCTTCTTCCTACCGGAGGGTGGTGTCTGCCCTGCTGCGCAGCAGTATGCCGGAAAAGGAACTGGCAGAGGTGCTCTGCGGACGGATGCCGGAAAACGAGATCTTCTCGACCCTGCTGGATACAAAAACGGCCGAAAAGGTCTGGGCGGCTTTGCAGCAGTTTGAACAGGAAGAGCAGCTCCATCTGCCGGATGCAGGCTTTCTGGCGCTGGCTATCCATTGCACCCTGACCATTCAGCAGCTGCGGCAGGGCGGCGACAAGGGCAGTGCCCCCAGAGGGCTGCGCCCGGCGGGCAATCATGCTGCCCGGCTGGTGGCGGCGCTGAACCGCGCCTTCGGGCTGACCCTGCCGCCTGAGGAAGCGCAGTATCTGGAACTGTATCTCGCTGCTTATCTGGGTGCAGAGGACCCTTGGGGCAGTGCGCAGGAGATGGAGTTGCGGAATCTGGAAGCCGCCCTTATCCGGGAAATGGAAAAGGCGCTGCACACAGACCTTTCCGGTTACACCTCTCTGCGGGATGACCTGTACTGCCACCTGCGCCCCATGCTGCTGCGGGTGGAGCAGAACATTCGTACTGAAAACCCCCAGCTGGACACCATCCGCACCGCCTACCCCGGCCTGTGGAAAGCCACCCGCACCGCCTGTGATGCGGTGCAGCAGCAATTCGTTCTGCCCGCCATCTCGGACGACGAAGCGGCCTACCTTGCCATGCACTTTGGCGCAGTGCTGGAACAGAATGCCATGTTCCGGCTGCGGCTGCGGGTGGTAGTGGCCTGTCCGCTGGGCATGGGTTCCAGCCGCTTTCTGGCTTCCCGGCTGGGAAACGAGTTTCCCTCTTTGCAGGTAGAGGGGTGCTGCTCGGTGCGGGAGCTGAACACTGCCGACCTGCGTCGGAGAAAAATCGACTTCATTATCTCCACCGTGCCGCTGGAACTGGATTACCCGGCGGTGTGCATCAGCCCTTCCCTGCTGGAACCAGACCGTGCCGTGCTGAAGGACGCTATTACGCGGTACAGCCAGAACCGCGCAGAACCGGAACCGGCGGTGCAGCCCGTGCAGGATACAGCCTGTGCAGGCTCCAAGCTGCAGTATTATGCACGCTTGACCCGGTCCATGACCGGGCTGCTGGAACATCTGACCATCCAGCCCGTCAAGGCTCCCGGCAGCCGCGCTGCCCTCATCCATGCAGCGGCGCAGCTGTTCTGCCCGCAGGAAGCGGACGCCCGGCTGGTGGAGCAGCAGCTTCGCCGCCGTGAAACACTGGGCGATACCTACATCAAACCCCTGTATGCCCTGCTGCTCCATTGCAGGACAAGTGCGGTAAAGGACTGCCGCTTGGGTTATCTGCAGGCACAGCCGCCGGTCTATGAGCCGGGGCGCATCGTGCTGGGGGCACTGGTGCTGCTGGCCCCGGATGACGGGAACGGCGTCCCGGTGGAGGTCATGCAGAATGTCAGCGGGCAGCTGATCGAAGCGCCCCGGCTGATGGAGGCACTGCGCACCGGCCAGCAGCAGGAAGCTGCAGACCTGCTGGAACAGGGCTTTGACCGTGGCTTTTTTGCGGACTGCAAACCGCCGCACACAAAATGAACTGAAAACGAACTCCCGGCTTTTGCCTTTTTGGGCAGAGCCGGGAGTTTTTTGTTGTTGTAACAAGATACCTATTAGAGAACTTTTGAATCAAAAATCATGTATCCCAGAAAGTTGGCGAAAAGCACCAAAAACACGCAGTGCAATTTGTTGAAACAACAGCTTGACAGGGGCGAGAACTGTTGGTATTATAATGCCAGAGCTTTCGTTTCAACAGTTTCGAGTTTCATAACAACAATCGTGAAGGAGGCTGTTGTTCCCATGATCTACACCGTAACATTGAATCCGGCGCTGGACAAGACCGTTGAGATCCCGAACCTTGCGCTGGACACCGTAAACCGGATCACCAAGATGCGTACCGATCCCGGTGGCAAGGGCATCAACGTCAGCAAGGTGATCGCAAAGCTGGGTGGGACCAGCAAGGCTATCGGCATTCTGGCCGGTAACAGCGGCAAAGCCATTCAGGACGCATTGGACGGTGAAGGGCTTGCCCACAACTTCCGTTTCGTGCCCGGCGAGACCCGCACGAACCTGAAGGTCATCGACCCGGAAAACCACACCAACACCGACATCAACGAGCCGGGCATCGAGGTGGATGCCCCGGAGCTGACCGCCCTGCTGTACGACCTGCTGAAGGAACTGAAACAGGGGGATATCGTGGTGCTGGCAGGCAGCCTGCCGAAGGGTGCCCCCAAGGACACCTACTACACATGGGTGGAATCCTGCAAAAAGGCAGGGGCAAAGGTCTTTCTGGATGCAGACGGCGAGCTGCTGGCAGAGGGGCTGAAGGCTGCTCCCTATCTGGTCAAACCCAACAACGACGAGCTTTCCCGCATGATGGGCCGGGAGCTGAAAACGCTGGATGAACTGGCCGATGCCGGTCAGGCGCTCATCCGCAGGGGCATCGAACATGTGGTGGTGTCCATGGGCGGTCGGGGTGCGCTGTATCTCCGCAAGGACAGCGTGATCTACGCTCCGGCACTGAAGGTCAAAGTGGGCAGCACGGTGGGTGCCGGCGACAGCGTGGTCGCCGCTCTCGCCTACGCCGAAGCGGAAGGGCTTAGCGAAGAAAACACCGTTCGCTTGTCCATCGCCACAGGAGCCGCCAATGTGATGTGCAGCGGCACACAGGCCGCAGAGCGCAGCCAGATCGAAGAACTGCTGCCGCTGGTCACCTTCCAGCATCTGTAAAACTTCTTGAAAACACAACGGTAACTGTTATAATAAAAGGAGAGTTTCATTATGAAAGTCAAAGCTGTTCGTCTGCACGCCGCCAACGATCTGCGTCTGGATACTTTTGAACTGCCGGAGATCAAGGACGATGAGATCTTGGTCAAGGTCGTTTCCGATAGCATCTGCATGTCTACTTACAAGTGCGCCATCCTCGGCACTGCTCACAAGCGTGTGCATCCGGATGTAGCCGAGCACCCCGCCATCATGGGTCACGAGTTCGCCGGTGATATCGTCAAGGTGGGCAAGGCGCATCAGGACAAGTTCAAGCCCGGCATGAAGTTCACCCTGCAGCCCGCCCTGAACTACAAGGGCACCATGTGGAGCCCCGGCTACTCCTACGAGTTCTTCGGCGGCGACGCCACCTACTGCATCATCCCTGCCGAGGTCATGGAACTGGGCTGCCTGCTGGAGTACAAGGGCCGTGCTTACTACGAGGCTTCTCTGGCCGAGCCTATGAGCTGCTCCATCGGTGCTTTCAACGCCGCCTACCACACCAAGATGGGGGTATACCATCACGATATGGGCATCAAGAAGGGTGGCAAGCTGGCGATTCTGGCCGGTGCAGGCCCCATGGGTCTGGGTGCTCTGACCTACGCACTGCACCGTGATGTGCGCCCCGGCATGGTGGTGGTCACCGATATCAACGAGGATCGTCTGGCCCGCGCGGAGTCCCTCTTCCCCCCGAAGGAGGTCAAGGAGAAGGACGGCATCGACCTGTACTTCGTCAACACCGCCAACATGGCAGACCCCGCTGCCGAGCTGCGGAAGCTGACCGGCGGTACCGGCTTTGATGATGTGTTCTGCTACGCCCCCATCGCGCCGGTGGTGGAGCTGTCCAGTGCTGTACTGGGTCGTGACGGCTGCCTGAACTTCTTTGCAGGCCCCACCGACAAGCAGTTCAGCGCCAAGATGAACTTCTACGATGTGCACTACAATTCTACCCATGTCATGGGCACCACCGGCGGTAATACCGCCGACATGATCGAGTCGCTGGAACTGACCGCCGCTAAGCGCATCGATCCGGCTGTGATGGTCACCCACATCGGCGGTCTGAACGCCGCTGCCGAGACCACCCTCAACCTGCCCAAGATCCCCGGCGGCAAAAAGCTGATCTACACCCACCTGACCATGCCCCTCATCGCCCTGACCGATCTGCGTGCCAAGGGCGAACAGGACAACGACCCCCGCTATACCGCACTGGCTGACATCGTGGATGCCCACAACGGCCTGTGGTGCCCGGAAGCAGAGGAATATCTGCTGGCAAACTTCAACCCGGAGGACTAAGCAGAACGTGCCATGGGACAGGACAAACGCAGACAGGAGGAATCCCCCATGGAACAACGCCGCAATCAAATCGTGGAGCTGGTGAACCGCAAAGGCAGCATTAGCTTTGCCCAGCTCAAGGAAGCTTTCCCTTCCGTTTCGGAAATGACCCTGCGCACCGACCTGAAAGCACTGGATGAAGCCCGCCGTGTGGTGCGGGTGCATGGCGGTGTCAAGTCGGTGGAGCAGGTGGTAGGTACAGACGACCTGCTGAGCCGCCGTTCCGCCCGCAATGCCGAAGCAAAGCAGATCATTGCCGAAAAAGCCGCTGCTCTGCTGCGCCCCAACACCACCCTGTTTCTGGATTCCGGCAGCACCGCCACAGCAGTGGCCCGGTGCATCCCGGATCAGCCCATGCTCATCTACACCAGCGGCCTGAGCTGCGCCATGGAGCTGGCAAAGCTGGAAAAGCCCCATGTGTCCCTGCCGGGCGGCAGCCTGAACCGGTTCAGCATGAGCGTCTGCGGTGCACAGAGCATCCAGACGATGGAGGGCATCAACTTTGATCTGCTGCTGCTGGGCGTGACCAGTTACAGCCCGGAAACCGGTTTTACCTGCGGCGTGGAGGATGAAGCACGGCTCAAGCAGACCGTGCTCCGCCGCTGTGAGCAGAAAGCCGTGCTGCTGGATTCCTCCAAGATCGGACTGAAAAGCACGTTCCACATCTGCGAGCTGTCCGATATTGATATTGTGATCTCGGACGGAAAGCTGCCCGTAGAATTTTTACAGGCCTGCCGGAACGCAGGCGTAACGGTACTATAAAAGGAGTATTATTATGAAGATCATCCGCGCAAAAGATTATCAGGATATGTCCCGCAAAGCGGCCAACATCATCTCCGCACAGGTCATCATGAAGCCGGACTGTGTACTGGGTCTTGCCACCGGCGGCACCCCGGTGGGCACTTATGCCCAACTGGTGGACTGGTACAACAAAGGCGATTTGGATTTCTCCGAGGTCACTACTGTCAATCTGGACGAGTACCGCGGCCTGCCCAAGGAGCACCCCCAGAGCTACTGGTATTTCATGAATGAGAACCTGTTCAGCAAGGTGAATATCGACCCGGCCAAGACCAACCTGCCGGACGGCACCAATCTGGACACCGCCGCCGAGTGTGCCCGTTACAACGGTATCATCCACAAGCTGGGCGGCATCGACCTGCAGCTGCTGGGCATCGGCCCCAATGGTCATATCGGCTTCAATGAGCCGGGCGAAGCCTTTGAGCTGGAGACCCACTGCATCGACCTTGCACCCACTACCATCGAAGCCAACAAGCGCTTCTTTGACGGCAACGAGGCCCTTGTCCCCAAACAGGCATACACCATGGGCATCAAGACCATCATGCAGGCACGCAAGGTGCTGGTGGTAGCCAACGGTAAAGCCAAGGCACAGGCCGTCAAGGACGCCGTGACCGGCCCTGTGACCCCTGCCTGCCCCGGCAGCATCCTGCAGCTGCATCCGGACTGCATCCTTGTGGCAGACGAGGAAGCACTGAGCCTGCTGTAAACTCCCAAAGCCAACTTCTTCATTTACCATAACTTTGCTTAAGATCCAACCAAAGCACAGAAAGGGCCGGACTCGTTGCACGGGTTCGGCCCTTTCTGTCAGAAATAAGATTTATCTTGCTATCTTACGCAAAGAGCAACTCCAAAAGAGCCGTCATGGAGATGGTGGGTTCGCCTGCTGCGGGATTTACGCTGAAAATATGCTGAAAAGAGGTCACCCCGATCGGTGGCCTCTTTTTTGCTGCCGCGAACTGTCTGGCTGCGGCAGCGGATAACAGCAATGTCCATTGCGCTTTGTTTTGCCCGGATGCGCACCCGCAGAAAGCTCTCCCTCGTCAAACTGCCCAAAATATGCCCTTAAAAGTTTACTTGACGCAATTCTCAAATCAATATAATTGGGTCAGAAACCAATCATAGAAAAGGATGATTTCCAATGGCGCGCAGATACGACAGCAAGGAAGCAAAACGGCGGATCCTGACCGCCTGTGTCCGGCTTTTTCTGGAAAAAGGCTACACGAACACCAAGGTTGCAGAAATTTTAAAGGAAGCAGATGTTTCCGCCGGGTCGTTCCAGAATATTTTCCGCACCAAGGACGGTGTGCTGACCGAGCTGATCGGCATGATGTTCAGCAGGCAGTTCGGCGCGGTAAGGCCGCTGGCGGCAAACGCCCCCTCGCCGGTGTACCTCTACGCGGTGGAACCGGCTTTGCAGCTGGCGATGACCGAGCTGAGCGAGAATCTGCGGGATATCTATGTGGAAGCGTACACCTTCCCCGCCACGGCGGAGATCATCCACCGCAGCACCACGGCCGAGCTGCAGGCGGCGTTCAGCGCGTATCTGCCCGGGTGCGCCGAGTGCGATTTCTACGAGATGGAGCTGGGCACGGCTGGCATGATGCGCGGCTACATGGCACGGCGGTGCGACCCCTACTTTACGCTGGAGCGCAAAATACGGCGGTTCCTGAGCATGAGCCTGAGTGCGCTGCAGGTCCCCGCGCAGGAGCGCGAGCAGGTCATCGCTTTTGTGGCGGAGATCGATATGCTTGCCCAGGCGCGGAAGGTGGTAGATGCCGTGCTTGCATCGCTGTCCGTGCAGTTTGATCTGAAAGGATAACAAGGTTTGATGACAAGGAGGGAGTAACATGAAAAAATGGCTGATCCGGTGTTTGACGGTGCTGGCAATGGTGTGCCTGATACCGGGGATCGTGTTAAACGTTAAAGCGGCAGATTCTATCTATACGTACTGCTTCGTCTGTATGCAACAAAGAAACTATGAGATCCTCGAATATATAAAATTTGATTCAACCAAGCATAGGATCCATATAAAATGCTCAGTCTGCGGCAGGGAGAACAGCATTATTTATGGAAATCTTTCGGACCATACCGGCGGCACCGAAACGCCCACCTGCACCACAGGCAAAACCTGTGAAAAATGCGGCGCGGAATACGGCATTCTCGGTCACAAATGGAAAACTCCGGCGAACGCCTCCCTTGGCAACGGCACGCACCGCATCATTTGCGTGCGCTGCGGCTTAAATGGTACCGCAAGCTGTACCGGTGGCACAGCAACCTGCACCACCAAAGCGGTCTGTGAGGCGTGTGGTGGGAAATACGGCAAAAGAAACCTAAATAATCATGCTCTGGTGCATTATGATGCGCAAGCCCCCACCTGTACGAAACCCGGCTGGGACGCTTTCGACACCTGTCCCCGCTGCTACTATACCACTTTTCGAGCAATCCCCGCGCTAAAACATGATTTAGAGCACCACGAAGCAAAAGCCCCCACCTGCACGGAAAAGGGCTGGGATGCTTACGACACCTGCTCCCGCTGCGATTATACCACCCGCAAAGAGATACCCGCGCTGAACCATGATTTTGTGCATCACGATGCGCAAGCTCCTACCTGTACGGAAAAGGGCTGGAACGCTTACGACACCTGCAAAAACTGCGACTATAACACCTATGTGGAGCTGCCCGCACAGCATGACTTGGTGCATCACGAAGCAAAATCCCCCACCTGTACGGAAATCGGCTGGAACGCCTACGAAACCTGCTCCCGCTGCGACTATACCACCTATGTGGAGCTGTCCGCACTGAACCATGCTCTGGTGCATCACGAAGCAAAAGCCCCTACCTGTACGGAACCCGGCTGGGATGCTTACGAAACCTGCTCCCGCTGCGACTATACCACCCGCAAAGAGCTGTCCGCACTGAACCACAATTTGGAGCAGCACGCAGCAAAAGCCGCAACCTGCACGGAAAAGGGCTGGAACGCTTACGACACCTGCTCCCGCTGCGACTATACCACCTATGCGGAGCTGCCCGCACTGAACCATGCTCTGGTGAATCACGATGCAAAAGCCCCCACCTGCACGGAAAAGGGCTGGAACGCTTATAACACCTGCTCCCGCTGCAACTATACCACCTACGCGGAGCTGCCTGCGCTGAATCATGATCTGGTGCAGCACGAAGCAAAAGCCCCTACCTGTACGGAAATCGGCTGGAACGCTTACGAAACCTGCAAAAACTGCAACTATACCACCCGCAAAGAGCTGCCCGCACTGAACCATGATCTGAGGCAGCGCGTGATAACAGCCCCCACCTGTACGGGAGAGGGCTGGGCGCACGTTGCCTGCTCCCGCTGCGACTATTTCACCAGTCTGGTGCTGCCCGCGCTGAACCATGATTTGGAGCAGCACGCAGCAAAAGCCCCCACCTGCACGGAAAAGGGCTGGAACGCTTACGAAACCTGCTCCCGCTGTGACTATACCACCTATGCGGAGCTGCCCGCACTGAACCATGATTATCAGGCTGTTACCGTAGAGCCTACCTGTGAAACAGACGGCTATACCATCTTTACTTGCTCCCGCTGCAAAGACAGCTACACCGCAGACCCGACCGATCAGCTGGGACACCAGTTCGGTGCATGGTCCCCGAACGGAACCGGCGCTCAGAGCGCCGATTGTCTGCGGCAGGGCTGTGCGCACACTGGCAGCACCGATTGCCGGAAGTTTACTTTCCGCACTGCGGAAGGCGAAACCCTGACCTTCTGCCCCGTGTGCGGGCAGGCAGAAAACGCCGCGCAGCTGGAAAAGATCGAAGCCGCAACGGCATGGGCTAACAGCGGCAGTCTTTCTGCGGAGGATGTGACCGCACGGACGAATGGGGAATACCTGAGTGTGGCCTTTGAAACCGCAGGCAGCCTGACGCAGCCCACCGGTCGGGTAAGGCTTGCGCTGCCCGCCGGACTGCTGGAAGGCAAAAAGCTTGTGCGCATTGCCCCGGACGGCACACAGACGGAGATGCCTTTTGAAACAGAGCGCGGAAAGCTCATCTATACGCTGGATTTTGCAAACAGCGAGCTGCCCGTAATGCTCTTCCGGCTGGTACCCCAGACCGCCGCCCTCTGAACGCTTTTACAGCGGCACAAACAATAAAACGCAAAATGCCCGCTCACCGTGGTTTTCCACAGGTGGGCGGGCATTCTTTTGTGCCTTTTTGGCATCAAAATACCCCCGGAGGATGCAGCGTTTTTTACGCTGTCTACTCGGTGGTCATTTCCATCGTGCTGTCGCTGTTCTGGCCTGTGGTGCAGACCGGCATCAATAACTTCGGCATCTGGATCGCCAACTCTTCCGAGACTTCTCCCATTCTGGCTCCGTTCATCTATGGTACGCTGGAGCGTCTGCTGCTGCCCTTCGGTCTGCATCACATGCTGACCATCCCCATGCAGGACTGGCTGGGGCTGGATAACGCCGCCCGCATCAATAAGCCCTCCACCGTAGGCCAGAACTGGCGCTGGCGGCTGAAAAAGACCCAGCTGACCAAGAAGCTCCAAAAAGAGATCTGCCAGCTGACCACCCGCTACGGCCGGAAGAACTGGGCGTGAGCGTAAGGGAACTCAATACAAAGGGCAGGGCGGCCTGTGGGCCGCCCTGCCCTTTGTTGCGGAGTGCCCCCTTGGCAAACCCGGCGGGATTGCGCTATAATAGAGCCGTAACAGTTCCACAAAGGTGTGGTAAGGGAGGTGTGGTCATGATCCGGGTGGCGATCGTAGAGGACGACGCGGAGGTGCAGGGGGTATTGCAGGAGTATGTCCGGCGGTATACCCGGCAGTACGGGACAGAGTTTGAAGTGACGGTCTTTGCGGACGGCGTGGATATTCTGGAGGATTACCGCGCGGTCTACGACATTATTTTTCTGGATGTGGAGATGAAGCATCTGGATGGCATGACCACGGCAGAGCGCATCCGGCAGATGGATGCAGACGTCATCCTGATCTTCATTACCAATATGGCGCAGTACGCCATCCGGGGCTACTCGGTGGGAGCGCTGGACTATGTGCTGAAGCCGGTGCCCTACTTTGCCTTTTCGCAGCAGCTGCTCAAGGCGGTTGCCCGGCTGGAAAAGCGTGCAAAGCACTACCTGACCGTGCCGGTGGAGGGCGGGCTGCGCCGGCTGGACACCGCAAGCATCTATTATCTGGAAAGCGAGGGTCACCGGGTGCACTTTTACACCGACGAGGGCGATTTTTCCGCCCCCGGCGCCCTCAAGGCCTTTGAGGAAAAGCTGGCAGACTGCCCCTTTGCCCGCTGCAACAGCGGCTACCTTGTCAATCTGGCACAGGTGCGGGAGCTGCGGCAGAGCACCGTGCAGGTGGGCCCCTGCGAGCTGCAGGTCAGCCGCCCCAAGCGTAAGGCTTTTCTTGCCGCACTGACCGACTACATCGGAGGTGAAGGCTCATGACCGCGCTGCCGGATATCCCCCGGCTGTACACCGCCCTTGCCGAGTGTCTGGCGGTGCTGCTGTTCACCCCGGCGCTTGCGCCCCGCTTTTCCAGGGCGGTCACCGGGGGCATCACCCTGCTGTGGGCGGCGGTGCTGTCGGCCTTTCTGGGGCTGACGGGCAACGTGCCCGGCGGGCTCTGGATCCCCTGCATGGTAACGGCCATCGGGCTTTCCTACTTATATTTATGGGGTGTGTGGAGCATCACCCTGCTGGAAGCCGGGTATCACTGCGCCCGGGCGTTTATTCTGGCAGAGCTTGCCGCCAGCGTGGAGTGGCAGCTGCACTGCGCCCTCTGGCCTGCCCGCAGCGCATGGGGGGCGCTGTCTCTGTTGCTGCTGGCGCTGGTGTACGGGGCGCTGTTCGGGGGAATGTGCTATTGGCTGCACATCAGCCCCCAGCCCGCCGGGCACTTGCAGATCGGCGGCAGCGCCGCCCTGACGGCGGTCATGTTGGCGCTGACTGCCTTTGCGGTGAGCAATCTGGGCTTTCTGCCCGGCAGCGAGATCAACATGAGCATTTTTTCCATCCGCACACTGGTGGATTTTTCCGGCGTGCTGATCTTATCTGTGCAGCACGAGCAGCTGCAGGAGAACGCTTTGCACAGCGAGCTTGCCGCCATGGACGAGGTGTTGCACCGCCAGTACGAGCAGTACAAGCGCAGCAAGGAGGGCATCAACCTCATCAACCGGCGGTACCATGAACTGAAAGTCCAGCTTGCCCGCATCCGGGAGGAGCAGGACCAGACCAAGCAGAACGCCGCCATTGCCGCCATGGAGCAGAACATCCGCCAGTACGAGGCCGAGAACAAGACCGGCAACCCGGTGCTGGATACCCTGCTCACCGCCAAGACCATGGAATGCCAGCAGGAGAACATTACCATCACCAGTGTAGCGGACGGCAGGATGCTGGGCTTTCTCACGATCCGGGAGCTGTGCACCATCGTGGGCGTGGCGCTGGACAACGCCATTGCCGCTGTGCGCGCCGAGCCGGACCCCGAAAAGCGGCTCATCAAGGTGGCGGTGTACAGTCAGGGTGGCTTTGCCATGCTGCGGTTCGAGCACTATACAGAGACTGCCCCGGCACTGGATGCGGACGGTCTGCCGCAGCAGGGGTCGGACCTGAAAAGTGTCCGCACCACCGTCGGGCAGCACGGCGGCAGCATGACGCTGCACTGGGAAAACAACTGGTGCACCCTGCGGATCTTATTTCCGCTGCCCCAAAAGCAATAATATTTTTACGGCAGGCATCCCCTGCCGTTTTTTGTTTGGCGGAATGCACAAGATTCCCCTTTTTAAGTTGTGGATAAGCACAATAAAAAGGGCGGCGTCTCTGAAACTTTTTGCAGATTGTGCTTCAGAAGCAACAGATTATGCAGAAAACGTCCCACCGGGCGGCGGACGTGCTACAATACATCCAATGAAAGAACGGACGCGTTCTGGACAGCAGGCACCGGCCCGGGCCGGTGTAGGAAAAAGACAAGGAGAAATCGAGTTATGGCACAGAAAAAGAAAGGCGGCAAGATGGTCGGTAAGATCGTCAAAACCGCTGTTTCCGGTGTATTGTGTATCGCGCTGGCCGGTGGCATTGTCGCGGCCAACGTGCTGATCCCGCCCAACGCAAGCAGTGTGCAGAGCATCCTGGGGCTGAAGAGCGGCGGCATCGACAACAGCAAGGCCAAGACCGAAGGCATTAATATGGAATACAGCAAGCCCGGCTTTGACACAGAGGATGCGCTGGTTGAGGATGAGATCGCCCTGAACAAGCAGATCGCAGCAGAGGGCATCGTCCTGCTGAAGAACGATGAAGGCAGAATGCCGTACAGCACGGATACCACCTTCAGCTTTGTCAGCCATTCTGCTGTCAGCTACATCGGCGGCAACAAAGTTGATATGAAAACGGCCTTTGAAGATGCCGGGTTCGGTGTCAACGAGGACCTCTGGAAATTCTATTCCGAAGGCAACGGCAAGGATTACGGTCTGGGTGTCGGCTCGGTCTCTTTCGGTGATGACGAGGACTTCTCCATCAACGAGTGCCCGCTGTCCGTCATGCAGGCGGAGCCGGGCCTGACCGATTCCATGCAGGGCACGGTGCCGGTCTTTGTGTTCAGCCGTGTGGCGGGCGAAGGCCGCGATATGCCGCGCTCCATGTACAACCACACCGATGTGGAAGAGGACAAGACCAAGACCTACCTCGAGCCGGATTCCGTGGAACTGGAGATCCTCCAGTACCTGAACGACAACTTTGACGATGTCGTGCTGCTGCTCAACTCCAGTGCAGCGGTCGATCTGAGCTGGGTGGAGGATTATCCCAGCATCCACACGGTCATCTCGGCTCCTGCCATGGGCGACTACGGCCTGTGCTCTCTGGCCGAGATCTTCTCCGGCAAGGTCAATCCTTCCGGCCGCACCGTGGATACCTATGAAGTGGATGCCATGAACAGCCCGGCGGCGCAGAACTTCGGCGACTTTGCCTACTACGATGAGAATGGCAACCTCACCAAGTACAACTACGTCAGCTACAAAGAGGGCATCTATGTTGGCTACCGCTACTACGAGACCCGTTACGAGGATAAAGTCCTCGGTCAGGGCAATGCGGGCGATTACAACTACGACGATGCTGTGATGTACCCCTTCGGCTACGGCCTGTCCTACACCACCTTTGACTGGTCGGATTACAACACCAGCTGGGATGGCGATACCTGCACCGTGACGGTCAAGGTCACCAACACCGGTTCTGTTGCAGGCAAGGACGTTGTGGAAGTCTACGCACAGAGCCCTTACACCGATTACGACAAGGCCAACAAGGTGGAAAAGGCTGCCGTTGAACTGGTCGGTTACGCCAAGACCTCGGAGCTGGCTCCCGGTGCAAGCGAGACCGTGACGGTCACCTTCGACCAGGAACAGCTGAAGTCCTACGACTACACCAACGCCAAGACCTACATCTTGGATGCCGGTGACTACTACATCACCGCAGCTAAGAATGCACACGATGCTGTCAACAACATCCTTGCCGTCAAGGGCAAGACTGTGGAAGATGGCATGACCGCCGATGGCGACGCCGGGTTTGTGGCGACCTATACCCCGGCCAACGGCACCGTGGATACCACGACCTATGAGAACGACACCACCACCGGCGTGGAGATCACCAACCAGCTGGATCAGGCAAACGGCGGCTTCCAGTATCTGTCCCGCAACGACTGGACCGGCACCTGGCCGACCACCGATGGCGAGGTCAGCGACCAGATCAGCACTTGGGGCAACCCCATCAACGGCACCGATGCAAACGGCAACCCCGCTTCCTATACTTACTATAAGACCATCAGCAGCGAGGATCTGGCAAAGCTGGATTCCTTCGATTCCCTGAACCCCACCGATCCTTCTACCCTGACAGATGAGCTTGTCTACGGCAAGGACAACGGCCTCGGCCTGATCGATATGCGTGGTCTGGATTACAACGACCCCAAGTGGAACGACCTGCTCGACCAGCTGACCCCCAGCGATTACCAAACCCTGATCACCCAGTCCGGCTATGGTACGGCAGCCATCAAGTCCGTGGACAAGCCTGCTGCAACAGACCGTGACTCGGCAACCGGTCTGGTGAACTATGGTTTTGATGCAAGCGGCAACTTTGTTTTCAGCAGGAACATCGCCCACTGCGGTGTCATCGTTCTGGCCCAGACCTACAACGATGATCTGGCCACTCACTACGGCGAGAACATTGGCGACGAGTCCTACTATCTGGATGTCGATGGCTGGTATGCACCGGCAGTCAACATGCACCGCACTGCATTCTCCGGCCGCAACAGCGAGTATTACTCCGAGGATCCGTTCATCGGCGGTCACATTGCTTCCCTCGAGTGTGAGGGTGTCGCCTCCCGCGGTATGTATGTCTTTGTCAAGCACTACGCCATCAATGATCAGGAGGACCACCGCGGCGACCGTGAAGGCCAGTACAGCATTGCGACCTTCCTGAACGAGCAGGCGGCCCGCGAGATCTACCTCAAGCCCTTTGAGATGTGCGTCAAGTCTGATAAGGTCGAGATGAACTATGCAAAGGACAACGGCGACGGCACTTACAGCAATGCCACCACCGAGATCCCGTCCGTCACCGGCATCATGACCTCCTTCAACCGCGTTGGCTATACCTGGGCCGGCGGCAACTACAACATGATCACCGGCCTGCTGCGCAACGAGTGGGGCTTCCACGGCTTTATCATCACCGACAACGCAAACACCGGTGTCTTTATGGACGCTGGCCAGATGATCCAGGCCGGTGCAGACGGCAAGCTGACCAACCTGCCCACCGGCGCACGTTATACCTTCAATAAGGATGATGTTTCGGATTATCACTACGGCCGTGAGGCAGTTCACAACATCCTGTACACCATTGCAAACTCCAAGGCAATGAACGGCGGTATGCCGGGCAGCCGTTATCTGGCAAAGGTCGAGCCTTACCAGAAGGTCATCTACGCTGTGGATGGCGTCTGCGGCGGTCTGATCGCAGTCTTGGTCATCCTGACCATCTTCCGCTTCCGGAAAAAGAAAGAGGACGACATCAAAACCGTCTGAGTAATACAAAAAACGGAAGGGGCGGCGGGCAAAGCGCCCGTCGCCCCTTCTTTTTATCAGGAGCGATCCATGAAACACACAGATATCATCAACAGCTTGGATCTGGAACAAAAATGCGCCCTGCTGAGCGGCGGCACGGTGTTCACCACCCGGGCGCTGCCGGGCAAGGGCATCCCGGCCATTACCCTGTCGGACGGCCCCAACGGCGTGCGCAAGCAGGCGGGCGCGGCTGACCATCTGGGCCTGAACCCCAGTGTGCCCGCCACCTGCTTCCCCACCTCGGCCACTGTTGCCAACAGCTGGGACCCGGCACTGGGCGAGGCTGTGGGCGCAGCTATGGGCGAAGAGGCAGCGGCACAGGGCGTGTCGGTGCTGCTGGGCCCCGGCCTGAACATCAAGCGCAGCCCGCTGTGCGGCCGCAACTTCGAGTATTTCTCGGAGGACCCCTACCTTGCCGGTAAGATGGCGGCGGCCTACGTCCGCGGCATCCAGAAAAACGGCATTGCCGCCTGCCCCAAGCACTTTGCCGTGAACAGTCAGGAGCTGCGCCGCATGGCCTCGGATTCCATCGTGGACGAGCGCACCCTGCGGGAGATCTACCTGACCGGCTTCGAGATGGTGGTCAAGGAGGCGCAGCCCAAGACCATCATGTCCGCCTATAACCTTGTCAACGGCACCTACGCCAACGAGAACGCCCACCTGCTCATGGATATCCTGCGCAGGGACTGGGGCTTTGACGGCGCGGTGGTCACCGACTGGGGCGGCAGCAACGACCACGCCCTCGGCGTAAAGAATGGATCTACGCTGGAAATGCCCGCCCCCGGCGGGGACGCCATCCGGGAGCTGATGAAGGCAGTGCAGACCGGCAAGATCACCGAAGCAGACGTGGACGCCCGGCTGGAGGAGCTGCTGGAACTGGTGTTTACCACCAAGGCGGCGGTGGACGCCGCACCCGGCAAGTTCGATGCCGACGCCCACCACGCACTGGCACGCCGGGCTGCTGCCCAGAGCATCGTGCTGCTGAAGAACGAAAACAGCCTGCTGCCCCTTGCAAAGGGGGAAAAGGTGGCGGTCATCGGCGACTTTGCCCAGACGCCCCGCTATCAGGGTGCAGGTTCCAGCGCCGTCAACTCCATCAAGGTGGATTCCTTCTTGGAGTGCCTTGCCGAGAGCGGCCTGAACAGCGTCGGCTACGCCAAGGGCTTTGACCGGCAGGGCAAGCCCGATGAGGCACTGAAGGCCGAGGCGGTGCTGCTGGCAAAGAACGCCGATGTGGTGCTGCTGTGCATGGGTCTGGACGAGATCAAGGAGAGCGAGGGCATCGACCGCGCCGACATGAAGCTGGCAGAGAACCAGCTGGAACTGCTGACCGCTGTGGCGGCAGCGAACCCCAACGTGGTGGTGCTGCTGAGTGCAGGCTCCTCGCTGGAAAGCGATTGGGTCAAGGACTGCAAGGCACTGGTCTACGGCTGTCTGGGCGGTCAGGCCGGTGCAGGCGCACTGGTCGAGGTGCTCACCGGTGCGCAGAACCCCTGCGGTAAGCTGGCTGAGACTTGGGCGCGCAGCTACGCCGACACCCCCGCAAAAGCGCATTTCGGCGGCGACGGCCCCACTGTGGAGTACCGCGAGGGTCTGTATGTGGGCTACCGCTACTACGACACCGCCGGTGTGCCCACCGCCTTCCCCTTCGGCTACGGCCTGAGCTACACCAGCTTTGCGTACAGTGACCTGAAAGCAGACGAAACCGGCGTGACCCTGACTGTCACCAACACCGGTAGCTGTGCCGGTGCCGAGGTGGTGCAGCTGTATGTGGCAAAGCCGGATGCAAAAGTTTTCCGCCCCGTCAAGGAGCTGAAGGGCTTTACCAAGGTGCAGCTGGAAGCCGGAGAGAGCAAGACCGTCACCATCCCGCTGGACGATAAGGCGTTCCGCTACTGGAACGTTGCCACCGACCGCTGGGAGGTGGAGGGCGGCAGCTATCAGCTGCTGGTGGGCGCTTCCAGCGCCGATATCCGTCTGACTGCTGCCGTTACGGTGGCGGGCACCGGCGCACCCGACCCCTATGCGGGCAAAGACCTTGCACATTACCGCACTGCGCAGGTGCAGAAGGTGCCGGACGCGGAATTTGAGGCGCTGCTGGGCCGTCCCATCCCGGAGAACAAGGTGCACATCGACCACAACATGACGCTGGGCGAGATGGGACACGGACGCAGCCCCATCGGCTGGCTGGCAGCGGCGGTGCTGGGCACCCTGCTGCGCCGCAGCATCAAAAAGGGCAAGCCCGACCTGAACATCCTGTTCCAGTACAATATGCCTCTGCGTGCGCTGGCCAAAATGACCAACGGCGCCATCAGCATGGGCATGGTGGACGGCATCGTGATGGAGCTGCAGGGCTTCTGGATCATCGGCCTTGTGCGGGTGATCGTGGAGGCCGTGAAGAACCTCGTGCTGAACAGCCGCATGGAAGAGCGCTTGAAAAACAGCTGAAAGGAAGCAGGCTATGAATTTCTGGAATAACTTTGCGGCAAAGCACCCCGCCGCTGCCAAGTGGGTGCGCGAGGGCGGCCTGTTCGTCATCGTGTCCAACCTCATCACCGTGTTCAAGTACCTGCTGCTGCAATTTCTGCCCAAGGCCTTTGCAAGCCTGCCGATGGTGGATTTCGGCTGGCCGGGCATCGACATTACCCTGTTCGGCGAGACCTTCAAATGGAACATCCTCGGCTACGATGCCGCCCACGGCGGCCTGCCCTACTTCTGCGCCTACATGATCGCCATGGTCATCGGCGAGTGCATCAACTTCCCCATCCAGCGCAATTTTGTGTTCCGCAGCAAGGGCAATCTGGCAAAGCAGATCGGCTGGTATGTGCTGGCCTTCTGCATCATCACCTGCATCGTCAACTCCATCAACTGCATCTGGGTGGCAGTGGCAGGGCTGCTGGTACCGGACTTCATCTACAACATCGGCACCACCGTGCTCAACGGCGGCATCTCCATGGTGATCTTCT
>OOAA01000701.1_pt1 | contig 21736 bp, 17 predicted proteins | sample 1671671 | NCBI WGS metagenome assembly OOAA01 (sample SAMN06348180, study PRJEB24527) | human gut metagenome | biome: human gut; feature: ankylosing spondylitis patient; material: feces | host: Homo sapiens | place: China | collected 2015-10 | reverse complement strand
CATTACGACAACAAGATAGCCCTGCTCTGGGCTCAGAAGGAGGGCGCGAACGAGACCGATTTCGCAAAAATCGCCCACTCCCTGCTCGATGTCGAAACCGCGGACAGCAAGGACGTAAAGTATATCTCGAACGAGTATGCCGAGCTCATCGAAGAAAACTTCGGCAAGAACGGAGCTGCCGAAAAGAAGAAGGTCAAGCTCCCGACCCCCGTCTCCAAGGCTGCGGCCAAGAGCGGCGAGGCCTGCTATGACGCAAACACCTTTGCAAACCGCCTGAGCGTCATCTATCCCGAGCTTCGCGAGGAATACAAAAAGAACATCGAGACCTACGGCGAGTTCCTGCCCGAGGATTTCTTCAAGAACTACGCCGCCCCCGTGATCGTCGGAGTGATAAAGGAAAACGACCCGCAGAAGATGAAGAAGCTCTTCAATCTGCTCAACGATATCTATGACGACGGCACGAACGAGATACAGAGCATAATTGCCGTGACCATACTCGGCGAGCTCAACAACGATCAGGATCTGCTCGCAAACTGCGTGGACTATATGAGCGCCGACATGATCTCCCCCGTCGTTCAGGTCAACAAGTATCTCGCAAAGTCGAAGAGCGCGAGAATGAGGCTTGAGAATCCGCCCAAGTATAAGCCCAAAAAGAAAAAGAAGAAAAAGAATATGTTCTCCACCCTGGCAAATCAGTGATTAGGGGCAAGAGCTTCGGAGAAGGAGGATAAAAGCGTTGGATAACAATGAGAACATTGAGATCCTTGAAGAGAGCGCAGATAATCAGGACGAGCTTGTGCTCGACGAGGATATTGAGCTCGACAAGGATATGAATACAAAGGTCACCGAGGAATACGACGCGAGCCAGATTCAGGTTCTTGAGGGACTTGAGGCCGTTCGCAAGCGCCCCGGTATGTATATCGGCTCTACGGGTCCGCGCGGCCTGCACCACCTTGTCTATGAAATAGTCGATAACTCGATAGACGAGGCTCTTGCGGGTTTCTGCACGAATATCGACGTTGAGATTCTCCCGGGCGACGTCATAAGCGTCAAGGATAACGGACGCGGTATCCCCGTGGGAATGAACGAAAAGATGGGCATTTCAACCGTCACCGTGGTTTTGACCGTCCTGCACGCCGGCGGCAAGTTCGGCGGCAGCGGCTACAAGGTCTCCGGCGGTCTGCACGGCGTCGGCTCGTCCGTCGTCAACGCCCTCTCCGAGTGGCTTGAGGTCGAGGTGTCCCAGAACGGGCACGTCTATCGGCAGCGCTTCTCTGACGGCGGTCATCCCGACTACGACCTCAAGGAGATAGGAGAGACCTCCGCCACGGGCACGACCATCCGCTTCAAGCCCGACCCCGAGATTTTCCGCGAGACGACGGAATATGACTTCGAGACGCTCGAGAGGCATCTGCGCGAGTCCGCATTCTTAAACGCCGGACTGTGCATAACCCTTGCGGACAGACGCGACCCCGAAAACGAAGTCGAGCGCACCTACTGCTACGAGGGCGGCCTTTCAAGCTTCGTAGATTATCTCACCGTGAGCCGCGGGCAGACCCCCCTGCACGAAACTCCCATCCACTTCTCCGCCATGCACGGCGACAGGAGCGCGGAGATAGCCATGCAGTACACAGACAGCTACAACGAGACCATGCTCTCGTTTGCAAATAACGTCCGCACCGTTGACGGCGGCACGCACGAGACCGGCTTCAAGACCGCTCTGACCCGCGTTTTCAACGACTACGGACGCAAGTATTCCATTCTTAAGGACGGCGATAAGAAGCTCTCCGGCGACGACGTGCGCGAGGGACTGACGGTTGTTATCAGCGTCAAGCTGACCGAGGCGCAGTTCGAGGGTCAGACCAAGGGCAAGCTCGGTAACACCGATATAACCCAGCTCGTCTCGACCACCGTCTACGAGAAGCTGATGACCTATTTCGAGGAGAATCCCGCGGTCGCAAAGGCGATATTCTCAAAGGCTCTCGACGCTTCGCGCGCAAGAGAGGCGGCGAGAAAGGCGCGTGAATTGGCGCGCCGCAAGTCCGTTCTCGACTCGAACTCCCTGCCCGGCAAGCTTGCCGACTGCACCGAGCGCGACGCCGAGCGCACAGAGCTCTACATCGTCGAGGGAGATTCCGCAGGCGGCTCCGCAAAAGAGGGACGCGACAGACGCTTCCAGGCCATTCTTCCCCTCTGGGGCAAGATGCTCAACGTTGAAAAGGCGAGACTTGACAGAGTTATCGGCAACGAGAAGCTCATGCCCATAGTCATAGCTCTCGGCACCGGAATAGGCGACGAATTTGATATAACAAAGCTTCGCTACAACAAGATAGTCATTATGGCGGATGCCGATGTCGACGGCGCGCATATCAGAACGCTGCTTTTGACCTTCTTCTTCCGCTATATGCGCCCGCTCATAGAGCAGGGTCACGTCTATCTCGCCCAGCCCCCGCTGTTCAAGGTCAGCAAGGGCAAGAAGGTAAGATACGCCTTCTCCGACGAGGAGCGCGACGAGTTCATGGCGGAGTTCGGCGGCTCGGGCAGCTGCGATATCCAGAGATACAAGGGTCTCGGCGAGATGGATGCCGAGCAGCTCTGGGAGACGACAATGGATCCCGACTTCCGCACGATGCTGCGCGTCAACGTTGAGGACGCGATGCTCGCGGACGAGACCTTCTCCATTCTCATGGGCGACAAGGTCGAGCCGCGCCGCGAGTTCATCGAAACCAATGCAAAATACGTCCAGAACCTGGACATATAACGGAAAGGAGTAGATCTCTGTGAGCTTTGACGAAGCATATAACGAACAAAAAATAATCAATGTCGAGATCAATAGAGAAGTGCGTAAATCCTTTCTGGATTACTCCATGTCGGTCATCACCTCGCGTGCTCTGCCCGATGTGCGCGACGGCTTGAAGCCCGTCCACAGACGCATACTTTACACCATGTACGAAAACGGCCTCTACCCCGATAAGCCGTACCGCAAATGCGCGGACACGGTCGGTTCGGTGCTCGGCCGCTACCATCCTCACGGCGACGCCTCCGTCTATGACGCCATGGTGCGTCTGGCGCAGGACTTCTCCATGAGATATACGCTCGTTGACGGCCACGGCAACTTCGGTTCCGTCGACGGCGACCCGCCCGCCGCTTACCGTTACACCGAGTCAAAGCTCAAAAAGCTCTCTCTCGAAATGCTGACGGATATCGACAAGGACACGGTCGATTTTATCCCGAACTACGACGACCGACTCAAGGAGCCCACGGTGCTCCCGTCGAGATATCCGAATCTGCTTGTAAACGGCTCTGTCGGCATAGCGGTCGGCATGGCGACAAATATCCCTCCGCACAATCTGCGCGAGGTCGTAGCCGCCATGAACTGCCTGATAGATAACCCCGATGCGACGCTCGAGGAGCTCATGACTCATCTGCCCGGTCCCGATTTCCCGACCCGCGGAATAATCATGGGCAGAGCGGGCATACGTGCCGCCTACGGCACAGGCCGCGGCAAGATTATAGTCCGCGCCCGCGCCGAGATAGTCGAGACAAAGGGCGACCGCCACAAGATAGTTGTCACCGAGATCCCTTACGGCGTCAATAAGGCGAAGCTCATAGAGAGCATGGCGGATCTCGTCAAGGATAAGCGCATCGAGGGCATATCCGATATCCACGACTATTCCTCGCGCTCCGGTATGCACATCGACATCACCTTGAAGCGCGACGCGAATCCGCAGGTGGTTTTGAATCAGCTCTATACCTACACTCAGCTCCAGTCTACCTTCGGCGTGATTATGCTCGCCCTCGTAAACGGCGAGCCGAAGATACTCACCCTTAAGCAGATTCTTCAGCAGTATATAGACTACCAGTGCGAGATAGTCACCCGCCGCACAAGGTACGATCTGAAAAAAGCTCAGGAGCGCGCCCATATACTCGAGGGCTTGCTCACGGCTCTCGATTTCATCGACGAGGTCATAGCCATTCTGCGCGCGTCAAAGAGCATCCCCGAGGGACGCGAGGCGCTCATGAATCGCTTCGGGCTCGACGAAGTTCAGGCGCAGGCGATAGTCCAGATGAGACTCGGCCAGCTGACCGGACTCGAGCGCATAAAGGTCGAGGACGAGATGGCTCAGCTCAAGGCGAAGATAGCCGACTTTATAGATATTCTCTCGAACGAGGAGAGGATACTCACTATTGTCCGCGAGGAGACCGGCGCCATTGCCGAGAAGTTCGGCGACGACCGCCGTACGGTCATTGAAAACGTCAGCGGCGAGGTCGATATAGAGGATCTTATCCCCGAGGAGACCTGCGTGTTTACCATGACGAACCTCGGCTATATCAAGCGTATCCCCGCCGACGCATACACGATCCAGCACCGCGGCGGCAGAGGCGTCAAGGGCATGACAAGGCGCGAGGAGGACGTGGCAAAGACCATGTTTACCTGCTCCACCCACGATTACGTCATGTTCTTTACCACCCGCGGCAGAACTTACCGTCTCAAGGGCTATGAAGTGCCCGAGGGCTCGAGAAACAGCAAGGGCATGAATATAGTCAACCTTCTGCCCCTCGAGGCGGGCGAAAAGGTGTCGGCGATGATAAGAGTGCCCGAATATGACCCCGATGCGTTCCTCTGCATGGTCACGCGCAAGGGCATTATCAAGCGCACGAGCCTCGACGCTTACCGCAACGTCCGCAAGAACGGCGTTATAGCAATTAACCTCGACGATGACGATGAGTTGGCATGGGTTCGCCTGACCTCCGGCAGCGACGACCTGCTCGTAGCCACGCGCAAGGGCATGGGTATCCGCTTCAACGAGAGCGACGCCAGACCGCTCGGCAGAACGGCAAGGGGCGTCAAGGCTATCGAGCTGCGCGAGGGCGATGAGGTTATCGGCATGGAAGTGCTCGACGAGGCCAAGACCGTCCTCACCGTCAGCAGCACGGGCTACGGCAGACGCAGCGAGCCCTCCGACTACAGACTCCAGTCGAGAGGCGGCAAGGGCACGATAAACTACCGCACCGAGACCTACGGCGACGTTGCCGCGATAGCGGTCGTTGACGAGAGCGAGGATGTTATCTTCATCTCCTCCGACGGCATAATAATCCGTATCCCCGTCTCGCAGATAAGCACATTTGCAAGACCCTCAAAGGGTGTCAGAGTCATGCGCGTGTCCGAGGGCGAAGAGCTCGTGACAGTCGCCTGCACTCCGAGCGAGGAGGATGAGGAGAAGGACGAGGACTCCGCCGACGGCGAAAATTCGTCCGCCGAAAACGGTGAAAACTCCGACTCAAATGAATAATAAGTCGGTTTTTTGTTAAAATTTTGTAAGAAGTTACAAATAACTCTTGTCATGACGGTGATTCTCTGTTATTATATTGACATGACAAGTGAAGTCATAAATAGGAAAAGGGGGTTTATAATGAACATCGCTCTCATGGCTCACGACTCTAAAAAAGAACTTATGACTCAGTTCTGTATCGCTTATTGCGGTATTCTGAGCCGCCACTCCCTCTGCGCCACCGGCACTACGGGCAAGCTCGTAGCCGAGGCAACCGGACTTGAGATTCAGCGTTTCCTCAGCGGCAGTCAGGGCGGAGACCAGCAGATAGCGTCCAGAATAGCCTGCAACGAGATAGACCTTCTGCTCATGTTCAGGGATCCGCTCACACCCAAGCCGAACGAGCCGAACGAAGCAAACCTTTTAAGACTTTGCGACGTACACAACATCCCCGTTGCCACCAATATAGCCACCGCCGAGGCTCTTATTCACAGCCTTGCCCGCGGCGACCTTGATTGGCGCGATATAGTCAACCCGAAATAAGCTCAACCCGCCCCGGCGGCATCCCCGCCGGGCGGCTTTTTAGGGAGCTTTTTTCGCTCATCCCGCCAACGGCGGGATTTAATGTTTTTATGGAAGGAACAAAAACATGGCTCTTTTTACAAAGGCCGTCAAGGGTACGCAGGATGTGCTGCCCGCGGCGAGCTATAAAAACCGCTTTCTCGAAAATACACTGCTCGATATAGCCGCCCGCTTCGGCTTCAAGGAGATACGCACTCCCGTGTTCGAGCATACGGAGCTGTTCTCCCGCGGCGTCGGAGACACCACCGATGTCGTGCAGAAGGAGATGTACACTTTTCTCGACAAGGGCGGACGCTCGATAACTCTGCGCCCCGAGGGGACTGCGGGCGCGGCGCGCGCTTTTCTTGAGCACGGGCTTTTCAACGAGCCCCTGCCGCAAAAGACCTGCTATATAACTTCGTGCTACCGCTACGAGAAGCCGCAGTCCGGCAGATACAGGGAATTTCACCAGTTCGGCGTTGAGGTTTTCGGCACTCCCGCACCCGCCGCGGACGCGGAGATAATCTCCCTTGCCGCCGAGATATTCGCTTTCTTGGGCATTGAAGATTTGACGCTCGAGATAAACTCTATCGGCTGCCCGACCTGCCGCGCCGAGTACCATAAGGCTCTCAAGGCATATTTCGAGCAGTATAAGGCCGACCTTTGCGGCACCTGCCTTGACAGGCTCGAGAGAAACCCCATGCGTATTCTCGACTGCAAGAGCCCCGTCTGCTCCAAAATCGCCGAGGGCGCGCCCGTCATGCTCGACTACCTCTGCGACGAGTGCCGCGAGCACTTTGAAAAGGTTAAGAGCTACCTCGACGCGCTGATGATAAGCTATGTCGTCAACCCGCATATCGTGCGCGGACTCGACTACTATACAAAGACCGTTTTTGAGTTCGTCTCGCATAACGAAAAGACCGACGGACTTGTCTGCGGCGGCGGCGGACGCTATGACGGGCTCATAGAGGAGCTCGGCGGTCAGCACACCCCGTCGCTCGGCTTTGCGATGGGACTTGAGAGGCTGTTAAGCGTCATTGAGGCGCAGGGCATAGAGCTGCCCGGCGACCAAAGATGCGACATATATATCGGCTCTATCGGCGACGCGGCGTCGCTCGTTGCGGCGAAGCTCTGCACCGACCTGCGCGCCGACGGAGTCAGCGCGCAGTTTGACGTTGCGGGACGCTCTGTCAAGGCTCAGATGAAGTACGCCGACAAATTGGGTGCACGCTTTACCTGCGTCATAGGCGACGACGATATCGCAAAGGGCGAAGTCACCGTCAAGAATATGGAAAACGGCGAAAAGACCGCTTTTTCAATTGAAAGCTTCAGCGACGAATTCTCGTCCGCTCTCATTCAGAGTGCGGCAAGCGCCTTTGCGGACAGCATAAGCGACGGCGATTTCGACGCTGCCGACATATCAAATCTCTTTGGAGGGCTCATGTAATGGAGAGAACTTATATTGCGGACATAAAAAACAACCTCGGCAAGCCCGTGCTCGTTCAGGGCTTCGTCGAAAACCTGCGCGACAGCAAGTATATGGCTTTCATCGTGCTCAAGGATATCAGCGGAAAAATTCAGATAACCGTTGAGAAAGAGAAGCTGCCGGAGCTCTGCCCCGTGATAGCCTCCTTGACTCAGGATTCCGTTATATCCGTCGTCGGAACCGCCGTCGAGAACGATTTCGTCAAGATGGGCGGCGTTGAGATAATCCCCGAGTCGATAACGGCGGAGTCGATAGCGGACGCACTGCCGATAGTGCGCAAGGAGATTCCCGCCACGAAGAAGCGTCCCGGCGTTGAGCGCTCGAGCATAGACCAGCGAATAGACTACCGCTGGATAGATCTTCGTACAGACGAAAATCAGCTCATGTTCAAGGTTCAGACCGCCATGGTCAACGCCATGCGCGAATTCCTTATAGACCGTAATTTTATCGAGATACACACCCCCAAGCTCATCGGCGCGGCGAGCGAGAGCGGCGCGGAGGTTTTTGAGGTCAAGTATTTTGACCGCCTCGCCTATCTTGCGCAGAGCCCGCAGTTCTATAAGCAGATGGCCATGGCGAGCGGCTTCGAGCGCATATTTGAAGTCGGCCCCGTTTTCAGAGCCGAGAAGTCATACACCAACAAGCACACCACCGAGTTCTCCGGCTTCGACCTTGAGTTCAGCTACATCACCTCCTTCAAGGATGTCATGAAGATGGAGGAGGAGCTGCTGACCTATATGCTTAAAGCGGTTAAGGAGAAGTACGGCGAGGAGATAGAGGAACTGTTCGGCAAGGAGGTTGTCGTTCCGACAACTCCGTTCCCCGTCATAAAGCTCGCTGACCTCTATGACGAGCTCGAAAAGGAGTTCGGCTACACCGTGCCCGACAGCGAAAAGGGCGACCTCACGACCGACGCCGAGCGCCTGAGCTACGATTGGGTCATGAAGAAGTACGGCCATGAGTTCCTGTTCATTACCGACTACAGCGCCGAGAAGCGTGCGTTCTACCATATGCGCGACGAGAACGGCGTGCCGCAGGGCTACGACCTCATCTGGCGCGGAGTCGAGATAACCACCGGCGCTCAGCGCGAGCACAGATACGACGTGCTCAAGAGCCAGGCGCAGGAGAAGGGACTCGAGAAGGATGTTGAGTTCTATCTCGAATTCTTCAAATACGGCTGCCCGCCCCACGGCGGCTTCGGAATCGGCATCGACCGCCTGACCATGCTCATGCTCGGACTGCACATCAAAGAAGCGATGTTCCTCTTCAGAGGCCCGAACAGACTCACCCCGTAACGGAAAAAGAGAAATCCCGTCGAGTTTTTCGGCGGGATAATTTTATGCTTGTGCCAAAAGAAAAGGTAAAAAAATTTATGCATTCCGACCGTTTAAACGGATATATAGACGAAAGACAAAGACGGGAAGTGAAATTGATGACAGGCAGGCAGTTGGATCTGTGTATTTGCGAAATCGCCGCGGGAGACAGAGACGCTCTGAGCCGATTATATCTTGACATGAAAGATCCGATCTTTCGGTTTGCGCTGTCGTTGGTTCGCAGCAGGCAGCTCGCGGAGGATATAGAAGCGGAGACATTTCTTAATATTATGCAGTCTGCCTGCGGCTACAAGCCCGGCACAAATGCGAGGGCGTGGATTTTCGCCATAGCGCGCAACTGCTGCATGGACTGCATGAAGGAAAACGTAAGGCTTTTGACGGTAGACAGCGAGAGCCTTGATTTGCTGCCCGGTGACACGGAGGGTTTTGAGCAGACCGAAAACGCGATGCTTGCGCTGGAAGCCTTGAAAACGCTGAGCGAAACAGAGAGGCAGATAGTATCGCTGTATCTGTATTCCGGCCTGAAGCAGACGGAGATTGCCAAGGTTTTGAACCTCCCCTATTTGTCTGTCCGTTCAAAATACGGCTACGCTCTCACTAAGCTGAGGCGTTATTTCGACCGAAAAGGAGTGCATACGGATGAGGCGTAAATCAACAGAAAAATTCATGAGAGACGCAATGAGTTTTAAAGCCCCGGAGGAGGTCTGGGATAAAATCAAGGATAAGCCGATTCAAAGTGTTCGGGAAAGCAAAGCCAAGGGTCATCCGAAAAAGGTTTGGTATGCCGCGGCGGCGTGCATTGCGGCTTGCACGGTTCTCATATCCGTTTTAGCAGTCGGCAAAAGCCTGGGACTTCCCGCTTCCGATTCGACTTTGAATACCGAAAACGGCACGGAGCGAGGTGGTCAAATCGCGACGGACAGAGCGGGAGAGCCCGAACAGAAAGTGCCAGGCGAGACTGTTTCGCAGACGGCGGAGAAAACGACATCGGCCGTTTCCCACGGCGGCAGCGTGGCGGGTGTTTTCATCCCGACATATAAGGTTTGGAATCACAGACTTTACGGGTATGCGGGCGACAACCTCGCGCTGACGGATTCCGATTTAGGTCCGCTGCATCGCGAAAGAATAAACGGCACGGAAATCGCCGTCTATTCGCTGAAAAATATCCCCATGGAACAGAGCATAGGGGACAAGAAAAACGGTATTGTCCTGCGCTATGACTGCATATTGGACGGCATTTTTGAGCTTCGCGGAAAAAAATACGGGATAGTGAGCGAAACGGCTTATTTCTACCCCGTCCCCGAAAAGGGCGAGTATTTAGGCGACGTCAACGGTGTGAAGTGCTATGAATTTAAAGGAAAAGCAGACGCGATACTCGTTGACCTCGGGAAATATGTATCTCCCTCCGACGGGAGCATATACGAGAGCCTGTATGTTGCGGAGCTTATAGGATAAAAGAGCATAACAAAAAGCGGGCGGCATAATCTCGGTTATGCCGCTCGCTTTAATTTTATATTGTTATTTTATCCCGTTGATGAACGAGAAGATCGCATCTATCCGCGCAATGATATCGCGTATATCATGCGCTATGCGGATAGCGGTGATGATATATGCGGGGGTGAGGTCTGCTTTTGTAATGCCCGAATAGTTGCGGGTCACGGTGAAGCCGAAGTCGCGGGTCGCGTCCTTTCCGGTGACGGTCATGCGCCTGTATGCCACGGTTATTTTATCGTAGCTCTCCGCCGAGGGAACCTTGCCCGTGAACGCTATCTCGGCGCTCTCGCCCGCCTCGAGGACTATCGGATAGGGCAGAATGAAGTTCAGCGTGCCGTTTTCCGTAGCTATCGAGGAGACAGTAATCTTATCCTTTTTCGACAGGTTTTTAACTATGACGGAGTTGCAGGAGAAGAGGCGTCTTGTGAGCGTCGGCAGGAACGAGGAGTTCGTGCTCTTGAAGAGGACTGCTATGTCGCTCGTCGGAGCGAGGCTCTCCATGAACTGGGGATACTCCATATGAGAATAAGCGTCCTTGATGTTGTCGGTGAGCAGAAGCTCCATGAGCAGGTCATAGGTGCGGGGGTCCCACTCCGCCTGACCGTGGTAGTGGCGGTTGACTACCCATGTGCGCTCGGGCATATAGCCGGTCGAGAGGTCAACCGTTCTGTCGGGCGAGATGTTGTTCTTGCCCGTCTTGACTGCCTGCTTGTAGCCGGCGGGGAACGTCTCGCCGAAGGGCGCGCACACTGCGCCGCAGGAGTATTTCATATTTACTATGCCGTCGCTGTTGTCAACGGTACCCGAGGCGAGCGGCACGCCGGAGCAGGCCTTCAGAGAGACGCTGACTCCCTTTTTCTGCTGAGCGTAGAGCGTCTCGGAGATATGCGACATAAAGCCGTTTCGGACTTTTTCGACTTTCTCTGTGAGCTTTGCGTTCTTAACGGAATCTAGGCGCACGGACTTGATATATTCGTAATTCTCCGGGTCGCACATCTCCCAGAATGCGGGGATGTTTATGACGCTCGAGAGAACCATGGTCTTGAGTCCGTAGTCGGCGACGTTGTTCGCGCCGTCGGCGGGGATTATGTCCATAACAAACGAGAAGTCCGCCTCGGTGTGGAGAATGGATCTTAAAATATCGAGCGTGGTGTCAAAATTGAGCGAAATGGGCTTGTCGGTATAGAGGTCGGAGACGAGGTTGCTACCCGCGAGAAGCGGAGTGTCAAACACCGCGCGGTCAATGTAGTTGTCGTCGGGATATTCGTACATATACACGCCCAGCAGCAGGCAGCCCTGGCTGATACTGTATACGCTGACCTTGTCGTGTCCCGTGAGGGCGCAGACCTCCGCGAGATAGTCATGGAGCTGAGCCGCGACATCCGCGTGGCTGAGTCTCCAGTCGTAGAGGAAGTTGAAAACATGGTCGTCGCCTATCTCGTCGCCGATAACCTCCATGTCGAGAAACTCCGAGCCCGTGTAGGGAACGAGGTCGAGCTGACCGTTCTTTGTGAATGCCTCAAGGCTCGTGTCCTTTGCGCTGCTGAGTATGGGCACTATGTCATAGAACGAAGTGCCGTCGTCGTTCATTCTCAGCGGCTCGACAATAGAAGTTATTATCTCGCGCATCGGCTTTTCTATGCCGTCGGTGCCCTTTTGGGCTATCAGCTTAATTATACCCGTGATAAGGTCGGGGGCGTTGACTCCGAGAAGCTTTAATATCTCCTTGGTGTCGGGCGGGAAAACGCGCTTTAACGAGCCGTCCTCCTGCTTTTCGGCGAGAACCGTAGCGCCGAAGCCGGAAATCATAACAACGGGCGAGTGACCGCATGCGCACTTGGTGGCGGCCGCCGCGGTGGACGCGAATACCGAGCCGAGCATAACCGCGGCGATTAAAACGCAGAGTATTCGCTTAAACGGTTTTTTCTTCATTTTTTGTTTTCTCCTTTCGCAAAGCACTTATGAGCAACGGACAAATTATACATTATTTTTGCAAAAATGTAAACAATTTGTTTATGATTCTTGTAAAACATTTTCTCGCTCTTAATCTATAGACAACGAACGGAGAGGTGTGCTATAATAATCACGGAATAAACTAAGAAAAACCGAAAGGATGGTAATAACTCATGAAAAAAACACTGAAGCTGACAGCTCTTGTCATGGCAGTGGCGATACTCGTCTGCGCCTTTGCGGGCTGCACGGCAAAGCTCGACAAGCTTATTGTAGGAAAGTGGAGCGATGAGCAGAACAAGGTGACTGTCGAGTTCAAGGATGACGGCACATTCAAATTCGAATCGAGCAACCTCAATATTCTCGGTCTCTCGATAGGCACTTCCGTTTCCGGTACATACAAGGTCAATACCGAAGCCGACCCCGCAACCGTTACCGCCGCTCCCGAGATGTCCTTCGCGGGCTTCAAGGCCGGTGCGGAGATAACCTTCACCGCAGCCTATGACAAGGACAGCAAGGTGCTCAAGCTCACAAACGACAAGCTCGGCACGCTGAACCTCACTAAGGTCGAGGAGTAAAAAAACAGTCGCCGCTGCGGGAGACCGCAGAGCAAATATAATCGAAGCACAGTAGCTTTTTATCCCGGCCTCGCGCCGGGATTTTTTCTGCATAAAAATGAAAAAAGTTGTTTCTTTTTTCCAACAAGTATGCTATTATATGTACGGCAAAATTTTTATTGGGGAGAGATTCTATGAAAATTCGAAGATTTATTGCCGCTCTGCTCGCGGCGCTTATGCTCTCGGCCTTCGCGGGCTGCTCCGTAAAACAAGATACGGGCAAGGAGACACTCGGCGCAGCGGACGGAAAAACAGACGAAGCCGTGTCCGAGCAGCAGGACGAAAGTCCCGCCTCCGACGCAAACGACCCGGCGAGTGATTCCGACGGCAGTACGCCTGCGCCCGACGGCAGTGCGTCTGCACCCGGCGGAAACACAGTTTCGCCCAACGGCGGCAGCCAGTCCGGAAGCGGCAAGCCCGCAGGCCAGACGCAGAAGCCGACCGCCGCGACCGCCAAGCCCGACGTAAAGAAGTCAAAATATTTCCTGGGCACCGACCTCGACGGGTGGTATCATTGGAATCAGATAGGCGAAGGCTTTCAAGGGAACACGGAGTATATCGCAATTTGGGACAAGGAATATAATTCGAGAGGCAATATAGTCAAGCAGTCCTCATATGACAGGCTCGGCGATGAAATCCGCCCCTACGGTCAAAGCTTTTACGAATATTCCTATAACGGCGACGGCACGGTGAAGGAGATCCGCCGCTCCGGCTATTTCCCCGCAACCTTCCGCTATGAATACGACGCCGCCAAGAGAATAACAAAAGTTACCAAGTCAGACCCCACCACCGGAGAAGTAACCGATACGCTGACTCTTTCATACAATAAAAGCGGGAAGCTCGCTTGTGCAGCCGGCAGCGATTGGAAGGTCCTCTCTTCATATGACGGCAGCGGTCGTCTCACAAAAAAAGAGAAGACCTACAACGGCATCGTCAAAGCGTTTACTTACGAATACAACAGCAGAAACGATGTCGTTCGCAAAACGGAGACCGGCAAATATCCCGACAGCTCGTACAAAATCGTCTACGATTATAAATATGCCGAAAACGGCGCTCTGATAAAGCTCGTTGTGCTCGACCCGGACGGTATACTGTATGAACGCGAGTACACGAACGATAAATACGGCAACCCGACCGAAATAAAAGAGACAAAGTCTCAAAACGGCAAGGTCATAAGCTCCTATGTCTACCCGTTTACATATGAGTATGCGGCGGACAGGATAACCGTTACAAGCTCGGACAGCGGCAAAAAAATATACGGATATCAGAAGAACGAGAGCATAATTACAACCGAATACAACTTTTTCTGATAAAAAGCACTTTTTATCCCGGCCTCGCGCCGGGATTTTTTCTGTGCCGTGAAAATAAAAATCAAAATCTGTATCTTTTTTTCGGGAAGTATGCTATTATGTGGATGACAGGAGAAAATAAAGGGAGGTATTTTATGAAGATCCGAAGATTTATTGCCGCAGTTCTCGCCGTCCTCGCGCTTTCAGCCTTTGCCGGCTGCAAGAAACACGACAAAGACCAAACCGACACAACGGAAAAAAACGATGAGACAGTATCCGAAGATAATCCCGAAAGCACCGCATCGGTCGCGGATGTTAATGCCGACATAAAAAGCTCCGGATATTTTCTCGGCATCGACCTCGACGGGTGGTATCACTGGAATCAAACATCGAGCGGTTATCAGAAAGACACGACTTATACCGCGAGCTGGACAAAGGAATATAACTCGCGCGGCGACCTCGTTTCATATATCACCTATGTCCTGATTTCCGAGGGGAACTTTTCCGCCGAAAAGAGGTCATACGGCTATACCTACAACAGCGACGGCACGGTGAAGGAAATCAGCCGCTCGGGGCATTCCCAAGGCACCTACCGCTACGAGTATGACTCGGAGAAGAGAATAACAAAAATCACCTCGGCGGAGCCCTCCGGCGAAGTGACCGCAACACTGAATTTTTCGTATGACAAGCACGGCAGACTCGCAGAAAAAAGTGATTTTTACGGGAGCACCGTCTTTTCTTACGACGGCAAGGGAAGGCTCGTCAAGAGCGAGAGAAATTCCTCAGAGGCCGCGTCCGAGAGCTTTACGGAGACGTTTACCTATAAATATAACTCCGACGGCGATATAGTGCGCCAGACATATACAGTCAAAAATCCCTTCAACACGTCTAAAATCATCACCGAATACGAATATGACGAGCGCGGCGCGCTGATAAGGCTGACAGTCAGGGATTCCTTCGGCGCCGAGACCGAAAAGGAGTACAAAAACGACGCCTACGGAAATCCCGTCGAAATAAAGGAGACCCGGTTCCAGGACGGCGAGGCGGGAAGCACTGAGGTTATCTCGTATTCATACGAATATGAGACCGCCAAGATAGCGGTCACGGGCACGGACGGCAGCAAAACAACATACGAATATCAAAAGAACAAGAGCATAGTCACACCCGAGACGGAGTAGCTTTAAGATATTCCGAAAATTCTCCCGGCCCTGTGCCGGGATTTTTCCCGCCCGACGAAATTAAAAATCAAAATTCGCACATTTTTTATAAAAAGTGTGCTATTATATATACAACGAAGCAATCGGGAGGTATTCAATAAAAATGAGAAGATTTTTTGCAGCCGTTTTGGCGGCGGCCATGCTGTTGTCATTTGCGGGATGCGCAGTTAAAGACACGCAGAGCGACTCGACCGCGGAGAAAAGCACAGAGCCTCTGACCAACGAGGACGGCAGCCTCGTCAAGCCGAAAAACGCGGTCTCCGTCTCCGACGATGTGAAGATAAAGACCTACAGCGGCTCGTCTATAATCGAAATCGGCAACCGCGAAATGGAGCCCTACGGCAACTCATATAAAAACATGAAGTCCTACGCCGACGCGCTCAACCGCCTCAAGGCGGAGATGCCGAACACCAAGGCCTACTGCCTCATGGCGCCGACCGCTATAGAATTTTATGCGCCGAGCAAATACAACACCGGCGTATCGAAGTCGCAGTACGAGGGTATGTGCTATATCTACGAGCAGCTCAAGGATATAACGCCCGTCAATGTCTACGCCGAAATTGCGGCGCACACGGACGAATATCTCTATTTCAGAAGCGATCACCACTGGACGACCCGCGGCGCATACTACGCCTACAGAGCCTTTGCGAATGTTGCGGACTTCAAGCCCGTTGACAAGGACACCCTGCAGAGCGGCAAGCTCTCGCCGTTCCTCGGACTCTTTTATAACTACACAAAGAGTCCCGTGCTCGCAAATGACCCGGACTATGTGGAATATTTCCTTCCGCCCGTCAACACAACGGCCACAGCCTCCGATACCGACGCCGCCATGAGCGACGGCTACGGCATTCAGGTTATAAACACCGAGACGACATCCTCCAACAAATACTTAGCCTTTATAGGCGGCGACCACGGCGTTATCAAGATAACGACCGACGATCAGAGCGACAGGAGCATTGTTGTCATAAAGGAGAGCTACGCCAACGCCTTTGTCCCGTGGCTCTGTGCAAACTACAAGACGGTCTATGTCCTCGACCCGCGTATGCTGACCGTTAAGCTCGCGGACTTCGTCAAGACCAATGCGATAGACGAGGTTCTGTTCCTCAACTATATGTTCATCCCCAGCAACCCGAAGTTTATGAATGCGCTGGAGAACATGGCATAAGCGGCAAAAAGCTTTAGAAAAAGGTCATAGTTCACGGATTAAAACGCGGATTATGACCTTTGTTTTTTTTATGCATACAGTCTTTATATAAAAAGCTTGAACGGCATTTGCGGTTATGCTATAATCTTGAAAAAAGCAGGAGGAAGTTTATGAACAGCAGAAAAACAGCGGGCGCCGTCCTCGGAACTCTCGGCGGGTTGACCGCTCTGACCGCGGCTTCGGCGGAGATATTCTATAATTTCTCGATAAACACGAAATCGCCCATACATATGAGCAAGCTCAACAACCTCATTCAGAAGATGGCAAGCAAGTCCGACGGCGAGGAGTCGAGCGCAAAATACAGCGGACTCACGGGCACGCCGGAAATCCGGGAATGGTACGACGAGCACGGCGAGGACGTATTTATTATGTCCGACGCTCTGCGGCTGCACGGAAGAAAGTTCGAAAATCCCGGCTCGGATTATGTTCTCGTCTGCCACGGATATACGAGCAAGGCCAGGCATATGGCGGGCTTTGTCCATAAGTTTCACTCCCTCGGCTTCAATGTTCTTGCGGTAGATGCGCGCGCCCACGGCGAAAGCGAGGGGACTAAAATCGGCATGGGCTGGCCGGAGCGCATGGACGTTATCGAGTGGATAAAGCTCATTCTCTCGTGGGACCCCGACGCGCGGATAATCCTGCACGGCGTGTCCATGGGCGCGGCGACGGTGCTCATGGCATCGGGCGAGACGCTGCCCGAAAACGTCAAGGCCGTTATCGCGGACTGCGGCTACACCTCGGAGTGGGATGAGTTCATTTGGGAGGCCGAAATGATACATATCCCGTGGTTCCCGGTGCTCAACGCAGCCTCAGCCCTCTCGAAGCTCCGCGACGGCTATGATTTCAAGCAGGCGAGCGCGCTCGAGCAGGTCAAAAAGAGCGATATTCCCACCCTGTTCATCCACGGCACGGCGGATGAGCTGGTGCCCTATAAAATGCTCGGCGAACTGTTCTCGGCGGCGGCGTGCGAAAAGGAAAGCCTGACCGTCGAGGGAGCGGGTCACGCACTCTCGTCCTCGGTTGAACCGGAAATGTATTGGAGCACGGTTGAAAGATTCGTAGAAAAACATATAGGCAGCTAAAGCAATAACCACCGTCGCGGACGGTGGTTATTTTTTGGAAACAGGCATATTAAAAGAACGGTGCTGTTTACGGAGGCATTTTCGCATATACTTTCAGCACAGCCTTTAATGACGACCTGTTTAGACTTACTTTATAAATTTATCCGCCAACTCAACTGCCTGTTTCTCCGTGAACCCATACATCTTGACAATAATGCCGTAACCGCTCTTGTCAAACGCCGCCCATTGACAGCTGCCGCTTTCGGTTCCGAAAAAAACACTTTTATTCTCTATTTTTGACTTTTTGAGCGACGAGGTGTCTACAAAAACCGAAGATAACTTTAAACCTCCTTCGGACACATATACAGAGTAACTGCTGCCGTTGTCTCCCTCCACAGAAGCATACCCGAGCATTACCGTGTCCGTTATTCCCTGCTCCTTGTCAATTTTATAAACAAAAAAATATTCGGTTTTGCCTTCCGTTGGAAAGTTTATGGAAAAAACAGATTTCCACTCTTTTTCTGATACGGCACGAAATTCTCCCGCCAGACGGATATCGCCTAATATTGTCCCCTTATTCCAAAGGATTTCGCCTGTCAAAGCTGAATTATTATATGAATTCCTTTCGGAGTCCTCCGCCTCTCCGGGGAATAAAGTATGATATTGAGTTTTGACGGTTATGATTGCTCCCGCGGCAATCACGGCGCAAAGACAAGCTGCCGCAACAGCATATTTCCAATGCTTGGCTGCCGAGCATTTTTCTGTAAACGAATACACGTCAGGGGTTTCAGCGGTCGGCATTTTTTCGATTTCATCCATAATAGAATCAAAATTATCCGGCACATACTGTTCTGCGGCTTCGTCTAAAAGCTTATATATGTTTTTTTTCATAACAGACCCATCCTTTCCGATTCGAGACGCAGTTTTTTGACAGCACGGTTATACATCCAAAAAACCGTTCCCTTTTTCATGTCCTTTTCTTTTGCGATTTCGGTGAGGGTCAGCCCGACAATATGTCTTAAAACAACAATGTCCAGTTCCTTGTTATCCAATGTCCGCAGCAGGTCATCTAATACTGTTTTATTTTCAAAGAGGTTCAACTTTCCGTCCTCTCCGCCGACATCGCCGATATAATCTAACGAACAGGTTCGATTACTTTTCTTTAAGATATCTAAAGCTTTATTCTTGGCGATAGACAAGATCCACGAACGACCGTCTCCCTGCGGAATAAACGAACTGCTTTTGCTCCAGATCGTGATAAATGTATCCTGCATAACATCTTCGGCAATCGAAGGATTTCCGCAGAAATGCAATGCGTAATAATACACAGGCTTTCTCATCTCTTTGTAAAGCTCCTCAAAAGCCGCATTATCTCCGTGAGCTGTTTTTACAATTAAATAATTGATGCTGTTTTTGGGCATATCTTCACCTCCCTACATTATAGAAACGATTGAGAATCGACTTGTATTGGTTATCTGTTAAAAATTTTGCACACCGACCAAAAGAAAATCCCGACCGGTTAAGGTCGGGATTTTCTTTGTATAAAACGGGGGCAAGAAGATGGTAGGTGTCTGATTTATTCGGCCTGCTTCGAGTATTTCTTGAGATAGATAACTCTCATGAGCAGGCACTCGATGGGATTTATCGGCTTGCACTTACCGAAGAGGCCGGAGCCGATGAAGGTAAGGCAGCTCTTTTCTGCGATCATCTCGACCGCACCCGCGTTGCTCTCGTTCGAGCCGCAGCAGAGCGCGCCGCCGTCCTTGACGAGAACGCAGTGGCGACCCTTGAGCGCTCTGACTACCTTCTTGGGGGAGTTCTTGGCGCATTTGAGGCTCGTGCCGATTATCTGGGCGCTGTCGTCAAGCTGCGGCCTGACGGTCTTGCCCATGGCGGCGACTGCGAGCACCTCGGGAGCCTGAGAATAGAGAATAGCATTGATATCCTCGCGTGAAGCATATATGGCGCGATGGAGGTCTGCCGTCGGAATCTCTCCCTCGCCGCTGACCGCCGAGGTCACGGGGTCTACGGTGACGGTGTGCTCCTTATCGCCGGGAGCATAGAATACTATCTTTCCGCTTGCGTCTCTATACGAGTTATTATAACAGGTTTCGTCATGCTTGACAATAGTTTTTCCGTGTTTTTGTGCCCAGGAAACACACATTTCGCTCAAGTCGGCAATTTTTTCTCCGAACTTTCTGTCGAAAAGGTCGAGAACATAAAGCGCGCTCTCGCGCTCGAGCGTGGCGGCGACGTTGAACGCCTCCTCGCTGTCCTTGCCGTAGCAGACGGCTCCGTGGTGCGCCATGATAACTGCCTTGCTGTCCATGTCGGCGGCAACTGCGGCGGCGACGCCCTTTTTGAGCTTCTTCGTGCCGGGCAGACCGTAAGAGCCGAGCATGACTCTGTCGCCTATAACCTTGCGTCCCTTTTCGGTCAGCGAGGGGATACCCTGCGTTGTTGCGCTGATTATGGACGCAAACTTCTGATGGGTGTGGATGACGAAGCCCGCGTCGGGATGAGCCTTGTAGACCTCGGCGTGAACGCCCTTTTCGGAGGAGGGCTTGACGCTGCCCTCGTAGCTCAGGGTGTCGATTTTTACCTCAACAATGTCGTCGGGGGTCAGTCCGTCGTAGGGCTTTCCGCTCGGGGTGATGACAAAGCTGTTTTCGTCAACGCGGCAGCTGACGTTGCCCCAGGTTCTTGCGATAAGACCGGTCTCGACAAGGCGCAGACCCGCTGCGATAACTTCTTTTTTTGCCTGTAAAATATCCATGAAAACCGTCCTTTCGGGAAAAAGATTTAAATTGTGCCGGTGAACAATTTTGTACTACAGTTCAATTATAACACAAGCAGACCAAATGTCAACAATTTACTTCTCGGGTTCGCTCTCTTCTTTTGACTCTTTTTCGGGCTCTTTTTCGCCCTCGGAGCCGTCCGCCGTCGGAGCCGGAGCGTCCTGCGCCGCCGCCTTTTTCGAGCTGCGCCAGATGTGTATAACTCCGTCGTCGTTGAGAACCTTGAGCACGGTTATCATTATAGGCATAATAAATATTCCGATAAAGCCGAACAGCTGAACGCCGATATACATACCCATTATGCTGACTATCGCCGGGATGCCGAGGTTGTTTGCGACTATCTTCGGCTCGATTATCTGACGTATGACGGTTATGCAGGCATATATGACGAGCAGTCCGATACCGAGACCGTAGCTCTTATTTATCAGCGAGAACATCGCCCACGGGATAACGACCGTTCCCGTGCCGAGCACGGGCAGAATATCGACTATTGCGGTGATTATTGCGATAATAAATATATATCCGCTCTTGTAGACGCCTATAATTTTGAGCACGCCCAGACCTATCAGCATTTCGAAAAAGGTGACGAGCATTATAAGCGCATAGGACTTGACGAGCTTGCCCATGGAGGAGACCACTATCTTCTTTGTCTTTGAGAGCGTTCTGCGCTTCTGCGGGGTCAGCTGATTCTTGATAAAGCCGACTATGCCGTCATATCCGGCGGTCATAAAGCAGGCCGCGATAATAAACAGGAGCATACCGACCAAGATGCTCGGTATCTGCTTTGCGGTTGACCAAACGCCGCTGAGCGAGGGCTTGAGAAGTGACAGGAGATTTATACCCGCGCTGCTCTCGCCGTTCTGCGTGCGCAGAGCCGCCCGCTCCTCCGATGAGAGCAGGAGCTTGTCGGACAGCGATTTTATCGCTTCCTCCGCGGAGCTCTTGAGTCCTCCGGGCAGGCGCTCGGCGAGGCGGTAGAGTGACTCCTCCCAGCCCTTTACGTAGTCCGGAAGCTTCTTGAGCCATTCGCCGAGAGTCGAAGCGAGGCCCTTTGCCTCTGCCACGACCCTTGCACCCACCAGGGCGACCAAGGTTGCCAGCAGCGCGATTATCAGCAGAACCGCGATAACGGAGACTATTCCTTTTTTGATATGCGTCTTTTTCGAGAGGAAGTTTGTCGGGCGCTGCAGCGCGACTGCGAGGACAAAAGCGAATATGAACGGCGCGACAGTCCAGAACGCATATTTCATAAACAGATAAAACGCACCGAGCACGAGCGCAATATACGCGACGTTTATCAGCACGGCTCTTCTTCTTTCAACAGTTTCCGGAGACATTTTCTGCACCTCTTCTTTCAACGGTCTTTATTTCTGTTTGCGGTTTCAAGGCGGCATAAATACATCATATATATTATACTATTTTGCCTTAAAACTCAATGAGTTTGAAAAATAC
>OOAA01000691.1_pt1 | contig 22060 bp, 23 predicted proteins | sample 1671671 | NCBI WGS metagenome assembly OOAA01 (sample SAMN06348180, study PRJEB24527) | human gut metagenome | biome: human gut; feature: ankylosing spondylitis patient; material: feces | host: Homo sapiens | place: China | collected 2015-10 | reverse complement strand
GAAAATGATTCAAATAGTTATGTTGGTGAAATTTTTGTAGATGAAAACTAATTGTAATAACCTAAATTAGAGACAATGAAAAGGATTAATTTGTTAGCAGTAGCGTTAGCATTTACTGTAGTGGCATGTAGTGATGCTACAATGGATGAACCAGTAGAGTCAGTAACGGTTACCCGTTCCGTAACGGACGATGTGCCAATGTTGTCATTCGGTAGTCTGTCTGAATTTACGTTAGCGGCTTTTAAATCCGACAACGAGCGTTTGGATTGGATGAAGCAGCACTATGCGGATTTTTATTCGTTGCAGAATGCCTATTATGATGCAATGGATGCCGCAGGAGAGTTGGGAGAAACAGAAGATGAATACAACGCCTTTAAAGAGCAGTTTTCAATGTTGTATTTTCCCATGGAACGAGAAGATGCAGGTTTTTATATCCCGATGCAGGATTTGAATAAGGCCTTCCTTGTCAATGCTTCCGGGAATGTGAAGATTGCAGGGCAAATTATCAATATGAAGGATATAAATAACTACGAAACATTGATGGAGCTTGGACGAGCTTATTATACTTTACCTCAAGTAACAATGTATGCGGGTGTCGAGTATTTTGGATTAAATCAAAAAGTAGATCCAGTTGGTTCTGAATACGATTCTGGTTGGGCCGAATATGGCAAGAGAAAAGTAAAATTAAAATTGCGTAAGAGAATTGATAATTATGTGATGCTGTTTCATACGGAGTTTTGTTTTCGTAAGAAAACTTGGATTGGTTGGATTAACTACTCTGCCGGAGCTGTAATATCTGGAACTGTTAAAGATTCCGAGGGAAGCTTGGTTATCCCAGTAAATTCAGCAAGTGATCATGCTTCTTCTCATGATAGAGACTATACATTAGGTTTCTTTTATGTAAAACCGACAGGTTTATATTATGTTCCCAGTTTGATATGTGATATCACGGTTAATTATAATGATGTTGCCACTCCATTAAAATATCATCATGAAATGTTGGAAGCTCGTTATAATGGTCAACCAAACAGTTCGACGGGTCCTTTTGGTCCAATAACAATTTTAAATCAGTATTTATAAATGATTGTTTAGATGAAGAATGTAATATTGATATTTTTATTGTTGATTTCGTGTGTGAGCGTGCATGCGCAGGAGAGTGACTCAAAACCTCGCAATGCCTTTGAGGTGCAGGGGGGACTTACGTTGTCGAGCCGCTACAATTCGCGAAACTATCCGGGATTTGTTGAATATGGAGTAGGTGTCGGAGCTTATGCCGGTGCCGGTTATGAGGTCCGTTTTACTCCGAAATGGAGCTTGATGCCGAAAGTGGAATTTGCGTATGGCTCGAACTGTGCGAAAAAAATGCCAACGGATCAGTGGTATTCGCTGTATACTTTTTCTGTTCCCGTGCTGGTGAACTATCGTGTTCCGCTTCTTGACAATTGGGCATTGCGCTTCGGTGTCGGCCCTTATGGGGAATATATATTGGGTGGGCGTACCCAAAAGGGGTGGAACATCGTTAAAAATCAAGGATTTGAAATGCGTGTCACTGCCGGAGTCAAGGCCGAGGTAGCGTTTGAAATGGGTTGCCTTGTGTTGGGGCTGGGCTATAAGTGCTCGTTCCTCGACAATAATTATATCAGCGACCTGCAAACTTTCTCGCTGGGCGTAGGCTATCGGTTCTGATGAAGGCGGATGAAGGATAGTGGATATAAATTGTTGTCCATGAGGTTGGTTGAACCTAACGGATTTTTCGGACACACCTCTTTTTTCGGACACACCTGGGGTGTGTCCCTACAATTCGGCAAAATCAACTGCTTGTAAACCATTGTTTTAGCTGCACTTACCTTTTAAAAAGGGGCTGCCGTTTGCGGCTGAGGGGTATGTTTTATGTTAGAGATTAGAGGTTAGGGAACTTTCCGTAAACCACAACACTGTAAACCACGAAACCGTAAACTCTTTTTGAACAGCAGTAATAAATTATCGGTTAGAGTGAGTCGGACGATTCTCTCTAACCGATAACTTTTTTGACGGCTGTTATGCCTTGTTTCTATGGTGCGATGGCTGGAAATGGTGGAAGTTATTCGTTAGTCGCTTCTGTGGATTTCTTCTTTTTCAGCCGGCCGCTTTTGCGCAGGGCTTCGTTGATAATCCACTGGAGCTGTCCGTTGGTGCTGCGAAATTCGTCGGCAGCCCATTTCTCAATGGCTTCCATCGTGGCGGCATCAATGCGAAGTACGAAACTTTTGGTGGTATTCTCTTTCTTAGTCATTCAGCGACAGATTCCGAATTAATGGTTCAGCGTTCCGGTATTCACAACTGGCTGTGCGGCTTCGTCAGCGCAAAGCACTACCAGCAGGTTGCTCACCATGGCCGCTTTTTTCTCTTCATCGAGCTCCACGATGTCGTCTTTCGACAGCTTGTCCAATGCCATGTGAACCATCGATACGGCACCTTCCACAATTTTTTCGCGGGCGCTGATGATGGCCGAAGCCTGTTGGCGGCGGAGCATGACGGCGGCAATTTCCGGAGCGTAGGCAAGGTAGTTGATGCGTGCTTCCACGACTTCGATGCCTGCCATGTCAAGGCGTTCGTTCAGCTTCTGTTCCAGTTGGTCGTTGATTTCCTCACCGCCGGAGCGCAGGGTGAGTTCGCTGGCATCTGTCTCGTTGTCGTCGTAGGCATATTGTCCTGCCACTTGACGCAGTGCCGCGTCGCTTTGTATTTTGACAAAGTTTTCGAATGCGTTCATGCGGTTGGCCACGGTGCTGCCCGTAGTTTTTCCGTTTTCGGTTGTTCCGGCTGCGCTCGCCATCGTTTGTGCGTCGATTTCAAACATGGCTTTGTAGGAGTCCTTCAGTTTCCATACCAATACGAGGCCTATAAGGACGGGATTACCTATCTTGTCGTTCACTTTGATGGGGTCGATGTCAAGATTTCGTGCGCGCAGCGACAATTTCTTTGTGCTCATGAACGGATTTACCCAGAAATAGCCCGTTTCTTTGAACGTACCTTTATATTTCCCGAAAAACACCATGACGCGTGCCTCGTTAGGCTCGAGCATCATGTAGCCACAGTTCAGAATAATCCAAAGCACCGCCAATACGGCGCCCAAAATGTAGTAGATCCCGCCTGCGAAAAAGCATCCGACAACTGCTCCCGCCAACAGAAAAAAGAAAATGAACAGAGCGAGAAAACCGTTCATCCGAAAACCCTTGAAATTGAAATCGTTTGTATTCATGTGTGTTGTGTTTTGTGATATTATTTTGATATCAAGTTTGGAGGTGCTTTTTATGGAAGAAAAGATCATCACCGGTCACAAAAACGGCATGCTCGTGCTGCTGCTCGAGCTTGTTCTCTACATCGCCGCGGTCGTTTTTCTGATCGTCGGCATCCATGCGGGCTTTCTGCCCCTTGTCGTCCTTTGCGTCATCCTGCTGTTGCTCGGCTGGATCCCACTGTGCGGCCTGCGCGTCTTAAAGCCGCAGGAGGCGCTGGTGCTGACGCTGTTCGGCAAGTACATCGGCACGCTCAAGGGCGAGGGCTTCTACTGGGTCAATCCCTTCTGCTCGTCGTTCAACCCCGCCGCCAAGACGAAGCTCAACCAGTCCGGCGATGTGGACGGCGGCCACAAGGGCACGGACCTTCTCGCTGCCATGCAGGGCGCGTCCGCCGCGGTCGAGGTGGGCGGCAGCAAGAAGATCTCGCTCAAGATCATGACGCTCAACAACGCCCGCCAGAAGATCAACGACTGTCTCGGTAACCCCGTGGAGATCGGAATCGCCGTGATGTGGCGCGTGACCGACACAGCCAAGGCCGTATTCAACGTGGATAACTACAAGGAGTACCTGTCGCTCCAGTGCGACGCGGCGCTGCGCAATATCGTGCGCGTCTATCCCTACGACGTCGCTCCGAATGTCGACACCACGGGCGACGGTCAGGCCGACGAGGGCAGCCTTCGCGGCTCGAGCGAGGTCGTGGCCGCACGCATCCGCGATGAAATTCAGGCCAAGGTCGCCGACGCGGGCCTTGAGATCATCGAAGCGCGCATCACCTACCTCGCCTATGCGCCCGAGATTGCGGCCGTCATGCTCCAGCGCCAGCAGGCCAGCGCCATCATCGACGCGCGCAAGATGATCGTTGACGGCGCGGTCGGCATGGTCGAAATGGCGCTTGAGCGTCTGGCGGAAAAGGGCACGGTCGAGCTCGACGAGGAGCGCAAGGCGGCCATGGTCTCGAACCTGCTCGTGGTGCTGTGCGGCAACCACGATGCCCAGCCCGTCGTCAACTCCGGAAGCCTGTATTAAGCGCGCCGCGCTACTTTTTGGGAGGCTGCCATGAACGACAACGCCAAAAAGCAGGTGCCCCTGCGCCTGTCCCCCAAGCTCTACGCCGCCATCGCCGCCTGGGCAGAGGACGATTTCCGCTCCGTCAACGGCCAAATCGAGTATCTTTTGACCGAGTGCGTGCGCCAGCGGAAAAAGAACGGCAAATACGTCGGCGAGGAGATCGACGTTCCGCCCGAGCTCGATCTCAAGTGAACAAGTGTTAAGAATGCGGAAAGAATTCGTTTCTTTCCGCATTTCTGCTCTTCATTCCATTCAGGAATAGTCATTTGTTCAAACTTTATTGATGACTTTTCCCCGCCGCTGTGTCATAATGTTTTTAAATGTTATTTGATCGAAACGAGGTATCCCGCATTGAAAAAACTCAACCAGGCGATCGACCGCTTTTGTATCCTGCACCCGAATTTTGGCATCCCCAACCTGATGCTCTATGTTGTCATCGGCAACGTGGTGCTGGGGCTTTTGTCCAACTTCTCGAACGGCAACTTTCTGAGCTTCTTCTCCTACACGCTCTCGGGTCTTCTCCATGGGCAGGTCTGGCGGCTCGTCACCTTTGTCCTCATCCCTGAGAGCACAAGCCCGTTTTACCTTCTCATCACCTGCTACTTCTACTACTGGATCGGCTCGACGCTCGAGCGGCAGTGGGGCACAGCCAAGTTTACGACGTATTACCTGAGCGGCATGCTGCTCACCGTCGTCGGCGCGAGCATCGTCAGCCTGATCACGGGCTACAGCATCCCCGTCTACGGTGCAAATTATGTCAACTTTGCCATGTTCATGGCCTTCGCGCTCCTCTATCCCGATGCGCAGGTGCTGCTGTTTTTCGTCTTCCCCATCCGCATGAAGTGGCTCGCGTATATTGACGTATTCTACTTCTTCTTCGACATTGTGCGCTACATTGCCGCCGGCAGATGGTACTATTCCATCATGCCCATTGTGGCGCTTTTGAATTTCGTCATTTTCTTCTGGCCCGAGCTTACACGGTTTTGGGGACTCGAACGCCACCAGAGCAAGCAGGCCACGCACTTCCATAACACCGTGCGCGCCCAGCAGCGTCAGGAGCAGTATCAGCAGCAGACGCAGGGCTTCCGCCATAAATGCGCCGTGTGCGGCCGCACGGACGTGACAAATCCTGAGCTGCAGTTCCGCTATTGCAGCAAGTGCGCAGGGTACCACTGCTTCTGCTCTGACCACATTTTCAATCACGTCCACTTTACGGACGAGCAGCCATAAGCAAAGAGAGGCAATCATTATGGCATATACGAAAGAACAGGCGTGGGAGCTGCTCACGCAGTACAACAAGGGTGAATTCCACTTAAAGCACGCCAACACCGTCGCCGACGTGATGCGCTGGTACGCGGAAAAGCTCGGCTACGGCGACGAGGCGGACTTCTGGGAGATCGTCGGCCTTCTCCACGACCTTGATTTTGAGATGTATCCCGACGAGCACTGCATCAAGTCGCAGGAGATCATGCGTGAAAACGGTCTCGACGAGCGCCTGATCCGCGCCACCGCCAGCCACGGCTATGGCCTGCACTTTGACGGCCTTCCCGAGCCGCAGCACGAGATGGAAAAGATCCTCTTTGCCACCGACGAGCTCACAGGCCTGATCGGCGCGGTCGCGCTCATGCGCCCGAGTAAGAGCGTCAGCGATCTTGAGGTCAAGTCCGTCAAGAAAAAGTACAAGGACAAGAAGTTTGCCGCCGGCTGCTCGCGCGAGGTCATCGAGCGCGGCGCGGAAATGCTCGGCTGGGATCTTGACACGCTCATTGAGCAGACGATCCTCGCCATGCGTGCAAGCATTCATGTCGAATAATTTCCCTGCATAACATTTTACCGGTCATCTATTACCTGCGGAAAGGAAGGTGTTTTTATGAGCGATTTTACCCCTACGCCCACGCCGAGTTACAGCGGAAAGCTCCGCAACCATATGCTGATGGTACCCGAGTGCATCAACGAGTGCAGCGGCATCCGCATCTTCGGCAGAACGATCAAGTCCTTTGTCTTTTCCACTGACGTTGCCACCATCGCAAGCGTCAATGCCGATGCGGTGATTGCCGTTTATCCCTTTACCCCGCAGCCGCGCATCGTGCGCGCCGTCATCAGCGTGGCGGATATGCCCGTGTTCTGCGGCGTCGGCGGCGGCTTCACGTCTGGCGCGCGCTCTGTCGCCCAGGCGATGGAGGCTGAGCACTGCGGCGCTTACGGCGTTGTGCTCAACGCGCCCGTTTCGGCGGATATTCTGCGCGACATCAAGTCGCACATCGACATTCCGGTCGTGGCGACCATCGTCTCCGCCACGCAGGACACTGAGGCTCGTATTGCCGCAGGCGTCGACATTCTGAACGTCTCTGCCGCGTCGGAAACGCCGCAGCTCGTCGCCGCGCTCCGCGAGCGCCATCCCGAGATCCCCATCATCGCCACCGGCGGCCCGAAGGATGAGACTATTCGTAAGACCATCGCGGCAGGCGCGAACGCCATCACCTACACCCCGCCCGACAACGGTGTGCTGCTGGCTGAGATCATGCACGCACACCGCGAGCGCTTCCGGTAAGCTACATATAAAAGATGCTGGCTCTTATGAGCCAGCATTTTTCTTTTATCTTCACGCTTCCTTGTTCGACACAAACTGGTAGCTGCCTTTGCTGCCCTTCAGCGTGACGATCCCCTTTTCACCGCTCTCCTTCTCATAGGTGAGCGCGATAGTCCCGTCCTCGTTCTGCTCGAGCGAGGTGACCGTGCAGCGCTGGAAATTCGTATCGCCGTGGAGCAGATAATAGGCGTCGTACTCCTCGAGATAGATGAACTGGTCGAGATTCTTTTTGTTCGTCTCGTCCAGTGCCACGCCCAAATACTCCTGCAAAAAGGCGTCCATTTCCGTTCTCTGCGTTTTGATGGGATAATGCTCAAACGCCACTGGGCCGATTGCTGTCTGTTCTGCCTCAGTAACCTCTTCCTGTATTCCTGTCGGGCCATTATAGAAGAGCTCATAGAGGTCGATGTCCGCGGCGGTGTCGTAATAGCTGCTGAGCAGCATATTCGTCATGCACACGCCGCTGCCCACATTGAAAAATTCCGTGTTGAACCATTCGATGTCCACCGCAGACGTCTCATCATCCGGCGGCGGTACATCGTCCGCGGGCTTTGTGCCGCAAGCAGTCAGTGCGCAGCACAGGGTAAAAAGCAGCAGAAAGATTTTTACTCTCTTCATTTCTCTCATCCTCCGTAAAAGTGGTCCTATATGATCGCTTCTGCGGCGCGGCCGCACTTTTTACGCCATGGGACTCCCCTCCCTCTCTCCTATTCTCTCAGTACGGGCACGGGAACGCTGAGAACACCGCGTGACCGCCGACGATGGTAAAGGGATATTCGAAGTTCTCCTCCTCGCCGTTCGGCGTCCAGCTCTGCGACGCTTCGTCCCAATCGCCGTAGGTGATGGTCTGTGTCACGGTGCCGCTCTCACCGTCGAGCGTCACGCTGTGCGTCTCATCGATTACGGAATCGTCGCTACCGCGGTCGGCAGACAGGACGTATAGTCTGCCGTTCACCTCAGCGTAGCGGTCAGACTCTTCAAACCACTGGTCGGCCAGCGCCTTGTCGAAGTAGCGGTACATCAGATCGTGCATGTCCTCGAGCGTCGAAACGCCGGGGATCGCCGCACTGTAGTAGGTGTAGCCGTTGATCTCCGTCTCGTCCGGCGCATCTCCGATCGGCGGCGTGTTCATAAAGAACCACGCCCACAGTGTGATCGCCGTGTCGAAATCCGCCAACACGGTCTGCTCCTGCGACACGCTCAGGATCGTCTTCGCGTGCTCGCTCAGCGCGTTGTAAAATTCGCTGTACGGCACCGAGAACACCTGCGGCCCTGCCGCATACGGCGCGATGACGTACTGGTCGAACGTGACCGTCAGGCCGTTTTCCGTAAAGTTCAGCGTCGCGAGCGTGGGGAAATCCTGCAAATAAGAGTCATAATCGTCAAAATATCCTTCGCTGAGACCCTTTTGCGCGATCTGCTCGTAGATATTCCAATAAATGCTCTCCTGCAGCGAGTTTCCCTGCAAATCGCCCTCCTCCGAGGCCAGCGCGTCCAGCGTCAGGAATTCGCCCGTCGTCAGATCAAAGCTCCACGCGCGGGTGGCGGAATTCGGATGCACGCCGCCGTAGTAGGTGTAGTTCTCCGCCGCGATGCTCAGGAGCTTCCCCTCGGTCATGTAGGTCTGCGTCAGGCTCAGCTCGTTCGTCCAGTAGCTTCCGTTCAAAAAGACCGATGTGCCGTTTTCCGCATAGAGCTCCTTGGCCTCTGCGGCCATCTGCGCCGCCTCGGACTCAAGCCCTGCGAGCACGTTGTTCATCTCCGTGTTGAAGGCGTTCTGCGCCGTGAACTGCGCGGGGTTGCCCGTGCCGCCGTTCGCCGTCACGTTCTCCGCCAGCGTGTAGAGCTCGCCGTCCTCCGTGCGCAGTTCGAGCACCGGCAGTTCGTAGCGCTCCGCCAGAAGCACCGTGCCGTCGTCGGCCTTGTACTCGTTTTCGTAAACTTGCGTCGCGACTTCAAAGTGCAGCGTGCTCGCCTGCGGCGGCGCGTTGTCCTCCGGCCCGCCGGGCGCTCCTGCGCCGCAGGCGGTCAAATTCAGCGCCAGCACGCAGCAAAGCAGCAGCGTCATCCATTTTTTCATTCTGTTCTCCTTTCGAGGTCTCGGTTCCTTGCTCAAACGATCACAGGCCCCTCCGTCCACGCGCTGCTGCCTCTGGCCGCGCGCAGCTCGGGATAGGCGAGCACGTATTGATCCGCCGCGCGCGCCGTCAGAGCGAAGAGCTTCTGCGCCTCCTCGCTCAACGCGCGCACATCGGCGCTCTTGGTCAGCACCGGCGCGCTTCCCGTTTTTTTGATCGTTTTGAGCAGCTTTCGTCCCCGCTCATTGCACGCCAGCACGCGCAGATAGGGGATCTCCGGCGGCACATCCGCCGCCGTCACGTCCAGATACGCCGCAAGCAGCATCCGCCGCAGCCGCGCATAGGCATAGCGCTTCGTCTTCACCGCGGAGAGCAGCTCGTCGACGGACGCTGCCGTCCACGCTGCGTCATAAAACCGGCGATAAAGGCCTTCATTCCCGCTGTCATAGCGGGCGAAGTCCTCCTCGCACATCGCGCGCAGCCGGGAAAGCACCGCTCGCTCCGCATTCTGCATCGTCACCGGCGCGCGGCCCGCTGCGCATTCGCGCGCATAGATGGCGGCGCTCTCCGCCGTCAGATACGCGGAGGCGTCCTCTCCGTTCGTGAGCAGCTCGCGGATGTGGCTCGCCGAGGCGAAGCCCTTCGCCGCACCCCCGTTGTGCCCGACGACCTTTCGCAATATTGCCAGCGGCGCGATGGTACTGCCGCTTTGCAGCAGCGCCTTGCAGTATTCTACGCCGAGGATATCGTTCGGCTCCCGGAGCACCGCGGCATCCTCGCCGATGAGCGCCCTCGCGGCGCTCTCCCTCGCCGCGGCAAAGGACAGGCCCTTGGCAAGCTCCTCTCGCAGCGCGTCGGGAAAATCCGCCCGCAGCAGTGCCTTTGCCGCGCGCTGCAATTTCGCCGCGTTACCGCATTCGCTGCCAAAGGCCAGCGTGTCGACCACGCCCGTCGCCGCCAAAATGCTCACGCCGCCGCGGGCAAAGCCCTCCGCCGACGAAATGGCCCACGGCAGCGGCAGCTCAAGGACTAAATCTGCCCCGCCGCGCACGGCAGCCTCGGCGCGCGCATGCGCGCGTTCAATGGCAAAATCGCCCCGCTGGACAAAATCGCCGCTCATCGCGCACACGACCGCGCACTCTTCCTCGCCTGCCAGACGGCGCAATTCATCAATTTGCCACTTGTGGCCGCGGTGGAAGGGATTATATTCGCATATTATACCAAATACCCTCATGGAAGTCCTCTCAAAGCGGTTACAAAAGAGTAACGTTTTGTTAAATTTACTTGTCTTTGCCAAAAAAGTTGTTATAATATAAGTTGTATTGAATTGTACATTCAATCTATTGTATGTATTCTATCGGAAATCTGGGCGCAATGCAAGCCGCCCTCGGAAAAAGGAGTATACTTATGAATGTTCTGGTCATCAACGCAGGTTCTTCTTCCCTGAAGTATCAGCTGCTCAACCCCACCACGGGCGAGCTGCTGGCGAAGGGTCTGTGCGAGCGCATCGGCATCGACGGTCTGTTCACCTATAAGCCCCAGCTTCCCGGCAAGGAAGCCATCAAGGCCGCTTCCGTCTCCATGCCCACCCACAGCGAGGCTATCCAGGCCGTGCTGAACGCGCTCGTCGACGAGAAGAACGGCGTCATCGGCTCCATGAAGGAGATCGACGCTGTCGGCCACCGCGTCGTCCACGGCGGCGAAAAGTTTGCCAAGTCCGTCGTCATCACCGACGAGGTCATGCAGGCAATCGAGGAGTGCAATCCCCTCGCCCCGCTCCACAACCCCGCCAACATCATCGGCATCAAGGCCTGCCAGGAGCTCATGCCCGGCGTGCCCATGGTCGCCGTGTTCGACACTGCCTTCCACCAGACCATGCCTCCCGTGGCTTACACCTATGCTCTTCCCTATGAGTACTATGAGAAGGACAAGGTCCGCCGCTACGGCTTCCACGGCACCTCTCACAAGTATGTTTCCCAGCGCGCGGCCGATATGCTCGGCAAGCCCATCGAGCAGCTCAAGCTGATCTCCTGCCACCTCGGCAACGGCTCCTCCGTCACCGCGATCGACGGCGGCAAGAGCGTCGACACCTCCATGGGCTTCACCCCGCTCGCCGGTCTTCCCATGGGTACCCGCTCCGGCGACATTGACGCCGGTATCCTCGAGTACCTGATGAACAAGTACGGCATGGACATCAAGGAGATGGTCAATGTCCTCAACAAGAAGTCCGGCGTCATGGGCGTCAGCGGCGTCAGCTCCGACTTCCGCGATCTCGAAGAGGCCTTCGAGCAGGGCAATGAGCGCGCCGGCCTTGCCGTCGATATGTTCAACTACGGCGTGAAGAAGCTCATCGGTGCGTATGCCGCCGCGATGGGCGGCGTGGACGCCATCATCTTCACCGCAGGTGTCGGCGAGAACAGCGCTTCTCAGCGCATGGCCATCGCCTCCGGCCTCGAGTTCATGGGCGTCAAGATGGACGAGGACGCCAACAAGGTCCGCGGCGAAGAACGCGTCATCTCCGCGCCCGACTCCAAGGTCACCGTCCTCCTCATCCCCACGAACGAGGAGCTCATGATCGCCATGGATACCGAGGCGCTCGTCGGCTAAGTCATCGACAATCGATTATAAAAGATCCGCTTACGAAATTCGTAAGCGGATTTTTTTATTGCCGGTCTTCGAGCCACTGCATCGCGCCATAGGCGAGCAGTGCGCTCCCGCGCGGTAAAATGTTCTCGTTGAAGACGACGCTCTCGTTGTGCATGGGCTTTCCGTAGCGCGCGTCCTCCTGCGCCGTGCCCGCGCCGAGCAACAGATACGCGCACGGCAGCTCGTAGGTGTAGGACGCAAAGTCCTCCGAGCCCATGCCGCCCTCACGCAGGCGGTAGACGCTCTTCTCGCCGAACAGCATTTCGGCGCAGCGTGCCATCTGCTCGGTCAGCGCCTCGTCGTTTTTGAGCGGCGGCGCGCTCGCGAGCTCTTCGACGCTCGCACTGCCGCGGAAGGCCCTGGCCGTCGCGTCCGCGATCTCGCCGATGCGGCGCAGGATCAGCGCGGTCACGTCGCGGTCGAACGTGCGGATCGTGCCCTCGATCACGGCCTCCTGCGGGATGATATTCGGCGCGTGCCCCGCGCTGAATTTGCCCATTGTCACGATGGCGGGCGTCTTTGCGGGCAGCTCGCGCGCCGTGATCTCCTGAAGCGCAAGGTAGATGTGCGCGGCAATGTTGATTGGGTCGACGCCCGTCTCCGGCATTGCCCCGTGACAGCCGACACCCTTGACCGTGATGCGAAACAGCGTGCAGCCCGCCATAAACGTTCCCTTGCCGCAGAGCACCAGGCCCGACGGCGTCCCGGAGTTCACGTGCAGCGCCATCGCCGCCTGCGGCTCCGGTGCCTCCAGCACACCGGCCTTAAGCATCGCTTTCGCGCCCGTGAAGCCTTCCTCGTCGGGCTGGAAGACGAGCTTCACCGTGCCCTTGAGTTCGCTTTGATGCGCCTTGAGCAGCCTTGCAGCGCCCAGCAGCATCGCGGCATGCATATCGTGTCCGCAGGCGTGCATGCTGCCGTTTTCCGAACGGAACGGCAGGTCGGTCTTCTCCCGCACCTTGAGCGCGTCCATGTCGGCGCGCAGCAGGATACAGCGCCCCATGTCTTCGCCCGTGAGCTCCGCGACCACGCCGCCGCCCAGCTCGCGCGGCTCATAGCCGAGCAATCGCAGCTTTTCTTCGACAAATTGAACCGTCTGCGGCAGGTGCGCGCCGACCTCCGGCGCGCGGTGGATCGCTCTCCGGTTCTCGACGATCTCATTTTTCATTTCGATGGCTTCCGCCAGTAACGTCTTTCCGTTCATACAAAGTCCTTTCTCATTTCTGCGCGGCGGCTTTTTTCGCCGCGCGCTGCTGCGCTGTCCGCCGCACGAGCTCGCACAGCGGCAGGATGTATAAAAAGCACGCAAACGCCATGCCCGTCATCGGCGCGCCGACGGTCGAGAGCGGCGTCGCCCCCGCGATCGACCACGGGATCAGCGGCGCGACGACGACCGCGCTGTTTTCAAGGTTGATGGCAAATTCTTCTTTATCCTTCTGCGACGGCGCGCAGAGCTGGTGTGTCAGGATGATCGTCAACGTCTGGTTGCAGGCGAGAAGGCTCGCTAAAACCGCCGTCAGCAGCATTGAGGCATAGGGCGAGGTCCTCTCACTCAGCGCCGTCACGCGCCCGCACAGCCCGTCGAGCAGCCCCGTCTTGCGAAAAATGCCGGAATACGCCGACGAGATCATCACGATCAGCGCCACGCGCACCATTGAAATGATGCCGCCGCCGTTGAGCATCGCGCCGACCTCGGCGTCCGACGCCGTGTAGCCTAAGATTGCGGTCTTGAGGATCGTCACCGCGTCCAGATGCCGCAGGAAAATGCACAGCACGACCGCCGCTAAAATGCTGACCGACATCGCCTTTTTCACATTCACGCGTAGGACCGACAGGATCAAAATGAGCACCGCCGGCAGGCACATGACCCAGTGAAGCGTCATCTCGCGCCCGTAGAGCGACCACAGCTCGCCCGCCGCGCCGCTGCCGCTTTTCACCATGCCGAGCGCCGCATAGACGCCGCAGCTCAGAAGAAACGGCACGAGCGCCGTCTTGAGCATGCGCTTGATATTGTCGTAAATGTTCGTCTCCGTCAGCTCGCTCACGAGCAGCGCGCTCGTCGAGACCGGCGAGCAGCGGTCGCCGAAGTATACGCCCGAAAGCATCGCGCCGCCGAGCAGCACGGGGTCCATGCCCATCGAAATGCCGACACTCACGCAGATGGTGCCCATCGTCGCCGCCGTGCCGAACGCCGTGCCTGTCAGCATCGAGACGCCGCAGTTTAGGAGAAACGTCATCAGCAGCAAGATCTCCGGCCGGATGAGGTCAACGGCGCAGCAGATGATGAACGGCAGCGTGCCGCACGCGCGCCAGAACGCCGTCAGAATACCGATCAGCGGAAAGACGAGCAGCACGCTTGCCGACGTCTTCACGCCCGAGCAGATCATCTTCCCGAGCTCTTTCCACGAAAAGCCCTGCTTTTTGCCGTACAGCGCGAAGATCACAAGTCCCGCCAGGAGCGCGTAGAGGATGTTCGCCCTCAATACGATGCACACGAGCAGCGCAAGGCAGAATAAAACGATCGCAGCCATCCAAGTCCTCCCTATCCTTTTTAACACAGCATCGCTATCTTAGCACAAAGCGATCAAAAAGAAAACCCGTTTTTATCCCACCGCATACGCCCACAGCGGCAGCGTCAGCATGGATAAAAGCGTTGTGAACACGACATTTCGCGCGGCGAACGGCGCGTCGCTGCCGTATTTGGCGGCAAAGATGGCCGCCGTCGCGCCCGCGGGCATGCCCGTCATCAGGACACTCCCGCCAAGCGCCGTCGGTTCAAGGTGCAGCAGCAGCCCAACGCCCAGCGCTGCCGCGGGCAGCAGCGCGAGCCGCAGCAAGCTGAACTTTACCGTGTCGCGGCTCACGATGCTCTTGAGCGGCGCATCCGTCAGGATCGTGCCGACAATAAACATCGTCAGTGCGGAGTTGCAGTTCCCGATGTACTTTACCGTGTTTAGGATCACGGACGGCAGCTGCACCTGCGTCACCATGCAGAGAAGTCCCAAGTAGATGGCGACAAGGCAGGGGTGCGTCAGCACGTTTTTGATGGCCTTTCTCTTCTCCACCGTCTCGCCCGCGACAAAGTACGTCGTGCCGGCCGACCACATCACAATGCGCATCGGGATCAAAAAAATCGAGGTGTAGAGCGCGCCGACCAGCATCATCGCAAGAAGCGTGAGCTGCAAGCTCCCCAGCTCTAAAATGCTCATGTTCCTCTCCCGCCATCCTTTCCGATATGCCCTGCAAGCCGGAGTGCAGCAGGCGGAAATTGCAAAATCTCCTGCTGGTGCTCCGGCGGTCAGGTTCCCCCACGCAAAGCGAACGAACGTGTGTGGATGGAGGCGCGGTGAAAAAGAAAACCCGTGCGCTTTGCCGTTCGTTCAGCCTTTCGTTGTCTTTAGTATAAGCGCGGATTTTCATCTTGTAAAACTGTTAGAATTGATATATTCTACAAGAAGTAGCTGTGAAAGGAGCGTTCCCATGAATTTCCATTCTCTTGACTATTTTCTCGTGCTCGCGCGGGAGAAAAACTTCACCCGCGCCGCTGAAGCGCTGCACATCACGCAGCAATCACTCTCATCGCACATTGCCAATTTAGAGCGCGAGCTGAACTGCACGCTCGTTGTGCGCCGCACGCCGCTTGAGCTCACCTACGCAGGCCGGACGTTTCTGCGCTATGCCGAATCCATCGGCCAGACGCGCCAGGCCATGGAGCGCGAATTCTGCGACATCTCCGAAAATCAGAAGGGCGAGCTGCGCGTCGGCATCGCCTATACGCGCGGCCGCGCCATCATGCCGCGCCTGATCCCCGCCTTTCAGCGCAGATACCCGAATGTCGAGATCACGCTGCTTGAGGGCTCGAACGACGCGATCCAAAAGGCGCTGCTCAGCGGCGGCATTGACCTCGCCATCGCCGCCTTTCCCCGCCCGCTCCCCGGCGCGGTGCTTGAGGATTACTATCTGGAGCACACCGTGCTATGTCTGTCTGATGGACTGCTCGCGCAGTGCGGCTTCGACCTTGACACGCACCGCGGCGAGATCGCCTCGGGAAATTTGAGCGCCCTGCGCGGCTGCCCCTTTGTCCTCGGCTCCGCGGAAGACATCGGCGGGCGCATCGGGCGCGGACTTTTGCGCTCCTCGGGCGTCTCGCCCGTCAGCAAAGCGACGTCGGAAAACGTCGAAACGCTGCTCGCGCTCTGCGAGCAGGGCGTCGGCGCATGCTTCTGCCCGGAAAATCTGCTGCACACAGCGCTCTCGCCCGAGCAGCTCGCGCACCTGCACATTCTCCCGCTCTGCCCAGAGGCTTCCTATCCCATCTGCTTTGGGTACTTGAGCCGCTCGTATCCGTGGAGCGTGCTCTCGGAATTCATCTGCATCGCCCGCGAGCAGACTGCATAAGCACCATAAAAACGCCGCCCGTACATTTATTGCACGGACGGCACTCTTTTTTACCTCTTCACCGCAGGCTGCTGCTGGGTGATGCAGTGGATATTGCCGCCGCCGAAGGCGACCTCCTTCGTCTGCACGCCCACGACCTCGCGGTCGGGGAACATTTTCTGCACCTGTTCGATGGCGACTGCGTCGTTTTCGTCGCCGTACTGCGGCAAGATGACCGCGCCGTTGACGATCAAAAAGTTCATATACGACGCGATGCTGACCTCGCCGTCCTCACGCGGGATAGTACCCTCCACAGCGTCGATGGTATCCGCGCCCTCGAGTAAGCACGGCTTTTTCGTCAGACAGAGCTTGTGGACCTTTAATTTGCGGCCCTTGGCGTCCGTCGCCTCGCTCAGGAATCTGTACGCCGCCTGCGCCTGCTCATAAAACGGATGGTTCTTGTCCTCCGTCCAGATGCAGGCGACCTCGCCGGGCGCGACGAAGCACGCGACGTCGTCGATGTGCCCGTTCGTCTCGTCGGGGTCGATGCCGTCCTTGATCCACAGCACCTTCTCGCACCCGAGGTATTCGCGCAGCATCTGCTCGATCTCTTCTTTGCTTTTATCGGGGTTGCGGCCCTCGGAGAGCAGGCACATTTCGGTCGTCAGCACCGTGCCCTCGCCGTCGACGTGGATGGAGCCGCCCTCGAGCACGAAGCCCTCTGTGCGGTAGCTGTCCACATCCGCGATCTCGCAGATCTTGCGCGCGATCTGGTCGTCCTTGTCCCAGGGGAAATACAGCCCGTCGACGAGCCCGCCCCAGGCGTTGAACTCCCAGTCCACCGCGCGAAGACCGCCCTTGTCGTTCACAAGGAACGTCGGCCCGCAGTCGCGCACCCACGCGTCGTCGCTCTCAAGCTCCACGACGCGGATATTTTCGGGGAGCTTGGCGCGCGCGTTCTGATACTGGCGCACGGATGCGCCGACCGTGACCTTTTCAAATCTTGCGATGGCTTTTGCCACGTCAGCAAAGGTCTTCTGCGCGGGCTTGCCGCCGTCGCGCCAGTTGTCGTTTCGCTCGGGCCAGAGCATCCACACGCCCTGCTGGGGCTCAAATTCGGCGGGCATGCGATACCCGTCCTGCTTCGGCGTTGTGCCGATGATTCGTTTTGCCATAGCTTTGTCTCCTTATGATGAAACCGTACTTAGCTGCGCGCGTTTTTCCCGCGCAGCGCGATCAGCACCTCGCCGATCGCCACGCTGAGGATCGACCCGATCGTAATGGGCAGAAAGCTCGCAAGCGTCTCTGCGTCAAACGAGAGCGGGACCGCAGTGAAAATGATCGAAATGACGATGAGCACCATCGGCACGTAGGCGATCCATTTGAGCGCCGTGTCAGACCCCGGCACGCGGAACGGGCGCGGCGTCTTCGCATCCTCGCGCCGCAGCTTCAAAAACGCCGGAAACACGGGAAGATAGCTCAAAAGCAGCATCACGAGATTCAGCGCGAAAAAGCTCCAGAAGAGTGACGAGTCTGGCGACGCCATCTCGATGAGCACGCCCAAAACACACACGCACGAGGCGACGACGCCCGACGTGACCGCCGCGCCGACGGGCATGTCGTTCTTTGCCCAGCGCTTGGCGAACACCCGCGGCATGTCGTTGTGGTCCGCCGCCAGCGCCGCCGTCGAATTGACGCCCATCGACCACGAGATCATGTTGCCGAACAGCGTCACGAGGAACAAAAGCGCCACCACGCCCACGAGCACGCCGCCGCTGCCGCCCAGAATGAGCGACACCGCGTCGATAAGCCCCGAATCCACGCTGATCTCACGCACATCCACTGCCGCGCCGATGCCGAACGCCGAGAAGAGGTAGATGGCCGCGATGACGATGCCGCCGGTCACGATGGACTGCGGGATCTGCTTTTTCGGGTCGCTCATGTTGTTTGCGTACGTGCACACGACCTCAAAGCCGAGGAAGTTGAAGATGATGACGGAGATATACGAGAGGCTGTTTAAGTCGAACGACGGCAGAAATGTCCGCGCCGACATGTCGTTGACAAAGCCGTAACGGCTGATATACCACACGCCGAGCCCGCCGACCAGCAGCGCCAGCACGATCTTGATGACAGCGCTCACGTTCAGGATAATGATGCTGTCGCACACGGGATAGCACGCGATGAGCGTGACGATCCAGATGAACAGCAGCTCGACCACGAGCGAGCCGAACGTCCCGAGGCTCCGCCCCGTGATGAACGTGATGAGCTCGGGACACATCACCGCGAGCGACGCCATCCACAGCGGAAAATTGATCCAGTAGTACCACGAGGCGCGCGCCGCCCACTTGCCGTTCGGATACGCCGCGTGGATCCAGTCATAGAGCCCGCCGTCTCCCGCGTAGGCTGTGCCGAGCTCGGCGGCGATGAGGCCGTAGGGCAGTAGAAACGCCAATATCATAAAGATCCACCAGAAATACTGGCTGTTGCCGATCGACGCGACCGGCGCCGCCGCCTCGGCGACAAACACCACGCAGATGACCGACAAAATGACGTCTGCGAGCCGGAATTGATTCTTCTCCATGGTTTTTCTCAGCTCTTTTCCGCTTTCGAAACGCCGCAGTAGGCCTCGACGCAGCCGAGCTTGTCGCAGAGCACTTTGTCAAGCTCCTCTTTCGCCGCCGCGATCTGAAGACCGCTCGGCTCCTGCCGGCAGCGCGTGAAGTAGACAAGAAGGCCGCGCATGGCCGTCAGGCGGTTGCCTGCCTCCTCCCAGCAGAGGGAGGCGTCGCTGTCGGCGACCTCGTCGGTCACGTCCTCGCCGCGCGTCGCGGGCAGGCAGTGCATGAATTTGCAGCCGAGGTTCCCCAGCTGCATCAGCTCGCGGTTGACCTGATAGTCGCGGAAGACACGCACGCGCTCTTCCTTCGGCATCTCGTTTTCGTAGAGACCGTACCACACATCGGTATAGATGAAGTCCGCGCCGCGTACGCTCTCGCGGTCATCGGTGACAAGGTAGCTGCCGCCGGAGAGCGCGCAGTTCTTCTTCATGATCTCCTTGTGCTGCTCATTCAGCTGGTGACCCTGGGGGCGTACTGGACAAAGTGCATGCCGAGCTTCGTCGTGATAAAGCCGAGCGACGCGCACACCTGCGTCGCGTCGCCCACGAACACGACCTTGCAGTCCTCTAACTTTTTCCCCTGCGGAAGGTTCTCCACGATCGTGCAGAGGTCGCCGATCTCCTGCGTGGGGTGGTTGTAGTCCGACATGCCGTTGATGACGGGGATGGTGCAGCTTTTTGCGAGCTCTTCGATCGTCTTGTGCTCGATGACGCGCGCCATCACGACATCGACAAGCTTTGAGAGTACCTTGCCCGTGTCGCCGATGGTCTCATGCCCGCCGAGCTGGATCATACCGGGGCCTAAATACTGCGCGTGCCCGCCCATCTGGCTCATCGCGGTCTCAAACGAGACGCGCGTGCGCGTAGAGGACTGCTGGAAGATCATGCCGAGCGTCATGTTGCGCATCAGGGGCGGATAGTAGCCCGCCTTAATGGCCTTTTTGATGGCGAGCGACAAGTCGATGATGTCGAGCAGTTCCTGCTTTGTGAATTCATTGGTGTCGATAAAGTCTTTTTTCATACGATTCCTCCGACATTTCAAGTTGCTTTTTGCCGCGGAGGCAGACGCCGCGGCGAATGCTGCGCTTAGTGTCTGCACTTTTTTCCAGTTCATGCAGAAAAAAACTGTGCAACATGACACAAATCACGCCGCATTCCGTCGCCGCTGTGTATTTTACATAGATTTTACAATTCTCCTCTGGCAGTTTTGACATTTAGCGCGTAAACTATTATTTGGTTATAAATAGAGTCTCAAAAAAGAAAAAAGGAAAGATAGAAAATATGGATATTTTCAATGTGCTCACGATGATCGGCGGGCTGTGCCTGTTCCTCTTCGGCATGAACCTGATGGGCCAGGCGCTCGAGCGCCGCGCGGGCGGCAAGCTCCGCTCCCTTCTCGACAAGATGACCGGCAGCGTATTCGCCGGATTTTTAACGGGTCTTGGCATCACGGCCATCATCCAGAGCTCGTCCGCCACCACGGTCATGGTGGTCGGCTTTGTCAACTCGGGCCTGATGACGCTGCGTCAGGCCATCAACGTCATCATGGGCGCCAACGTCGGCACGACCGTCACGGCCTGGCTTTTGAGCCTTGGCGGCATCGACTCCGGCAACTTCTGGATCAAGCTCTTAAAGCCCTCATCCTTCACTCCCGTCCTTGCGCTCATCGGCATCATCTACTACATGTTCTGCAAGGACAACAAGAAAAAGGACACCGGCATGATCCTGCTCGGCTTTGCCACGCTCATGTTCGGCATGGAGACGATGAGCGGCGCGGTCGCGGGCCTCAAGGACGTCCCCGCGTTCACGAATCTCTTTGTTGCCTTTCAGAATCCCCTCCTCGGCGTGCTCGCCGGCGCGCTGCTCACGGCCATCATCCAGTCGAGCTCCGCGTCCGTCGGTATTTTGCAGGCGCTCGCCGTCACGGGCTCGGTGAGCTATGCCGCGGCCATTCCCATCATCATGGGCCAGAACATCGGCACGACCGTCACGGCCATGATCTCCTCCATCGGCACAAACAAGAACGCCCGCCGCGCCGCCCGCGTTGAAGTGGCGTTGATCTCCGTTGACATTCCCGACAAGGAGCCAGTAAGCAAAATCCGGTTGGAACTCAACAACGAAATGACCGACCACATGAAAGCCGATCCGCAGCTTGCCGCGCTGGTGTCTTCTGATCCCATCGCCGCCGCGGTGGAACGGTACAACGCAGCCGCCGAGGGCATCCGCCGTATCTACGAAGAGTACAACGGAATCAAGAGCCTGTTTTCTGCTGCTACCGCAGACGACAAGGAAACCGAAGTGCTGAACTTCAACAAGAGCTATAACGAAGCGATCCGCAGCTTGCGCGGCTTGTACTGGCAAAAGCTCTTTGACCTGCCCCAAATCCGGGACAACTTAACCAGAGCGATGCAGGACGAATATCACAACCGCGTTTCCGAACTGGTTGACTACGATTTCAGCCCTTACAACATCCTCACGATCCGGGAAGAAATGTCCGCCAACATCGTGCAGGGCATCGAAAGCGAGATCGTGGAACTGTTCGACGACTGGACGAATCTGCACTACAATTCCGAATACTCGAAGAATGTCCACTACTACAACGGCTGGTGTACGAACGAAGCGTACAAAGTGATCTTTCGGTGTTCGGCGTGGGGTGATTACTCCGGGCGGTTTGAACCCAGTTGGAACGCGGAAAGCTGCCTGTCACGAATCGAGCGCACCCTGCACCATCTCGACACGAACGGCAAGAAGTACAACGGCGACGAACTCCGGGCAACGCTCAAAGCCGCCGAGGAGAGCAGACAAAGCCAGAACGTGCAGTTCCGCTACTTCACCGCCACTTTCTACAAAAAAGGCACTTGCCACATCACATTCACGAATGACGACGTTTTGAAGTCGTTCAACCTGTTCGCCAGCCAGAAGAAAGGATGGTTGCCGCCGTCCTACGGCAAGAAATCCTACAACGACATGTCCTGCGCAGACCGCGCCGTCGTGGACAGCTTCGAGGGCAAGGATAGCTACAACGACACGATGGTCCGCCATCTCGTCCCCACCACCGCAACGCTCATGCAGCTTGCCGCTCACAACCCCGCCTGACGATGGCCCCCCGGCATGGGCCGAAACCACCCGGCAGCCCGCCGGGCAAGGTCGCGGGAGCCACCCGCAGAAAGGAAGAAAATCGTATGTACAGCAAAATTTCCATCAAAATTGGCACAACCACATTCTATTTCGGAACGCTTGATCATTACGCCATTTATGACTTTCTCGTTGACCGTGGCTATACCCACTGTGATGCCGCCGAGGTTGCCGATTGGGCAGAGCTTGCGGCCATCGGCGAAGTATATGACCTTCCCGGTGCAGAAATAGTGATCGAGGAATAGACGCCCCGCCTGACGATGGCCCC
>OOAA01000686.1_pt1 | contig 22173 bp, 13 predicted proteins | sample 1671671 | NCBI WGS metagenome assembly OOAA01 (sample SAMN06348180, study PRJEB24527) | human gut metagenome | biome: human gut; feature: ankylosing spondylitis patient; material: feces | host: Homo sapiens | place: China | collected 2015-10 | reverse complement strand
GAACATTAATTATTTCATTAATTTTTTTGTTAATTATTCGTCAATGTTCATTCTCGTTGGGCTGATAAATTGCAGTTAATCAGTTTCTTACGCATAAGAGTGCATGCCGCCTAAGAAATAGTTTACACCGAAGTAAGTCATCAGTACCGTGGCAAAGGCTATGACACAGAACCAATGAAAAGAACGTGGCCGACGCAGCCAAGGTAATGATTGCGCATGAAAGAGCGTGGCATAAAGCATAAAGGTGATGAGTGCCCACGTCTCCTTAGCGTCCCAACTCCAATAGCTGCCCCACGATTGGTTAGCCCACACGGCTCCTAAGAAAATACCAATACCTAAGAAGAATACAGCGGGATAGAGCATCAATCGACCTAATAATAGCAAACGCTCAGCCTGTGTGGACACTAAAAGCCCCATTAGCCCGTTTAAGAAAAGGAAAGCTAATAATGAATATCCCATCATCACTACCGATACGTGGAGGCTCAGCCAGGGAGAAGAGAGTACGGGCATGAGATGAGTTACTTGTGGATTGTTCTGTCCCAAGAAGGATACCAATAGGGCAAAGCCGGCCAATAAGGCTCCAAATGGTAGAAGCACGGCAAAGCGACGATGAAGCGCAGCAGCTACGCACAGTGTGACGAGTGCCATGAATTGCATCGTTTCCATACCATTGCTCAGGGGCACGTGGTCAGCGATGTACCAACGCAGGGCGAAAGCAAAGGCCAGGGTGAGAGTGAGGGCGTAGAGGGTTATGGGTAATACCTTCTGGTCCCACACGTTAGAAGGAGCATTCTTAAGATAGCGAACCATTAGGCGGACAAAAGCGACCAATCCTAATGTTAGGCTCAACATAAAAAGGATTTTGGCAAAGGGAATACGATTGTAGAGCAGTTCTGCCTTGACACGTAGAGGCGAAAGGCGTGCCACGCTATGGTCTTTAGGCAGCGGCCGAAAGAGCGTTCCCTTTTGTAGCATCATGATTAACCCTACCTTCTCGTCCACCTCCGCAATGGCCTTCTGTAAGGGATCGTTAGACCTTACGTTGCCTGTATCGTCTCCTTTCCAATATTGGTTGAGCACGTAAGTTCCATTAGCAAAGAAGTTCGATAGACTTGCATATTTGCCTTCGATGTGTAGTAAAGAACGTAGTTGTTGGCTCTTTACCAATATCATGGGTTCGTCTTGCCACACCTCGGGACGAAACAACCACCCCGTTACAACTTGCTCGGCCGATAGTCCGTGATACGTGTCACTTCCATAGAGCTTGCGCATAAAGTCAAGTGCCATCGTGTTGAAGGGGGCCACGCGGTCATTATAGATTATCTGCTTCGTGGCCAACGAATCGGCTTTGGAACGATTGAAGGCGGGAAGTTCGCGAGCGGAAAGATTCTGTACGTTTAATGTTAATAATAGTCCCAAGACGAGTGTTCCCTTGCGCAATAAGGGGTGGCGTAGGAGGCGACGAAACTCCTCACTACGGTCGAAGACGGTCATCAGCATCGAGAGTCCCAGCAGGAGGTAGCCTAAGTAAGTAATGCCTGTGCCTACAGGGTCGTAGTTGACGCTGAGCCAACTGCCGCGGCCGTTATCGTCGTATGACGACTGATAGAAGCGGTAGCCCGCGTGTTTGAGTATGTTATTCATCGAAATGTCTTCTTCACGTGTACTATCTGCGCCTTGATCAGTAAGCGTAATGTGGCTTACGTAGTCGGCTGCGGCTTCCGTGCCAGGATAGTATATCACGCGGAAGGTGTCAAGACGTAGAGAAAAGGGGAGGGGATAGGTCTGTTTAAAGTCTTCGCTTTGGAATTGACTCACCTCCTGCCCTTGTTGTAAGTGGATAATGCCTTTGTGAGAAGTGAGGTAAGTAGTAAGGGCACCTGCTAAGATGACGATAAAAGAGAGGTGGAGCATCATCACTGAGAAGCGGTGCCACAATTGATACTTCACCATGCCGCCCAACATGAGTAGTACGAGTAGGCCCCATAGAGCGCAAAACCACGGTGTGTGATATATCGTGTCGCTCACCCATTCGCTTCCCCATTTACTTTCTAATAGGGTGGCAGCGGCCATTAAAGCTAATAAGAAGAAAAACAACGACAAGGTGACATTCTTGCCGTTAAAATGAGATCGTAACATATTGTAAAGCAATTAAGTAGGTGTTCAAAATTATTTTATACAATCAGTAGGTGTCATATTCACATTGAAAGCACATCCTCGAGACGCATCTGTCCCCTTCGGCCTCGGTCACATAGCCCGCTATGACCCCCTTCGGTTCCCACGTTATCGGGGGACAGAAACCCTCACCCGAAGGGAACGTCTGCGCCCCGATAATGCACTTTCAATGTAAAAATAATTTTGAACACCTACTTAATGAAACGATTAACGAACAAAATTAATGGATATGTCACAAGAACATTATACCATTAATTCTGTTCGTTAATCGTTTATTATTTTTTGTTAGAACGGTTTGAATGTCTCGTTATGAACGGCCTTGGTGGCCATACACTCCATTTCAATCAACCAACCTGGTCGGCAGACGGGGGCGTGAACGATTACTTTAGGTACTCCTGGAAAGCGTTCTTCAAACATACGATTGACGACTGCGTAGTCGGCTGTGTCGCGTAGGTAGACAATCATCTGGCCCACATCCTCAAATCCGCAATCAGCCTCCGTGAGTAGTGCTTCCACGTTCTCCCACATACGCTCCGTCTGCTGACGAATGTTGCCCATGTGTAGCACGTTGCCCTTGTTGTCGATGCTTGCTGTGCCAGAGATGAACACTTGGCGGCGGTCACCATACTCAACGCTTGTGCCGCGTTCAAAACTCACGCCATATTCGTAAGTGGGGTTGAGGTGGGTGGGGGCATAAAGAAACTTGATTTGTTGCTTTACGTCAAGTCCCAGTACAGCATACGTGTCGAGTTGTACCAATACCTTAGGATCGGCATTGCGTCCGTTGATGCCCGTACTTGAGATGAAGTGCGTCTGGCTGGTTAAGTTTTGTGTGTAAAACTCTTCATTGCGTGCTTTTACTACGCCCGCATAGTTAACGTCTACGTTCTGTACGAAGAACCAAGTGCGAATGCAGTTGTCGGCCAGTTTGCCGCCATTGCTCAAGAGTTGCATAGTGTATTCTTTCAGCAGTAGGCTCGTCTGCTGTTCTGACGTCTCGGCATGGCTTACGGCTGTTCCTCCCCACAAGTGGGTATAGCCGCCATGTTGCACCTTGTAGAGCCCGTTGTCGAATGAGCCAGCACCGACGCCTGTCTGAAGGTAAGCCCAAAGAGCTATCTTCGTACCATTAAGTGGGGCTTGCTCTACTACAGAACATGCGCATGCAGGTGCTTCTGGCACTGCAGAGTATAAGGCTTCATATTGATTAGCAGCATCGCTTAGGAAGTAACGCTTTATAACTGACGATGCACCCTTGAGTTCTGTTTCGAGCAGATTATAATATGTGTTGAGAACGCTATCAAGCTGTTCTTGGAAGGTTTGTTCGGGGTGTGTAGCGTGAATCATTACGTGAAATTCCGTTACACCATCTTCAACTTCAAACTTTGAAATTTCAGCCAACGTGTTCTCTAACTGAATGGCTGATCTTTGCTGTACGTGGGTCATACTGTTTGTCATTCTTTCTCTGTGGCACTTAGCCAAACTCTATTGATAGTCTATCGCCTTGTGCCTTACATTCTTTATTCTGAATGCAAAAGTACGAAAAAACAAGCTACTTTTTATTCCATAATGCCCTATGGCACTCAAAATCACCACTATTGGGTATAAACTGCAATTTGTCGGCCACTTGGGGGAACGCGTCCTAACCTGGGGGCGACGCGTCCCAATTAGGCCGACAAATTGCAGTTTATTTTGTCATAAAAACACCACGCAGCACAAGTGGTTTGCGATTGGGACGCTGACTCCACTTCTCTAAATCTTCTATTAATTGTCTGTATATCATAGCTTTCGTTTTTTGAAAAAGTACAGTGTTTTCCTAAATCATAGGCAAAAGAACGGCTTTTTCTTCCTAAATCATAGGCAAAAATAGATAAAATCTGTCCTAAAACATAGGCAAACGATACCAAAGACGTACAGCAAGTGGGGGCAGACATCTGACCTGCGGAACGATTTTTTTACGTTTCCACAGGCCGAGAAGTCTGCCCCCACTTGCTATATTTTAATACGTTCTCTTATCTAACTGAAACTTTCTTGACCTCTTTGCCCGACTTTACGACATAGGGGGCAGCGGGGAGGGAAAGCGTGCAGCTGGTGGCGCTTGATTGGTGAAGCAAACGGCCATCGGTGTCGAATAATTGGAATGTGTGGCCTTGCGGATTGTTAATTGTTAACTGTCCGTTTTGTACGTTCACCCGAAGGGCGTTGTCAGAAGCTGTTACGGCATGTACAGCGGCCAACTCAGTGGGGAGAAACATCTGCCACTGCGCTCCACTGGCCACTAAAGTGTAACCCTCTGGCACGGTGGTGGGAGCAGCTGCGCCAATGCGCGTGATGAGCGTGCCATGGTGGCCTACGGCATGGCTCTCGTAATATTGGCTGCGCGCCGTTACGGTGACGTTGCTCTCAGAGTGAACACCAGCTTGACGGCGAATGGCTATCATTTGGTTGATAGCATCGCGGTCAGCGCCAGCCCAATGAGGGTAGAACACGCAAGGAATGCCAGGCGAAGAGAGGATAAAAGCATAGGCAGCTTGCACGTTGCCAGTGTACTTATTGCTGTCGCGATACGTGTCGTGATTGTCGACAAAGGTGACGGAATAGCGGTTGTAGTTATGATGATGAATCATGCCCGCTGGGCGCCAAGTGGTCTTATCCTCTATCCACGACATATTACTAAAGTTATTCTTGGCCAGTCCGTTGTTGAGAGCCGCATATTTAGCGGGATAGTCGAAGGCCATGCTCTGCTTGCCTGTTGCCACGATCCATGCCGCTACGGGGTCGTAACTGCCGTCCCAATATTCGCCTACGGAGAGGTAAGGCTGCGTAGCTTCGTTGAAGAGGCCAACATACTTGCCATTATAGCCTTTACAGAAGTCGTAACGCCAACCGTCGTAACCATACTCACCATGCAACCAGTTGAGGTAAGCCTCAATGTCTTGTTGTACGTAAGTGGAAGTGTGGTCGAGGTCGCGTGCACCGTCCCAATTCTCCCCCGTATCTTTTGCCCCCTTAGCTGTGCCATACCATGAGCCAGCTGAAGGGTTGGTGTTCATCTCGTCGTTGGAGCAGATGTGATCGGTTGTGAGTTGGTACGAGCCATACGTGCCAAAGTCGTCTTTCGTGAAGTTGCCCCAGCCCGTGTCGCCCGCGCGGTGGTTGACAACGATGTCGGCGATGACTTTCACATTGCTATTATGCAGTGTACTGATGAGCGTCTTGAGCTGTTCGGCCGTACCCCAACACGATGTCTGATTGTTCCACTGTCGGGGGTGATAGCCCATATTGTTACCGCCTACGGCCCCACCGCCTTCAGCACTGGCAGAAGGGGGCAGCCAAATGAGATTAAAACTCTTGGCTATATCAGCGGCTTGGTCTGTCAACTGTGTCCAACCTGTCTGTCGTTGTGAATTCCAATAGAAACCTTGTAGCATAACGTCCTCGCTCTCAGCGGGTGCTTGGGCGTAAACGCTAAGGGACGCTACGCTAAGGAATAACGCTAAAACTCTTTTCATAACATTCATGCTTAAACGTTAAGGCGCGCTTCGCGCGCTGGATGGGAACATTAATTATCATATAATTGATCATTAATTATTTCATTAATTTTTTTCATTAAATTATTTCATGTAATTGGTCATTAATTATTTCATGAAGTCGTTGTACGTCAAAGTAGAAGAGAAATTAATGACATTTATATGAGATAATTTATGACCAATTACATGAAAAAAATTAATGAAGAAATTAATGACTAATTATATGATAATTAATGTTCCCTTCCAACGCGCGAAGCGCGCCATTCATGTCTTTTCGTGTTAGTATTTAGCAGTGATGCTGTAATTCATGTCGTAAAGGTCGACTGTAATGGTGAATGAAGTTGCACCTTCAGGTTCGATCAAGTGCCATGAATATTTGTCGCCACCGATGACGAACTTACCCTCAGTGCTTTCATTGTCCTTAGATGTAGCGCAGAGGCAGTTGCCCTCGTTTGCCCAATCGAAGTTGCCGTCAGCACCGAAGCCAGACTCAGGAGCAATCTTAAACCAGTGCCAACCGCCTACGGCAGGGACAGTAATGGTGAACACACCATCAGCTTCCTTTGTCATCGGGTGACTCTTGTCAGTACCTAAAGCTCCAATGTAATAATAAGCGTCTTCAATCGCGGGGGCAACGGGCTTAACCTTTACCTCAAACGTCTTGGTACCGCAAACGCGGTCTACCTTTTCAGCACTTGTCCAAGCATAAACGCTGGCCTTTACTTGCAAGGTGCGAAACTCTGGACGACGGCCAAACGCTTTGGTAATGATATTGGCTAACTCGCTTACCTGTACAGTATTGTCGGTAAGGGTGAGTGGGGTAGTCGTGCCGTCTGCATTGACTACGTCCAATGCGGTAGAGTCCGTAACGTAGCCTTCGGGCAATTCTGTTGCCACCTGACCTAACTCAATGCTTTGAGCCGTAACATTGGCCAATTCGATGTCGGCAGCAGGCGTTACGTTTACTACTACGTTTTGTGCCTCTTCTTGTGGATTGCTCTGTGGAGCCTTCCAGTCGGTATAGTCTTCATCACAAGCTGTCAAGCAGAGTGCAACAGCCATTAATGTGAATAATATCTTTTTCATTGTTTTTTTTATTTTGGGGTTAACGAGTTAACAAGTTGACGAGTTAACGGGTAAGTTAGTCTTTTTAGTTGACAAGTTAACTTGGTAACTACTTCCTTTTAAAGTAACTTACCCGTTAACTTGTCAACTCGTTAACTCGTTAACTAAAAAGAAAACTACTCTTTAATAAAGCGGAAAGCACCTGTGATGTCGTTAACGATAACGAGGTAGTCAGCTTCGTTGGCAATGTAAATGTTACCGCCACCGCTCTTAGCACCTACGCCGTAGTAGCCAGATTTGCAACTGGGCGTTTCGCTGTACTTACTACCAATCTCCATACCCCAATTGTTGGCTTGGAACTTTAACTCAGTGCCTGCGGGCAAGTGAATGCGTGTGTACCAATCGTGGTTGTTCTCACCCACAGTTGTAGTTGTGTTAACTGGGCTCATAGCAACACCGTCGCCCCAATTATTGAATGAACCATTGAGGTAAACTTGGTTGTAAGTAGTGGCATCGTCTGTCTTAGTAATGCTAATGCCCGAAGCATCGCCCGTAGCTATCGCCAAGGTGTAAACTGTAATGTTGTAAACACCTGCTACACCCGGAGCAATGTTGCCGCAACCGACATCGTTGATAGAGAACTGACCATACTCCGTGCCTTGACCAATTTGGGTACCCCATTTGTCGGTGAGAGAGCCACGCAGCTTGAAGATGGCATCGGCTGGTATGTAGCCCGTCCACGAAACGGTGCCGTAACCTGTATCTTCGTCATACTTATCGCCAGTGAGATAGAGAGGCAAAGCACTTGTCGGCACTTGTTCGCCCCATGTACCATCGGCAAAGCAGCTACCAACCAAGTACCAAGTAACGGGTTCAGCTATCTCGGTGCGCTGGTAGTAAGGCGCGTAGGTCATCTTGATGATGTTAGAGTAAACGGGCTGCGTAGAAGTAGTCTGTGCACTTACACGATAGTAAACGTCAGTTGAGGCTGGCATATTGTCGGCCGTTGCGCCCGTTTCGCGTAAGAGAATGATGTCAACGTCAGCAGGAGCGAGTTTGTACTCACACTTAGTCTTGCTCTCATCGTATTCCTTTACCTCAACGCCTTCAGCAAATTGCAGTTTGCCGTCAGCAGTGGTCACTACTTCGTTGCCCGTCTTAGCTACGACGTATTGCAACTTATAGGTGGTAGCGAGTGGCATGCCACCATAGTCGGGTTGACTCCATGTGAAGGCGATAGAGTCAGTTGTATTCTTCAGATCATACGTGTTGCCCGCAAGAGCTGGCGTGTTCAGCGTAAAGGTGTCGGGCATGTGCAGCACGGGGTTAGAGTCATTGTCGTCAGCACACGAGGTGAAGCCGAGTGCGACGCCTAAGCCCAATGCTACGGTTGGTAATATATGATATAGTTTCATGGCTTTCTTTTTTAATTATGAGGGAGTTGACAAGTTAACGAGTTGACGAGTTAACGAGTAAGTTAGTTCTTTTAGTTGACAAGTTAATTCGGAAAAGATGACCTTTTAAAGTAACTTACCTGTTAACTTGTCAACTCGTTAACTCGTCAACAAAACAACTCGTCAACTAAGGATCAATTATACCCCTCGTTTTGTTTCAAGTTAGGATTGTTGCTCAAGTCTGTTTGAGGAATGGCAAATACCTTGCGGAATGAAGGGAACGATGCACCGTTTTGTTCACCACCCATGTATTCCCACTTATAGTCAGACTGACCAGCAAACTTGTTGAAACGAATCAAGTCCGTGCGGCGGCGACCTTCAAACCAGAACTCGCGTGCCCACTCCGTACAAATGTCGTCAAGTGTAGCACCGCTCAACTTTGGAGCGTGAGCGCGGTCGCGCAACTCATTTAGCATATCGTCTGCATTTGTGTTCGGGCCAGACTTACGTACCGAAGCCTCTGCGTATGTTAAGTAAGCCTCGGCAATACGCATCAAAGGTAGGTCAGTGTCGACGTAGTCAATAGCTGAAGCTCTGGCACCGTCAGAACGCACGTTGCGGAACTTCACACTGTTGAAGCATTGATCCATGTTGTCAACCTCCGTGAGGTACTGCGTATAACCCTTAGAGTAGAAGAGCGCACGATCATCATGTGCTGCACTGGTCATCTCAGCAATGCTGCTCGTCTGCGGAGGAGTAGCACCATTGAAGAAGAGGTCAACCAACTTACCCTTTACTTGAATACACTTACCCCAGCTGGTGTTCGTGCCAGAGGGAACGTCCTTGTTCATATCGTTTCTCTTGTCATAGCAACCTTGAATCAACATCTGCGTGCCACCGTCCGTCTTTGTTGTGATACCGTCTTGAATAACGGGCAATGTCATTTCATACTGAGCACCATTGGTGTTGTTATCAGCCAAGAAGAGCATCTGGTAAGGAGAGTAAACCTCACCTGTAGCGGGGTTGGTTTTGCCCGTCTTCATCAAGTGGTAGTAACCATTATTGATTACCTTCTCAGCATACGTCATGGCATCGGTGTAGCGTTCCTTGCCAGTGTATACCTCAGCATTTAAGTAAAGGCGAGACAAGAGCTGCCAAACAGCCACCTTGTCGGCGCGGCCGTAAGTGTTCTTACCCGGTTCAGCCATTTTGCTCTCGATGTCGAGTAGTTCAGACTCTACATAGTCGAAGAGTTGCTGGCGGTTGTAATACGCTGCATTCTCAGACGATACCTTCGTACAGAACGGACCTGCGCCAAAGATATCAAGCACAGAGAGGTAGTTGTAAGCACGAATGAAGCGTGCTTCAGCCAATCGCTGCTCGTCCTTACCAATATCGTTGATGTAAGAGTTGCACAGCGTGATGTCGAAGTAGAGACGGTAGTAAAGGCCCAAGGCAAAGGAATTGTTGGCCGTGTACTTATTATACATCAACTCTTGTATACCACCATCGTTGCCTGAATAGTTCCAAGCAGCTTCGTCGCTCGTGAACTCGTTCAAGTACCATTGCATACGATAGTACTGCGTAAAGCCCTCGTTTTCCATTACGTTTGACGGAATATCAGGTTTACCCGCATTGCCCTGCTGACCAGTGAGGCTGAAAGTAGCATAAAGTTTATTGAAAAGCGCGTCATCGTTGGCCACCTGCGTTTGCTGCGGGTTGATAGGCGTAACGTCTAAGTCGCCCACACACGAAGTCAGGGTCAGACCACAAGCACAAGCCATGAGCGCTGCATAATTCTTAATATTGAATTTCATTGTAGTAGCGGTTTTGAGGTTTGGAGTTTTTAGCATAGGAGGTTATAAAGTTACCATAACCTTATAACCTTCAAACTTCAAACAATCACTTTTTAGAAGTTAAGGTTTACACCCAAGATGCAAGTGAAGGGACGTGGATAGATGTTGTTATCGTAGCCACCGTCAATCTCGGGGTCGAGACCCTTGTACTTGGTAATGGTAAATACGTTCTGAGCAGTGGCATATACACGACCCGAGATGTTGCTACGGCCGATGTGGTCGAATGAGTAACCGAGGGTGATGTTGTCCAACTTCAAGAACGAAGCATTCTGAATGAAGTAGTCAGAGCAAGAAGCACTGGCACTTGATGCCGTCCAATTCTTGGCCAACTCATAATTCAAAACGTTGTGATAAGAATTGCCTGTGTAAACACGGGTAAGGCCTGTGTTCATATTATCACCAGCCTCCACTGCATTGTAAGCGTAGTTATTCAAGCTGGCGCGGAAGCCGAGGCCTAAGTCCCAATGCTTATAAGTGAGTTTCGTGCTCAAGCCCATCGTAACGTCGGGGTCAGACTTCTTATAGAAGTAGCGGTCGCGGTTGTCGATAATGCCGTTGGCATCGCGGTCAACGAACTCGCCATAAATAGGTTGTCCCTTCTCGTCATATACCTGTTGGAATACGTAGAAAGCGCTAACAGCTTGTCCCTTCTTCCATGCCTTAATCATACTGTCGGCCGTGGCTTTACCACCAGAGCAGTAAGCATTCGAAATGTAGTAGTCAGAACCTTGAGAAGCGATGAGTTCGTCAATCTTGTTCTTGTTCCAACCCAGGTTGTAAGAAATCTCCCAACCCCAGTCGGCTGTCTGAATAGGACGAACGGTCAACATGGCTTCAAAACCAGTGTTGTGCAACGAACCAATGTTGCTCAATACGCTACTGCTGAAGTTAGAACCTACAGCGACGAAGCCCGTGTTCAAGAGGTCTGTCGTCTTACGGTAGTACCAGTCTAAGTTAGCTGTTACGCGGTTGTTCCAGAATCCGAGGTCAACACCTACGTTGTAAGTAGTCGTCTTCTCCCAAGTCAAGTCCTTGTTATAAGCCTCAGGACGATAAGTCGAGCCGTTGCCTACAATGGGATAGAACGCACCAGCTAGATTCTGCGTATAGTTAGGCATATAGACGTAGTCGCCATAGCCATGCTCCTGCTGACCCGTGATACCCCAACCTAAGCGGAGCTTCAAGTCGGTCACGCCCTTCACATTCTTCAAGAATGATTCCTCTTTCACCTTCCATGCAAAGGCGGCTGCGGGGAAGAGACCCCAACGCTGTTCCTTTGCAAAACGTGAAGAACCATCGTCGCGTAGCGTAAACGTGAGCAAGTAGCGATTCTTCAAGCTATAGTTGAAGCGGCCAAAGAAGCTAACGAGGTAGTACTCCGTCTTGAAGAGAGAGTTCTTCTCTTTAAAGTAGTTCGGGTTAAGCAATTCACCTGGCTTCGTCAAGTGAGTAGAAGGATAGTAAACGGGGTAGCTATAGTCTGTCTCGCGGTGGAAATGTTGCCATTCATAACCCACCATGGCATCGAAGTGGTGTGCCTCGGTAAAGTTCTTAGAATATTGGGCATACATATTGAGTGAGAGGTTGTACTTATCACTCTCGTTCCAGCCCTTGCTGCCATAGTACATATTGCCATAGTCAGTAGGCAAGCAAACCTTGTCGCTGTGGCCATGAGCCACTTCCATACCACCGTTTACGTGGAGACGGAGGTCTTCAAATCCGTGTACCTTATAGTCCAACTCCAAGTTGCCTTGCAATGAACGGCTCTTACCGATGTTGCTCTGATTGTTAAGTACTGCGACAGGGTTGCCTATGGCTAAGGGGTTGCTGGCGTGTGTCCACTCGCTATCGCCATAGTCGGCTGTAGCAGGCCATTGCCAGTAGCCACCATACTCTTTTGCCTCGGCGCGGTCGTCGTAGATAGGTTTCGTGGGGTCCATGTTAATGGCTTGGCCAATGGCATCGGTGTTGGCGTATGAGGCACGCGAGTACATAAACTTACCATTCAAGTTGACCGAGAGGTGGTCTTGCAAGAAGGTCGGTGAGAGGTTGAAACTACCCGTATAACGATTGAAGTTGGACGTCTTGAGCGTACCCTTCTGCTCTGTATAACCAAAGCTAACGCGGTAAGGCATATTCTTTACGCCACCGCTCAGCGTAATATTGTGGTCGGTCGAAACGGCGGTGCGATAGATTTCTTTCTGCCAATCGGTGTCGGCAAAGCGATGTTCGCCCGCAGCATTGAAGTAACCGAGGTTTTTGTAATAATCAGAAGCCAACCAAGCAGCGTCGTCGGTCAGTCCAGTGCGTTGGCGAACGAGGTCTATCAACTCTTGCGCGTTGAGTACGTCCATGTACTTCGTATTCGTGCTGACTGATACGTTGCCATTGTATGAAACGCGGGGCTTCGTGTTCTTACGTCCCTTCTTCGTCGTGATGATGATAACGCCGTTTGAGGCACGGGAACCATAAATAGCCGTGGCTGAGGCGTCCTTCAATACGGTGAAGCTCTCAATATCGTTCGGGTTGACAAGAGTAAGTGCATTGGGTGAACCCTCAATGCCGTCGTTGTCCATAGCCAAACCGTCGATGACAATCAGCGGGTCGTTCTTAGCGTTCAACGAAGATCCACCACGAATACGAATCGTAGCACTTGAGCCTGGCGCACCATTGTTTGAAACGACGTTTACACCTGCTATCTTACCCTGAATCATGTCCTGAGCAGAGGTCTGAAGGCCGTGATTCTTGTCGTCAGGCTTAATAGCCGTAACCGAACCCGTGAGGTCGTTCTTCTTGGCTACACCGTAACCAATGACAACGGCCTCGTTGAGCGTAGAGTTATCCTCCAATGTGATAACCACCGTGCCGTCGGCCTTGATAGTAGCTGGTTTATAACCAATATAAGCCACATGGATGTTGGCTCCGGGTTTTACGTTAATTTTAAAGTTACCGTTAGCATCTGTTTGGGTCATGGCTTTCGTACCCGGCACAGTAACCGTGGCAAAGGGCACAGCCTCGCCTGTAGTGTCTTGCACATGTCCACTAACCGTTAGCCCCTGGGCCAAAGCGCCCATCGGTAGGCTTGCTCCTGCCAGCAATAGCGACAAGAGGCGTGAGTTGAGTGACTTCTTTTTCATGATATTTATTCTTAGAGAATTGTCTTTTTTCAGTTAACAAGTTAACGAGTTAACGGGTTGACGAGTAAGTTTGTTTTTTTAGTTTTTAGTTGACAAGTTAACAAGAAAGTTAGTTTTTTTAGTTTTTAGTTGACAAGTTAACAAGAAAGTTAGTCCTTTTAAGGTAACTTACCCGTTAACTTGTCAACTTGTCAACTTGTTAACTCGTTAACAAAAGAACTCGTTAACAAAAGAACTCGATAACTTAGAGTGCCTTCAAGCTAATAGCAAAACCACCACCGCTGGCAGCGTGGAGCTTGAGAGTTGATTTGTTGGTGATTGTCTTCTTAGTAATGGTGTAAGCCTTCGGATTCTTATCCCATGAAGCGTTCTTAGCATCAGCGTAGATAGTAGCTTCATACTTCTTACCAGGAGTGAGGAAGTCGAACTTGAGGTTGGCTGTGTGACCATTCTCGTCGGCTGAGCAACCTACAAACCAATTCTCAGAATGCTTGTCCTTACGAGCAATCGTTACGTAGTCGCCCGGTTCAGCTTCGAGGTAAACAGACTTTTGCCAATCAACGGGCACGTCTTTGATAAACTGGAAGGCGTCCATGTGTTCCTTATAATGTTCAGGCACGTCGGCCGCCATTTGTAAGGGACTATACATGGTAACGTAGAGAGCCAACTGGCGAGCAATCGTTGTGCGAACGCGGCTGTTGTTAGAAGGATTCATCTTTGAGCAGTCCGTTTCGAAAATGCCTGGTGTATAGTCCATCGGACCGCCAATCAAACGAGTAAAGGGAAGAATTGTCGTGTGGTCAACGGCATTGCCACCAAATGATTCGTACTCCGTACCACGTGCACTCTCGTTGCCAATCAAGTTGGGGTAAGTGCGGCAGATACCTGTCGGACGAGTAGCTTCATGGGCATTGACCATGATATGATAGTCAGCAGCCTTAGTCACACAGTAGAGGTAGTGATTGTTCATCCACTGACCGTAGTGGTGTTCGCCACGTGGCACGATGTTGCCTACATAGCCACTCTTTACGGCAGGATAACCATTGTCAACCATAAATTGGTAAGCCTTGTCGAGGTGACGCTCATAGTTGCGAGCCGAACCTGACGTTTCGTGGTGCATAATCATCTTAACGCCCTTTGAAGCAGCGTAAGCGTGAATGGCCTTCACGTCAAAGTCGGGATAAGGCGTAACGAAGTCGAACACGTAGTCCTTTTCATGGCCAAACCAGTCTTCCCAACCAATGTTCCAACCTTCAACCAGTACCGCATCAAAACCATTCTCTGCGGCAAAGTCGATGTAACGCTTTACGTTCTCGGTATTAGCAGAGTGCGTACCATTAGGCTTGGCGTGTGCATAGTCCGTTTCGCCCAACTTAACGGTAGAGAAGTCGTTGGTGTAGGCCCAAGTACCCTTATTGGTAATCATATCCCACCAAACGCCGATGTACTTAGTAGGCTTAATCCATGACGTATCTTTAATCTTGCAAGGCTCGTTGAGGTTGAGCGTCATGCGAGAAGCCAAGATGTCGGAGCCGTGTTCACCTGCTATAATGGTGCGCCAAGGTGAAGTGCAAGGAGCTTGTAAGTAGCCCTTATCGCCACGTGCGTCGGGAGTGAGCCAACTCTCGAAGGTCATCGTCTTGTCATCATAGTTGAGGTGCATCGTAGAGTAATCAATGCAAGCCGCCTCATGCAGGTTGATGTAAAGGCCGTCGGCCGACTTCATCATCAAGGCCGTCTGTACACCGCCCTCCCAAATCGGAGTCTGTGAGGAATTTTGCGTTACAGCGCTCTTCATCAGTTTGCGTATCTCGCTGAGTTTGCTCGTAACGGTCTCGTACTCTTGCGTGTCGTAGTCTCCCGGAATCCACCAAGCGGTGTGGTCGCCTGCCATGGCAAATTGTGTGTGTTCCTCCTTAATGGTGAAGTAGGTCAGGTTCTTCTGAGCCGGAAATTCGTAGCGGAAGCCGAGTCCATCGTCGAACATGCGGAAGCGTATCTTTATCTCACGTTCGTTCTTGGGTTGTGAGAGGGTGACGCAGAGTTCGTTGTAGTGATTGCGAATGTTGCTTTCTTCGCCCCAAACGGGTTGCCACGTCTCGTCGAAGGTCGTGGTCGTATGGTAGGTTTCCACGAAGCCTGTCATGAGGTCTGCCTTCTGTGCTAACTTTGAAGCATCGGCACGCGTCTTAAATTCAAAGTCTTGTGCCTTGTTGGGATCTTCTTGCTTCAACTCCAGTCCGAGGTGAGACGGACGGATAATGTCGCGACCTTTATACTTTAAGTAATAAGTAGGGCGACCTTGCGCGTCGAGCGAAAAGTTCATCTTGAAGTTTCCGTTGGGCGATTGCAAGTCTTGCGCCATTGCCGTGAGTGAAAGGCAAGAGAGCGAGAGGGTGAAAAGCAAATTCTTCATATTCGTATGTTGTTATTTCGTGTTGGTCCACTATTTCGATTCGAGGCGTTTAAAATAATTTCGAAGCGTATAAAACAATTCCGAGGCGCTTAAAACCATTCCGAAGCGTTTAATGTTCATTAAAACATATCGTACGCTTTTGCACTTTCGACGTGGCAAAAGTACAACATAGAATGATTAGTAAGTAGAGCATATAAGCAAAATGTAAATGGTTTTATAAATTTAAAAAATCTAATCCATTGATTATCAACACTTTATCATTTTGCTTGTAACAAAAAAATATAAATGTTATAACAAAAAAATTAAGCAATAAAGTCCTGTTTTGTAAGGCATGGTTGTCGAAAAACCGACTGAAGAAGGTGCTTTTGTGCCAGTTAGGCATTAGAAGAATGGTGATTAGGCATTAGAAAAAAAGCTCGGTCAGTTATTAGAAAAAAGGTGGTTAGGCATTAGAAAAAAGGTGGTTAGTTGTCGTCCACAGGCCAGTGTACGTGCGTCCACAGGCCAGTGGAAACACGTACACTTGGCCAGTGGAAACATGTACACTGGCCTGTGGACGACAACGGAGCGGGCGAAGTTGATTAATTATCCAACTGCAATTTATCGAAAAAGCGCGTAACGCAAAATGCTTTTGCGTTACGCGCTTTGCGCTATGATAGATGAATGTGTCTTACACTCTTACAGCTTCTGTTACGTTCTCAATCTGTTTGAGTTGGTTACAAATGCTTTCAACGTCGTTGGTGTCGTAAACGGAGATGGTGAGTTGGCCGTCGAATATGCCGTCGTTCGTGTCGAGTGTGATGCGCTTCACGGTAAAGTGTGTCAACTTGTGCAACACATCGGCTATGGCATAAAGTACTCCCTGTGAGTCAACACCGCGCACTTCTATCTTTACATCGAAGAGCATCACCTTGTGTGTGTCCCAACGGCAGGCAATGATATTGTTGCCGTAACGCGTCTTACACTTTACGGCCACATCGCAGCTGCGCTTGTGGAGTTGCAAAGTACCGTCGTCGGTAATGTAGCCCAAGACGTCGTCACCCGGAATGGGGGCACAACATTGCTCAAAGCTACACTTACGCAGCACGTCCTCGTTGAGCACGAGTATCTCCTTGCGGTTCAAGTTCTTAGCCCAGTTGGCGTTGTCCACTTCGCTGGCCGTCAGCGTGTGGGTAGCGTCCGTGTTCTTCTTCTCCATAAATGAGGGCAGGAAGCGGCGCCAACCCTTTGAGGTGTTGCGACCCTGTAGGAAGTTGAGCGTGGTGTCGTCAAGTTGTATCTTCTCGTCGCCCAAATTGAAGAGAAACTCTTCATTCGATAAGACATTGTAGCAACGGCGCAACTTGTCTATCAGTCCACTTGTATATTCCATGTCGTGAGTTGCTACGAAGTTGCGCAGCATTTCTTCACCGCGTTTTTGCTTCTCGCGGCTATCGCGACGTAAGTAGGCTTGTATCTTCGCACGTGCCTTAGCCGTGGTGGCAAATCCTAACCACTCTGGCTGCACGTGTTGATTGCGTGAGGTAAGCACTTCTACTTGGTCGCCACTCTTGAGCACGTAGCTCAGCGGCACAAGTCGGTGGTTGACCTTGGCGCCAAAGCAGTGAGAACCTAAGAAGGAGTGAATGGAGTAGGCAAAGTCTAAGGCCGTAGCGCCTTTAGGCATCGTCTTGAGTTCACCCTTGGGGGTGAAGACCATAATCTCAGAGGCGTAGAGGTTGAGCTTAATGTTGTCAAGAAGGTCGAGTGTGTCGGGTTGTGGGTCGTCTAAAATCTCTTTAATAGAGTTGAGCCACTTGTCTAATTCGTTCTCGTCATACTCAGCGTCCTTGTCCTTATATTTCCAATGGGCAGCAAAGCCTACTTCGGCTATATCGTCCATGCGGTCGGAGCGTATCTGTACTTCTATCCACTTGCCTTGTTTCGACATGAACGTGTTGTGAAGGGCTTGATAACCATTTGTCTTGGGGTTGGACAACCAGTCGCGGAAACGTGTGGGGTGGGGCTTGTATATCTCGGTCAAGGCGGAGTAGATGCGGAAGCATTCGTCCTTCTCGTGGGCGCGGTCGGCTGGGGTAAAGACGATACGTATGGCCAAGATGTCGAACACTTCCTCAAAGGGTATGTGCTTCTTCTGCATCTTACACCATATAGAATATGGGCTCTTGATGCGGGCCTTGAGCGTGTACTTCACGCCCATCTCGTCAAGTTTCTGACAGATAGCGGGTGTGAACTTGTCTATAATGTCGTCGCGTTCTACGTGGCTTTCTTCCAACTTGCGTTGAATGGCGGCATAGTCGTCAGGGTGTTCGTACTTAAAGCTGAGGTTCTCAAGTTCGGTCTTAATCTTGTTCAGTCCCAAACGGTCGGCAATGGGGGCAAAGATGTAGAGCGTCTCGCCTGCTATCTTGTATTGCTTCGAGGGCAACATGCTTGAGAGCGTGCGCATGTTGTGTAGGCGGTCAGATATCTTGATGAGGATAACGCGTATGTCGTCGCTCATCATGAGCAGCAATTTCTTAAACGTTTCGGCCTGTAGCGAGGCACGGTCGCCAAAGATGCCGCCCGAAATCTTTGTTACGCCTTCTACAATGTTGGCTATCTTAGGGCCGAAGAGGTTGCAAAGGTCTTCGTTCGTATAGTCAGTGTCCTCCTCGACGTCGTGCAACAGGGCAGCGCAGATAGAGGTTGATCCCAATCCTATCTCGCCACACGCAATTTGAGCCACAGCAATGGGGTGGAGGATATAAGGTTCGCCAGAACGACGACGCACGCCTTTATGGGCCTCTTTTGCAAAGTTGAAGGCCTTGGTTATAATGTCCACCTTGCGACGGTGGTTGGAAGCCAAGTAGGTGTCGAGCAGATGTCGAAAGGCGGCTTGAATCATCTCCTCATCCTTTTGCTCTTGCGGGGTGAGGGGTTTGCTCGTGGTTGATGTATTAGGCGTGTCCATAATAGTGGTCGGTTTTGCGTTGATGAATAATAAAAGCGCATCAATCTAAAAAGTTTGAAGCGCTTTGCCCACAAATGTACAAATATTTTTCAAACGTTATATATTTTTTTAATAAACATTGCGGTGGACTGCATAAAATTTGTCATGGCCGTATGTTTATTATTTGTGTAGCGTTTTGTTTGTTGCTTTTTTATATAGAGTGGTTGAATGGCAAAATTCTGTCATGGTAGGTATGGAAAAGACTATATATTTAGGTAAACTGCAATTTATCTGCCTAATTGGGGGGCGGGTTTTCAACCCGCGGCAGCAGCAGGCTTGAACATCTACTTATAGTCGCTAAGCGACTATAAGCAACATGCTGCTGCCGCGGGTTACAAACCCGCCGCCCAATTAGGCAGATAAATTGCAGCTAAGCAACTAATCAAACTTGCTCGATCAGTTGTCATCCACTGGCTAGTAGAAACACGTCCACAGGCCAGTGGACGACAACCGAACGTGCATATTCTAACGACTGAAGCCCACAAAATAGATAGCAAAGCCTCCGTATTCCCCACTTCATTGGCACGAAGCAAAGAAAAATTGACTCGTCGTTTTTTCATCTTTCTACAATACTTTCGCATTTTCTAAGTGTTTTAACATCTTTTACCCCCCCCATTTGCTATCTTAACATTTAGTACCTACCTTTGCAGCATATAACACGTTTTTAAAATTAATATTACATAAATTAAAACTTAACACATGAAAAGGATTTTATCTCTCCTTAGCGTTTTCATGATGTGCTGCGCCATGTGGGCTGGCTCACAAACCATTCCTACATTGAGCACAGAAAGTGAATATCACTATTACGCTATCAAAAACACGCGCTCAAATAATTATTTGTATTGGAGTGCAAACAATGTACGTATTCAGCAGAATAGTTCTTTACCTTCAACAATAGGGTACTTTTACTTTACTGCTGGTAGTACTGCTGCTACCACTGACGGAGTAACTTCTATTAAGATTCATAATCTTGGCACTTCAATGCTCATGGCCGATTTCGCATCATGGACAGAAGGGGGTGCAAATTGGTATGTTAAAGCAGCAAGTTATACCGAAAAAAACGTAACATCAACAGGCATTGCCTTTGCTACACATGAGCAATTTGGTGAAAATCAATGTTGGAATAACTACCAGAACGCTGGCAAAGAAATAGCTCCTTATAAGATTGATGCCGGTTCCCTTTTTGAAGTAGAGGCCATAAGCAACAGCCAAATACTAAGTGAAATTAAAGGATTGATTGATAAATATGCATCATATATTGGACAACCTTTAGGTTGCACACAAGAGAACTATGATGCTTTAAATGAGATTTACAACAAATACAAAGACGCGACCTCTATTACTCCCTCTGATTACAACGCTATTCAAACTGCAAAAACCACATTTATGTATAATGCAGGTTTAGCAGACGGCACGATTGTTATCCTTGGGAATTTGAAACATACAAACGATTATGTATACACGAATGGCACACAGGTAAATCGTGGTAAAGCCAAAAATAGTTATAGCTATGAATGGACGCTAAAAAAACAAGCTAACGGATCTTTTAAACTATATAACGCATACACTGATAAGTATGTAGGTCCTATTCCTACTACTGGAGGTTGGGCTGGCAATGGTGATGACGTATTAATTTCAATGGTCGATGCTGATGCGGCCCAAGATTATATGCTTTTGGTAGGCAATCAATCAGGCTATGCGACTTTTAAAACCACTCAAACAGTTATAGCTGAAGACCGTTCTTACCTACACATGGGTGGTACGGGCATCGTACGTTGGTCTGGAACTGTTGATCCTTCAAATTTCAAAATAATCACAGATGTTTCAAGCGAAGAAGCTGCTTGGGACGCGGCACTTTTAAACAAAGTTCATGTAGGCACAGCCATCGGTTATCACAAAAGCACCATCTCAACCTTTACTAACGCATTAAAGAATGCGACAGATAAAGATAATGCTACGAAACTAAATGCTTACAAGCAACTTGAGAGTGCCCTCACTACCGAACGTGTCACTCCTGACGCTAACAAGTACTACACCATTCATAACGCCACAAATACGAATATCTATTTGTGCGAAAAGTACGATGAAGCAGGTTATTTTGAAAATACCAACGCTGTTTACGCACAAAGTTTAGCTGCTAACAATGTTCCCTCTCTTTGGCAATTCGAACCTTGCACCGTAAGTGGTAAGACGGACCTTTACTACATTAAGGCTGCTAACTCTGGTAACTATTTTAGCCGCGAACAGTGGGTTGGAAACAACAATGAATTGTACTTGAGCATTGTTGGTAAAAGCGACTCTAACTTAGGTGCTTACGACATCTTTGACAAACAACACGTTAATAAAGAGAATGCCGTAACATTTGTATATTACACGAACGATGCACGTTCTGACCGTGGTACGATAAGAATTGCGAATGATAATGAAGGCAAACTTAATTCATACAATGAGGCAGCTACTGGCAACAACTTCATCATCAACGAAGTTACTGACATTCCTGTTACCATTTCGAGTGCGGGTGTTGCTACCTTGAACTTGCCTTTCGCTGTTACCATTTCTGAAGGCGTAAAGGCTTATACGGGTACGAAGAATAACAATGAGATTACACTCAGCGAGATCACGGGTACAATTCCTGCCAACACGCCTGTTATCATTGAAGGCGAAGGTAAGGTACACCAATTCGCCATTGCATACGGCAATACCGAAACGAACGATGCCACTGGTCTGAAGGGAACACTTTCACCCATTACCATTGCCGACGATGCTACCGCCTACGTATTGAAGAATGGCGGTCAAGGCATTGGCTTGTATAAGATTGACTCTACATCTGACCGCACCATTGGTGCCAACAAAGCTTATGCTACTACTGACGCAAGTGATGGTAATGCACCACAAATGCTTAGCTTTAACTTTGGCAACGTAACAGGCATTACTGCCATTCAAGGCCAAAAGGGCGAAAACAACACTTACTACGACCTCAACGGCCGCCGTGTGCTTTATCCCGTTCACGGCATCTTTGTAAAGGGCAATGGTCAAAAAGTTTACATCAAATAATTATTACGCATCATCACATTATGAAAAAGAAATATATCACTCCCTCTAGTCAAGCCTACGCTTTCTGGGCTGAAAGCGTATTAGCCCTCTCAAATGGAGGTAAGGTTGGCACCTTTGAAAGCGACCCTAACGGCACAACGGGTGGCTCTGACGCGCTCTCTAACAAACGTGGAAACCCTATCTGGAACAATAGCTTGCTAAGCAACGACTAAGCAAGGCATACGACGCATAAAAAAATAACTTCTGCAAGTGAAGACTTGCAGAAGTTATTTTTTTATGCAGATTACTATCCATAAACTGCAATTTAGCAGTCTAATTGGGGGGCGGTTTTTTAACCCGCGGCAGCAGTAGAATGCTTTGAATATCTACAACTTGCTGCTGCCGCGGGTTAAAAACCCGCCCCCAATTAGGAAAATAAATTGCAGTTTAAAATCCTCTACAAAATGTTTCAGAACGCCCTAAATAGGCATTGGGCTTACGTATATTTTACCTACGATGTTTTTTGCTTTCATGTTTCATTTTTATGTTTCAACTTATTGATTATCAATGCTTTC
>OOAA01000679.1_pt1 | contig 22314 bp, 15 predicted proteins | sample 1671671 | NCBI WGS metagenome assembly OOAA01 (sample SAMN06348180, study PRJEB24527) | human gut metagenome | biome: human gut; feature: ankylosing spondylitis patient; material: feces | host: Homo sapiens | place: China | collected 2015-10 | reverse complement strand
CCCTACACGACGCTCTTCCGATCTCTATCTTTTTTGAAAAAACTTGATCCTGCCAATATTACTGAGCTTTTTTGGCAATTGCGGCCTTATGTAGTCTTGCATCATGTGGAGTTTAAGGAGTCTTCGTTTTCTTTTTCATCAGTTGGTATTATTAATTTTGTAGATATTGTCGGTTTTGTCCGTAAGAATGATACTTTGGGTATTCTGTTGAGGAACGGCTGTTTCTATTTGTTTTCTGCAGTAAGTATGGACCGGCAGTGCATATTGGTTTGTGATCCTGAATTTTATAAGCAAACGGGAAGAAGGTTAGGAGGCTGGTCTCTTTTTGTCGCGAAACGGCAATTATTGTGGTGGAAAATAAAGGAATATCTGCATCGGAATATATTTTGATGCTTTACTTTTTTTACCTTTGTCGATTGACTAAACGATAATTAGGTATGAAGAAGAAACTTATCTTTTCTTTATTGGTTTTGGCTGGTGTCCCTTCACTGTCGATGGCGGTGGACGAAGCGCGTCTGTTGCGTTTCCCGGCTACGAACGGTAATGAGATTGTTTTCTCGTATGCGGGCGACCTCTACAAGGTTCCGGCTACGGGTGGCGAAGCCAGGCGCCTGACTTCGCATGTGGGGTACGAAATGTTTCCTCGTTTTTCACCGGACGGCAAAACGATTGCATTCACTGGGCAATACGATGGTAATACAGAAGTGTATACCATGCCGGTGACGGGTGGAGAACCGCTGCGTGTGACCTATACGGCAACAAACAGCCGGGATGATTTGGGTGATCGTATGGGACCGAACAATATCGTGATGACCTGGACGCCTGATGGCAGTCGGATTGTGTATCGCAACCGCATCAGCGACGGCTTTAGCGGAAAGTTGTTCACGGTGGAAAAGGAGGGTGGCTTGTCTGAAGTCATACCTCTTCCTGAAGGCGGATTCTGCAGCTATTCTCCCGATGGCAAACAGTTGGCTTATAACCGTGTCATGCGGGAGTTCCGTACCTGGAAATACTACAAAGGCGGGATGGCGGATGATGTCTGGATCTATAGTTCCGATAAGAAGACAGTCGAAAACATTACGGACAATCCTGCACAGGACATTATCCCGATGTGGATCGGCGATGAAATCTTCTTTCTTTCCGACCGTGACCGAACAATGAACATCTTTGTTTATAATACGAAGACCAAACAGACGGACAAAGTCACTGACTTTACCGAATACGACGTAAAGTTCCCAAGCGCAAATGGCAATACGATCGTTTTTGAAAATGGCGGTTATATTTATAAGATGGATGCTGGGAGTAAGAAGCCCGAAAAGGTGAACATCACCTTGACTTCCGACAATATTTACGCCCGTAGCGAAATTAAGGATGGAGCTGACTATATTACCGAGGCCTGCCTGTCGCCCGACGGTGAACGTTTAGTGGTGACTGCCCGTGGCGAAGTGTTCAACTTGCCGGTTGAGAAGGGTGTGACAAAGAATATCACCCGTTCGCCAGGAGCACACGACCGCAATGCGCAATGGTCGCCCGACGGCAAATTCATCGTCTATATTTCGGATGCGACTGGAGAGACAGAACTCTATATGCAGGATGCCATTGGAGGCGAACACGTCCAGCTGACAAAGGATAATGACACTTATATCCGCGGTTTTGAACTAAGCCCGGATTCCAAAGCGGTTGTTTATACGGATCGTAAGAACCGTATGAATCTCTTGGACGTTGCTACAAAGAAGGTGACGACCTTGTTGCAGGACCCGATGGGCGAGCCGCGGGGAGTGACTTTTTCGCCGGATAGCAAGTGGCTGACTTATACCCGTACAGGGAACAATGAATATAGTATCGTTTATGTTTATAATCTGGCTGAAAAGAAAGAATACCCGGTGACAGACAAGTGGTATGATTCCTCTTCCCCGGTATTCAGTACGGATGGTAAGTATCTTATTTTCTCATCTGCCCGCGATTTCAACCCTACATACGGCTGGTTGGAATGGAACCATGTCTATAATAATATGTACGGGGTTTATTTGACGTTGTTGTCCAAAGATACTCCTTCGCCTTTCATTGAGAAGGATGCGGAAGTCTCTGTTGCCAAAGAGGAATCAAAGAAAAATACATCGGTTAAGAAGGAGGAGACAAGGAAAGACGAGCTTGCCACTTCTGCTGTCAAGATCGATTTCGATGGGATTACGGATCGTGTCGTCAAGTTGCCGGTGAGTCCTTCCTATTATGGGAATTTTTATTCAGACGGAAACAAGGTTTACTACTGGGGACGTGGCGGTACGAGAGTATTCGACTTGAAAGAGCAGAAGGAAGACGTGGTGGCCGATGGCGCTTCTATGGGTGTCGAACCCGGTAGCAAGAAAGTGCTCTTCTTCAAAGGTGATGCTCTTTATGTGACGGATATTCCTTCGGGAAAGGCAGACTTGGGTGATCCGGTGAACTTGTCGAATATGAAGATTGCGGTCGATTATCCGAAGGAATGGGCGCAGATTTTTGATGAGGCATGGCGGGCTTATCGCGATGGTTTCTATCTAGAGAATATGCATGGGGTAGATTGGAATGCGGTCAAAGCAAAATATCAGGTGCTTGTCCCATATGCCAAGACACGTCTGGATTTGAACTACATCATCGGTGAAATGATCGGCGAACTAAACTGTGGTCATGCATATGTGAATCCGGGTGAAGTAGAACGTCCCGACAGGATAAAGACGGGGCTGTTAGGCGCTGAGATTTCCCGTGATAAGAGTGGTTTCTTCCGTTTGGAAAAGATCTTGCCGGGCGCTTCCTGGAGCAAGTCGTTGCGTTCTCCGTTGACGGAGCCGGGCATTGAGGCGAAGGCTGGCGAGTTTATCGTGGCGATCGACGGTGTGCCGACAAACAGTGTGAAAGACATGTATTCGTTGTTGGTCGGCAAGGCTGGTGTCCCGACGGAGATTTTGTTGAACAGTAAACCGCAGCTGGAGGGAGCACGCAAAACCGTGATCAGTCCGTTGGAAGAAGAATATTCTTTGTATCATTATAACTGGGTACAGGATAATATTAAGAAAGTCGATAAAGCATCGAACGGCAAGATCGGCTATATTTATATCCCGGATATGGGACCAGAAGGACTGAATGAATTCTCCCGCTATTTCTATCCACAGCTCGACAAGGAAGGTTTGATTATTGACGACCGTGCCAATGGGGGGGGGAATGTTTCGCCGATGATCCTCGAACGCCTTTCCCGTGAACCGTATCGGTTGACGATGCGTCGTGGTTCAGCCCGTATCGGAACTGTTCCCGATGCCGTGCAAGTAGGTCCGAAAGTATGCTTGATCAATAAATATTCGGCTTCCGACGGCGACCTCTTCCCTTGGGGCTTCCGTGCGCTGGGATTGGGCAAACTGATCGGGACTCGTACGTGGGGTGGAATTGTCGGTATCAGTGGCTCGTTACCTTATATGGACGGGACGGACATCCGTGTACCTTTCTTCACAAGTTTCGATCCGAAAACCGGTAGCTGGATTATTGAGAATCATGGTGTCGATCCTGATATCCTGATCGATAATGATCCCGTCAAAGAATGGAACGGTGAAGACCAGCAACTCGACCGTGCCATTCAGGAGGTCATGAAAGAACTCCAGGACCGCAAACCGCTTCCGGGAGTGCCGACACCGAGAGACTTTAGTAAATAATTGACAATTAACAATGGACAATTGGCAATTAAAGAAAGGACAATGAATGCTTTTCTTGATTGTCAGTTGTCCGTTGGATTAATTGTCAATTGACAATTATCAATTAGAAAAGTATGGAACGCTTTGCCGCAATTGACTTTGAGATCGCTAATGGAAAGCGCAGTAGTATTTGCAGTATCGGGGTTGCTATTATTGAGGACAATAAGGTAATCGATTCTGTTTACATGCTGGTCCGTCCCTATCCGAACTTCTACACTCGGTTTACTACTGCCATTCATGGCATAACCATGCAGGATACAATCGACTCTCCCGACTTTGAGGAAGCCTGGGCCAGGATAGCCGGCAGATTGCAAGATATCCCACTGGTTGCCCATAACAGTTCTTTTGACGAAGGTTGCCTGCGGGCAGCTCACGAAGCCTATGACCTTGCCTATCCCAAATATCAGTTTTATTGCACCTGCCGTTTGTCGAGGCGCATGTATCCTTTCCTGGTTAACCACCAACTACAGACTGTTGCCGCTCATTGCGGATACGATCTGACCTATCATCACCATGCAATGGCTGATGCTTATGCCTGTGCTCATATCGCGGCAACCATGATGCGGGAAAAGGGAGTCGAAAGGCTGTGTGATTTATGACGAGGCAGATGTGTGAGAAGCCTACGGCTGACTTGTCCCAGTCTTTTGCTTGCCGGCGATCTTGTCTACCACGACTGCAATCGCCCCGTCGCCTGTCACGTTGCAAGCAGTCCCGAAACTGTCCATCGCGATGTAAAGGGCGATCATCAGCGCCTGTAATGTCTCGTTAAACCCTAACATGCTTTGCAGTAATCCGAGTGCTGCCATGATAGCGCCACCCGGTACACCGGGAGCTGCTATCATTGTGATCCCTAACATCATGATGAATCCGGCAAGAGAAGTGAAGGTGACGGGTTCGCCTGACATATACATGATTGCCATCGCGCAGGCGGTAATCTTCATCGTGCTACCTGCCAGATGGATAGTGGCACAAAGGGGAATGACAAAGATTGCGATGTTCTCCCGCACCCCGTTCTTGACCGCCTGAGCCAATGTTACAGGGATGGTGGCGGCTGAGGATTGTGTCCCCAGTGCGGTCGCGTAAGCCGGAAGCATATTTTTCAGTAGTCGCAACGGATTTTTCCCACTCATGCTGCCGGCAATCGTAAACTGGATAAGTAATAGCAACACATGCAGGACAAATATCACGATTATCACTTTCAAGAACATGGTAATCACGCCCATGACTTGCCCGCTCACCGTCATGTTCAGGAAAATGCCGAAGATGTGAAGTGGCAATAAAGGGATGATAACCGCCTCGATCAGTTTCGTAATGATTTTCTGGAAATCGGAAAAGGATTCGCGCAATGTTTCCCCATTAATATAAGACAAGCCAAGCCCGATGGTGAAGGATAGAAGCAAAGCTGTCATGACATCCATCAAAGGTGGCATGGCGACTATAAAATAGGGTTGCAACATGAAGTCTTCGGGATTTTCCATTGCTGTTAACTCCGTGTTGACCGGTAGGATATGTGGGAAGATTGCCGAACTGCTGAAATAGGTGAAGAAACCAGAGAAGATAGTTGAGCCATATGCGATCAGTGCGGTCAAGGCCAGCAATCTGCCGGCCCCTTTGCCTAATTCCCCGATGGCTGGTGTCACCAACCCTAGAATAATGAGTGGGATCGAAAACGACAGGAAGTTGCCGAACAAAGAATTAAATGTAACAAAGATGCGGGCGATCCCGCCGGGCAGGAACTGCCCGAATACAACGCCGGCTGCGATGGCAATGACAACCTTAGCCAGCAACGACACTTTTAGCTTTTTCATTTTTCCTTTTTATTTTGAACCCGATCGCAGCAATCGTGATGCTCATCAACGGGCTGATTAGATTAAAGAAACAATAAGGAAGGTAGATGAATGTCGCAACTCCGAGGATCGTTGCCTGTGTCATACCGCAAGTATTCCACGGGATTAGTACGGAAGTGACGGTGACCGAGTCTTCTACCGTACGGCTCAGCAGACGGCTTTCGTATCCTTTCTTTTCATAAATATCCCGGAACATGTTTCCGGTCAGGATGATGCTGATGTACTGGTCTGCCGTGGCAAGGTTCAGGAACAATCCGGAACATACGGTGGATGCTACCATGCTGGCTGTATTCTTCATGAAGCGGACGAATAGGGAAGTGATGCTTCCTAGCATGCCGCTTGCCGTCATGGCTCCACCGAAACACATGGCGCAGATGATGAGCCAGATGGTATTCATCATTCCTGCCATACCTCGTGTGGCAATCAGTTCTGTCAACATGTCACTGTCAGTTTGTAGACTGGTACTGCCATAGAATGTCATCATTATCCCTTTGAACATATTCCCACCTTCCGCTATCTCATTCAGTAGTCCCGGTTGGAAGATGAAGGCGAATATCCCTGCCAGCAGAGTGGAGAGAAAGAGTGTGATGACGGAAGGCACTCTCCGGGCAATCAGTATTCCCGTAATCACGGGAACAGCCAGTAACCAGGGAGTAATGTTGAATTTGGCGTCCAATGCTGCCGTAAATTCCGCGATCTGTTGTGTATTGTTCGTTTCGTGTGTGAGTCCCATTACTGTAAAGATGACAAGGGTGATGAGGAGAGAGGGGACGGTGGTGATCATCATATAGCGGATATGGCTGAATAACGGTGTTTCCGTTACGGATGAGGCAAGGACCGTGGTATCCGATAACGGTGAAATTTTGTCTCCGAAATAGGCTCCCGAAATGATGGCACCGGCTATCCATCCCTCTTCAAAACCTTGTGCCTTACCTATGCCCAAAAGGGCGATACCGATGGTGGCGATAGTGGTCCATGAACTTCCCGTCATTACTGATACCAATGCACAAATAATGCAGGTAGAAGCAAGGAAAAAATTCGGATGGATAATCTGCATACCATAATATATAAGGGTAGGTACCACCCCACTTATCATCCATGTGCCGCTCAAAGCACCGATAATCAATAGAATAATGATAGCTGTGGCAACACCTGAAATGTTGTTGGTGATGGCAAGTTCATAATCTTTCCAAGGGATGCGGTAGAAAGCCATGCCGATAAAGACACACATACCAGTGGTGGCAAGCAGGGAAATCTGGCTTCCTCCACTCAAGGCGTCACTTCCGAAAGTATGGATGGTGGCGAACAGCATTCCTACGAGAAAAGCGATGGGAAATAGAGAAACGAGTGGAGAGGGTATTTTCTTTGCTGAATTCATAGGGTTGTTTTTGACTATGCTTGGTTGACGAATCTATTATCAATCTGTCGTTTATAGTTTGATGCGACAAAGGTATAACAATTCTGTTCAATATCTTCCTTATCCTTTGCATGACAAATAAAAATTATCAAATCTTTGCGTTTGCTTGGAAAAATGATAGTATCCTTGTTATTTCTTGCTGTAAAGGGTGATGGACAACGATATTATTGTCAAAATAACGCCGGTGCCGACCACGCCACTCCATCCCCAAGTCTGCCAACTGCTTCCTGCAAGGAAGGTACCCAAAGAGCCGCCGATGAAGTAAGTGGTCATGAAAATCGTATTTACCCGATTGGAGGCAGACGGGTAGATGTCGAAAATACTGGTCTGGTTGCTGAGTTGGATACATTGCATGCCTATGTCTATAAGAATGACACCGGTAATGATACCTGCATAGTTGTTTCCGCAGAAAAAGAGCGAGCCTCATGCAAGCAGAATCATTCCGCAACCGATAAAGTTGAAATTGCGTATGCCTACCTTTTTTACATATTTTCCTACAAAAGATGCGGTTAAGGCTCCGGCAATGCCGCAGAGCCCTAGTATGCCGATGACATCGCTGGATGCATGGAACGGGGCTTCTCCCATTTTGAATGCAAGGCAGGACCACATGGCAAGGAATGAGCCAAAGGCCAGTCCTGCACGTATCGAGTAGATTCGTAGAGAGGGGTATTCTCTTACTAATGAGAAAAGAGACTTCATCAGCCCGGAATATTTGCCTTGGAAAGTCGGTTGTATGTCCGGTAGTACCTTTAATACAACGATAGCGCATAGTAACATCATTCCAGCGGCGATGAAGTACATTTCACGCCAGCCAAGCACTTCACCCACAAATCCGCTGACAACACGTGATGCAAGTATTCCAGTCAGTAATCCTGAGATGACGACACCTACATTCCGTCCCTTGTTTTCGGGGCGTGAGAATTGCGAGGCAATCGGTACAAATATTTGGGGTATCATGGAGCAGATGCCGGTAATGAGTGATGCTGCCCAGATGATGTAGATGTTCGGTGCCATGGCAATGGCTAGAAGGGAAAATATGAGTAGGAAGAAATTCGTTAGGATGATATTCTTGCGTCGATAGAGGTCTCCTAATGGGACGATGAACAATAATCCCAGCGCATATCCGATTTGTGTAATCATGGCAATGAGGTTCGTTTTGAATTCAGAAACTTCCAATTCATGCCGCATGATATTAAGCAGGGGTTGATTGTAATACAAGTTGGCTACGGACACGCCAGCTACGATAGCAAGTGTCCAGAGTATATGTGCCGGTAATCCTCCGTTTTCTTTCAGTTCTTGTTTCATGCTGCAAAGATAATGTCTTTCTGTTTCATGCGCAAGATATGTGAGTATGATAAGAATATGTGTGAAGTGGTATCATCTTTTTAGCCTTTCCGTTTGTTATACTATTATTTTGTTTGAGAATAATTGATTGGAGCTATCTTGGATAAGCGGAATGTTGTATTGATATTTAAAGATACGTTGGGCATGGGAAATGAATGGTTTAGAGAGTTGCTGGGTATGAAATACAGGTGGACGAAATGCAGGCTCTGCTAGCAAACGAGGGTTGGTAAGGTGAATTCGATGACTCAAGGAACCTACCGTTCCCCCATTAGACCGCCTCCTGATGACATACTTGGGATTATCCTGCTATTGACTGAAAACTCGGGTATATATTAGTATGAATCATTATTACTTAAACTTATAATAGTATGAAACATTTATCGATAATAATAATAGTAGTGTCATTATGCGTTTTCCTGCTATCCATCGGCGTATATCATAAGGTTCCCTGGTCTGTTCTGCCAATAGTGGCTAGTGGAATCTGTATATTATGTTGGCTTTTGTTCCATTTACTCTGTATCAGTGAAGAAAGAGATTTACTGAAAGAGGGAAATCAGTATTTCATTGATACCTTTCAAAACATACGTAATCCCATTTCTTTGATTAAGACACCGTTAGGGGCAGTTTACGAAGGAGACTGTCCGGAAGACATAAAGAAGGAACTGGCTGTTGCACTTCATCATATAGGCGGGCTGGAGCAGCACTTGATAGCGTTGATGGAGTTGAAACGACTATTTGGCAATTCTGGTAGCCTGGTAGTTGCAGAACATGAAATCGGCGCATTTATGAGGAAGAAAGTGTCTTTTTTACAGTCTCATGTGGCCGGGTTACAGATGAAGCTGGATTTGGTTCCGGATTTTGACTATGCAAGCGCTTGGTTTGATCCGGGAAAGATATCTCCGGTTATCGACCGGTTTGTATTGAGTGCCATCGAGTGTTCTCTGCCGGAAACGCATCTCTCGATGCAGGTTTCGTTGAAGGGAGATTACTGGGCAATCAGGATTAAGGATACAGGCAACAAGCGATTTCTGAAATGTTGCAGATGGTACTCGTCGCGGCTTCCTATTCTGCGACCTCTGCATGGCAAGCAGTATGGCATGGGCGGTGTGTTTTTTGACAAGTTGATGAATATATGTGACGGGAAAATACTGACTTTGGAAAAGGAGGCTCTGCTTCGATTTCCCATAAGATGTTCGTGTGCGGTTTCGGGGGGGGATACATCCTTAAATATTCCGGACACTTTTCAGGTGAATGAGTCGGAAATAGCTTTCCATGGTTTCTCGAAGAAAAAAAATATGGATAGACCTTTAGTGATACTTGCGGATAATGACAAGGGATTCAAGGATTATCTTGAGAAACGTTTATCGGAATGTTTTGTAGTGAGGAGCTTTGATGACGGTCAGGAAGCATTGGAGGTAATATGTGAAGAGTATCCGGATTTGGTGATTTGTGATATCATGTTGAAAGGTATGAGCGGTGAGGAACTTTCTTCTAAACTGAAGACGTCGAGGGACACCTCCTTTATTCCGGTGATATTGATGGGGGCGCACATTGATGTGAAACGGCGGGAAAAGCGTTGTTCTTCTCAGGCTGATCTCTTTGTATGTAAGCCCTTTAATCTGGAGGACCTTAAAGTGGAAATATCCATATTGATAAATAATAGCCGTTTTCTTCGGAAGACATTTCTTCAGAAAGTTTTTGGAGAAGATTTTTTAACGAAACCTATGGAGCGGGCTCAGCAGGATGCCAATCTGGCATTTTTGAATGAAGTGAAGCTTTACATTATGGAGAATATGGATAAAGAGGATTTGACAGTAGATGATATTGCCTCCAGGATGTGCATGAGCCGGACAACCTTTTATAATAAGTGGAAGTTGTTGACGGGAGAAGCACCCAAATATTTGATTTCGAGAATCAGGATGGAGAAGGCACGGGAACTTTTGGAAAGCGGAAAATTTTCTGTGACTATGGTTGCTGAAATGGTGGGTATGCGAAATCTGAAAAACTTCAGAGGCAGGTATAAGGAGTATTTTGGAAAAACACCGAAGGAGTTTATGAAAAAAGTATGATATTTATCTGAAGAAAACTTTCATAGAAAGGCTGTCACATATTAGATAATGGACAGCCTTTGTTTTGAAATGGGAGATAGGAGAACTGAACATCCTAAGCTATCTATAAAGGAAAATCTCTCATCGTTTTCGTTTTGGGGATAACTGGGTATATATGATTAGCTTTACTTGCCGATGCAACATATTCACATCACTGATTATCAGTGACCATTCATCTTAATCGGTACAACCTCACTTCTGACAAGTTCACAGAAAATGGGGACAAATGCAAATCGTTGTCTTTCACCGCTTTGCATATACGTGTTGTACCGCCTCTCTCCAGCCCATTTGCTGAATGTCCACCATCAGTTTCAAACCACTGACCGATAGGATATTTCCGCATGGATGTTACAGAACGCTTGTGCAGACAAAGGTAGCATTTTTCTTCGAATTTCGGTGATTTGCTGAGCAGTTTTTATAAATGCCAGTTTAGTGGAAGGCGCGATTCGCTTGGAAAAGTGTAGCGATTTCAGATTATTCGTTCCGAAAAGTGTAACGGAACACAATTATTCGCTTGGAAAAGTGTAATCAACTATCCCAAGACTTCGGATAGTTGCCTCTTTCGTAGATTCTACTCGAATTGTACTCTGCTCCAAAATAGCAGCTTGTGGTTCGACCATTTCAACCGAGTGGTTGAAATGCTTAGTAAGTATTGGTGTTATTCACATATGAAAGTACATATATTCTCGGAAAGGCACAAACACAATCACCGGGATACATAGGCGACTTAATATCAGTGTTTCATATAGCATATTACGTGATAGAATACAAAAACTGCAGACTGATATATTTAGAATCTTAACATGTAAACTAAACGTATGGAGAATGCTTTATATTTCAGTTATTCGAATTTTTCGAATAACTGAAATGCGGGGCACAAGAACAGGTATTTACTTCACTCTTTACGTTTATATGTGTAAGCCGTCCTTATCATCATCTATACAAGTAGAGTATAATGCTGCCTCGTTATATTTATATTATGATGCAAATATGTAACATCAAATAATTTCTAAATATGATTTACGGGTACATTAGGGTAAGTAGTGACAAGCAAACAGTGGAGAACCAACGCTTTGAAATCAAGAATTTCTGCGACAATCAAAAAATGAAAATTGATGGTTGGATTGAGGAAACCATCAGTGGTACTAAGGCATACGATAAACGCCAGTTGGGAAAACTGCTCAGACAAGTACAGAAAGATGACCTTATCATTTGTGCCGAGCTTTCACGTCTTGGGCGAAATCTCTTTATGATTATGGAGATACTGAATATATGCATGACCAGAGAGTGCCGTGTGTGGACAATCAAAGATAATTATCGTCTTGGTGATGATATTCAAAGCAAAGTGTTGGCTTTTGCCTTTGGCCTATCTGCGGAGATAGAACGCAATCTTATTAGCCAGCGAACTAAAGAAGCCTTGGCAAGAAAGAAAGCCGAGGGTGTTGTTCTTGGCCGACCGAAAGGGAAAAAGAATGCTCCTAATAAATATAAGCTTTCTGGCAAAGAAACACTAATAAAGGAGTTGATCGCAATTGGTGTATCAAAGCGCAAAATTGCGAAAATCTGTAAAGTCGACCGCAATACTCTTGCACGCTTTATCAAAGAAAATTTGGAGGAACAAAACTGAGCGATTTCGTACAGCAGCAGGATTGCATCTGTGATTTCTCATCATCTGATAGTTGGGTGATACTCTCTCCCATAGAGCAGAGCATCAAACGCAAAATTGAAGCCGTAGGGACACCACTCAAAGACTGGGACATAAATATCTACCGTGGAGTTCTTACTGGCTACAATGATGCTTTCATTATCTCCACTGAAAAAAGAGATGAAATTTTGTCTAACTGCCAAAGCGAAGAGGAACGTATCAAAACGGCAGAACTTATACGACCGATTCTTCGCGGCAGGGACATCAAGAGGTATGGATATGAGTGGGCAAATTTGTGGATTATCAATACCCACAACGGTATCAAAGGGAAATTACCACGAATTGACGTGAATGAATATCCTGCTATAAAAGCGCATTTAGACCAGTACTGGGATAAAATTTCTAAGCGTGCAGATAAAGGTGATACACCTTATAATCTACGCAACTGCGCTTATATGGAGGATTTTTGCAAGCAACAAATTGTATGGATTGAGTTGTCTGACAATCCAAAGTTTGCTCTGACTCAAAATATAATTTCGGCCAATACGGTTTTCTTTCTGACAGGTGAACATATACTTCATTTATTAGGATTGCTCAATTCAAAATTGATAACTTGGTATTTTCGCCATTGCATAGGAACAACAAGTGGAGTTGGAACCAACAGATGGCTGAAATATACAATAGAGCAGATTCCAATATCTTCACCTAATGCAGAAATTGAAAGTCTTGCTAGTAAAATAAGTGAAAACTATAAAGAAGACTTAGACGAGGAGATAGATTATAAAGTATGCCTGTCATACAATTTAAATGAGATGGAAATATCTTACATAACAGAACAATAGGAGGATTTTATGCGACCAAAAATAATATGGAAGCGTATCGGTTCTATACTTCGTTTTTCATATGACACATCTGGTCACTTTGGTCTTGATAGTACTTGCTTTTCTACAGGGCAGCACATGGCTTATTTATGTTGTATATTAAATTCATTTATGGGACATTATATGTTCAAAGACTCTCCAAAAACAGGTACCGGTGATTTGCTTGTAAGCGTGCAGGCCATTGAGCCTATTTCGGTTCCAATGAATAGAGATGCTGAATTTCTATTTGAAAAGCTATTAAATCAAGTCCTAGAGCACGATTCAAAGGAAGCAGAAAAAGAGATAAATCGCATAGTTTTTCAACTTTACGATTTATCTCCAACTGAGATTAGATATATTATTGATTATGTTACTCAATCTCAACAAAGCCAATAGTTTGTCGTTCTTTTTCCGATAGGTTATACAAGTCGAAAATCATGGCATCAATAGCCATGGCTTTCGACTTAGTATATGCTTTCTGAATATCGTCAACAGCGGACTTAAATTGTGTATCAATCTCCTCTGTTACTGTAATTACAGAAATCTTGTCAAAGAAAATTTTGCTCATTTCACGAGTTCCTCCTTGTAATTCCGGAAAGGATTCACGGAAGCAGAACTTGAACAAGGAAGAATTGAAAAAAGCAGTAAGATATGCAATAGTCTGCCCTGTAATAATGAAACATTTTTGGTTAGTACAATAAGCATTATCATCATACACGAACGGCATGTATTTTGTCATGTTTGGATATATGATTTTTGGCTTACTAAAATCCTCCCAATAATTAATGCTGTCTTGTGTTTCAAACCACTTATTGTTGGTCTTTTTGCGTGCCTTGATTTTTTCTCCATTGATAGTATAGGTCTTGCCAGTCTGCTCCAATCTTTCCTTACCAAAAGAAAGAAGATATTGCTTTACTGCAGGGTACTTTTCTATGTTGTAATGACGTGACGGAAATGTGGCAATGAGATATAGATTTGCCCACTCATATCCATACCGTTTGATGTCCCTGCCGCGAAGAATCGGTCGTATAAGTTCCTCCGTTCTTTTGCGCTCATCAGCATCCTTACAATTGGTGAGAATTTCATTACGTTTCTCCGTGGATATGATGAAGGCATCATTATACCCGGTCTTAATGCCATAGTTGATTTGGATATCCCAATCCTTTAATGGAACACCTACTGCTTCAATCTTGCGTTTGATGCTCTGCTCAATAGGTGAAAGAATCACCCAAGAGTCAGAGCCTGCAAAGTCACATTCCACGCCTTGCTGCTGTACGAAATCGCTCAAATTCTTTACGCTATCTTTGTTCTGCTTATTAGTCACTGCACAGGCCGTCTTGTGTTGGTTATTTGACTTCGAGAAAAGCAAGATATTTGTATCAACTGTTGCACTCTCAAATATCTTTACTCCTGCAAAATCGATGAGCAACATCGGGTTAGTCTTTGTGGCAAAGAAATCGCGAGTCTTCTCGCCATAACCTGCACGCATCCATTTATTAGATGTGATGTAACACAGATGTCCTCCCTGTTTAAGCAATTGCCATCCACGCTCATAGAATAAACAGTAAATATCGCCTGTACGGGCAAAAGTGGAGTAACCACAATGCTCATACAACTTAGCCAGCTCACCACTGTTATTCTGAAGTTGGATATACGGTGGATTGCCTATTACGATATCGAAACCATCTGCAACTCCGAACATCCATTCCGGATCAAAGAACGGACTGACGGCATTCTGGTCGTATGGATTCCATGCAGCCAACTGCTTAGCATCCTCTGGAGCACAATTATCATCATCAGCTAGCAGACTTGCCAGTTTCTCACGCAGTTCTTGGTCTTTTGCCCTTAAACGGTGTTTGGCCGATGCAGATTTGGCAGAGAAGTGCTTGTGACGTATATCGTGTAAAGCTTTTTTGGTTGGCTCTATTTCTGGATTCTCAAACAAGTTTCCCTGCAAAGGTTTTTTCTTCTTTGCAATGAGTGAATTGGCCGAAACAAACTTAGTTTCCAGATTAGGAAGTGTAGGTATGCCAAAGTTAGATTTAGAACCATCTTTCTCGCAGTCGCAAATCAACGAGATAAAGAATCGCAATTTGGTTATTTGTGCTGCAATGCTCTGTATATCGCTTCCATAGAGGCAGTTCTCAATGATTGACAATTTCAAGTCATAGACGTGCTCTTCAGGTGATATGCGTTCGAGTATGTCTATCATGCGGTTAAGCAATCCCATAGGGAAAGCACCCGAGCCACAAGCCGGGTCAAGCACTTTCACGGCTTTAAGCTTATCCGCAATCTTTTGATATACATCTACCATAGACTTGTCGAACGAAAAATCATGGTTAAATAAGGAACGCACAAAATCATTGTCACCGAGATAAGATATAAGGCTTTCATCAACCATATAGTTAACTATCTCACGAGGGGTATAGAAAGAACCACTTTGATTACGAGCCGTTTCCTTTGTTTCGGGATTGTAGGCACCAAGCAAATTCTCAAACACTTTACCCAGCAATTCCGGGTCAAGAGCTACCTGTTGTTCTTCTGGAGAATTTTCTTCAATCGTAAAGTTGTAGCGGCTCAAAATGGATATCAAGCCCTTCTCTGGTTCAAAGAAAAGATTGTTGGGAACTACTGCGCGATGTTTGTAACGTCCATCAGAGAAACGTGCATCATTGCGACTAAAGCCATCGAAATTATAACATTGCTCAACGCCGTCAATGTAACGTGTCTTATCCAAACATTCAAATAGGCCACCATTCAAGAAAGGAACTTCAGCAAATAAATTGATAACCTCATCCTCGCTGATAGAGAACAACTCGGCATAGCGGTAGAGATTTTTTATATCGCGTTTGCTGGCAGTGGCAAACTTGCGAGTATTTCCGTCTTCATCCTTGATTGCACGATTGAGGGTAGCAAAGAAGAGATTCTGCAAGATTGCATTGTAGTAGTTGCCAACGGTAGTGCTATATGGGTCAAAGTCCTTCAAAATCGTTGAAAGATAATCCACATCAAAGATACGGTTGGGTACCAAGTCTTTCTGTTTAATAAACCATACAAACATGATGCGGGTTATCATTCGGATAATTTTCTTTTCCAAGTCATCCTTGTCATCATCCTCAGTAGCGACATAATTTGGGAAAGTTACATTAGAGTTTTCGTCAACCGCCCATTGATACCACTCAAACAAATCTTTATAGAACTGTTTAGTTAGAGCCTCTACAGAGAATGCCGCAGTGATGTCGCTCAACGATTGTTTGCTGCTTTTCAGAATACCAAACTGATCTATGGCTGTACGGCAGCCACGTCCTTCACCAAGCAGATAGGTGTAACGCTTTGTATCGGTAGAGATTTTTTCATACTTACCCTGTTTGTTGAAGCCCCACGTTTCACTGACATACGAGAAGCGGAGGACACTTTCGTTTTTTCGATAACAAAACATGAATGCTCCGGCATATCCCATATTGCGCCAGTCGGAGGTGAGCATATCGCGTATTCCACGGCGGTTACGCTCAATATTCACATTATCGCTCAGTTCAACTTCGTAGACGGCAATTGACTCACCATCGGAAAGCGATATGCGCCCAAGATTAAAGGCCTCCTTTGCCAACCGACTGCTGACATGTACCGCAGCTGGACGGTTGTAGAAAGTTACCTTGCTCAGGAAAATGTCGTGAAGGAGTTGTTGCCAAGACTCACGATTGTATTTTGACTCAATGACTTGTTTGTAATTCATAGGACTATGTTATTATTGAAAACTTTCAGAAAGGATTATCTCGGCATCGGTTTCTTGCTCATTGAGCCTGGATTCTTCCGCCATATAGTACGGCGCATACTTCTTTGCCATAGCAATTATTTCATCAAGGGCTTCATCATGGGTCATGCGTGCTTTGCCACTTGTGCGACGAAGATCTTTCTGTATGCGCTGCAAACGTTTTGCAACGTATGTAATCACACCACGTTCTGCCAACACTTTCAATTGTGCGACTTTCAAATATAGGTCATTATCGTCTATTTCACGCATAAAGTTAGTCAGCAAGTTGATAGCAGTGCTTACCTGCGCTCCCATGTTGCCACTATCTTCTGCTGACGTTTCTTGTGCCCGTATTTCCTCATCCTGCATAGAGCGGAACTTTCTCAGAGCCATTTCCACATGCTTATGATGGGAGTCTATTCTTGTAACAGGTTGCTCATCTTTGGCAGCCTTAAAATAATTGAGAGCATCAAGCACAGAAATGGTCTCGGCATTCTCTGATACTAAGAAAAATACCTTGCGGAAATTTGTCTTCAAGAATGCCAACGTATCTCCAGACAGCGTAACGCCTTCTACCATCCTTTGTTCTCGTCCTGTACGACTACGAAGCGACAGCTTGGCAATGCGGTTGTATTCACGGCGGTTGGTTTGATAAAGGGTACGCAGTTCCTCATAGAAAGGAATCTCTTTATTGAAGTCTTTTTTCTGCTCCTTAACAGCTTCATCAAACAGTTTGCTGAGATTCCGCTCCAGAATTTCTTCCTGTGAGTATATCTGATTATCCTCTCCAAAGGTGCTGTGAAAGGTTTGTATCTTACTGACCGCTATCTGATTCAGATTTATTTCTCTATTACCCTCGCGTGATGGATAGAATACATAGTTATATATGTGTTTTGACACTGAACCAATACGATTGACACGCCCGATACGCTGCATCAAACGTGTTGAATTCCACGGTGTATCATAATTGATAATTACATTGGAACGGTGCAGATTGACACCTTCTGCCAGAACATCAGTTGTAAGGATGATATTATAATCATTCCGTTTGTCCTTGTAGTTGGCATCAAAGTTCTCACGAATAGTCTTGAATTGCTGATTACGGTTCTTTGCAGAGATGACAAGAACATCCGAGCGGTTGATACGTCGCTGTAGGTATTCCACTGTATCAACTGATTCTGAGAAGACAACCAATTTTTGCTCTGGGTTGCGGTCGGTTTTGAAAAGTTCGTGTTTGAGCAATTCATTGAACTTGGCAAATTTTGAATCATCTGCATCAGAAATATCTTTCCAGTCGGTCACCATTTGCTCAAGTATCTCTTGGTCTTGGGAAAGCATGTCTATAAACTCTGGACGAAAATCATCTGCTTCGAAGATGGCATTTTTCGGATTATCCTCAGCTTTGGCATTCAATTTTTCTTCTATCTCTTCTTCTGTGAACCCAGACTCCAATAGCATATTGATATCGAGGTCGGGAGCAATAAAAACCTTGTTGTTATTGAACATGTCTATCATGTTCTGGTTGGCTTGACGGAAGTTGTCGAGAGATACTTGGAAGGCGTAGAAACTACTCTCCAGGCGTTTTACAAGTCCGTTCTTTCGGATGCCAGCCAAGCTACGGCTGATAAGTTCCGCATTGTCATATAATCCATTTGCTGCCTCTGGTTTGAGATAGGCAATGGCTTGATAACGGGCGTATGTCAATTTTTTATCAAGCGTTTGCATTGCCTGCTCAAAGAGGTCGGCCAAATGCTCGTTAAGTTCATATCGGCTTTCAAGGGGGCGTTCAACCTTAGGGAATCCGTTCACATCTTTGTTGTAGCGTGGCACATTCTCAATGTCCGTTCTGGTACGCCGTACTGTTAATGGCTTAATAATTCTGTCGCGCACACGTTCTGCCAGTTTTTTAAAGTCACGGACATCTGCTTCCGAGTTGCCTCTTAATCGCTTGAATTCTTTTATAAGCGGAGAGAAGAATGCAGTCAGGTTCCCCACGCCATCAATGGTGCAATGCCGAGGATCTTGAAATAGCAGAATCTCATTATAAATGTCGGCAGGCGTATTGTTCATGGGGGTGGCAGAGATAAGCATCACTTTCTTTTTGTAGCCAGGAATATTCCCTTTTTCTAAACGTGGCATTTTACAAATTTCCTGCAACTGTTCAAAGGCCGAGGTGGTGTGGCTTCGGAATTTATGAGCCTCGTCCACAAGTATGAGGTCGTATTCATCTGCATTCCAATAGTTGTAATTATCCTCATCAAGAACTTTGCTCAGACTTCCATTAGTAATAAACTTGGCGTATTTGTCAATGCCAAAATCTTTGAACGTAGCTTTCCAGTTTTGCTCAACTGCAGGTGGATAAACCACAAGCATCTTGGTGTTGTCACGACCATTCTCTATCAGAAACTTTTTAGCAATCATAGTCGCTATGACTGTTTTGCCAAGACCTACAACATCAGCCAAAAAGAAGCCATCGTATCGGATAAGTTTTTGATAGCCTTCAATGACGGCATCCATTTGATAGTCATATTTTGCATATCCCTCAGGCATATCTAAAGGATCGTCACTATCTGTTTCCAGTACTCGGTCAGAAAAATACTCCATGAGCATTTTAATGTATAGGTCGTATGGAGAAACATCGCCTTTGAGATAGGTACGCTCAATATTCACTTTTAGCTCTTCTGCCGTTATTTCACAGCCATCAGCTTCTTTCCAAAGTTCCTCAAACTCTTCTTTGGCAAACTTTACATCATCATATTGAGCCATTTTGACATTAAACTCATACTGCTTGTCTTCCGTTATTCCCAATCCATTGCCGGAAAGGTTACTTGACCCAGTAATGGCCATCCCCTGGGTGTATTGGTTAAATCCATCCGGATAAAGCACATACATCTTTGCATGGATTTTCTTGGATGGATGGGCACGAAGTTCCAATTTGCCATCAGACAAATCTTTCACCATTTGGAATATACCGTCTTCGATTTCCTTCTTATATCCAGAACTTTCTATGTCACGACGAATCTGTCGCAGACAGTCCTCCTTAACTTCTTCCTCTGCACCAAAAAACATTTTACCTTGGCGTACAGCTTCGACGATATATTTATCCACATCAATACCAATAAGAACACGAGCCTTATTGATGTTGTCTAAAAAAGGGCGCAAAGAAAAATAACCTGAAGCCCGGAGGAATCCGACCATAGCATCAAGGTTCTTTATCAAAGGATTGTTGCTGAGAACTCCTTCGAATTCACGCATCAGCGTGTTACCATTTTTATTGGTGAATATGTGCGAGTTTATCTGAATGTTTGGCATATTGTTGAGTTTATCTATCCAATCAAATTATCCGTTTTGAAATGCTTTTTCAAGTTCTTCCATCTTTTTCATTAATTCTTCAAATGATGGATTTTCTCCGTATATCATTGATGACTGCATATCCTTGTAATCATCGCGCCAATTTTCCATAACTTCACCGGGTGGTATTAAGATTATGCGTTTACGAATGTCTGGTGTATAATCCACACCGTTCATGCTTGTGAACAATTCTCGGTGATGATGTATTGTGTTCCAAAGTTCATCATTGACAATAGCCCGTGTTGCTATGTTTGTGCTCATCATTTGCGCTAAATCATATAAATGGCGTGATTTGCGATTAGCCTCTCTTGACGATTGAGACGAGAACAGTTCGTGCAACAAAAACGCTTTCTCAAGAAATGTTTTTTCAGCCAAGGCTGTTGGTATCATAATCTGTTTAACGGTTGTGCTGATTGGTAACGTGTCTTCCAATATGCTTGTCACCGAGGCTTCTGCTGTGGGTTCAAGTAGAGAGCGGGCACCTACTTCCAGTTTTACCTCTGAAGGTAAGTAAGGCAAGCCATCATCGAAAAGAGACTTGTAACGGATGTGTATTACTCTTGGTTCCGGGTATGTTCCATCACCCTCGCCATCAGGGTCAGCCTCTACTAGAAGCCATTTCCCCAAACCTATTTCTGCAACAGCCTCTTGTAGTGATTGGCATAGTACGTCACGAACAAAGATAGATGACGCCTTACGCAATCGCTTGATTTGCTTTTTCGTTAGGTCACCTTCAAAGCCCCAAATAGAAGGGGCTATTGCTAAATCAATGTCTTCGGAGAAGCGATGTATCACTTTCCACACTTTACTTAAGGATGTGCCACCCTTGAATACGAGGTGATTTGCTACGGGCAGTGCAAATACCAAATGCAAAACTACGGTTACCCACAAATCTTTCTCAACAGCCTGTACAGGGAGACCTGTCTTGTTGGCGGCTTGGGTAAGCACCATTTGCTGTTGCTCCTTCGATAGTAGGAAGTAATTATTCATACGCTTGTCTTGTGATGGTTCTTATCCATGCAGGCATAAGTGCTTCGTCTGCCAGCACATTCTCTTTTTGTTCCTTCCGAAGCACACTCGTAATTTGCCTAGCAATATCGTCAGTTACATTATCTTTTCCTATTTCTTTCAGGGCAAAAGTGACTAACATTGCAAGTGGATTGGTGAACGAGAGATTTTTGGGAGTTGTGTATTTGAATTGTATTGACCGACCATTTCCCAGACTTACCTTGCGAGGTGCTCCGTCTGTTAGATAAACCACGTTCATTGGCACTTGTGTAGATATACCCAGTTTGTTCATGGCATAAATGCCTGTTGGTACTATTCGTGTTTTATCCCTACGGGCTATAGTCTCGGCTATCTGCTCTATCGATGGCATCAATACGCCAAGTCCTAAGACTGTATCAATCTCAGGATACGTATATATCCCTCTTGCCAAACGGACGATATTCCCTTTTTCTGTTAATCGTTCAAGACTTTTTCCAACAGCTTTGACTTCTCCATATGACGTAAAATCTGAAGGGAAAAAGATACTTCCTCTTCCTTTTTTCTTGATTGCAGTCCAGATACGTTCTTCTATGCTTGTCATAGCATCTTGTTTTGTCGCAAAATTATAAATTATTTGCGACTTCGCAAAGGTTTGGATGAACCAAAGTTGATATTTAACACTAACCGTTGGTTAAATCCCTAAATTCGACATATTGGATAGTATTAAATCACTGTAAAGACTGAGTAAGATTTCTTTAATCATACCCTGCTTCAGAAGATATTGCTAAATGTGTAAATGGAGAAGGAGAGGGAAAATCCCCCTCCTTACCTTCAAATCACGAATCAGACATTCAAATCTTTCAGTGCCAGTGCATAATTGTGCCCGAAAAGGTCTTTTCTGACAAGTCCCAGCCCGAGTGTCTGGTAATAGCCGTATTCATCACTCTCGGTGCAGAGATACTTGTAACCGTAGCGGGGCATGTACTCTTGGAAGAAGCGAGCCAAGTCCTTCAGGTTTTCTTCTTGGTACTTCTTGAAGTTGCTGCGCACGATGATGATGCTCCAGTCAGGAAAATTGCCCACGCCGTTGCTGTACTCCCAGAAGCGGATGTAGCAGTCTAAATCACGCTCACTGATGTTCACGCAAAAGCCATTGGCATTTTGCATCACGCTACAACAGTTTCTGTAGCCGAACTTCTCACACAGGTAGAGATTGAAATCACAAATCAAATCGTTGTGTAACATAATTGATTAAGTTTAAATTGTTAATAAATGGTTTATAAACGAA
>OOAA01000664.1_pt1 | contig 22613 bp, 19 predicted proteins | sample 1671671 | NCBI WGS metagenome assembly OOAA01 (sample SAMN06348180, study PRJEB24527) | human gut metagenome | biome: human gut; feature: ankylosing spondylitis patient; material: feces | host: Homo sapiens | place: China | collected 2015-10 | reverse complement strand
TGGGCAGACCATTTCACAGGCAATCCTGCATCAGGAAGAGTCATGGAGAAATGCGGTTTCTCAGACACCGGAATACTGAACAGATGCAGCCAGCTTGTGGGTGGCGACAAGGATATGGTGAAAGTGTTTAAGTACAAATGATTAAAATAAATTAAAAAGAATATGAAGCATAAAGTAAAAGTGACCGTAATAGACAAGAAAATCTATCCGGAACTACAGGAGAAGTATTGCGCCGACCCTAAAGCAGGAATGTGTCCATGCTACAATGTTGGCGATGAATTTATCTTTGAGCGTGACGAAGAGAACGACCATTTCTGGCATGGAGGATTAAATACGCTCGTCAAAACATCCGCTGACCCGAACACAGTAGCTGGAGGTCCGAAAATGCCACATTGCTCTGAGGCATGGGATGCTATTTCACGATATATACACCGGACTGCAAGGTGGTTCAATCATGAAGGGGTGGATGAAGCGTGAAAACGAAATGATATGCTGTTGTTCTGACGGAACGCGCCCCGTTATATTCAAAATTGAGCGTATAGACGAAGAGTAGTTGTTTTGCGAGGCATGGATGGTATGGTTGGGGTTGGTCGCTGCGTTATTAGGATAAAAATAATCAAATTAATTAGGATAAAAATGAAAAAGGAATCAAGAGCAATGGATAGCCAATGGGCATTGGAAGTAATGCACAAGGCTCCGTACATGACAGCAAGTTTCATTGACGAAGACGGCAAACGCAAGCAGTATGATAAGGAAGGCGTGGAGATGAAATATGGCAGAATGGAATAAACTCCGATAAAGGTAATATCTTCCGAAAAACAGGTATAAGAACATTAAGGAAATCTGCATACCTTTGCACCAGACATTAAATATAAGATAGAATGAAGAAAATAATCGTAATTTCTACCAGTCTGCGTACTGGTTTAAACAGCGACATGCTCGCTGATCAGTTTATCGAAGGTGCTGAGGCTGCAGGTCATGAAGTGGAAAAGATTTATCCTGAAAGCCATCTTGCCGGCACTCTGTTCTGCGGTGGTGTTGTCGCTCCACGTACCATTGAGGGCAACAAGAAATTGCAGGAAGCATACGAGTTAGGTAAATCTGTCAAGGGATAGAGACTCAACTTTTGATTCTTATGAAAAAAATTGCAATATTTATTATATTAACAACTATTTCACTCAACATAATGGCACAACAGAAAATAGTACAGACAGCAGGGCGCACCCAACTGGGTGAGTTTGCCCCAGAGTTCGCCCACCTCAACGACGACATCCTCTTCGGAGAAGTATGGAGCCGCAATGACCTGCTTTCATTGCGCGACCGCAGTTTGGTAACAATCACTTCGCTTATCAGCCAAGGAATCACCGACAATTCGCTGAAATATCACTTGCAGTCGGCAAAGAACAACGGAATTACCCGCACGGAAGCGGCAGAAATCATCACCCACATCGCCTTCTATGCCGGTTGGCCTAAAGCCTGGGCTGCATTCAATCTGGCAAAGGAGGTATGGAATGAGGACGTGAAAGGTGAGGACGCTAAGGCTGCTTTCCAGCGCGAGATGATCTTCCCTATTGGCGAACCCAACACCGCTTACGCCAAATATTTCAAGGGCAATAGTTACCTTGCGAAAATATCTGGTAGTCAGATACCTTTCTTCAATGTTACCTTTGAGCCTGGTTGCCGTAACAACTGGCACACGCACCACGCCACAAAGGGCGGCGGGCAAATGCTGGTAGGTGTAGCCGGACGCGGCTGGTATCAGGAAGAAGGCAAGCCTGCACAGGAGATTCTCCCAGGCACAGTCATCCATATTCCTGCCAACGTAAAGCATTGGCATGGTGCTGCAAAAGACAGCTGTTTTGCCCACCTCGCCTTTGAAATACCTGGCGAGAACACCTCTAACGAGTGGCAGGAGGCTGTGAGCGATGAGGAGTATAACAAGATTAAATAACAAGACCAATAACAAGATTAAATAACATTAATTCAAGTTTTGCAAGTGATTATGAAGGAATTTTTCTTTAATACCATACAGGAGTTCAATGACTTCATAGGGGTGAAAACACTTCATCCTCTGGTAAGCATTGCGCGTGTAGAGAACACCTCTCCTATTCAGGAGGCTGTGCATCACTACGGACTTTATGCCCTCTTTCTGAAGGAAAACAAGGGCTGCAAATTGTCATACGGCAGAACAGAATATGATTTTGACGAGATGACCGTAACCTCGTTTGCTCCAGGACAATCGATTAAAGTAGAACCCATTCCAGGAGTTCCGCTTGCCAAATATACGGTATTGATTTTCCATCCCGAGCTGCTCAACCGAACTCAGCTTGGCAAGAACATCTCCCGCTATGAGTTCTTCGACTATACGAGCAACGAGGCACTACATCTATCCGCTGCCGAGGTAAATATCTTCCGTGATGTGCTCTCAATGATTAGCCAGGAACTCGAGCATCCTATAGATAGGCATTCGCGTGAACTCATCGTTTCTAACATCGAGTTGCTGCTGAACTACTGTCTGCGCTTCTATGATCGCCAGTTTATCACACGCGAGGAGATCAATCATTCGGTGGTCAAGAAATTCATCTCTCTGCTCGATGAATACATTGCCAAGAAAGCGATGCGTGAAGGATTGCCTACCGTAGCCTACTTTGCCGACAAATGCTGCTATTCGCCTAAATATTTCGGAGAATTAGTCAAGACTGAGACTGGCAGAACTGCCAAGAGTATGATCAACGACCGGCTGCTTTCGGCTGCCCGCCAACTACTTGTGGATGAAACCTTAAGCATTACGCAAATCAGCCAGCGCCTGGGTTTTGAGTATTCCCAGCACTTCGTCCGCTTTTTCAAGGCACAGACGGGCAAGACACCAAGCGAGTATCGCAAAACTGCGTAAATATGTAAATATAACGAAGCATCAAATGTGGTGACCTTCATCTGATGAACCCCACCAACTTTCCGATTTCAGCATGAATGAAGATTCGGATAGTTGATGGGGCTTTTTTTTGACTCCACGAAAGAATATCACCTTTTTTACATCTTCCAACCAGTCATTTACAGCCAATTAAAACGAAAGTTAAAACGGATAAATCTTGTTAAACAAATCATCTTTTACCACTTATGTTCATACCTTTGCAACCAAATTTATAATCAAAAAGGGATATTTTATGTTCTAATAAGGATAATACAAAGGATAATACTTTAATTTAAAGGGATAATTCCTTAATGTAAAGAAGGATAATATTTTAAATAAATAAGAGAAGTTATATGAGAGAAAATTCGGAAAGTTCAGTAGCCTGCCATCATCAAGTAGGCTTCCTGGGATTACTCATCACTCTGGGCATCGTGTTTGGAGATATAGGTACATCCCCACTCTACGTGATGAAAGCCATCCTGCACACGGGTGAAGCCATCAACGAGAGCACCATCCTGGGTGCATTGTCGTGCATCATCTGGACACTCACCCTGCAGACCACCATCAAATACGTATGTGTGGCGCTGCGTGCCGACAACAATGGCGAAGGAGGCATCCTCGCCCTCTACGCCCTGTTGCGCAAGATGAAGAGAAAATGGATTTACTTATTGGCCATCATCGGTGCCAGCACCCTGCTGGCAGATGGAATCATCACCCCTGCCATCACGGTTACCACAGCCATCGAAGGACTCGAAAGCATCAGTCCCCACCTGCCAGTCATCCCCATCACACTGGGCATCATCACCATCATCTTCTTTGTGCAACGCTTTGGAACAGAGAGTATTGGCAAATCGTTCGGAGTATTTATGCTGATATGGTTCCTGCTGCTGGGCGTAACGGGAGCTTTCAGCATCACCTCTTACCCATTGATTCTGAAGGCCTTCAACCCCTACTATGCTGCCATGCTGCTGGCAGAATCGCCAGAGTGGTTCCTGATTCTGGGTGCCGTGTTCCTCTGTACCACCGGTGCTGAGGCACTTTACTCCGACCTGGGTCACTGCGGCAGAAAGAACATCACCATCAGCTGGCTTTTCGTAAAGGCTATGCTCATCCTCAACTATCTGGGGCAGGGAGCATGGGTGCTGAACCATATCCAGACAGCCTCCTCCGTGAATCCGTTCTTTTCCATCATGCCGCAGAGCATGCTGATTTTTGCCATCATCATGGCCACGGGTGCGGCAATCGTTGCCAGTCAGGCACTTATCAGCGGCACCTTCTCCATATTGAGCGAAGCCATGAACCTGCACTTCTGGCCTCGCATGCGAATCAAGCATCCTACCCATGTAAAGGGACAGCTCTATATCCCGGTAATCAACCTCGCCATGTACATCGGCGTGGTTCTCATCATCCTGCTCTTCCGCGATTCCTCGCACATGGAGGCAGCCTATGGTCTCGCCATCACCATCACCATGCTGATGACCACCCTGCTGCTCGGTTTCTACCTGCGCACCAAGGGTGTGGCGCGCATCTTCATCCTGCTCTTTATGGGCGCATACTGCGTGATTGAGGGCATTTTCCTTGCCGCCAACCTGTCAAAATTCCTCGCAGGAGGATGGTGTACGATGCTTATTGGCGGAATCCTGTTCCTGATGATGTATGTATGGGTCCGTGCCATCAAGATCCGCCATCATTACATCAGCACCAAACCGTTGAATGAGTATTATCAGATTATCTCCGATATCAAGGCCGACGAGAGCATCCCCAAGTACGCTTCCAATCTGGTTTATGTGAACCATGCCGGCAAGGAAGGTGCGGTGGATGACAAGCTGCTCTATTCCATCATCAACAAGCAGCCCAAGCGTGCTGACCATTACTGGCTTATCAATCTGGAATTTGCAGATACTCCTGACACGCTAGAGTACAGTTGCGAGACCCTGGTTCCCGACACCCTCTACAGTGTAACCATGCGCATAGGTTTCCGCATAGAGCCTAGGGTGAGCCTCTATCTGCGACAAGTGGTAGAAGACCTGGTGGCAAGCAGGAAGGTAGATCTGAGAAGTACCTATCCTTCGCTCCGCAAAAACGGAATTCCTGGCGATTTCCGCTTCATCATCATCCACCGCGTATATTACCCGGAGAGTTCCGACAATCGTCAACAGAACCTGCTGATGACCATCTATGCCCTTATCGGCAAGATAGGCATTGACGAGCCTAAGGCTTTGGGCCTCGACACATCCATGGTGGTGGTAGAACGTGTTCCGCTCATCATCAACCATCGCAACAGAAGCATCAGGCGCATTGCGCAGATTGTGGAAGAATAGGAAGATTTTTCTAAACAAAAAAACAGTCGGATGATTACTTTTCGAATTATTATTTGTATCTTTGCACCTGAATTGCGCAAAGCAAAGTTGAAAGATAATAAAAAAGATAATTGAATGGGAAATCAAATCACAACAATGGAGCGGGGAATGCAGCGACGCACAGAACTGCTCCTGGGAAAAGATAATCTTGAAAAAATTCAGGAAGCACGAGTCCTCATCTTCGGAATCGGAGGCGTGGGCTCATGGTGCGCAGAGGGACTGGTGCGCAGCGGCGTGCGCAACATCACCATCGTGGATAGCGACCGCGTATGCGTGACCAACTGCAACCGCCAGCTGATGGCAACAAGCCGCACCATCGGACAGGTAAAGGTAGATGCGCTGCGCGACCGCCTGCTTGAAATCAACCCTGAAGCCAACATCACGGCTTATCAGAAAATCTATCAGGCAGAAACAGCCGAAGAGTTCCACATGGAGGAATACGACTACATCATCGACGCCATCGACTCGCTGAAGGACAAGGCTGACCTGATTCTGCGTGCCACTGCCCTTCCGAAGGAAATCACCTTCGTATCTTCCATGGGAGCAGCCCTCCGCCGCGACCCTTTCATGGTGAGGAAGGCTGAGTTCTGGAAGGTTGATGGCGATCCGCTGGCAAGAGCCCTGCGCAAGAAATTCAAGAAGAACAAGACCTTCCCTCGCCGCAAATTCCAGTGCGTGTTCAGCGAGGAAAAGCCGATGCAGAATATGAGCGACCAGCGACTCGTAGAGGACGAATGGACATCTACGAAGCCGCAGATCAACGGCTCACTCTGCCACATCACCGCTACATTCGGAATGGCTATAGCAGGAATCGTTATCAATCACATCATCGAAAGATAATATATTGAAGAAGGTAATATATTAAAGAAGGTATGATCAAGATACGCTGCGTGGTAGAACGGATTACCTACCAGAACCAGGAAAATGGATATTCCGTGATGAAAGTCAAGGTGAAGGGATATTCCGACCTGGTTACCCTGGTGGGAAACCTGCTGGATGTTCCAGTGGGAGCGGTACTGCTGTGCAATGGCGACTGGAAGATGGACAAGCGATACGGACAGCAGTTTGCCTGCGAAACCTGGGAAGAGGTAATGCCTGCCACCGTGTATGGAATCGAGAAATACCTGGGCAGCGGACTGGTGAAAGGCATCGGTCCGAAGTTTGCACATCTGATAGTAGAGAGATTCGGAACGGAAACCATCGAGGTAATAGAAGATGACATCGAACGACTCTACGAGGTTGCCGGAATCGGCAAGAAACGCGTGGAGAAAATCCGAGACAGCTGGGAGAAGCAGAAGGACATCAAGAACGTGATGATCTTCCTGCAGCAATATGGCGTAAGCACTGCTTACGCCGCCAAGATCTACCGACAGTATGGCAAGGAAAGCATCGACAACGTGAAGGAGAATCCCTACCGTCTTGCCGATGACATCTGGGGCATTGGATTCAAGACCGCCGACGGAATAGCCAGCAAGATGGGTTATGAGAAGAACGATCTGAGAAGATGCAAGAGCGGAATCAGCTACACCCTAAACGAACTCTCCAACGAAGGTCACGTTTATGCTGTAGAAGAACAGCTTATAGAAGCCGCAAAGAAACTGCTCGAAGCCGATGAAGAGCCTATCAGACAAGCCATAGCGGAAATGATCATATCAGAAAATCTCATCCGTGAGAACGAAGCCATCTATCTGCCTCCCTTCTATCATTCAGAACGTGGAACGGCAAAGAAACTGCTGGAGTTGATGAAAGGTCAGGGTCCTACCCTCTTCAATATGCAGGCCGATATCCAGGCAATAGAAAAGGCTTCAGGCATCAGATACGACGAGGTGCAGATCGCCGCCATTGAGCAGGCAGTACGCTCTAAAGTGATGGTGCTGACAGGTGGCCCTGGAACAGGAAAAACCACGACGACGCAAGGTATCATTTCTGCTTACAAAACGGCAGGAATGAGGATTCTGCTGGCGGCTCCTACGGGCAGAGCTTCCAAGCGAATGAGTGAGGCTACGGCAATGGAAGCCAAAACCATCCACCGGCTGCTGGAGTTTAATCCGCAGGACGGATACAAGCGCAACGAGGAGAACCCGCTGGAGGGTGATGCGCTGATTGTGGATGAGTGTTCGATGATAGACATCATCCTGATGTATAATCTGATGAAGGCGATTCCGGAGCACATGCGCCTGGTGCTGGTGGGCGACATTGACCAGCTGCCGAGTGTGGGAGCCGGAAACGTTCTACGCGACATCATCGACTCAGAGAAAATTCCGGTCATCCGACTCACCCGCATCTTCCGACAGGCGCAGTCGAGCCGAATCATCATGAGTGCCCACGCCATCAACCAGGGATATTATCCAGACACGAGCAACGGCAAGCAGACCGATTTCTTCTTTATCAAGAATGAAGATCCAGAGCAAGTGGCTACGGAAATCGTGAATCTTGTAAAATATCGTCTGCCAAAAGCTTACAATCAGCCGCAGAGTAATATCCAGGTGCTTACCCCGATGCAGAGAAGCGTGGTAGGTGCAGCCAATCTGAACATGATGCTGCAGCAGGCACTCAACACATCCAATCTGGGAATCAGCCGTGGCGGAACCGCCTACAAACTGGGCGACCGCGTAATGCAGATTAGAAATAATTACGACAAGAATGTATTCAATGGCGACATCGGAACCATAGAGAAGGTGAATATGGAAGACCGCACCATCTCCGTGAGTTTCGAGGATCATTCAGCTGAATACGAGGCAGCGGAGCTGGATGAGTTGACATTGGCCTACGCCACCACCATCCACAAGAGTCAGGGTTCAGAATATCCCATCGTGGTCATCCCTATCCTGATGACTCATTTCGTAATGCTTCAGCGCAACCTCATCTACACCGGAATCACGAGAGCCAAGAAAATCTGCGTGCTCATCGGTCAGCCCAAAGCCCTCGCCTATGCTGTAAGAAATCTGACTGTAAGCAACAGAAACACGAAATTGAAAGAACGGTTGCGTGGCGAGATTGAGGCGGCAACAAATTCTTCTCCACTCCACTTCAGCAAGCCGTATGTTTTGCCTGAAGAGAATCAGCCAATGATGGCTGCTGAACCAGGAATCAAAAGAAAGGAATAGTGGTCTTGTCGGCATTGTACTTTACGGTAACCGTCTGATCCGGAACACTGGTCTCAATACTCTTGATACCCTTCTCGAAACGGAGGTTGTTCTTAATCTTGTTCTCACAAGCCGCACAGTGCATCTGAGGGGTAGTTGTGAAAAACACAGTCTTGATTTCTCGAAAAACAAGGCTAATTTCGCACAATTAGAGGGAAATCATTGAAGTTTTTTATTATACTGGCTTATAATTCAGAAATTTTATCTAAATTTGCAGAAGCAAAGAAAAAACTGATGAAACATATAAAGACTGCATTGATAGGATTCGGATATCGGGGTAAACAATTGCTGCGGCTGTTACGCACGATTGAAAACTTTGAGATTGTCGGTATCGCCGACATCAAAGGCTGCGGCGATTCTGAATCGCCGGGCACATCCTTCTATCAGGGTGAGGAAGCCTACAAGATGATGCTCGATGAACTGCGCCCCGACCTCGTCTTCATCACCACACCCTGGCACCTTCACGTGATGCACGCCACTGAATGCATGCAGCGAAAATGCCATGTGGCTCTCGAAATCAAAGGCGGACTCTGCCAGGATGAATATGCCCCGCTACAGGAAATCGCCCAACAGAAAGGAGTAAAGGTTTTTCCGCTGGAGAACACCCTCTTCATGCGAGAAATCCTTGCTGTAAAAAGAATGGTGGATGAAGGAGCACTTGGCGAAATCATCTATATGAGAGGCGGTTACCGCCACGACCTGCGCAAGCTGCTGCTCGATGACAATGGGGTACTGGGTGGACGAAAAGGTACGGAAAGCGTGTGGAGAAGCCGTTTCTACTCGCACCACAACGCCGACATCTATCCCACCCATGGACTCGGTCCGCTCTGCATGATTCTGGGCATCGGGAAAACAGACCATCTCGCCTGGCTCACTTCCTTCGCCACCAAGGCGGTGGGACTTCGCCAGCACATGTCAGAAGATGATAATACTCCCATCACCCTGGGCGACATTATCTCCACGCAGATTGAAACCCAGGGCGGAACGCTCATCTCACTCACTCATGACACGACCCTGCCTCGCCCAAGAAGCCTCGACTTTGAGGTGCAGGGTTCGCTGGGCATCTGGGACGGCGTAAACCGACGCATCTACCTGGAAAAAATGAATACCGAAACCTGGGTAGCAGACGGCGCTATCCTGAACCAATACGAAAGCCGTGAATGGCAACTCTGGGGCAAGGATGCCCTGAAGCACGACAGCCATCACCAGGGAATGGATTATATCATGCTGAAAAGCGTTGCAGCCGATATATTGGCTGGTGCCCAGCATCCAGCAGCAGAAACGAAGGAAAGTGTACAGCATCCAGCAGAAACGATAGCTGAAATCCACTATCCCGCCACGCTGAACGATCTCGCCCTTTGGACTTCCGTAACCCTTCTATCGGAAATTTCCATCAGGGAGCATCGCCGTGTAGCATTCGGAAATATCAAAAATATCGGAGATAACGAATAATCGGAAATATCTGAGATAACGAATATATCGGAAAGAAAAGTGATTTAGAATATAATATAAAATAAGTATTAAGAACAAAAGAAAAATATGATTACAGTAGATGGATTGACCGTAGAATTCGGCGGCACCACCCTATTCAAAGACATTTCCTTTCAGATCAACGAGAAGGACCGTATAGCCCTGATGGGCAAGAATGGAGCAGGAAAAAGTACCCTGCTCAAAATCATCGCTGGCGTCAGAAATGCCACACGAGGCTCGGTGTCGGCACCGAAAGACTGCGTCATCGCCTACCTGCCTCAGCACCTGATGACCGAAGACGGACGCACCGTGTTCGAGGAAACCTGCCAGGCCTTCGCACATCTGCATGAGATGCAGGCTGAAATAGACCGCATCAACAACGAGCTAACTACCCGCACCGATTACGATAGCGACGACTATATGCAGCTCATCGAAAAAGTATCTTCTCTGTCAGAAAAATTCTATGCCATCGACATGACCCACTTCGAGGAAGACGTAGAGAAAACGCTGCTCGGACTGGGCTTCGAACGCTCTGACTTCAACCGCCCTACCAGCGAATTCTCTGGAGGATGGCGCATGCGAATAGAGCTGGCAAAACTGCTGCTGAAATCACCTGATGTATTGCTCCTCGATGAGCCTACTAACCACCTCGACATCGAATCCATCGGCTGGTTGGAAGATTTCATCATCAACAGTTCCAAGGCGGTGGTAGTGATCAGTCACGACCGAAAATTCGTAGATGACATTACAACAAGAACCATCGAGGTTACCATGGGCAGAATCTACGACTACAAGGCTACCTACAGCCAGTATCTGGAACTGCGCAAGGAGCGCCGCGAACAGCAGATGAAGAAATATGAGGAACAGCAGAAGATGATTGCCGAGACCAAGGACTTCATCGAGCGATTCAAGGGCACATACTCCAAGACCTTCCAGGTGCAGAGCCGTGTGAAGATGCTCGAAAAACTGGAACTCATCGAGGTGGATGAGGAGGATACCAGCCGACTGAGACTGAAGTTCCCGCCAAGTCCGAGAAGCGGTGCCTATCCGGTGCAGATGAGCGATGTGGCCATGTCGTTTGACGACAAGAAGATATTCAGCGGCGTGAACCTCACCGTGGAGCGTGGCGACAAGATTGCCTTTGTGGGAAGAAACGGCGAGGGTAAATCTACGCTCGTGAAATGCATCATGGGGCAGCTTCAGAACGAGGGTAAACTGGAGTTGGGACATAATGTACAGATAGGTTATTTTGCTCAGAACCAGGCGTCTTTGCTCGATGGAGAGCTTACTGTGTTCCAGACCATTGATGATGTAGCAAAGGGAGAAATCAGAAATAAGATTCGCGATTTGCTGGGTGCATTCATGTTTGGCGGCGAGGATTCTACCAAGAAGGTGAAGGTATTGTCGGGAGGCGAGCGCACCCGTCTGGCTATCCTGAAGTTGCTGCTGGAGCCAGTGAATTTATTGATTCTCGATGAGCCTACCAACCACCTTGATTTGAAGACAAAGGATGTGTTGAAGCAGGCGCTGCTGGATTTCGACGGCACGCTGATTGTAGTGAGTCACGACCGAGACTTCCTGGATGGTCTGGTCAGCAAGGTGTACGAATTCGGCCATGGTCGCGTCCGCGAGCATCTCTGCGGAATCTACGAGTTCCTGGAAACAAAGAAAATGGAAAGCCTTCAGGAATTGGAGAAGAAATAAAATCTCAAAAGTTTTTTTACGTAAGAGGATGCTCCATTATTCATCGGATGAAGAAACCAAAAAGAGGGTGTGTCATAGACTTACGACACACCCTCTTGTATTTCAAATAATTTCTTTAAAAATATTTCTTTTTCTTCAATTCCAACTTCGGAATCTTGACTTTCTGACCAGGCTTCAACTGGGAAGTACCATTCAGAGCTTCAACGTAACATTCCATTCCTGGACCTAAGTACTTTTGGCTAAGCGACTTGATGGTTTGTCCTTCTCTTGCCGTAACAACCTCGGAAACACCAATGATACGATAGGCTCCGGTTCGAACACGGGCATCCTGGTCGTATTTGCTGCTTGCCTGGGCAGCATGCTTTTCAGTCTGCTTTCTGGCTTCTTCTTTTTTCTTGGCTTCTGCAAGTTTTTTAGCCTCCTGCTGCTTCTTGGTTTCTGCAAGTTTCTTTGCATCAACCTGCCTTTTCGCATCAGCCAAATTCTTCGCATCGGCGAGTTTCTTGACTTCCAAATTCTTCTTAGCCTCAGCCGATTTTACATCAATCGATTGCTTATCAACCGCCGCATCCATATTCTGCTCGGCATTTTCGGCTTTCTTGACGGCTTCGCTTGCCTGCGCCATTCTTACACTATCCTCGATAGCCTTCTTGCGAAGAATTTCTTCCTGCGTTGGGGCAGACTTGGCTGGTGCCTTCTTCTCTGTCGGAACCTGCTGGTAATTATCCAACTGCAGAGCGAGATGATCACGCTGGGCAGCCATCTTGCCATAATTAAAAGCAAACCAACCAAAGCCTACTATCATAGCCAGGAATACTACGCTCGCAGCAACAACTAGAGAACGAGGCAAAACAACATGACGCTTATCGGTTACCTCATCTGAAGAAGGAGTTTCCTCATCTGAAGAAGCTTCCTCTTCAATAGGAGTTTCTGTAAAGTTTTCCTTATCAGAAGGAACTTTCTCTACAATAGGAGTTTCTGTAATAGAGTTATCCTCACCAGAAGGAACTTTCTCTGCAATAGGAGTTTCCTCTGTTAATGTCGATTCTTTTTCTTCATCAGAAACAACAGACTCAACTTCATTCTGAGCTGGAACTTCAGATTCCTTTGTTTCCAATCCAGAAGTTGCAGATTCAGATTCTACCGGTTCAGATACTGCAGGTTTAAATACAGCAGGTTCTGTCGCTGCAGGTTCTGATCCTTCCGTTTTTTTTTCTTCCGGTTCAGCAACATTTTCCTGAGACAATCTCTCTCCTATCACAATCATTTCATCGCTAACAGGAGCATCGTTTTCTTCATCCAAAAAATCTATCACACCACTTGTTGCAGAAGAATCCTGTTCAACAAAAGATTCCACGGAAGAATTTTCAGAATCAGGAACACACTCTAATGTAGAATCGGATACAAGACCATCCTCTTCAGCATTTTCAAATTTTCTGTCGATTTCATCGAAATCAACACCATCATTCACCACAACGGTCTCAAACTGGGCGAAAGGCTTGTTCACAATCTCCTTCAGAATATTATCGGGCGTGAAGGAAATCTTGTCACGGCCCTCGATGATGATACGCTCGCCCGTGTTCACATCCACGCTTTCACGATCCTTCACCGCCATTACCTTAAAAGTACCAAGCCACTTCATCTTCACGAGCTTATCAGACTGAAGCCCCTCGTTGGCAACATCAAACATCTTTCTGATAAACAGTTCGGCATCCTGCAGACTGATTCCCGACTTCTCTGCCAGGCGCTGCGCCAAGTCGCTTAAACTAATCTTACTCATAGTCTTCACCTCCATTCTTCAGTTTTTCCTTGACACTGGCCACAGGGCGAAAGCCGAGTACGAGCTTAGGCGGAACAAGCTGGCGCTTCTTGGTTGTAGGATTAACAACCACACGCTCCAAGCGCTTCTTTACCTCAAACGTACCAAAGTTGGGGATGGAGACAGCCTCACCATCCTCAAATTCAGCAATCATGGCATCTATCACCTTGCGCACCATCTTCTGGGTGTCGTCCTGTGAATAGCCAGTCTGCTGAGCAAGTTCTGCAATATACTCTTTGTTATTCATTCTGATGTCAAAATATTACCTCCCATATTACTTTACCACTTCTCCGTAGAGATCAAACTCCTCGCTCTGGGTAATCTTCACATTGTAGAAGCAACCCACGCGCAGACGCTTCTCTCCTGCCTTAATCAGCACTTCAGGATCCACCTCTGGCGAGCAGAATTCGGTTCTTCCGATATAGTAATCACCCTCCTTGCGGTCGATAATCACCTTCAATATCTTGCCCACTTTCTCAGCCTCTACCTCTGCGCTGATTTCCTGCTGAAGAATCATCAGTTCGTCAAGACGGCGCTGCTTCACCTCGGCAGGAACATCATCCTCGTAGTTATTGGCACTGTAGGTACCCTCCTCCTCAGAATAAGCAAAGGCACCCATACGCTCAAAGCGCTGAGTACGAACGAATTCGAGCAATTCATGGAAGTCTTCCTGAGTCTCGCCAGGGAATCCCACCATCAGAGTGGTACGGATATGAATGCCCGGCACACGCTCACGGATGGTCTTGAGCAGTTCGATGGTTTCCTGCTTGCTCACGTGGCGATGCATTCTGTTGAGCATATTGTTGCTGATATGCTGCAGAGCGATGTCAAGATACTTGCATACGTTTGGCTTCTCGCGCATCACATCGAGCAGATCGAGCGGGAACTGGTTAGGATAAGCATAGTGCAGACGGATCCACTTCACACCCGGAATATCCGCCATACGGCTGATGAGTTCGGTGATGTGATGCTTGCCGTCCAGGTCCACGCCATAGTAGGTGAGCTCCTGGGCTATAATCTGGAATTCCTTCACACCATCGGCTACCAGTTGGCGCACCTCGTCGAGGATTTCATCCATCGGACGGGAAACGTGCTTGCCGGTGATGATAGGAATGGCGCAATACGCACAGCGGCGGTTGCAACCTTCAGAAATCTTGATATAGGCATAATGATGAGGAGTAGTGAGATGGCGGGTTCCACTGCAAGCAGGCACATCAGCCTTGCCCAGTTCCTTGAGCAACTCCTTATAATTAAACTTACCATAAAACTTATCCACCTCGGGCATCTCAGCCTCCAGTTCCTTCTGGTAGCGCTGTGAGAGACAACCCATCACATAGAGTTTGCGGAGTCGTCCCTCTTCCTTAGCCTGGATGAACTCCAGAATGGTATCGATACTCTCCTGCTTGGCATCCTCGATAAAGCCGCAAGTATTGATGACGGCAATTTCACCCTGTGGGCGTTTCGGGTCATGAACGCAGTGGTAGCCATTGTCCTCGAAAAGCTTCATCAAGGTCTCACTATCCACCAGATTCTTGGAGCAACCCATGGTTACTATATCTATCTGATTTTTCTTCATTCTTATCCTACTTATCCTATAATAATCTTAATCTAATTCTTTTCTCGACTATTTTACATCGAGCTTCAGCTAATTCTTTTCTCAAAGTCTATAAGCACCAGTATTCTAGTGCTTAAAGAGGGAGTCAACAAATTCAGACTTATTGAAGAGCTGGAGATCCTCCATGCCCTCGCCCAGTCCGATATACTTCACTGGCACCTTGAGCTGGTCGGAAATACCGATTACCACGCCCCCCTTAGCCGTACCATCGAGCTTGGTGATGGCGAGCGAAGAGATATTGGTAACGGCAGCAAACTGCTTAGCCTGCTCAAAAGCGTTCTGTCCGGTACTTCCATCCAGAACGAGCATCACCTCATCCGGAGCCTCAGGCATGACCTTCTTCATCACCTCCTTGATCTTCTTCAACTCATTCATCAGGTTCACCTTATTATGAAGGCGTCCGGCAGTATCAATCAGCACCACGTCGGCACCATTCGCCTTGGCGCTCTGCAGGGTATCGAAGGCCACGCTGGCAGGGTCAGAACCCATCTGCTGCTTCACCACTGGCACCCCTACTCGCTCGCCCCAAATGCAGATCTGTTCCACGGCAGCGGCACGGAAGGTGTCGGCTGCACCGAGATACACCTTCTTGCCAGCCTTTTTAAACTGATAGGCTAGCTTTCCTATGGTGGTAGTCTTGCCCACACCATTCACACCCACTACCAGAATCACGTATGGCTTATGATCGGAAGGCAAATCCCAGTTTTCATTGTCATCGGTATGATTTTCCTCTAGGAGGCTTGCAATCTCTTCTCTCAGGATTCTGTTGAGTTCTGAGGTAGAAACATACTTATCTCTTGCCACGCGCTCTTCGATACGACGGATGATCTTCACGGTAGTCTCCACACCTACATCGGATGTGATGAGCACCTCCTCCAAATCATCGAGCACGTCATCATCTACGGTTGACTTACCAGCCACCGCACGCGCCAATTTTCCAAACACGCTCTCCTTGGTCTTTTCGAGGCCTTTATCGAGAGTTTCCTTTTTTTTGTTGCTAAATAATCCGAATAATCCCATATTTATAGCTATATTTTTTTGCAAAGATACGAAAATATTTGAAACTAGGAGCGTTTTTCCTAAAAAATATTGTTAACTTAGCAAAAGAATGTATAAATAATCGCTTCCATATAGAAATATATCAAGTTATTTTTATACCTTTGTATGTTAGAAACACCTCCGAGCTCCTATACTCGGACGAGGAGGACAAGACATTAAACATTTAAACAACAGATTATGAAAAAGATATTTATCTCAATACTCGTGCTAATTTCTGCTCTCACCATACAGGCACAGAATGTGCTTACCCCTGAGCAGCAGTTGGAAAAGGCGCAAAAAGAGTTAGAGGAAGCCCAAAAGGCACTGGAAGCAGCCAAGGCTCAGGCAGAAGCTGCCAAGGTGAAGGCGGAAGCTGAAAAAATAAAGGCGGAAGCTGAGAAAACGAAAGCGGAAGCTGCGAGATTAAAGGCTGAAGCTGAAAGAATGAAGCAAGAGGCAGAAAAGCTGAAGAAGAATGCAGAGAATTCGGCGCCTGCTACCAAGACTTCTGTGCCAGCTACAGAAACGGTGCCTGCGATGAAGATCCAGGATAATGCCACCAAGAAGCAGAATACTACCGGAACTTCTGAAGGTGCGGGTTGGGTCGTACCAACCGTGACAGAGGAGATAGAAGAGAAAAAGGTGGAAAAGACTGCCGAGGGCGTGGTACTCAAGGAAGATCCGAAGTATCTGGCGGGAGCCATCCAGCTCAATGCCGACGGGAAAGTGGAATTTGTTCTCGACACCCAGGCAAACGGAAAGAGTGCTGACGAAATCTACAACATCGTTTTCCAATATATGAGCAAGCTCATCAAGAATGAGCAAAACATCAACAGCCGCATCGCCCTGGTGAACAGAAACAACAAGAACGAGCAGATCATCGCCTGTATTATGGACGAATGGTTTGTCTTCAATCAGTCGTTCATCTCTCTCGACCGCTCTGAGACCAAGTACCAGCTGGTGGCAACCATCAGCGACAACCATCTCCACCTCTCCATGACCCGAATCGTATTCAACTACGAGGAAGGCAGAAGTACCGGTTTCAAGGAGCCTGCAGAGAATGTGATCACCGACAAATATGCCTTGACCAAGAAGAAAAACGACTTGGCTAAGATCTACGGTAAGTTCCGCCGCGGAACCATCGACCGCAAGGACCAGATCTTCAATGATCTGACCAAACTTGTTAGAAAATAAAAATCATCTTATAAAATATGGATCAGACAAAAGATAACAATATAACAAACACCCCACAGAGCGAGGAAACCGCAAAGACTCAGCCACAGAGCGAGAGCCACGAGGCGTCTCAGACACAGCCACAAACCAGCTATGCCGTGCGCCCAAACCGTCGCCACCACAGAAGACTGGAGTATGCAGACAAGAGCAATATGCTCGTAGCCAGAAACTGGCTCAACATCGGATTCATGCTCTTCGCCATCGTAGGCGTCATCCTCTGGACACAGATGGACGACCGCACGATTGCCAATGTACTGCTGATCATCGGCGTAGTCTTGAAAATTGCCGAGGTTTGCATCCGACTATTCAAAAAATAAGAAAGGTTTGCATCCGACCATTCAAAATAGGCTTGCATCCGCTTATTCAATAAATAAGAAATGAAGAAAATATTATTCTCTACAATCCTAGCTTGTGCTGCAACTCTACCAGTTGCGGCACAACGCGATTTTACGGATTTCAACAATAACGAAGACTCACAGTTCCGCCCACAGACCGGCAACCGCATCAACACCGACTCGCTGGGCACTGACAAGGAGATTCCGAAGGGAATCAGGGTATGGACTGTGGATGAGAGATTTGGAGATACCCGGGCTGCTGTGGTCGACACCATGCAGGCAATGTACCAGAATACCACCTTCACGGAAGGACTGCGCGGAGAGTACAACACCCTGGGCAACATGGGTACCGCCCGCATCAACCGCATCTTCATCGACCGACGCAATACGCAGGGCAACTTCATCTTCACCGAGCCATACGACAACATCGTTACCCCGGTGAGTGACTTCCACTTCACCAACACCTACTCGCCTATCACCAACATCACGCTGAATAGCTGCGGTGACAGAACCAACGGTGAGGATGACTTCAAGGCAATCTTTGCAGTGAATGCCAACAAGCAGCTGGGTGGCGGATTCCGATTCGACTACAAATACGGTCGCGGCTACTACGATGCACAGAGCACGGCGCACTTCAAATATACGATGTGGACTTCTTATCTGGGCGACCGCTATCAGGCGCACTTCCTTTTCAGCACCAACCACCAGAAGGTGACGGAGAACGGAGGTATTACCAATGATGACTACATCAAGCATCCGGAGCTTTTCACCGAGAGTTTCGCCACCAACGAAATACCGACCGTGCTGCAGCAGAACTGGAATCGCAACGACAATCAACACATCTTCTTCACCCACCGCTACAATGTGGGCTTCAGCCGCAAGGTGAAGATGACCGAGGAAGAAATCAAGGCCAAGAAATTCGCCATGGAGTCAGCAAAGGACAATGCAGCCGAGGAAGCCAAGGAGGAGGCAAGAAAGAAAGCAAGGGAACAAGGCAGGGAGTTTGACGAAAAGGCTTTCGACAAAAACCAGAAAAAGCAGTTCTCAGGTCGCCCTACAGATGCAAAGATTGCCGACGATGAACCTGCCAAGAACAACAAGGCAATAGTTGCAAACAAGGCAGCCCAGGACTTCAAGAGCGACAGCACTCGAATTGCAGTAAACAGCAAGGCAATGGCAGACAGTCTGCTCTCCGTAGAGAAGAAGAAAGCGCAGGACTCACTCTTCTACAAGACAGAATATGTTCCGGTAACCAGCTTCATCCACACCGTGCAGTTTGATAACTACAAGCGTATCTACCAGGCTTACCAGACTCCACAGGACTACTATCTCAAGGAGTACTACAATGCCGGCAAGTTTACAGGCGATTCTATCTACGATCAGACCCGTCACTGGCGCATCAAGAACACCGTGGCAATGGGAACGCTCGAGGGATTCAGCAAGTGGGCAAAGGCTGGTCTGAAAGCTTTCGCCAGCTATGACCTCCGCCACTACGAACTGCCGAATACCGAAGGCGGATTTGAGAAGTTCAATGAGCATGCGCTGAGCGTAGGCGGTCAGCTGAGTAAGACTCAAGGCAAGACCCTTCACTATAATGTAGTGGGCGAGGTAGGACTCACCGGAGTAGATGCCGGTACCTTTGCCATTGATGGAAGCGCAGACATCAACCTGCCATTCCTGGGTGACACCGTACAGGTAAGAGGCGATGCTTTCATACATCACGAAACGCCATCGTTCTACTATCGCAAGTATCACGCCCGACATCTCTGGTGGGATGATGATCTGAGCAAGATTATCCATACCCGCATCATGGGAACTCTGAGATTCGGCAAGACTAACACCACGCTGCGTGTGGCTGTGGATGAAATCAAGAACTATACTTATTTCTCACAGCAATATACGATTACAGAAAATGGTCTGCGCACAGGCGTGACAGTGACACCAATGCAGAGCGGCGACGCCATCAATCTGATTACAGCGCAGCTGCAACAGGACTTCAAGTTCGGTATTTTCAACTGGCAGAATATGATTACCTACCAGCATACCAGCAGCAAGAGTACCCTGCCAGTGCCAGACCTCAACGTATATACCAACCTCTTCATCAAATTCAAGGTGGTAAAGGTACTGAATATCGAGTTGGGTGCTGACGCTAGATACTTCACTAGCTACGAGGCTCCGGATTATTCTCCTTACATCGGTCAATATACCGTACAGGGCAACGGCGAGAAGAACGTGAAGGTGGGCAACTACCCTATCGTCAATGCCTACGCCAATGTTCACATCAAGCACACCCGCTTCTTCGTGATGATGAGCCATCTAAATGCAGGACAAGGCGACAAGAACTACTTCTTCACCCCTCACTATCCGATGAACCAGCGAGTTTTCAGAATGGGTGTAAGCTGGAACTTCTTCAACTAGGAAGCGAATCTTTTCCACAAGAGATTCTTCTGAAACAAAATAGAAGCGAATCTTTTCTTAATGAATAACAACAAGGAGCGAGGTTCCCCCAAAACCTCGCTCCTTATAATTTAAAAGCAACAATATGATGATAAAGACAAATTCTATCAAGGCATGGTTTCTCGCCGCCCGCCCCGTCACCCTTTCGGCAGCGGCAGTACCGGTGATGCTGGGAGTAGCCCTAGCATACAAGGATTCAAGTGCCAACTGCCAATGGGTTCCTGCCCTGCTCTGTCTGCTCTTTGCTTGGATAATGCAGATAGACTCAAACCTGGTAAACGACTTCTTCGACTTCAAGCATGGCAACGACGACGAAACCCGATTGGGGCCAAAGAGAGCCTGCGCCGAAGGCTGGATTACGATGAAAGCCATGAAATGGGGCATCATCATCACTACCCTTCTGGGCTGTATCATCGGTTTGCCCCTCGCCTTTTACGGCGGAAAGGAGATGATAATCGTGGGTATCTGCTGCGTCCTCTTCTGTTTCCTCTACACCACCAAGCTGAGCTATCTGGGATTGGGCGACCTGCTGGTACTTCTCCTTTTCGGCATCGTGCCAGTCTGCTGCACCTATTATCTGGTCATGCCTGAAGGAATGCAGACTGTATCAACGGAAGCCATACTTACCTCCATCGCCTGCGGACTGGTAGTAGATACGCTGCTCATTCTGAACAACTATCGCGACTACGACAACGACATCAAGTCGGGCAAGAAGACACTGATCGTTCACATCGGCAAGAAAAACGGCGAGCGTCTCTACTGCGCACTGGGCAACATCGGTATCCTCATCATGATTGGAATCAACATCTATGGTGCACTTGCCTACGATGCAGATACTAAGTTTTTGCCTTTCGCCGCCACATATCTCGTGGTGCACAACCGAACATTCGCCAAGATGAGGAAGATAGGAGAAGGCAGAATACTGAACAAGGTACTGGGCTACACGGCTCTCAACATCTTTACCTTTGGTATGATCTCTACCTTCATCATCCTTGGAATGATGTGGTAATCCCAGAGATACCCGCCCCCTCTGGAATGGCATGAGAAGATTCTAGAATGAGAAGATAACATTCAGGAATAATAATTATATAATGTACGCGCGTACATTATATATATAAAAGAAGAAAAAGTATGAAGCAACAAGTAAATCTCGAAATCATGCAGTTTGTGGAAACACAGATTCTGCCCAAATATACAGAATTTGGCGAGAGCCACGGATTGCGCCACGTAACCCGTGTCATCAAAAACGCCCTGAAACTCGTACCTGTAACAGGTGCCGACATCGACATGGTTTATATCGTTGCCGCCTACCACGACCTGGGAATGAGCGGTCCGCGCGCCATCCACCACCTCACCAGTGGCAAAATCCTCCAGGCTGATGCCAGACTGAAGCGCTGGTTCACTCCCGAGCAGATTAAAATCATGAAAGAAGCCGTGGAGGATCACCGCGCCTCCTCCAGTCGCCAGCCCCGAAGCATCTATGGCAAGATTGTTGCCGAAGCCGACCGCGACATCGATGTTCACGAAATCTTTCTTCGTGCCATCGAATATGGAGAGGAGAACTATCCCGGAAAAGGAAAGGAAGAGCAATGGCAGCGGTTCGCCGACCACATGGACGAGAAATATTCCCGCAACGGCTACATCAAGCTCTGGATTCCCAACTCACCCAATGAGAAGGCTCTGAAAGAGCTGCGGAATATCATTGAAGACAAGACAGAACTCAGGAAATATTTCGAAGAAATATACGAAGAGTTCAGGAAAAAGAAGTCTTGACCCTTGAGAGAAACAAGGAAAAGGGAGTTCTGACTTTTGATAAAGAAGATTTTTCGAAAAAAATCAGCAGAAAGATTTGGTAGTTTCAAAAGATTGCATTATCTTTGCAGTATAGAAAACCCAAAGACTTCTATCAATAGATGATAGCCTATGCTATGTCTATTCGACAAAGATATAAGGGTCGTGTCGGTTCGATCGGGATACTCATCAAATTACACTTATGAAACCGAGAAGACTTCTCTTGCCTATGGCGGGCCACATAAACTGACATGTCAACTAAGCTGCAAAGCCGGTGGATTACAAAAGCGGAGAGCTCTCAAATGTTTATGACATTCGGAGTTTCATCACATCATCGAGCGACCCTTTCCTACAGGAGGCAGATTTCCAATAATTGGTAAATCTGCCTCCTTTTTTGTTGACAAAGTCAGCTTATCCCCTATAATTCCTCCCAAAAACAAGAAAAATCAAGAAAATATGCATATTTCTTGAAAAAAGTTGCAGAAAAATTTGGTGGAACAAAAAAAATGTAGTATCTTTGCACCCGCATTTGAGAACGATGCTTGTTGATTTGGCAACAATATCCGATTGGAAGGTTGGGTGAGTGGCTGAAACCACCAGTTTGCTAAACTGACGTGCGGGATTACCGTACCGGGGGTTCGAATCCCCCACCTTCCGCAAGCGGAGTTCAAGATTGCATCGTTGGTCGATTCATCTAATGGTTAGGATACAAGATTCTCAATCTTGGCATAGGG
>OOAA01000663.1_pt1 | contig 22619 bp, 16 predicted proteins | sample 1671671 | NCBI WGS metagenome assembly OOAA01 (sample SAMN06348180, study PRJEB24527) | human gut metagenome | biome: human gut; feature: ankylosing spondylitis patient; material: feces | host: Homo sapiens | place: China | collected 2015-10 | reverse complement strand
GTGAGAGGACGTCCCATAATCTGCTCCAATGGTGTACCTGTATTATATTATAGGTACACTATTGGAGTCAATAAAAAAGTCCATGTGTTTCACGGACTTTTAGTTTGAAAGACCTACTCCCAACAGGGTTTCGTGGGGTCTTTCGACGACTTTTAGGGTCTGAGCATCATTGCTCGAATACTAAATGGACCTTGTTGACATAGTCTTCATGGGTTACTAACTCGCAGACTGCCGAAAATCATTTCACCTCCTCAAGAAAGGCCACGCTTGCTGCTAGCGAAAAAAGCCCCGATTAAACAGGGCCTTTAAGAGAAGTGTCTGCTTCGTTTCTGGGCTTTGAGAAAGCTCTTCAAAAGTACCCTGAACAATCGTTTGCACAGCAATTTATCTTGTGTAATAGACAAGAGTTCTCAGGGCGCAAAATTAAAGAGGGCTTTTGAAGAGCTTCCTTGAGTGATCTTTTGACGACTTGCAGGATGGAAGAGGGAGTACCGGCACAGCCTGCGAGCAGAAGCGCGGAGGAGAGGGCGAAGAGTATGGGAAGCCTGGTCATGACAACTCCCGAATGTGGCGATGGATTTGAGAAGACTCCCGCATGCTCGGCGGATGAGCCTTCCGGATACAGATCATTGTGCAAACGCCCGCGCAGGACTAAGCCGAGGGCATTTTTCCTGGCATCCTAGGGAAACCCCCTAGAGCAGGCGATGAGGACATTGACCCAAGGACAGATTTGCCGTTCTAAAGCGTCCGAGGCCCCCACAAACGGCTGTTTGTTTGCGATAATCACGCCAACATTTGCGGACGACCCCGTTCAGGCGAATCTCACGACGCCATGCGTCCGCGACTCAGATCTTCAACTTCCATACAAGAGCACAGCAAAAATGGGCGGCTTCTTCGGCGCTGTATCCAAGCGCGACATCGTTCTCGACACCTTCTTCGGCGTCGACTACCACTCCCACCTCGGCACCAAGTTCGGCGGCATGACGATCTACCACCCTGAGAAGGGCTTCCAGCGTCAGATCCACAACATCACGAACACGCCGTTCCGCACCCGCTTCGAGCCGGACATTGCGGACATGAAGGGCAACTGCGGCATCGGCTGCATTTCGGACGACGATCCGCAGCCTCTGCTCCTGAGGTCTCATCTTGGCCTCTTTGCGATCACGACGGTGGGCATCATCAACAATGCCGACGAGCTGATCGAGCGCTACTTCAGCAACAACAACTCCCAGTTCCTCGCGATGGGCTCCGGCAAGGTGAACTCCACCGAACTCGTCGGCGCGCTCATCAACCGCAAGCAGTCTATCGTCGAGGGCATTCGCTACGCCCAGGACATTATTCAGGGCTCCGAAACGATCATGCTCTTGCAGCCCGACGGCATCATCGTCGCCCGCGACAAGCTCGGTCGTCTGCCCGTTCTCATCGGCAAGGATGAAAACGGCTACTGCGTCTCGTTCGAGAGCTTCGTCTACCACAAGCTCGGCTACGAGGACCACTATGAGCTCGGACCTCAGGAAATCGTCAAGATCACGCCCGAGGGCATCGAGGTTCTCTCGCCCGCTGCCGAGAAGATGCGTTTGTGCGCCTTCCTCTGGACGTACTACGGTTATCCTAACTCCAACTACGAAGGCAAGAACGTCGAGGTGATGCGCTACCGCAACGGCGAGATCATGGCCCGCAACGCCATGGCCGACGGCACGGCTCCCGACGTCGACTACGTGGCGGGTGTTCCCGACTCCGGCCTTCCGCACGGCATCGGCTACGCCAATGAAAGCGGCAAGAAGTTCGCCCGTCCCTTCATCAAGTACACGCCGACCTGGTCCCGCTCCTTCATGCCCGCGAACCAGCAGATCCGCAATCAGGTCGCCAAGATGAAGCAGATTCCGGTCCCCGAACTCATCAAGGACAAGAAGCTTCTTCTCATCGACGACTCCATCGTGCGCGGCACGCAGCTTCGTGAAACGGTCGACTTCCTCTACAAGTCCGGCGCGAAGGAAGTGCACATGCGCTCCGCCTGCCCGCCGATCATGTACAGCTGCAAGTACCTGAACTTCTCCCGCGGCAACTCCGACATGGAGCTCCTCGCCCGTCGCGTCATTCAGGAGCTTGAAGGCGACGAGGGTCACAAGCACCTCGCCGAGTACGCCGACGCCAAGACCGAGCGCGGCCAGTGCATGCTCAAGTCCATCTGCGACAAGATGGGCTTCGACTCGCTCGGCTTCCAGTCCGTCGAAGGCCTCATCGAAGCCATCGGCCTTGACCCCGAGAAGCTCTGCACGTACTGCTGGACCGGGAAGGAATAATCCGCTGATCCTGCATCCGGTGCATCCGCATTGAGAGGGGCCTGCCCGCGGCAACCGCCGTCGGCAGGCCCTTTCGCATAGGCGGAAAACACTCGGTAGAACTACGGAGTGAGGCGACCTCAATCCGCCCTCAGGAGAGGGGAGAAGAGGGTGCGCAGGGGTTCTCGGCCTTCAAACGGCTGCAGTTGAGGGAAAATACCACAGGCTGTTTGTAAAAAATCATGACACGGCGCATGGAATTTCGGAGAACCCTCTCTCGGACGGAATTCGAGGCATTTTAAAGCTCGCGGACTAAGGTACCTTTCGGGTACTGTTGCTCAGCAAACACTACAAATGCCTGTGCCACGCGCATTTTCAAAATGATCAGCCTCCTGTGAACGTCAGCAATGTTAAATCGAAACCGATTTGAGGCCGCACCGCCGGGAATCATGTGAAATGCAGGGGATTTCCTGGGACTGACGGGCCGTTCAGGAATGGAGGCCCAGACGAGAAGCATTTGCAGGCGAGTCGTTTTGGAAAACATTACAATTCGTCTGGGTGACACCCCCAAGCATATTTCCCCGCAGGTACAATTGGGATGTCACCTTAACGTGACAGGCGGACCACAACACAGACGTTCCACAGGACCGGAACGGAAAGCGTCGCCGAAAGAGGGTGCCCGGACGGGCAGCCCGTCCCCAAGAATAAAGAGAAGGACTACCGCAATGAACAAGAAGGAAATCGCGCAGGCTGTCGCAGAACGCCTCGTGCTCTCGCCCTCCCTCGTAGAGGGCATCGTTGATGCCGTGCATGAAGAGATCGTCGAGGCCATGGCCCGCGGCGAACGCGTCACGTTCTGGAACTTCGGCCGCTGGGAATTGAAGACTACCGCCGCTCGCGTCGGTCGTGAATTCAAGACCGGCAAGTCCGTCGTGATTCCGGAACGCAACAAGGTCTGCTTCACCGCCAGCCCGAACCTCGTCGCGGCCGTCGAAGACGCCATGAAGACGCTCTGACGCTCAGGCACCAGAGAGACAAAAGGGGACGCCGTCCGAAATGGATGCCGTCCCTTTTTTGCGCACGCAGGCTTCGCTCCGGAGCGGCGTCCGCCCGTCTAGTCAAAACACCTTATGTTTATTTTTCGAAATGTGTGCTTATAATACGAAAGTTTGCACAGACGATTCGTCCTTAGGAGGAACCCTTACGACTCTTTGAGCGCGAGGCGTTTTGTCCGGAAAGCCGAAGGACGAGGCGCCTGTGCGTGTAGATTCAACGTGTTTGAGGAGTAAGGAAAAATGGGTTATTTCCCGCAGTGGAAGCTCAAGGAAAAGGGCGTGGTGGCCCCTGACGAGCGTCTTCCCACCGGCCAGACGGTGGCGATGGGCGTTCAGCACGTGGTGGCCATGTTCGGCTCCACCATTCTCGCCCCGATTCTCATGGGCTTTGACCCCAACATGGCGGTTTTGATGAGCGGCATCGGCACGCTCATTTTTTTCGCCATCGTGGGCGGCAGGGTGCCGAGCTATCTGGGTTCATCCTTTGCGTTCATCGGCGTGGTGATCGCAGCGACGGGCTACGTTGCGGGCTCGGGCCTCAACGGCAACATTCCCGTTGCGCTGGGCGGCATCGTGGTCTGCGGTCTCGTCTACTGTGTCGTGGGCCTCATCGTGATGCTTACGGGCGTTAAGTGGATTGAAAAGCTGATGCCTCCCGTCGTGACGGGGGCGGTCGTCGCCGTGATCGGCCTCAACCTCGCCCCGACGGCCTGCCGTTCGGTGGGTCCGACGGACTTCGACGCCTGGATGGCCGTCGTCACCTTCATGTGCGTGGGCGGCGTTGCCGTGTGGACGCGCGGCTTCATCCAGAAGCTCCTCATCCTCATCGGCCTTGTGATCGCGTACTTCATCTACGCGGTGCTCGCCAACGGCTTCGGCATGGGCAAGCCGATCGACTTCTCGATCATCTCCAACGCCGCCTGGTTCGGCGTTCCGACGGTTCACACACCGGTCTTCGAGATGCACGCCATCGCGCTCATCGTTCCGGTCGTGATCATTCTCGTTGCCGAGAACCTCGGCCACGTGAAGGCCGTGACCGCCATGACGGGCCGCAACCTTGACCCGTACATGGGCCGTGCGTTCCTCGGCGACGGCATCGCGACGATGCTCTCGGGCTCCTTCGGCGGCACGGGCGTGACGACCTACGGTGAAAACATCGGCGTGATGGCCGCCACGCGCGTCTACTCCACGCTGCTCTTCCCGGTCGCCGCGATCTTCGCGATCATCCTCGGCTTCTCCCCGAAGTTCGGCGCTGTGATCCAGACGATTCCGCAGCCCGTCCTCGGCGGCACCTCGATCGTGGTCTTCGGCCTCATCGCCGTGGCCGGCGCTCGCGTCTGGGTCGTCAACAAAGTCGACTTCGGCAACAGCCGCAACCTGATCGTGGCTGCCGTCACGCTGATTCTCGGCGGCGGCGACTTTACCCTCAACCTCGGCTTCTTCAGCCTCGGCGGCATCGGTACCGCGACCTTCGGCGCGATCATCCTCAACGCCGTCATGTCGCTCGGCGAACCCAAGGAGGAAAAGGCCTCGGGCGAGCCCATCGAGCTTGACCGCAAGGTCTGACGCCTGATCTGACTTCAAGTCCCGAACGGGGCTGCTTCTCAAGGGAGCGGCCCCGTTTTTCGTTAATGGCAAAGGAGAGCAGGTTGGGAAGGGAGGCGGCAAAGTCGGGCCGTCTGAAACCTGCAAGTCGTCAAAAGATCACTCAAGGCCCAGAAACGATGGACGATCGCGTGCGCAGGCTGCTTTATCTGGGCCTCACCAGGGCGTCCGCACGCATCGAGCTTGTCGTGAGCGCTCAGGCGATGGCCGCGCTTAACGCGGCGGCAAGCTGACCGCCGGAAGTCCGCAGGTCGCCTGAGGCCCGACGAATGATGGAAAAGAGAAGGGGACCCGTTGTTGATGGATCCCCTTTGTGTTCTCAGGTCCCTTGCGACAAGGGACTCAAGTCGAAAGATCAGCGGTGGTTGCGGCCGTGCCTGGCCTTGGGCTGGGCAGCGGGAGCGGCCTCAGCGGCAGGCTCTTCAGCCTTTTCGGACTCTTCGCACTTGCATTCGGCGTCGTCCTCGCACTTGCAGTCGCAGTCACACTTGCATTCGACTTCGCAATCACATTCGCATTCCGCGGGTTCTTCTTCCTCGAAGTCCTCGGCGGTGGCTTCCTCGACGTCTTCGTCCTTGCCGTCGTGCGTGTCGAGGCTTTCGACGAGGGCGAGAAGAGCCTGAGCCTCTTCCTCGGTGAGATGAATGTCGGCTTCGATGTTGGAGCCGAGGGAGCGGTTTTCAATTTCAGCCGTGACGTGCAGGGCTGCGTTGATCACCGCCTGGGCCGCGAAGGACTTCACGGACGTACCGGTGAGAGTGGCGGCAAGTTTCACGATGTCGTAGGAGACGGCGGGCAGCTTGATCTTGATGCGGTTCTTATCGTTGTCGGACATGACCTTTACCTCCGGAGGCCAACACTTTGAAAAATGCTGAACGGGGCGTGAGAACCACGCCGACGCTCATGACAACTATAATAACTCGACTTAATGAAATTTGCGCGGCAAAAGTGTGAACGTTGGTCAGGAACTTCCCCTGAACCACGCTCGTTTTGGGCTGTCGGCCCCCTTGAGGCTGCCTCTGCGCGAAGCGAGGGGTGTTCAATGGGACCCGAGCGAGTTCAAAATGAATTTCATCGCACCGGGCACGCACAGGACTGAACGAGCGCTACAAAAGGAGAAGACCTTGCCGGAAGGAACTACAAGGGGCCCGCGGACCGTCGCTGGCCGCGTCCGCACTCTGCTGCTTCTGGCAGCCTGCGCCTCGATGCTCGGCGGCTGTGCCGTCGGAAGCGGCGAGGTGCGTGACCTCTCGACCGAGAAGGCCGCGAGGCTCATCATCGACGGCCGGACCACCATGGCGCAGATCGATGCGGAGCTCGGCGAACCCGACTATGAAATCCACATGGGCCACGAGATCGTGCGCCACTACAGCTGGATGAGGGGACGCCCCTCCGCCAAGAACTTCATCCCCTTCAACCCGATCTCGGAATTTCCTATCACGCAGAAGAACCTGCGCATCTGGTTCGACAAGACGGGCGTCGTGAAGCGGCATGAATTCACGGGCGTCTTCTACATCTACCGCGCGCCACTTGTCGGCACGGACGCGCCACACAGCTTCAGGCCGCTCACGCCCGCCGAGCTCGATCATTTCTCGGAGTAGCAAGGATGACGATTGACTTCAAGCGCAGAACGCTCGGAAAGGCCGCGGCCATTCTCAGCGCCTCTCTCGGAGCTCCGATGCTCGCAGGCTGCAGCGGTCCCCAACAACACGCCGACAACCGCATGATGCCGGGCACTGTCTTCACCCCGGAGGCGCTCAAGGCAACGGCCAAAGGGAAGACCTACGTGCGCGACTTCGTCGCCGTCTACGGCCGGCCCCTTCGCCGTATGAACGACCACGTGCGCCATCCCGACCAGAAGGGCTACGTGTGGGAATGGGTGGCGACGAGGCCGTCGTTTTGCAGCAATCTCAATGACCGCCCCTACATGACGCCCACCGTCAAGAAGGAAATCCACGTCTGGCGACGCAACAGCGATGCTGTCGTCACCGACGTAGAGGTGGTCGGGACCTTCTACGTCCAAGTGAAGCACAAGATGCTTCCACTCGTCATCACCGACATCCGACCGCTCACCCGAGACGAACTCACCGCTTCGCGCGTGCCCGCGGGGCCGGGCGAGAATCCGCGCGAAATCGAGCTCTGGTACCAGAGCCAAGGCCGATAAGCTCAGTTGAATAGAATTCCCTTTGGGGAACTCTATTCAAAAAACAGGACAAATTGAAAGGGGAGGCGCTTTATCCCAGACGTCGAAGGTCGAAGTCCGAAGAACGCACTGTCTCGCTTTTGCAACTCGTGCCTTGCGGCTCCATCACTGCGGGACGGGCGCTTAGAGGAGAACGCTTGTTCAGGACAAGGCATCATCCGCCATGAAAAGAGGGCCTGCCCTCGGAATGGAGAGACAGGCCCTTCGAAAGCGCTCAGGAAGTTCCCCAAAGGAGAAGAAGAACGCGCGTCAACCGATGGTAAGGACCATGCGGGGCGTGCCGTCGGGGCTTCCGAGTTCGGCGGGATCACGGTCCTCGGGCGCGAAGACGAGCTCGCAGATGCCGCCCGGGAGCCTCACGGCGAGGATGTCGAGGCCTTCCTCTTCATTGACCTCGCGGGTGAGGTCAAGGTCGAGCGCAAGGATGCAGGCGGCGCAAAGCCCGCCGATGTCAAGATCGGCGTCCTGATCCTCGATGCAGTCGAGCATTTCGCAGAGGGCATCCATGGCCTCGTTGGGCTCGCCCGACCACATGGCTCGCATGAGTTCGCGCGTGGGCGTCATCCAGTCGGCTCCTTCGCTCATCACGAACCTGAGCGCCAGGACGGCCAGCAGGCGAACGCCCCAGACGGAGGCGTAATCGTAGAGCCTCACATCGTCAGGCTGCTCGTCCGCAGCCCCGGCGGGAAGCGGCGTCCAGAAGCCGAGCGTCACCATCGCCTCGGCAAGAAGGTCGAGCCTATCCTTGCCGAAAACAGCGGGGATTTCCTGAAAGAGCGCCATGCGCTTCAGATCCATCAGGCCTGCGTTATGGAGTCGCTCGAGGAAGCGGGGCGTGAGCGCGCCGGACACGGGCGGGAGGATCCCGGCCTTCCCCTGGCGAACCCATTGAAGAATGTACGGTTCGACGTAGCGTGCGCCGAGTGCGGCATGGCGGTCCAGCTCCATCATGACGAGGTCGGGAACCATTGTCCTTTCCTCGGAGATGCGGGCAAGGTCCGCGCCGTAGAGAAGGCCGACCTGCTCATGGGAGATCGTGAAGAGCTCCTCGGTCTCGTGAGGCGCAAGAGGCTCGGCGTTCTCAAACGCTTCGCGGCAGATGTCCTTTGTGAGGCTCGTGAGGCCCGTCACGATGAAATGATGTCCATGTGTCGCGGCGATGCGTGCAAGCCCGCGCACGATGATCCCGCGCATTGCCTCTCGCTCCTCCTCGTCGTCCCAGGCCGCAAGGACGGGAACGTCGAAGTCGGAAAGGAAGAGGCAGGGCGCTTCCGGATTGGCAAACTCATCAAAAAAGGCTTCGAGTTCGGCCGTATCCCCAATTTCACTCAGCTTGACGTGCCTGAGATTGAGCCCGATCTCGGCCGCGCAGTGCTGCGGATCGATGGGGAGCCAGTCGGCGCAGCCGATGCCCCAGCGGATGCCGCCTTTTTCCAGGATGCGGATGAGGGGCTTCATGAGCGTACGCTCGTTGTCTGTGGGCGTCAGAGACGCGCCGGGAACGGGAAATCGGAGCATGCGATGGATCCTTGATGGGGGAACGGTGCCCGTAGTTTATCTGAAAGAGAATCGGACCACGCAGACGGTCTGCTGCAGGGATCGCCTGAAGGAGGCGGAGAGGTCCTCGAATGAGATGAAGAGAGGCGCAAAAGCCCGGAAGCCGGAAAAGAGAAGGCCCCGCGCTTCGGGGAAAAGTGCGGGGCCCTTAGGGTTTTCTCAGTGAGTCCTGACCGGGGGCTTCACTTGAGAGTCAGGTTGTCAGGCCGGCTTGCAGCAGGCCTTGCAGGGGACGGCGGCCTTGTAGGCGAGGCCGAGGACGTAGCCGGTGACGGCGAACGGGACCCAGGCGAGGCCATACTGGGCCAACGGGACGTAGGCCTTGATGGCTTCGGAGATCGCGCCGAGGTTCACGCCGGCGGTTTCGAGACCGGAGACCGCGGCCATCACGAACGTGAAGGCGGTGGTGAAGGCGTAGACGCACTGGCGGCCGTCGAAGAGCTTGTCCGTGAAGAGCAGCACGATCAGGATCACGCAGAGCGGGTAGACGAACATCAGGACCGGGATCGTGGAGACGATGATGGTCTTGAGGCCGAACATGCCGATCAGGAACGAGACGATCGTGAAGAGCAGGCAGTACTGCTTGTACGTCAGGCGGCCGACGATGCGCATGAAGTAGGCGGCGCAGCAGGTGATGAGGCCGATGGACGTCGTCAGGCAGGCGAGCAGCACGATGACCGAGAGAAGGATGGCGCCGAAGTTGCCGAAGAGGATCTTGGCGGTTTCAGCGAGCACCGGAGCACCCGTGTCCTGCATGCCGATGGCGGTGACGGACTCAGCGCCGATCTTCGCGATGAAGAAGTAGATCACGGCGAGGAGCGACACGGCGAGGATGCCGGACTTGTAGACCTGGGAGGTGACTTCCTTCGCGGTCTTGGCACCGCCTTCACGGACGAAGTTCGTGACGAGCGTGGCGAAGACGAACGCGGCGATGGCGTCGAGCGTGTTGTAACCGTCAAGGATGCCCGCAACCGTGGCGGTGAGGACGCCCGCATAGTTCGGCTGGGCAGTCTGCGGAACGCCGAGCGGATCGACGACGGACTTGACGATCAGGGCGCCGAGCGTGAGCACGAGGGCCGGCGTCAGGATCTTGCCGACGCGGTCGACGAGCTTCTGCGGCGTGGCGGCAAGCCAGTAGGACACCACGAAGAAGAGGACGAGGAAGACCCACAGGCCCATTTCAACCTGGCCTTCGGCGAGGAAGGGACGCAGGCCGATTTCAAAGGCCACCGTGCCCGTACGCGGGATGGCGAAGCAGGGGCCGATGGACATGTAGACCACGACCGTATAGAACAGACCGTAAAGGGGATGTGCACGGCCGGCAGCCTCCTGCAGGTCGTTGCAGCCCGCATAGGCCATCGCCATGATGGCGAGAAGGGGAAGGCCTACACCCGTAATGCAGAAGCCAATGAAAGCCCAAACGAAGTGATCGCCGGAAGCCTGGCCCATGGAGGCGGGAAAGATGAGATTGCCTGCGCCGAACAGGATCGCGAACAGCATCAGGCCGATCGCGACAAAGCGCTTGTTGTCTGTGTTTTGCATAGCTTTTCTAATGCGGGAGGTGTTGTAGGACTCTTGTGTGGGGCGCCTTCGGAACCGTCCGTCGTTTACAGCAGAGACGGTGCGGCTCTTGTGACCGATGCCCTTGAATAGGATTATATGGACATGTAGCGTATGGTTACATAGGGCAAACAGCTTACATGAGGCGGATTTCTGCAAGGTTCCGTCACTTTGAACCCGTTGCGGGACAGGGACTCCACCCGAAAAGGGCTCTGCTGTTTCGCAAAAGTTGCAGGAATAAACGCCTGAAAACACGACTCCTGTCAGCGGAAGGCGGGCCGTCGGAGGCGCAAAGCGCATATTTGTATCTGCAGGGCGCGCATTTTGGGGCGTCGTTCCCGCTCGGGTGCCGAACGCCCGATTCAGGTCGCATAACGTGCGGCAGTTGACGAAAGCCCAGGGGCTGCGGTAACAAAGGGATGAAAATACAAAAGGCCCGCAGATGCCGCATCTGCGGGCCCTCGAAACACCGGTTTTAGGTCGATCAGCTGTTGCCGATCTCGTTGTTGATGTCAAAGCGGAGCGGATCGCCGTTCGAGGCGAAGAGGCTGCCGGCGCGGCCGACAATGAGCGGGTCGATGTTGCCCACCTTCTTCATGTCGCGGTTGTCGTACGGAATCGATTGCAGCAGCACGCGGATGGCGTTGAGACGACCGCGGCGTTTGTCTTCGTTGCGGATCACCGTCCAGGGCGTTTCGGCCGTGTCGGTCATCTGGAACATGCGGCGAATGGCCTTCGAATAGTCGTCCCAGCGGTCCATGGACGCGATGTCGACGGGAGAGAGCTTCCAGCGCTTCAACGGGTTCTCGCGGCGTTCGCGGAAGCGGCGGCGCTGTTCGTCCTGGCTCACGGCGAGCCAGAACTTGATGATGTGCGTGCCGCCCCTGATGAGTGACTGCTCGAAGCCCGTCACTTCGTTGAGGAAGATTTCGGTCTGCTCGGGCGTGCAGAATCCCATCACGGGTTCGACCACGGCGCGGTTGTACCAGGAGCGGTCGAAGAAGCAGATCTCGCCCGGATTGGGCAGGTGCGCGCAATAGCGCTGGAAGTACCACTGGCCCGCTTCGTTCTCAGTAGGCTTCGAAAGGGCCACCGTGCGCGCGCCGCGAGGATTGAGGTTCTCGGTGAAGCGGCGGATCGTGCCGCCCTTGCCGGCCGCATCACGGCCTTCAAAGAGCACGATGATCTTCGAGTTCGTGCGCTTGACCCAGTCCTGAAGCTTCAGAAGCTCGACCTGCAAGTCATAGAGTTCCTTCTCATAGAGCTTGTTCGGGTAGCGGTTCTTGTACGGATAGGCGCCTTCGCGGAGCTTGTCCGAAAGAGCGTTCATGTCGATGGGCTTCTTCGGGAAGAGGCCCGCCTGATGCGCCTCCTTGACGAGCAGCAGCTTGAAGAGCGCGTCACGTTCCGTCTGCGTCAGGTCGCGGTTGAGCATCTTGAACACTTCGGCGGCCGACTCTTCGGGGGAGACGAGCGGCGTGTCGCGAAGCTTGTCACGAAGATAGGTGACGACCTGCGTCATCGAGTCGAACGAATGAGGTTCGACATGCTTGGGTTCAAGGGGAGCCACAGGATAGGAGGGCTTCCTTTCAAGGTCTACGACTTCAAGGGTGCAGCCGCCGGTGGGTTCGACGGCAGACTTGTGAGAATGATCCTTGGCCATGTGCGTCCTCCTTTCTGATTTTTACTGTCACGCATAAGCACGTGGGATAAGTGTACAACCGCCTGTAACGAAATGTTATGAGCAATGTCCCGTAACCGTCACGACGCGACGGCCCTGACTCAGGGAATCGTCGCAGGCGTTGTGTGAGGGAGAATGGCTCCCGTTTCCGTCAATCATAATCCACGACGGCGTGCATGAGGATTTCCGCACCTGAGAGGAAATCCGAAATTCGCATCGCCTCATGCGGGTTGTGAGACCCATTCTGGTTGGCAACGAAGAGCATGCAAGCAGGCACGCCAGCGCTCGTCATGACCGCGGCGTCGTGGCCCGCTCCGCTCGCCATCTGAAGATGAGGTATGCCGTGATCCGTCGCGGCCTTGACGAGCCGATTGAAAAGGATTGCGTCGGGACGTGCCGCCTCGCCTACGATGACGTCGTCAAAGATGAACTTCACACCGCGCTTATCTTCGATGGCGGCCGCCTCCTCAAGAAGGAGGTCGTGGAAGGCGCGGATCGTCTCCATCGAAAGGCTTCTCATGTCGAGCCCAAAGGAAACGTCGCCCGAGATGATTGAGATGTCGGCCGTCGAAGGCGTGTTGATGACGCCGCAGGTGAAGACCAGATCCTTGCCGTCATGGAGCCAGGCCTCCCAGTGCCTGTTCATCACGTAGAGAAGGTCTGTCAAGGCTGCGACGACGTCGTGCCTGAATTCATAATCAACGGCGCCCGAATGCGCGGTCTCGCCCTCAACGCGGCATCGCTTGTGCCTCAGATACCCGCGGATTCCCGTGACGACCGCCGAACGGTTGACAGTTCCTTGTCAAGCCTCGGACCCTGCTCAATGTGAAGCTCGACAAAGGCTGCAATCTTCGAGAGATCGATGAGCGACTCTCCCGAGGCGATGCGCTCGACATCGACCCCGCGCTCAAGGAGAACGTCCTTCAGAAGCTTCCCCGTATCCCTGTGAGGAAGTTTTAGCTCGAAGGGCTTGAGCTGGCCCGTCAGCGCCAGACTGCCCGCATAGGCACGTCCGAATTCCGGGCACTCCTCCATGCGGAATGCAACGATACAGAAGTCCTGTTCGGGTACTCTATTCGTATCCTTCAGATATTTGGCCACGGCGAGCGGCGCGACGATGCCAGCGAGCCCGTCGTAATTGCCGCCCAGCGGAACAGAGTCGGTGTGCGATCCCGAGACGAAGGCTGGCAAATCCCTGTTGCGACCTGGCAAAGTCATCCAGAGGTTGAGCGCATCGTCCGCATGGACTTCAAGACCGATCTCGCGCGCGGCCTCGGCGAGTCTCTCATGCACCTTGTCTTCTTCAGGCGTATATCCCTCGCGCGTAACGCCGCAGGTGTCGGCGGTAAGCTTTCGGATGTCTTCGAAGAGACGAGTACAGAAGTCTTCAACGTGGGCGGCGAATTCGGTCATGAGGCGGTTCCTCTTCCTGTTGGTTTCGGCTGGAGTGAGTGGAGTAGGGATCGGTTGGATTGGATTGATTGTTCAAGTGTACCCCTCGATGGACCTGAGCTGATGAAGGGTTCTGCGAAGCAGCTCCCAATGACGAATCCTGCGGGGAGTCGAAGTGCGGATTGCAAGGTACAAAAAACCTCCGGCATTCCGAAGGATGCCGGAGGCGGGGATCCCCGCCGCCCCGGATGGAGAGAGGGAGAAGGCGGCGGAGAGGGAGACGATCAGTATCAGAAGAGATACTTCATGTTGAGCTGGCCATAGAACTCGCGATGGTCGTTGTCGCCGAAGGCACCACCGATCTGGCCGCCGAAGGAGAGGGCGTCCTTGCGGGCTTCAAGACCGAAGCCCACGCGGCCGACGTTTTCGCTCCAGACGTCGAGGTTGGTGTTGATGGCGGCAGCGCCGAACTTCGTCGTGGCTTCGACGTCCGTGTCACCGAACGTGTGGACATAGGCCACGTCGACCGTCGGACGGAGCGTCCAGCCGGAGGCGAGGTCCATGTTGCCCGAGAAGGCCACGCCGATCGGCATGCTCACGAGGTTCTGGTCCATGTCATCCACGGAGAGGCCCTTGGCGGTGTTGTAGCCGTCAGTGGCGACGCGCAGGTAGTTGAGGCCGACGTACGGAACAGCTTGGCAGGACTTGCTGATCTGGAAGGCCATTTCGCCGCGGGCACCGATCGTGAAGATCGTGGCGTCGATGTCGGCGGAGTCGCCGTCAGCGGACGTGACGTCGTTCTTCGTCGTCATGAGGCCCATCTGGCCGACGAGGTTGAACTGGCCCATGCGCTTGGCAGCGTAGCCCTGAACGCCGTAGTAGTCCACGTCGTTCTTGACGCCGTCGTTGTCGCCTTCGCCTTCAACGTCGCCGGTGCCGAAGTTGCCCATGACGCCGAACGTCATATCGCCCATCGTGTATTCACCGCCGACCGTGATGCCGCCGAGCTCGGTCTTCGTTTCGAGAGCGCCGGAGTCGCCGCCCATCTTGAGGGAGGTGCCCGTCACTTCAGCGAAACCCGTCCAGCCGTCCTGGAAGACGTTGCTGAGCGCAGCACGCTTCGTGGCCTGGTCGATGCCCATCGTGGCGGCTTCAATGCCGGCCGTCTGGACGCCACCCGCAGCAGCGAGGTTGAGAGCGCCGTTGAGACGGGCTTCGCGCTGGCTGCCGGACGTGATGGCGGTGTTGGCCTGGTCAAGGAGGGAACCGATCACTTCGTTTTCGGCCATGTCGACGAGAGCATCGCCGTCAAAGCCGCCGAGGCCCGTGCCTGCGAGGTCGGAACCCGTGGCGCGTTCGAAGGTGAACTTGTTCTGGCCGTCTCCGACTTCAACAACCTTGAAGAGAAGGTTGTCGACGGTCGTCTTGACCTTGCCGTCAACGTCAACGGTCACAATGCCCTGGTCGGCGACGTTCACATAATGGAGCGTCGAACCTTCAACAGCGTTGATGGTACCCGTCACGGTGGTGGCGGGAGCATCTTCGTGCGCTGCCGTGGCATCAACAATGAGCGTTCCGTTGGAGCCGAGGTTCACGTTGGTCGTGACATCGGCGGCAACATTGCCAACATTGATCTTGGCGCTGGCAAGATCAACGGTGCCGCTCAGATAGAGGCCGGCCTTTTCGTTGTACTTGCCGAGGGCATCGCGGGCGTCAGCCGTCCTGGCAGTCGTGCCAAGAGCAAGCACGCCTTCCTCAACCACAAACTTGTTGGCAGGAGCAGCTGCGGACTGGACGGCGAGGGCGCCGCCTTCCGTGACGGCCATCGTCTGCGTGGCGGTAGCATTGAGAATTTCGCCAAACTCGTAATTGCCGGTGACCTCGACGCTGGTCTTGCCGCCCATGTCATAGTCTGCGCCGGTAACGAGGTCGCCGGACTCGAGCTTGTCGAAGCCCTTGATCACGATGCGGTCAGAGCCATCGAGCAGGGCGACTTCAGAGGCTTCAGTCTTGGAGAAGTCATAGCCGTTCACGAAGTTGAGTGTTGCCGAATCAGCGCCGGAACCGTCGATGACGGCATCAGCCTTGAGGAACTTGAAGTCGGAGCCAATTTCAATAACCGCAGTGTCAACAGTCGACTTAGAAGAAGTGGAGTCCTTGATGTTGAAGCCGCCGGCATAAACGTCGCCGTTGAGAGAGCCATTGATGAGGCTGATGGTAGTCTCCTTCACGTTGGAAGAAGCAGTCTTGTAATCAGCGTCGAATGCTTCGTTCTGATAGCTCCCGGCTACGCCGCCGCCATACATATTCCCTGTGACTTCGGCGCCATTGACCTGAACAAGAGCCTTTTCAACGGTGGCCTTGCCACCAAGAGTTGCCAGACCACCGGCGAAGACGTTGTCGTTGACCTTGCCGCCATTGAGAAGTAGCTTCACATCCTTGGTCGAGGACTCAGCTCCAGCACCTGAAGCAACGCCGCCTCCGAGGATGGCGACATTGGCACCATCCTTACCCAGAGTCTTAGCGACCTGATGAACGTGGCTGTCACGGTTGGGAACACCCGAATGTTCGCCCTGGATGTATCCTGTGATTGGATCGACGTTTGCAGCGTTGATTTCACCACCGGTGACCGTAATGGTCACGTTTTCCGTATTGGCAACGGCATTGGAAGCCTTGGCGTTCACGTTGTCAAAAGCGATGCCGCCACCGAGAAGTCCGTCAACGCTACCACCACTGACCAGAACGGCAGCGGATCCGACATTGGCAGTGGCCTTGACAAGAGACCCACCGTTGCGAATCTCAGCCGTAGAATAGGCGAGCCCACCAGCTGTGAAGAGAATGTTTTCTCCACCGCTGATGACAAGGTTCACCTCATCGACGTTGGCGTTCGCATTCGTCTGATTGGCCGCCTTGGAGGCATCAGCCTTGTCGTGAGCGACAGCCAGCCCACCAGCCGCAGTAGCGACGTTGTAGCCGCCCTTGAAGTTCATGGTGACGGTATCAACATTGCTAGCGGCCGTCACAGTGCCATTGTCCTTATCGGTAACAAAGTAACCGCGGGCAAGGGCAATGCCGCCGCCGAGGTTGCCGGCGTGAACACCATCCACATTCACGCCGCCAGCAAAACCGGAAAAGTCTTTAACAAACTCCGTGAAATTCTTGGTCGTGATGTCCGTCTTGAGTTTGCCAAGATAGGTGTACGCAGCCTGATGCAGCTTGGCCTTGTTGTCGTCAGTTAATTTCGCCGGGCCGTCGAAGTTCATGACCACGTCTTTAACGGTTGCCGTGGAGGAACCAACGTTATTCTCGGAAGAGTCGGCAAGAGCAAGACTGCCACCAGCCAGAGCTGCAGTAGAGGATTCGGCCCCGACATTCATGATGATCGAATTCGAGGAGGTTGTGGCGGTTCCGGATCCACTGCCCTTGATCGTATTGATAAACAATTTACCCGCCCAGCCGAACTGGTTAACCGTAGCATCAAAACTAACGGCTGCCCCGCCACCGAAAACTCCCATCACTTCGCCGTTGACAATGTCAACTACAGTTGTACCGTTGACATTGGCCGAAGACTGGCCCTTGCCGGTAGCTACGGAAACACCGCCGCCAAAGCCACCGATGACAATGCCGTCCAACTTGGAAGGATCAGCTTTCTTATCGATGTCGATGGTCACATGGGAGTTCTGGAGAACATCCGACTGAGAAAAAGATTTGTTGGCGGCAACGCTCAAACCAGCTCCCGCGAAGGCGCCCACATTGGCCTTTCCGGTAATGTTGAGAACGGTAGAATCAACCGACACAAGGTTCGTACCGGCTGAGGGTTTGAAAGTACCGATTGTTGAGAGAACTGCAGACCCGCCGAAGACACCCAGGCTGTTGCCGCTGACGATGTCGGTGGTTGCCGTACCAGTCCTATGAATAGCATGCGCAGTTTCCGTGGCTGCCATCATGAGATCGCCGCCGATAGCACCCAAAACCAAGGGATTGCTGGAATCAGATCCGATGATGATGTGCGTATCGCCGACTCGATCGGACATTTCATAGCCACCCGTGGAACCGTTAAAGCCAAACTGACCGAGTAGCTTCTTGCTGAAGTCCTTCGGCAATTTGTTAGCGATAAGATCATTCGAGGTCTTGCTATGGACAAATTCGGCTGATTCCTGATCCATCAGGTTGTAGCCGCCCGTGACTCCGGTAATAATTGTCGAGCCGTTATGCGGTCCGAGCATAATTGAAATGTGCTGAAGGAATTTCGCGAGTCCGTCCCCGGGTTTGAGCTTCGAAGCATCTTCCATCAGTTGACCCACACTGCCGTTCGTTTGTATGTAAAGTGTTTCACCCTTACCAGACACCAACTTGGTGGTCTCGGACTGAAGAACATCATTCTTCGGAAGACTGTCATTAGTAATGACCAAATCGCCTGCCATCGTGCCACCGGCCAGGAATGCCGTCACAGCAGCCGCAATCACCGTCTTCGTTCCCTTCGCCTGAACGGAGGACGTGGCTTCATTCACCACCATCAGGGCGCCGCGCGCCTTGTTGAAAACAACCTTGAATGTCGAATTCATGTCAATTATTCCTTTTGGGAAGAAAAAACGAATGCGAAGGTTCTCTTGCGAAAACTGCGCATAGCGAAGTTTCATGGATTGGTGTTGGCGGGGGGGGGTAAAAACCCTAATGCGCCCAAATGGATTGGGTTGATATATATGAGATCGACTGAAACACAGTGTATTTAAAGGGGGTAAGGCAAAATTTTGTGAGGTTGTTCGATCGTTTGATAGCTGTTGCTATTTTACAACGGTCATTTTTCGATGATCAAAATTCGACAAGTGAAACAACTGACGCCAAGGAACGAAGGCGTTTGAGACTTCAAAGGTTGAAGTCCCGCTAGGGAACGAACTTCACGCAAGGTATCGCCGGAAAAACCCTTGTGATAAAAGTATTTGAGAAAGATTCTCGCTATCGGTCCCGAACGGGAAAGTGTGGAGACGCTAGGACGACTGCGCCTGAACGCTCTGAAGGACATCGTGTTCCCGTTCAGAAAGAGGGGCGCGGCGGCTCGAATGTAATTGTGAGTGCGTAGTGGCCGGCGGTCATGAAAACGGGCCGCGGCGGTGCAGATGTCCGCAGCGGCCCTTTGGAAAAGACAAAAAGGGGAGGAGACGAAACCGGGGAGGCGGATTACAACGGGGCTTCGGTTGAGTGTCTGTAGTGAAGAACATCGAATTCTAGGTCCCGAAGAACCTCGGGGTTGCGGCTTCGTTTGCCCGCGGAGGTGAACGGCACGGAGCTGACCCATGCGATGCGTCGAGGAGACTTCCAGCGGGCGAGGCGTGCGGCAAGTCCGCAGACGATGGCGTCAGACTGCGGATGGGGATCGGTGTCGGAGACGAGAAGAGCCGTGACGATCTGCCCCCACTTTTCATCGGGCATGCCGACGACGAGCGCCTCGCGAATCCCGGGGAGGGATTCAAGGGCCGACTCGACTTCGGAGGGAACGACCTTTTCACCGCCCGTGATGATCATGTCGGAGGTGCGCCCGAGGATGCGGATCGAACCGTCATGATTGACGAGTCCCGCGTCGCCCGTCTCGAACCAGCCGTCATGAACGGGTGCGGGGCGTCCCCAGTAGCCGGCAAAGAGCATCGGTCCCTTGAGGCAGAGGACGCCGTCGACGGTCCTGAACGAGGTGCCCGCGAGCGGCACTTCGCCGACAGGGACAGGCGAGAGGCGGGTTTCGTAGGCCGAGACCGCGGAGGTGCTGCCCGTTTCGGTCATGCCGTAGGTTGTCATGATGGGAATGCCGCGTCGGGCGGCTTCGGCGCGAAGACGGTCGGGGAACGGGGCGCCGCCGATGAGGATGGCGCGCAAGTGGGGCGGATTGCGCCAGTCCGGATTGCGCTCGAGGACGTCGGCCAGCATGGCGGGGACGACCGAGGCGAACGTCACGCCGTCTCGGCCGAGGGTCTCGGGAAAGCGGGCGCCCGAAAAGCCCGGAGACAGCGCGATCGTGCTGCCTGCGGCCAGGGTTCTCATGATGATCCCGAGGCCGCCCACGCGGGCGGGCGAGAGCGAGAGCTGCAAGACGTCGGACGAGGTCATGCGAAGGGCGCGGACCATCGCTCTGGCGCCTGCCGTCAGGGACTCGCGCGTGAGGATGGCGGGCTTCGGAAGGCCCGTCGTTCCAGACGTAAAGACCACGAATGCGGTGCCGTCGGGAAGAGGTTCTGCGATGGAGTCCGCGTGGGATTTGAGGGCGTCTTGCTCGGCAGAAGTGAGTTTGGGCGAGACGAGGACCGCGGGAATGTGCGCCTCCCAATGGGCAAGGATGTCGACGAGGCCGTTCAGGTCGGGCTTCGGGATGAGGAAGGCCGGGCGGCCGGGAGCGGGCTGCAAAAGCGAGGCCGTACGATCCGAGACGAGACGGGCGAGTTCCGCCCACGTGATGCGGCGGGAGGCGTCGACAACGGCCGTGCGGTCGGGCGCGGAGAGTGCGAGGGCGGCGACGCTCATGGAGGGGCCGGCGCCCGTGGTGGGAGAGGGCATGTCAGCCTCAGGGCAGGCGCTGGAACTTCGAGAAGTCGGGACGGCGCTTTTCAAGAAAGGCGTTCTTGCCTTCGCGTCCCTCTTCGGTCATATAGTAGAGGAGCGTGGCGTTGCCCGCGAGCTCCTGCAGGCCCGCCTGGCCGTCGCAGTCGGCGTTGAGGGCGGCCTTGAGGCAGCGGAGGGCGAGCGGGGAGTTGGCAAGCATCTCGCGGCACCACTGGACGGTTTCGGCTTCAAGCTTCTGAAGCGGAACGACCGTGTTGACGAGACCCATGTCGAGGGCCTCCTTTGCGTTGTAGAAGCGGCAGAGGAACCAGATCTCGCGTGCCTTCTTCTGCCCGACGATGCGTGCCATGTAGGAGGCGCCCCAGCCGCCGTCGAAGGAACCGACGCGCGGCCCCGTCTGACCGAACATGGCGTTTTCGGCGGCAATCGTGAGATCGCACATCATGTGAAGGACGTGACCGCCGCCCACGCACCAGCCCGCCACCATGGCGACGACGGGCTTCGGGCAGGTGCGGATCTCGCGCTGCAGGTCGAGGACGTTGAGGCGGGGCGTGCCGTCGTCGCCAACGTACCCGCCCGTCCCGCGGACCTTCTGATCGCCGCCTGAGCAGAAGGCCTTTTCGCCCATGCCGGTCAGGATGATGACGCCGACGTAGGCGTCGTTGCGGGCGTCGTTGAGCGCGCGGCTCATCTCCATCACCGTCTGCGGACGGAAGGCGTTGTGAACCTGGGGACGGTTGATCGTGATCTTGGCGATGCCGTCCGAGCACTTCTCATAGACGATGTCGGTGAATTCGCCCGCCTTGTGCCATTCGGGAACGGGAGGAAGATGTGAGGTGTCGAGCATGGGCTGCATGTCGTGAATTCCTTTTCAAACAGTCTGTATGGGTTCGGCCTTTAGCGCTGTGCGCGGGCCATGAGGGCAAGCGGGCGCCACTTGGCGGCCTCGGCCTCTATGAATTGCCTGAAGTCGGCGGGACCGCGGAACTGGGGTTCGGCGCCCATGCGCAGAAGACGGTCGCGCACGGCCTTGTCGTTGAGCGCGGCACGGGCGGCCTTCGCGAAGCGATCGGCATCGGCGTCGGAGAGCCCCTTCGGGGCGGCGATGCCGTCCCAGGCGTAGAGCGTGACGCCGGGAAGACCTGCTTCGACCATGGTGGGAACTTCGGGCAGAAGTGCGGATCGTGAGGGCGTCGTGACGGCGAGGGCGCGAAGCGTGCCGGCCTTGAGGTGCGGAAGGAGGTTGGGCATCACGTCGATGAGGAAGGGCACGCGCCCTGAGAGCACTTCCTTGACGGCGGCGGCACCGCCCGCATGGGGAATGTGGTTGAGGTCGAGCCCGGCTTCGCGCTCGAAAAGAATGCCCGCGAGATGGCTCGTCGTGCCCGGGCCCGCGGACGCGAAGGCGATCTCGCCCGGGCGCGATATCGCAAGCTTGACGAGGTCGGCCGCCGAACGGACGTCGGGTAAAGCCTTCGGACTCACTGCAAGGAAGAGGCCGATGGAGGTGAGGCCTGCGACAGGCTCGAGGTCCTTGAGCGGATCAAAGGCCTGTCGATCGTAGAGGTGTGAATTGACGCACATGATGCCGTTTGTGACGTATCCGACCGTGGTGCCGTCGGGCCGGGCCTTCACGACCTGGGACGTGCCGATGTTGCCGCCCGCGCCAGGACGGTTGAAGATCACGACCTTTTCATGGAGCGTCTCCGAGAAGGGAAGAGAGACGGTCCGCGCGAGAATGTCTCCGCCGCCTCCGGGCGGGAAGGGGACGACCATTGTCATCTGCTTCGTCTGCGCGAAGAGGGCGTCGGGCGCAGCGCCTGAGGCGAGAAATGCACCGGCGAGCTGAATGAGCCTGCGTCTTTCCATGATTTGCTCCATTGAAATATGTCAAAGAGTACCTAACGGTACAAACGTACCGGATGATATAGATTTGGGCCGTAATGTGCAAATCGGGATGTGGCCGGGCGGCGGACGACAAAAATCCCGCCCGGCGCGTGCGCGGGCGGGAGCGAAGGTTGGCGGAAGGCGCGCCATCAGCGGCCTTTGAGCCCTTTGCGCTCATGCGTCATCAGGGCAATCCTCAGAGTGTGCAAGCCACAGCGCCGCGGCTTGAGGATCCGTCGCGGCATAAGTGCGGAAGCGAATCAGGCGGATCAAATCCGCCATGAAGAGCCGCTCGAGTTTGGCTGCGAGGTGCGTTTTCGCATGGGCTTTGTGCGTTCGACCTCCGGCGTGATTTCGGCAGGGAATGGAGGGGAGAAATGGTTGCCTCAACCGTTCCTGCTGCTTCTGGGGATGTCGGTGAAGAGAAGCTTTGTCGTTGTGTCGGATGACTTGAAGGGGCGGGCATTTCGCGGGCGTCGGACCGCTCACGGGCGTTGCAAAGAAGCGGGAACGCTTGGGTCGCTGTCCAGAGTGTCCGTGAAGCCCTGCAGGTCTTGGAGCAGGTGCCGGAAGGCTTCGGACCGGCTGCGCCGTTTTACGAGAAAGCCACACCCTCCCAAACCTCATTGCTTATCGAGAATCTCATTGGGAAAGGTTGCTCTGAGGTGCCTGAGGAACTGCTCGGCCTTGTCGAGCCTTTCCCGCTGAATCCTGGCCTGCTGCAGATACTCATCAATCCGTTCAAGCAACCATTGGCTGCCCAATGAAGGGTCTTTCTCAAAAGCTATGAATCGCTCAATGCACTCGAGCTTCATGCCGTTGGCGCGGAAAAAGATTTCCGTGCAATT
>OOAA01000660.1_pt1 | contig 22631 bp, 20 predicted proteins | sample 1671671 | NCBI WGS metagenome assembly OOAA01 (sample SAMN06348180, study PRJEB24527) | human gut metagenome | biome: human gut; feature: ankylosing spondylitis patient; material: feces | host: Homo sapiens | place: China | collected 2015-10 | reverse complement strand
CTACGGCGTCAAGCCCGACATCGTCTCCACAGCCAAGGGGCTCGGCGGCGGGCTGCCGCTGGGCGCAACGCTGCTCGGCGAGAAGGTGCAGAACGTGCTCACCCCCGGCAGCCACGGCTCCACCTTCGGCGGCAACCCGGTCTGCTGCGCCGGTGCGCTGGCCGTGTTGGACGAGATGGACGGCGACTTCCTCGCCAACGTCAACGAGCGCGCGGCTCAGCTGCGCGCCGGGCTGGCAAAGCTGCCCCATGTCAGGGAGGTCAGCGGCCTCGGCCTGATGGTGGGCATCGCGTTTGACGACGGCATCAAGGCCGCCGACGTCCGCGCCGCCTGCGAGAAGGCGGGTCTGCTGGTGCTGACCGCCAAGACCCGCCTGCGTCTGCTGCCGCCGCTGATCCTTACGGCGGACGACGTGGACGACGCGCTGGCGATTTTGCGCAGCGTACTGGAGAAATGCGTATGAAACATCTGCTGAAGCTGGGCGGCATGACGCCCGAGGAAATCCTGCACATTCTGGATGTGGCCGACGAGTACAAGCGGCTGCACAAGGACGGCGTGGATCCGAAGGATCTGCAGGGCAAGGCGGTGGCGCTGATCTTTGCCAAAAATTCCACCCGCACCCGCACCAGTTTAGAGGTGGGTATCTACCAGATGGGCGGCCTGGGCAATTACATGAGCACGTCCGAGCTGCAGGCCGGTCGGGGCGAGCCCCTCAAGGACACCGCCCGCGTGCTGGGCCGCTACTACGACTGCGTGGTCTGGCGCACCTACCGCCAGCGGGATCTGGAAGAGTTTGCCGAGCTGGCCGGTGTGCCGGTGATCAACGGCCTGACCGACTACGCACACCCCTGCCAGGTGCTGGCCGACCTGATGACCATCCGGGAGCGCCGGGGCACCCTGGCCGGGCGGAAGCTCTGCTTTGTGGGCGACGGCGGCAGCATGGCCAACAGCCTCATCGTGGGCGGCCTGCTGGCCGGGATGCAGGTCACCTGCGTCTGCCCGGAGGCTTACCGCCCCGCCGCCGACGTACTGATGCTTGCCCACAAGTACGGCAGTCAGTTTCACTTCACCTCCGACCCCGTCGAGGGCGTGCGGGACGCGGATGTGGTGGCCACTGCCGTGTGGAACACCGCCGCCCCCGGCACCGCCGAGAGCGAGCAGCGCCTGCGGGATTTTGTGGGCTTCCAGCTCACCGGCAAGCTGCTGGAAGCCGCCAAGCCCGACGCCATGGTGCTGCACTGCCTGCCCGCCCACCGGGGCGAGGAGATCTCCACCGCCGTGTTCGAGCAGCACGCCGACGAGATCTTTGACGAAACCGAGAACCGCCTGCATGTGCAGAAAGCCGTGCTGGCCATTCTGCTGGCGGGCAAGTAAGATCTGCAAGGGTGCATCTGCCGCAGGGTGGATGCTCCTTTTTGTTTTTCAAAGATTGCGCAACCTGTCTGAAAAGAGAAGAAAATTCTTGTGCGCTTTGCTGCTTGACGGAAACCGGTAAAATTTGCTATACTGTCTACGGTCAATCATGTAAGGTTTGTTACTCTCCGGAGGCTTTCCCTTATCCGTTGCAGATAGGGGTGAACTTTCGGTTTTTTTATTGTTGCGGAAATGGAGGACTCAGGCAGATGAAGGTCATCAAGAACATCAACAACAATATCTCCCTGTGTCTGGACAGCCGCAATAATGAGGTGGTGGCCTTCGGCAAGGGCATCGGATTCACAAAGCCGCCCTACGATGTGCCGCTTTCCAAAATCGACCGCACCTTTTACGATGTGGACGAAGAACAGCTGGCGGTGCTCAAACGCATCCCGGAAGATGTGCTGGAAGCAGCGGCCGAGATCGTGGATCTGGCCAATGAGAAAATGGACAATCAGTTCCGGGAGAACGTGGTGTTCACCCTGGCGGACCACATTGACTTTGCCATCCAGCGCTACCGCAAGAACATCAACATCAAGCTGCCGCTGCTCTACGAGGTGCGGCAGCTCTACCCCGGAGAATCCGAGCTGGGCAGGCAGGCGCTGGACATCCTGAAAAAGCGCCTGAAAGTCTCTCTCCCGCGGGAAGAAGCCGCCGCCATCGCCCTGCATTTCGTCAATTACAAGGCGCAGGCGGATACGGCACCGGATATCGACTACGGTTCCCTTATCGAGCAAGCCACGGCCATCGTGGAGCGGGAACTGAATGTAACGGTGGACCGGGACGGCTTCAACTACTACCGATTTGTCACCCATATGCACTACATGATGAAGCGCACCCTGGATGACACCATGATCGACAGCCAGAACCGGGAACTCTTTGAATCCATGAAAAAAGAGTACCCTGATATCTATTCCTGTGCGGTAAAGGTGGCGGCCCTGATCGACCAGAAGCTGCAAAAGCACCTTTCCGAAGAAGAAATCTTATATCTGATCCTACACATCAATCGTTTGTGTGCTCGTGAGGATTGTGACCGATAAAGGCTGACCGCCTTTTGAGGGCTTTACCCCAGAGTGCCGCAGAAAATGCACCAGACTGCCCGGTGGGCACCGTGTGCGTGTTTTGTGGTGCGCTGGGGCTTTTTATTGGAACAGAGCCGCCCGGGAGCGCGCCCCGGCCGGGTTTGTGATAGAAAATGTGGAACCGTTTGTAAAATCATGGAGGAAACAGACATGGCAGAGAAGATCAATAAATACGAAGCCATTGCGCCGCAGATTCTGGAACTGGTCGGCGGCAAGGACAACATCCGCTCTTTTGCACACTGCATGACCCGGCTGCGCTTCAACGTGAAGGATAAGGGGCTTGTGGATGCCGACAAGATCGGCAAACTGCCCGGCTGCATGGGCACACAGTGGGCCGGTGATCAGCTGCAGGTCATCATCGGTCAGGCAGTGGATAAGGCCTATGATGCGATCTGTGCAGCAGGTGGTCTGCAGAAGGAAGCAGCTGTGGCCGAAGATCTGGACAGCGATAAGAAGAAAAAATTCAGTCTGACCACAGTATGTGAGGCCATCAGCGGTTGCATCGTCCCGCTGATCCCGCTGTTCATGGCATCCGGCCTGATCAAGGTGGTGCTGGTGATGGCAAACCTCATCGGTATCCTGCCCGCAGATTCCTCCACCTACACGGTGCTGGGTTATGCCGCCGATGCTGCGCTGTACTTCATGCCCATCCTCATCGGCTATACTGCCGCCAAAAAGTTCGGTGCAGACCCCAGCCTGGCCATGGGCCTGTGTGCGCTGCTGGTGTACCCCAATCTGATGACTGCTCTGGGCGGCGAGACCCCGGTGACGATCTTCGGCCTGCCGGTGTATAATGCTACCTATACCAATATGATGTTCCCCTCTATCATGGTCGTGTTCGTCATGAGCTATGTGGAGCGCTTCTTCAAAAAGTATGTGCCGGAGATCCTGCGCGTGATGCTGGTGCCGCTGGGTACCTTCCTTGTCATGCTGCCCCTGTCCCTGTGTCTGGTGGCACCGGCTGGCGTCTTCTTGGGCAATGGCATTACCTGGCTGGTGGAGACCATTTACAACAACATCGGCTTCCTGGGTGTCGGTGTGCTGTCCGGCCTGTATCCCCTGCTGATCCTCACCGGTATGCATTCCACTCTGGCTCCTGTCTGCATCTCCTACTTCACCAAGTTCCAGTATGATCCGCTGATCATTCCCGCCTGCTACATCGCAAACTTCGGTCAGGCTGCTGCCGCTGCTGCGGTCACCCTCAAGTCCAAGAACGCTGATGTCAAGGGCATTGCCGGTTCTTCTGCACTGACCGCTTTTCTGGCCGGCGTCACCGAGCCTGCTCTGTTCGGCGTCAACTTCCGTTACCGCAAGCCCCTGATCGCATCCGTGATCGGCGGTTTCGTGGGCGGCTGCTATGCCGGTCTGATGGGCTGCAAGCTGGTTGCCATGAGCGGCTTGGGCGTCTTTGCGCTGGCTGGCTTCTTGAGCAGCGATATCATGAACTTTGTCAACTACGTCATCGCTGTGGTCATCGCCATGGTCGTTACGTTTGCCATCACCTTCGTCACATTCAAGGACGAGGCCTGATTTTTACCGGATAAGAAGGGAATTGGAAGAATATGAGTTTTCCTGCAAATTTTCTGTGGGGCGGCGCTACCGCAGCCAACCAGTTTGAAGGCGGCTGGAACGAGGGCGGCCGCGGTGCCAGTGTGGCTGACCACATGACCAACGGCACCAACACCACGCCCCGCCAGATCACCCGCGAACTGAAAGATGACCTGTATTACCCCAACCACAAGGCCAGTGATTTCTATCACCACTATAAGGAAGATATCGCCCTGATGAAAGAGATGGGCTATAAGGTCTACCGGATGTCCATCAGCTGGAGCCGCATCTTCCCCACCGGCACTGAGCAGCAGCCCAATGAAGAGGGTCTGGCTTTTTATGATGCGGTGTTTGATGAACTGCACGCTGCCGGGATCGAACCGCTTGTCACCATCAGCCACTATGAAAATCCGTTTTATCTGACCGAGCACTTCAATGGCTGGGTGGATCGCCGCCTGATCGATTATTACCTGCATTACTGCGAGACGATTTTCAATCGCTACAAGGGCAAGGTGCATTACTGGCTCACCTTCAACGAGATCAATGCCGGAATGTATCCCTTTGGCATCTACTCCGGGCTGGGCATCCTGAACGAGGGCACCACCAACATGAACGATCAGGTGGATATCCCGCAGCAGCGCTATCAGGCCCTGCATCACCAGTTTGTGGCCAGCGCAAAGGCAGTGCAGCTGGGCCACAGCATCGACCCGGAAAATAAGATCGGCTGCATGGTGGCCATCACTCCTAACTATGCCTACTCTGCCAACCCGGAGGATCAGATCAAGAACCAACATTCCTGGCAGTACTGCAACCACTACTGCGGTGACGTGCAGGTGCGCGGTGCATATCCGGCCTTTGCAAAGCGCATCTGGGCTGAGAACAATGTGGAGATCAAAATGGAGCCCGGCGATGCCGAGACCCTGCGCAATGGCACGGTGGATTTCTTCTCCTTCTCCTACTACATGAGCGGCTGTGTGTCCACAGATGAGAACCTGCTGCGCACCAACGGCAACCTGTTTGGTGGAGTCAAGAATCCGTACCTGAAAGCTAGCGACTGGGGCTGGCAGATCGACCCGGTGGGTCTGCGCTACACTCTGAACGAGCTGTACAACCGCTACCAGATCCCCCTGATGGTGGTGGAGAACGGTCTGGGTGCGTTCGATAAACAGGAAGCAGACGGCTCCATCCATGATCCCTACCGCATCGATTATCTGCGGGCACATATCCAGCAGATGAAAAAGGCAGTAGAAGAGGACGGTGTGGATCTGATGGGTTATACCCCCTGGGGCTGCATCGACCTCGTCAGCGCTTCCACCGGCGAGATGGCAAAGCGCTACGGCTTTATCTATGTAGACGCCGATGACCATGGCAACGGCACCTTCAAACGCTATAAAAAGGACAGCTTTGCATGGTATAAAAAAGTCATCGCCTCCAACGGTGAAGAACTGTAACTCCTAAAAAATGAGGGCTGTTGCAAAAATAGCTCTCTGAAAAATATGCACAAAACCCGGAACCTTTTCAGGGCCAAAACGGCTCAAAAAGGGTTCCGGGTTTTGGTTTTTGCACGATTTCTTTGTGTAAGTTGCTATCGCGTTCTTGTTTTGCAACGGCCCCGTTCTGCCTTGTTTTACACCCGCGCCGCACCCTTTTCCAAAATGCGGTCGAACCGGGCAAAGAAGGTGATGGTAGTAATGGTGGCCGCCAGAATGTCGCTGACCGGCTCCGCCAGAAATACGCCGAACACCGGGTCTGCCACGAGATGCGGCAGAATAAAGATGAGCGGGATCAGCAGGATGATCTTGCGCAGGCAGGCCAGCAGCAGGCTGACCTTAGCCTGCCCCAGCGCCATAAAGCTTTGCTGGCAGGCGATCTGGAAGCCCATGGCAAAAATGCCCGCCATGTAAATGCGCATGGCCCACGTGGTGTACTGGATCAGTGCGGTGTCCGAGGTGAAAATGCCCGCCACCGCGCCGGGAAACAGCATCATCAACAGCCAGAATAAGCAGGTGTAGGCCCCGCACAGCGTCAGCTGAAAACGGAAGGCTTCCTTGACGCGGGCCTTCTTGCCTGCGCCGAAGTTGAAGCTCATCACCGGCTGACCGCCCTGACAGATGCCCTGAATGGGCAGGGTGCACAGCTGGGAAGCACTGGTGATCACGGTCATGGCACCCACAGCCACGTCGCCGCCGTACCGCGCCAGACTGGAGCTGAAGCTGATGGACAGCAAACTCTCGGTGGACATCATCACAAAGGTGGAGATGCCCAGCGCCATCACCGGCAGGATGACCGGTTTTTCCAGCCGGAGAAACGCCCGGCGCAGGTGCAGGATCGTCTTTTTGCCGGTGAGGAATTGCAGGATCCACGCCGCGCCCACAGCCTGACTGAGCACGGTGGCAATGGCCGCACCCTGCACGCCCAGCCCGAACCCGAAGATGAGGATGGGGTCCAGAATGATGTTGATCACGGCACCGATCACGGTGGTGAGCATGCTGGTCTTGGCAAAGCCTTGGGTGGTGATGAAGGGATTCATGCCCAGCACCAGCAGCACGAACACCGAGCCGAGAATGTAGATGCGGCTGTAGCTCAACGCATACGGCAGGGTGGCGTCGCTGGCACCGAACAGCCGCAGCAGCGCGGGCGCACCCGCATAAAAGCCGATGGTCAGCACCACTGCAAAGAGCATCAGCACCGTAAAGCTGTTGGAGATGATCTTTTCGGCCTGCTGCCGGTCCCCCTGCCCCAGTGCGATGGCGGTGCGCGGTGCGCCGCCCGCGCCCACCAGCATGGCGAACGCGTTCAGCAGCATGAGGATGGGGGTGAACAGTCCCACGCCGGTGAGCGCAGCTGCGCCGATGCCCTCAATGTGCCCGATGTAAATGCGGTCTACGATGTTGTACAGCAGGTTCACCACCTGCGCCACCACGGCAGGGATCATCAGCTGCAGCATCAGCTTTTTTACGCTGCCGGACCCCATGTCCTGTTTTGCCTGTGCCATGGAACAAAAACTCCTTTTGCTTCAAATTTGAACTATATCTCCTATATTATACTCGAAAACCGTAAAAAAGCCAGCCCCTTTTTGCAAAAACCTCTGCACCTCGCAAAAAATACCCTCAAAAAGGCCCGGCCTGCGCTGCAGACCGGGCCCGGCATCGGGGAGAAAAGTGTTGACGGAAGGAGACTTTTTTGCTATACTATATAAGGTTTATTCTGGACCGGGGATGCCTCCCAAGGCAGGACAAGGCCCCTGCATAGTCCGGAATATCCGACAAAAACATAACGTGGAGTAGTACTCAAGTGGTCGAAGAGGCGTGACTCGAAATCCAAGTGGATGCTTCGCTGAATGTCTCCATATCACACGGGAGAACGTCAATTTTGATATCCTGACAGGCTTCGGAACCTGTCTGAACGATGCGTTTTCTAACAATATTCTAACAGCAACTGTTCCAAGTTTCAAGGCCGATTTGCGATATACAAATCGTAAATTTGCCATGAAAATATACTTGGAGATGTATCGAAGCGGTCGTAACGAGAACGACTCGAAATCGTTTTGTCCTTAATCGGGCACGTGGGTTCGAATCCCACCATCTCCGCCAGAAGTCGCAGATTCAAACGAACCTGCGGCTTTTTCTTTTGCATCAAGCAGAGAAAGACCGCTTTTGCCTCATCACAGTATGCTTTATACATGAACGATAAATCCATAATTATTTGGGGAGTTTGGATTCTCCCAAAAGGTTCGCAATGACCCCAGCAGACCCCTGTTTGCTTTTGTAATCGAGATGTGCGTAGATGTCAGCGGTGGTAGAAAAGGTGCTGTGCCCCAGCCATTCCTGAACCTGCTTCATGGATACGCCGTTCATCACCATCAGGCTGGCGCAGCTATGGCGCAGGTCGTGAAAACGGATGTGCTTCAGCCCGTACTTGGTCAGCAGCCAATCAAAGTGCTCCGTCACGAAGTTCGGGCGGATCAGCTTGCCTTCCTGATCGGTGCAGACGAAATCCAGATACTCGGTGCTGTAACTCTTCTTGAACAGCTTACGGTAAAGCTGCTGCTTTTCCTTCTGCTTCAGAAGTTCTTCTTCCACAGCCGGAATCAGCGGCAGGGTACGGCAGCTGGTCTTGTTCTTCATCACATCGCTGACCACAGGAACGTACTTGCCGTTCACCAACTGTTCCGTCACCTTGTGATTGATGGTGATGGACTTGCGCTCAAAGTCGATAGACGACCACTTCAGCCCAAGCACCTCGCTGCGGCGCAGGCCATAGTAGGCCGTAATGAGGATGCACAGGTGCAGGGGGTCATCCTGCGATACTTCCAGCAGCTGCTGGACTTCATCCTTGGAGTAGAAGTTGGGACGGAAGCTGTTCTTCTTCGGGCGGTCAACTTTCAGCATCGGGTTGGTTTCCAGATAGTCCTTGCGGACGGCATCCTTGAACGCTTTACCGAAGATGGCGTGGTAGTGAATGACCGTGTTGGTGGTGTAGCCCTCCAGCAAGATCTTCTCCTGAAACTCATCCAGCACCTGCGGCGTGACCTCGCACAGCTTCAAGCCCAGCGGCTCAAAATACTGCGTGATGCGTCCGGTGATCATCCGATTGTAGCTGATAAAGGTTGCAGGCTGGATGGATGCTTTGTGGACTTGCACCCACTCGTTGAGATAGTCCAGAAACAGCATCTCCGACTTGCTGACGGGTTGGAGATGCTGCGGCAAGGGCTTAGCGGTTTTAGCATCTACTTTTTCGTAGGCTCCGCCCCGCCCTGTGGGCAGCTCCCCGGTCTCATCATAGTGGAGCAATACTTCCCGGAGCATGGATTCTGCCTTGCGCTTGTTGCCCCGGACGGTCAGACCTGTGGAGATCCACTTGATCTTCCGCTTGCCGTTGGCATCATAAAGATTGATCACGAAATAGAAACGTCCATTTTTCTCTTGGACAGACCCTGTAGTTTTCATCATAAACCTCCTTTGGGTCAACAGGCGTGCTGTCCGTTGCTGCACCCACAGCATACCACATCCAGCGGCGGATTTCCAGCCGGGAAGGTGCTCTGCCCGGTGAGCAGGAACTCGATCACACTCAGCTTCGGGATACGATAGGTGCGGCCGATTTTAAGCGCAAACAGGCGGCGGGAACGGATCAGTTCCCCAACTGTATGGCGGTTCAGACCAAGCATCTCCGCAGCTTGCTGAAGGCCGACGGCATCGGGGTAACCGGGAAACATCTGGGAATAGGCATCGTTAAACTTCATAGGCACTCCTTCTGCATAAGTAGTTTAAGGTCAAAAAGTGTGTCATCCTTTGCAGCAAGGCTGCGTTCAGGTGGCAATGTAAAGAGAGCTGGCAGTAGTTCCAACTCCCCCATCGCAGATAAGTTCAAACTCGTCTGCGTTAATAAGTTAAGGTCTCCCATATTGGTCCTCGACTTCCCTAGGAGTGGGGAATCGTCCGGCGGCGGGCTTGCACCGCACCATTGGCATTTCAGCCACCCCGTCTTCGTTATGACCGGGCTGCGAGTTACAGAAGTACCTTTTGTGAAGTACCGGACGATTGAACTATTCACTTGTCAAGGAACATATGGAAGATTTCTGGACTTTGACGGACGAAAAACATCCTTCTACTTGGTAGCCGATGAAAAAGGCCATTTCGTAGCATTGCAAGCAATTTTGTAAACAAAACGTCATAATAGTCCGAGAATGGTCTTGAAAAAGATGCCCTACACTTGGTAGGCATCGAGAACGCCTGTTTCGTAGCATTGGTGAGAAACTTGTAATTGAATTGTAATTCTTGAGACCAAATCTCCGCTTTTGAAAAAATCCTCTCAATAGGTAGGCAACGAAAACAGCCCAAAGACAACCATCTTTTTGAGAATTAACAAAAAGGTCACAAATGACTAGCCTTCAAAGAAGCGTTTCTACTATTAACAGAAAAAGTGGCCTAAAATGGGGGGTGTTGGAGAAAATTTCCACCTTAAAAATGCGCCTTTACTCACTAGCCAACGAGAATAGCCAAAAGCCAACAAAAACGAATTATGTATTTCTGCCACTGATTGCAACAGCATATCGGTGACAGAAAGATCGTTTAGAGCGATTCTTCGCGGTTTGGGGGAGTGGAAGTCGTTTTGTGGTGGGACTTTTTCTGCTGAAACTGCTCCAGCTTTTTCAGCACCGATTCCTTTTCCGGGGTCTTGCCGCCCGGTGCGAAAAGCTGCTGCTTGTTCAGCACCATATCAATATACTTGCGGACACTTTTCAGATCGGAGATGTCCGGCTGCAAGGTTTCCAGTTGGGTGCGAAACTCTGCGCTGCTGGATTGCAGCGCAGAAAATTCGGCATCCAATGCCGAAAAATCCACCGCAATACTGCCGTTCAGCTTCATCAGAGTGCGGACAGCTTTATTGAAGATGTCCAGTTCCTCCTTGTGCTGGGCAGCGTAAGCGTCCTTGGTCAACTTGAAGTTCTTCTTGATAAAGGTGTCGTGGATGGGCTTCAGCTTGGCATGGGCGGCGGCAGCATCCTTGATCTGGGCGATTGCCCGCATACGGTTTTCGTTCTGCTTCAACTGCCTGCGGAGAGGGGCGGCGGTCTGGTTCAGGTTAGAAATTGCGGTATCCAGATCCTCGATGGTGTTCAGGGAATGGGCTTTCAAATAGTCCACCGCCTGTTTGACTTCCTCAAAGTCTCGGACAGTGCATTTCAGTTTTGCCTTGCCAGACCAATCGCTGCGCTGCTCGTTGCGGAGGTTGAAGTAATCCACCAGCAGGTCGGACAGCATTGGCTCCTTGGCTTGTTCCAGTGCATCCAAAAGAATCTGCTTCTTTTCATTCAGGTCTGCGATCCAGCGTTGCAGCCCACGAATCGCACTGCGGATGGACTGCATCAGGCTATTGGCGGCGCGAATATCCCGGTTCAGGTTGCCGAGAAAAGTTTCCACTCCACGCTTTTCCATCTGGTGTGCGGCGGGACCGAGATGCACGGTCGGTATCTGCTGGATGCCCTGTCGCTCAAAGGAGCGCAGGTCAACACGTTCCGGGCGGCCAGCCGCTTCCAAATAGCGGTTGGTAATGGTCTCCCAGCCATGCCGCCAGACCTCGGCATACTTCTGGTCGTTCCAGTCCACCGTGTTTTCCTTGTGGCACTTCCAGTTGCCGGAAGCGAGCCGGATGCGCTCACCGTTCTCGTCAAGGTCGTACACCTTTCTGGCTTTCGGGAGCCACTTGCCGTGTTCATCTATTGCCCGGAGCGTCAGCAGAATGTGAGCGTGTGGGTTTCCATCTCCCTTGTCGTGGATGGCAAAGTCGGCAATCATCCCTTTGGAAACAAACTGCTCCTGACAAAACTCTTTTATCATGGACAAATACTGCTCCTTCGGCACCTCCACCGGGAACGCCAGCACGATGCGCCGGGCAAGCTGGGAGTTCCACTGGTTCTCCACAGCTTCTACGGCGTTCCAGAGGGTCGCCCGGTCTGCATATCCGGGCGGCGCATAGGATGGCAGCATGATCTCAGCGTGGACAAGCTCTTTCTTCTTGTTGTAGAATTTTGTTCTCTGGTCGTACTCGCTGAACAGCCGTTCGCCGCTTTGGTAAGCGGCCCCGGCAACAGCGGACTGCCCTTGGCTGCGCTTGACGATGGTAATTTTGAAATGCGGACACGGAATAGGCATCACCCCCAAACAAAAAGACCGCCCAGCAAGATTGCTCTTGGTGAACGGTCTGGAATTGTATTCGGTTTTGCTCGCCGCCTTAGAACGGAGTGCCATGCGCTTCGATCTCAGGCGGGAGCCGCAAAAGGATAGCTGCAAAGCAGCGCAAGGAAAATGCAGTTTTCCTTGGGATGGAATCGGGCTGGCGCACAAACGCCAGCTTCGATTTCATCGAGCCGTCTGCAAGACCGCAATTTCACCGGAACGGTGTATAATTGCGCCCTTTATTCTAAAGGGTTTGAAACGCTGCGGCGTTCCTGCAAGTCGTGAATCATCTTTGCAAGTGCCAGCGCAACTTCTGGTTGACGGAACGCAATTTTCAGCAGCTCCATCACCTGATCGTTGGTGAGTTCTTCCGGCGCAATCAGAAAACTTTCCAGCATTCCGGCACGGGTACACAGACGATGCACACGGGCTTTGCGGGTCAGCTCCGGTATCTGATGTTCCAGAATTTTCTCACGGTGCTTGTAGTAGCGTAGCTGCTGCTCCGCTTTGGCTTTTTCGCTGCGGAGATAGGCAAGGTCGGATTTGGGCTGGGTCATAGCATCACGCTCCTTTACAAAATAAAGAGCCAAACAATCAGTATAAAGGCTGATCATTTGGCTGTGGAAACATATTTAATTTTCGCAGTTCAAGCGAACTTGAACCGTAAATACACCGTCTTTCTTTTTCGTGTAGAAGTCACCATGGTTTTCCTGAACGATACGGTTTATATTTTTTAGCCCGTAACCATGATGTTCTCCGATGCGGATTCCGCGAGAAGTATCACTGTATGGGTTTTCCAGCCGATAGAAAAGGCTCCGATATTGTTTGCGCAGCTGTAAATGGATGGTTCGCTGTTCCGCTGGCAGACTGCAACAGGCTTCAATGGCATTGTCAAATGTATTTCCGAGGATGATGCTCAAAGACAGCGATGAGATCGTCAGAACTTCAGGAATCGTCACATCCAGTTTGACCTTGATGTTATTCTTCTCTGCGATGCGTAGGTAATAATTCAAAAGAGCATCAACAACAGGGTTTCCGACAGCAGAAACATTTGTGGAACGCTCAAAAATATCCGTGGCAGCTTGTGCAATCTTGTGAAGTTCTTCGGTATCGCCGTGTTCTGCAACTGCCTACATCGCCAGAATGTATTTCTTCACATCATGCCGTAGAGAACGGACTTCTTCCTGACGTTCTTTGAGCTGCTGGTAGTATTCCATTTGAAGATTGTACTGCTGCTCATTGAACTTGGCTTTGAATTTTTCCAGTTCATTTTCCCGGAGAGCTTCCACATAGAACACGATCAGGATGTTTATAAGGAGAAGCACAGCCATAAGGCCGACCATATAATCCGGGAAATACTCATCCGCAGCATGATACTGTGCCACATAACAGACAGCGATGCTTGCGATTTGAATCGCAATAATTGGCAACAGCCATAGGATGCGCAGAGCATTTCCCTTTCGACTGAAAAAATGTGAGATCAGGACTACAAGTGGAACTTGAATCAGGTTTGAAAAAACAACATAAACCAACCGTGCTGCCCCAGCCTGCATCAGAATATCGGTATCAGGGATGCGCAGCCCGATCAGGAGCATTGCAAGCACTTCCACCAAAGCAATCAGCGTAAAGAAAGCTCCGCTTGCAAAAACCGCCTGCCATGGTCGCACTTCGTAAAACAGCAGTGCGAGGAAAAATCCGCCAACTAAAAGATAGATCGTGCGCTGCGTTACCCAGTCCGGGAATAAGCTTAGTGCACACTGGCCAGCGATCATAAGCACAACATACACATAGAACCATTTTGAAACGGGCTCCTTTTTAGGAAATAGCCGACCGATAAAAAGCAGCAACAGAGCGATGTTGGCAAAGCTCCCTGCAAACTCAACGAAATAATAAAGTATCATCTTCCCAAATAAGCGTTAAAGTTCTGATTGAACTCCTGACGCTTCCTCCTGCTGATCGGTAGCTGATGTCCGCTGGAAAGAAAAACAGCGGTTCCAGTAGCGTAAACAATGTGTTCCATATTGACAAGATAACTTTTGTGTGGCGACACGAAGCATCGTTTGGGAAGCTGCTCCAAGGCTTCAGGAATGCTCATTCTCAATGTAAGGTCTTGCTCCTTGCAGTGGATCAGAACTTTATGTCCGTGGCTTTCCAGAAAGTAAATATCTGATGTTTCCAAGGACATGGTGACACCATCGTATTCGATTGTGAAATGTTTGGAGTTCAGTTCCTGAAGGACAGCGTCCATCGCCGCAGCGAACAGCGTCTGATCCAAAGGTTTGACAAGGTAGCGGAATGCAATGCCATATCCCTGCACAGCATACTCGTGCCGCTTCGTGACAAATACCACCAAGGGATGCTTCTCCATTTGAATCAGGGATTGTGCCAGCTGAAAACCGTTGGATGGCATCTCAATGTCGAGCAGCAGCAAATCGAAGGATTTCTTCTGCATTTGCAATTCGCTCAGAAGTTCGTTTCCGTCCATGTAAGTTTCAATGTCAAAGCAACCTTGCACATCGTATCGCTGGACGCTTTGAACAATACCATCAAGGTCTGACTTCTCATCATCGCAGACTGCAACGTGGTACTTCAGCATTTCGACAACCTCCACAAAATAATGTTCTGATACTATTATAGACTGTGCAAAGGCTCCTTACAAGTAGCCTGACTTACCACTTTTGTCACCAGAACGACCAGTTTTGCCAAACCTCTTGATTTTGTTGAAATTTATGATACAGTGAAGCAAAAATCAGAAGATAAGGTGGCGCAACTGCAATGTGGGAACGCACGCTGTCTCAGAAATTAGTCCGTCTTTTCTGCGAACAAAAAGTGGTAGACGAATCAAAAGCGGATGCGTATGTCTATGGGTACGAGTTGCTCATATCGTCTGTTGTAAGTGTTTTGCTTGTCATCCTCGTCTCTGCCGTGTGTGGTGATGTTCGATACTCACTTTCATTTTTGATTGGGTTTATCCCGCAGAGAATCTACATTGGTGGATATCATGCAACGTCGCACACCAGATGCTATCTGGCATTTACCGGACTGGCACTTATCTGCATTTTGCTGAGTAAAGTAATTGCAGCCAATCACCTTTTTCGTATCCTGACAACAGCAGCTCTTATGGGCATCGCTATCTTTTTCTCTCCGATAGAAGCAACGAATAAGCCTTTAGGCAAAAAGAAGCGGTTAAGCTATAAGATGGTCGCATCTGTTCTTTCGTCAATAGATTTCCTGTTTGCCATTTTCAATGTGCTTCCGGACACCCGCAGTATAACGGTATACTACATTTCAAAATGGGTTTTAGTGATTTTTGCAATCATTCCGTTTTTTCAGAAACAAGCGAAGATATCCTAAGGTACGAGGGCGTTCATGTGTTTTCAGAAGATGAATGCTCTAAAAAATATCAAACGGAGGTAACAGAAATGAAAAAGATTATGTTGCTCTTGAGCAAGGTCACTTGCATTATGGCAATGGCTCTCGCAGTCTTGAGCGTGAACAGCACCTGTGGCTTTACGGCATATCAGCCGGATGTCCCGGAATCGCTTGAGCATGACTGAAATTCATATGAAAGGTAAGATAGCGATACTCTTACGGGATATATTTCTTGATAATTTTCTAAAAGGAACTGTTCGATTATGTTGGAGCTGCTTTCATTCATTATGTTGATTGTTCGTCAGCTTTTCTATATTCTAGGCGTCCTTGCATTTGGAAAATATCTCTTGAAAAAGTGAGAGCATCGATAATCAATGTACTTCGGAGGTGTTTCCGATGCACAGATGAGAGTCCGTTGTTCTATAGGAATGCATGAAAGGAAAAAACAAAATGAAAACAAAAACATATTTGCGTTATATTTCCTGCGTGTTAGCGGTGCTGCTTTGTGTTGCTTCCATTATGCCCATTGCCTTTGCAGATTCAACAAATCATGGCAATAGCGAATCTCTTTTGACAGGATCAAATTATTCTGTTTCGTACTCGATGAATGGAAAAGATGTTGTTGAACAGCTTACAATTCGTGATGGAGGTATCACACGAATTACGCGTACGGTGCATCCTAATGATGTGATGGACATTGTTGTTGTAGGTGCATCTGGTGAATCAACAACATCAACTGCAAGAAGTGACTATAGCTTGTTCTATGAAATTTATCAAGATCAGCAAAATTACAAAAACGGACAGCTGGCACAAATTCCTGCACTCACTGGAAGCGAGGTGACAGGGTCGCAGTTCAAGCACCGCTATGTTGGCACAAGTGCAACCGATACGGTTTATGCTAGTGATTTGCGTAAATGCAAAAAAGCATCTGATGTAGCCAGTATTTTAGCAACTGCATGGGGAAGCACACCAGCAGCAGTTATTTCTTCTACAGCATCGTTTATTTTCGATCAGATGCTTCAGAGTATGTCCTCGGACTGCTATAAAGTGACAATATCTTCTATTACGTATGAAGTCCTATTTTCCTATGACAATAGCTACTATACACATTGCTATCATCAAACTGTCAAGGAATATAAGTCAAATGGCTCTTTGATTCGGTCTAAAACGGATTATTATCAGGCCATTGGTGGCTGATAGTGACTTCAAAGAACAGGGAGAACATGTAATGGGATTCTTTAAGCAAAAAGGGCCACTCCAAAGAGATTTCTGCGAAGTATTGCTATATGTTGTGGCTTTATGGGCATTGAAGCCAGCAAGCCTTCAGGATATCCTGACGGTGAATCAATGCGATGGAATGTGGTTCTTTTCCGCAGCATTTTTTGCCATTGTTTTTGTAGGAATCGTTTCAGATTATCTTCTGATTACAAATCATTTCGTTGCATGGAAAGCAATACACGGCAATGTCAATCAAACAACATTTCAGGAACTTCAGAAATTTGCGCTGTGCGAAAATCAAAAAGTTGCTATTGAGCCAAAGTTGGCAAGTTGTATTTTAGTGGTTTTGGCAGGTTGTTTAACAGCGGCATTCGTATGGTTCACATTTATTTGCCGATGAGCATACACCTGAGTTGAAAATTTGCGGCTTTATAGTGTGATGAGGTGGCTGTTAGTGATATTGCTTTTGATCACGATGATGCCAATATACTAAAATTTTGTAAGAGGTGATTCCAGTGCAGAATTAAGCGAAAAAGAATCCAAATTGTAGCTGGGTGACTTGTAACAGTCAATAAAATATAAGGAGCAAATCGACATGAAAAAGATGACCCGAAATGAATTCCTTAAAATGGCTGGAACGAGTGCTGCGTTGGTTGTTTTCAACACAGTTTTGATGCCTGCTGCTGTTGCAGTTGAACCAGGCGTTGTAGCACTTTCTTCCAAAAAATCTAGTATCGAAATTGATAAAGGAACAACTGTAAACTCTGCAACATTCAAACTTGTCCCAATTTCTCGCGAAACCTTCTGGGGCGATGCTGGTTCATGTACACTTGATTATCTGTCTGAAGGGTATATCCAATGGACGATTACCGTTCCGGGTGCAGTAATTGTTTCCTTTGAAGGTAACCTGCATTTCAATAAACTTGGTACACCCTTTGGAACCTTTGATCATGCCATTTCTGCATACGGCACAATCGGTACGGAAGATGTAAAATATGGACTCTCTAAAGGAAAATGGGAGGTTGAGTTTACTGGAATTGCTACTGCGGCTAACGGCGATATGTATAGTGTCGTTGATGGCGCAACATTAGCTTTCAGTGTCACCAAATGATTCTGCCATATAATCTACGTATTTGATTTTTACAAAATAGCTTATCACATAGAACAAGCCCCACCTGCAGTAGATTCTTCGATTTGGAATATCTATTGTAGGTGGGGCTTTTAGATAAATTTATTTATTCAAGTTTGCCTTTATGTCTTTAAGGAGTTTTTATAGAGAGATAGCTTAAAAAACGATGATATCACAATTGCTGGATTTCTTGTTCGGCCAACCAAGCGAGTTTATTCCAGTTGTTTACACGACACCGTTTGCCGATAAATTCCAATATTTTTTTGTGAGTTTCTTTTGGCAGAGTATCGCCATTATGACATGCAAGAAATGTAAAAGGTTTAGGGATGTCTTCTTTTTTATCGGCCAATAATAAAATATATCCGATATACTTTCCCTGTTCAGATATCACATAAAATTCAGGTAGACAGTTTTCTTTACTGCTCTGAACAATTTCTTTAAAAATGTCTAATGGTATTTTTTGGGGAACAGCAGAGGCATAGACGTATTGAATGGCATTATCTTCATTTTTCAACCATGTAATCTCCATACTTATCTTCTTTTCCTTTTTGCAAACACAGTTAAAGCATTAAATATATTGTTATTATACCACATTTGTTGTGTGTTGGACTATGATTTGAAATTATTTGGCATTTTAACCAGTTTATCAAATGACTTATTGTGCGAGTAAGAGAATTTTAATCATAATCATTCGCTTGACCAATTTGTAACACAAAATACGTTACAATGATTTTCGGCGGTAGCCATGAAAAAACGATGACACTCAATCCTCCGTGTCAACCCCACTGTAAAGTAGCGGGTTGAGGATGTTCTGAGGCAGTTGGGCATCCTGTTGGCGACGGCAGAGCCATCCGTGAACCGGGCTTCCACTCGGTTGGTGTCTATGTTGTAGCGGAAGGAAAGCAGTTTTTGAGAGTGATTATGGTCGAAATTCTGATTTCGTTTCATTTGAATAGCTCCTTTAATGATTTTGAAATTTGATTTTTGACGAGATGAGGTCTCTTTTTTCTTTCTCTTGAGTCACCTAACCGCACTACCCTGCATCGCAACTGTTCACAATGCTGTCTACATCCGGGCGGTGCATCAGTTTTTGCAGGATGCCAAACTGCTTTTTGGTACTGGCAGACACCAGATACTGCCACTTCTGCGGTAGGATGGGCAGGTCTGCAATGCTCCACTTGACGTATTTGTCATCGTAGACATTAGGCGGAGCCAGTTCCACCAGATGACCCACACACCAGCTCACCAGATAGCCGTTGCCCTCAAGGTAGCCGTCCTGATGATTGGTGGCACCAAGAACTTTGGCATAGGACATGGCAACCGACGGTTTTTCTGCCACGATCAATTTTGCGATAAGAATCCCTCCAATCTGTTTCGGATTGCAATATGTACGGCGGCAAATGCCGCCAATAGAATTATTCTTCTGCGTTATCCTCCTCGCCGGTCTCCTCCGGCTCATCCTCCACAGGGATTTCAAAGTCGCCCTTGTCCTCAGTGTAGTTTGCATCGGGGTCAAGGGCTTCTTTTTCTGCCTGCTTTTTCTGCTTCTGCTTCATAAAGGTGTAAATGCCACCGCCAGCAACCAAACCGACCAGTGCCAGTACGCCTAAGAACGTAGCAGCATACTTCGTAACTTTGTTGCCACCAGTCTGTTCAGAACCGGATGCCTCCGCTTCTTCCGCAGCCTTTTTCGCATCCTCTTCGGCCTGTTTACGCTCCTGCTCTGCCTGCGCCGCCGTTTCTTTTTCAGCGGTGTAGGCATCGGCATCTTCATCTTCCATCAGGGAAAGAAGGTCGGATTCATCCACAAGATTCATGAAATGAACGGTGTTTTCCCCCTTGTCGTTGCGGTCGATGACCAGATAGAATGTGTTGCCAGACTTCGACACCAGCGTGATGAACTGCTGGCCAGAGCCATCCGAATAACTGGTATGGTAATCATCCACCAGCGTCAGATTGCCCTCCGGGGTCAGGGCACCAGCTTCCTCATCGGTCACAGTGACCACATCTTCTTCATCGGTGGTAGAAGTCAGGACGGGTTGTTCTACTTCCTCCACAGGCTCACCACCATAAGCAAAAGCAGGAGCTGCCATGCCAGCGCACAGTGCCACCGACAACATCAGGGCACAGAACTTATTCACCATCTTCATTATCAGATTCCTCCTTGTTGAACGTAGCACCGACCGCGGACAGCGCAGCTGGAGTCGGGGTGGAAGTTGCAGACTGCCGCAGCAGGGCGGCAAGCTGTTCCGGCGTGACCTTGGCGGTGCGCACCATCTCGTTGACCTCGGCGGCTTCCGCTTCCTGAATCCGCCGCTCAAGGCTTTCAATGCGGTTGTTGATCCTGATGCGACGCTCCTTTTCCTTCTCCAGAGAAGCGCGCAGCTTATCGAGTTTTTCGCTCATGTTTTCCTCCAATCATTTTGAAAGCCGCCCAAAACCGGACAGATATTTCTGCCAGTAGGACGAATGAATATCGGCATACTTTATGGGGTCACCGGCACTGACCATCATGCCATTTCCAAGGTATATTCCGACATGACTTTTTCCGGGGGTATCATACGTTCCTTCAAAGAAAACAAGGTCACCGGGCTTTGCTTCGGCTTCGGAAATATGCTGGCTCTTGTTCCACAGGCCGTTGGCGGTGGTACGCCCCACATCGTAGCCGTTCTGGTTGTACACCCAACAGACGTAGCCCGAACAGTCGAACCCGGTTTCTGGGGTGGAGCCGCCCCAGACGTAGGGCGTGCCCACATACTTTTGAGCCTCTTTGTAGATGGCGGCAAATTCGCTGTCTGTCAGGGCTTCTGCCGGAACGGTATAGTCGATTCCGGGTGTGCCAGAGCCATCGGAACCGCCAGCGGGCAGACCATCTTTGAACAGATACGGTCTGCCACCTTTGGTGTCTTGGAAAATCTCATAACGCTTCCACTGATCTTCTGTCAGTTCTTCCCGAATGACTACTTCCAGCCCGCGGTTTTCCAGCTTGGTATGGAATATTTTATACTGGTAAGGCACCTGTGTGGTGTAGGGTATACCTGTAAAAATATCAATCATCACCACCGTGCGGTATCGGGTCTGCACCTCCACCCATGTGGTTAGCTTGTATTGCTTGGCAAACGTCTCCTTGAGTTTTGCCTGTACCTCGCTACGGGTGTAGTTGTCATACAGGGTGGTCAGAAACGAAGTGAGCTGCCACGGGTCATGAGTAATCTCATCCAGATGATATTGATATTCGTCATATCCGGGATGGTCGGTGGGAGTGCGCTTGATTTTTTTATCAAGATCTTTCTCTAACTTTTTGTAGTCCGTTTCTGCACCTTTAATGTCCCGGTCTTCGGCGGTATAGATGGTCTGGCCGCTGACCTGCGTGGTACCACTGAACAGGATGGAACAGGACGAAAATGCCGACATGACCAGCAGCAGGAGTAAAAGAAAAACGCCCACGATCACCAGAACGTGTGCGTTGCTCTTTGCAAAATTGGCAATCCCGTTGACTGCGGTACTGACCACCGATCTTCCTTTGTCGATGACCTGTTCCATGCCGGACTTTGCAGCATTGGTGCCATTGGATGCCGCTTTGCCGCCTGCGGTCTGCGCCGCTGTGCCCGAATGGGCGGCGGCATAGTAACGCTGCCGGATGTCCTGTTTCTGCCGCCATCGGGAGAGCCAGTTGGAGCAGTCCTCGCCGGTGCAGGATTCGCCTGCAGCTTGTGCCGCAGTCGGATTCTGCGGGGAAGATTTTGCGGTTTTGGCACCCTTCTTGCCCTGCATCTTGGCTTTCTTTTTCAGCTTCCGGGCATAGATGCTCTTGGAAATATCCCGGACATTTCCTGCTGCCTTTTCGCCCTCGCTTAAAGCCTGCGTGCCCACATTATCGTCCTCGTACTGGTCAACCTCCCGATGCACCGCAGACCGGGCGGCAGCAGCGGCATACATGGCACGTTTCTGCTGCTTTGTCATGCGGGATGCTTCATCCGGGGTGATTTCGGCTTTGCCAAAACGCAGGTGCTGCGCCTTTTCCGCAGCTTTATCTGCGTCCAGTTTCAGCTTCTGTTTTTTGGGCTTAGACTGCTCGACCTTCGACTTTTTCGGAGGGGAGCGCGTGACTGTGCGCTCCGTGTCCTCCTCAAATTTCAGCTTCGGCTGTTTCTCACTCATGCTTTTGAGCCTCCGCAACTTCGGAAAGGCGGGTCGTAAGGATGCGGTACAGTTCAAGGTCTTTCGGGAAATGATCGACAAAGGGCAGGATCACGTTGCCGAAGAACAGCAGACCTTCACCTTCGCCAGAGTGGGTCACATAGGAAAGCTGGTGGGGCGAAATATTCAGCTGCTTTGCGAGGATTTGCCGATCGCCGTTCGCCTGATTGAGCATATAAACGAAGTCCGAATTCTCAAAAATATTTGATACTTCGGGGCTTGCCAGCAGGTCTTTGACGTTCTGGGTCAGGGCTGTGGGGATACCGCCCCACTTACGGAAACGCTTCCAGATCTCCACAGAATACGCGGCAGTCTGCTCCTCTTTCAGCAAAAGGTGGAACTCGTCCGCATAGTACCGTGTAGATTTTCCCGCACTGCGGTTGGCGGTCACGCGCCCCCACACGGCATCCTGCACGATGAGCATACCGAGTTTTTTCAGCTGCTTGCCAAGCTGCTTGATATCAAAACAGACAATGCGATTATTGATATCCACATTGGTGTGGTGGTTAAAAATATTCAAAGAACCCTTAACGTAAATTTCCAGCGCAGCCGCCACATGGCGGGCTTCCGGTTCGTCTTGCGTCAGCAGGGCGTTGTACAGATCTTCCAACAGCGGCATATTTTCTGGGGTGGGATTCTCGAAATACTTGCGATAGATCACATGGACGCAGCGGTCAATGACCGTCTTTTCCACCGGCTGCAAACCCTCTTTGCCGCCCACCACCAGTTCGCACAGGGACAGCACAAAGTCGGCTTTCAAAGCCAGAGGGTTATCCTCTTCCGAGTAGTTGCTGTTGATGTCCATCGGGTTGATATATTGGGTGCTGGCAGGGCTGATGTGGATGACCTGCCCATGCAGACGCTCCACCAGCGGAGCATATTCTGCCTCCGGGTCGCAGATGATAATATCATCGTCTGTCACGAGGAATGCGTTGCAGATCTCACGCTTTGCGCTGAAGGATTTACCGGAACCGGGAGTGCCCAAAATCA
>OOAA01000648.1_pt1 | contig 22893 bp, 16 predicted proteins | sample 1671671 | NCBI WGS metagenome assembly OOAA01 (sample SAMN06348180, study PRJEB24527) | human gut metagenome | biome: human gut; feature: ankylosing spondylitis patient; material: feces | host: Homo sapiens | place: China | collected 2015-10 | reverse complement strand
CCCAGCCGATGCCGTCGGGGTGCCGGAGGACGGCGTGATCCTCATAGCTGACAATATTGCCGGTGCCTTTGATCCTTGACATGATGGCGCACTCGCGGCCGATGTCCTCCACGACGCTGTAAAAATACTGCTTTGCCTGCGGCGGCGTCATGCCCTCGTCCAGCACGCTCTGCAATTCTTTCCCGCTCTGCGGGACGGTAATGACCTTCAGCGCAGCTTTGTAAACGCCGCCGAAGTCCTCCCGCTGGATCTCATAGACCGTCCCATAGCTCCCCTGCCCCAGCTCCCGGCAGATTTTCCATTTGTCAAACACAATGGAGCCGATCTCATATGTAGACATAGTTTGTTCTCCGTTTCTTTTTGCTACTCTTCCGGCGTATCGCCGACAACATGATATTCCCACTCGCCAGCATCATTCAAATCCACATAGTACAGCAATTTATCATCTTCATAGAATTGGAGCATCACTTTTTCTCCATTCTCGTTGTACGTATACACACACGTTTGATGCGGGCTACCTGAATTGTACACATCCTCCATAGTGCAATTGCCATTCGAATCATATTCGTAAAGCACATAACTTTGAAGAGAGTTATTCGAATCGTAATTTTCCTCCCTGAGCAGTTTTTCGCTCGAATCGTATTGATTCTGGGTATAGTATTGAAGAATGCCGTCCGAATCGTAGTATTCATCTTTCGTCCTGTTTCCATCTGAATCGTATTCGTACAGGACATACCCCAGAAGCGTACCATCTGAGTTGTAAAGTTCATTCCGTACACAGTTTCCTGCTGTATCAAATATCTGCACGGAATCAAGTTCTCCCTCTTCTCTGTAGGCTACCACTTGGTAGCCGCTTAGATTCCCGTTTTCATAAAGTTTTTCCAGCGTACCGGCTTCCTCATATTCCTGCAATGCCTCTGGAATCGTCTGCGGCACGAATATATTGTGGATAGCAGCAGGAACCGGAATTGCCCCAATCACGCATAGCACCACCGGCACAAGCAGAGCCGCCGCGACTATCCCAATGATCAAACGTCCTATTTTCTTCCGTTTCTTTTTTGTGCCTGCTCCTTTCGGCTCTTCCGAACCAAAGGCGGACTGTGTTCGTTCTTCACTGGTTGCCTCGGCCTTTGTGTGGTAATCGCCGGTAAGGACGCCCTGCGTTGCACTCGCTGATTTGGACGTGCTAGTGCCGAATGCCGCCGCATATCGCGCGGAAGCATACGGCTCACGATCCATCGTCAGCTCGTCTCCGTCGGGGTAGATGACGGCTGCGTCTGTCTGGGTGTACAGGATGGCTTCCAGCTCCTGCCGAAGCTGCTGGGGGCTGGAATAGCGGTCCTTGGGGTCAAATGCGCAGGCCTTTAAGACAATTTCGCCGAGGCGGCCTTCGCCGTAGAACGGGCGCGGCAGCGGTTCGCCGGACATCCGTCTGGCCAGCGCCTGCTCGCGGCTGCTGAACGTGATCGCCTCCGGCGGCTGTGGGAGAAATGGACCGCGATTCTTGTTCAGCATCCGGTACAGCACCAGTCCGAGCGAATACGTATCAACGCTGAAGCCGTATTCCCTCCCGGCGTAGACCTCCGGAGCCATGTAGCTGTACGTGCCCTTTTTGGACAAGCCCGAGGTCGTCCGCTCGATCGTGCGCGCGATGCCGAAATCGCCGAGCTTATAATCCCCGTTGTCGGAAATAAAAATGTTTTCCGGCTTGATATCGCGGTGGATGATGTTGTACCGCTGGCACAGCTCCAGCGCCTTGCAGATATCGATGCCGAGCTTGATGATGTCCCGCCGCGCCATCGGGTGCTCGTAGACATACGGCAGCAGCGGGTGCAGCAGCTCCATGCGGATGAGAATGTCCCAGCCGATGCCGTCCGGATGTTCGAGCACACGCAAATCTTCGCAGCTTACAATGTTCGCCGTGCCCTTGAGCTTGAACATGATGGAAAACTCATGCACAAGTTCCTCTACGATTCCGTGAAAGTATGCCTCAGCCTGCGAAACGCTCATACCCTCGGAGATCACGCTCCGGACCTCCGCGCTGCTCTGCGGAACCGTGATCACCTTCAGTGCCGCCCGGTACGTCTGCCCGAACTCGCTGCGCTCGATTTCAAATACTCTCCCGTAGCCCCCTTCACCAAGCAGCCGCGTTATATTCCAGCCATCCAAAACAGCCGCATCAACTGAATATTCCATATTTCTCCTTTGTTTTTCCACACTTATCTTATTGGTCTTTTGCTCTGCCGTCACGCACTTTCAAAAAAAACCAATCGAAAATCAGTCTCTTATGCAAGACTATCTTCCACTTTCAGCCCCACATAATGCACAACTCCACCTTCAACGTAAACCGTTGCTGTCTGCTCATTGAGTTGATAAGTAAACGTAAAGTCGTCATCACTATACCAATTATACTCCAGCTGTGCACCATTCTTCAGAATCCATTGGAGGGGTACATGGGGCGGCATTTCAGGAAAGCCGAATAATTCCAGTGCCATTTCCGCCGCATCCCCGACCTGCAATGCGCCAAGCGCGACGAAACCAGGTTGGTTTATACAGATGTCGCAGACAGCTCCACCCACGGGTGCAGCAAATAGAAACCCGAATTCATTCTCTTCGTAACCGGCAGGAATTGGCATATCCATACCAAAGCAATTGTACACCGTGTCTTGTGTAGCATCGTTCATCAGGTTGGATTTGGCGTAGGGATATGACGCATAAATGCTCTTGGCTGTTTCAATGCTCGTCTCTCCCAGCACCACGGAATCCACCGTCATTGGGAGCACCAGATCGCGAACCATCGGCCAAAGCTCGTCCTGCAGTTGCGCTGACAACAGTTCCGCTTCCCATTTTTTCAATTTTATCTCCGCATCTGCGTTGGGTTCAAGTTCCAAAGCAACTCGATAGTCTGCCGCAGCCCGCTCCAAATCAACAAGCTTTTCATAGGTGTCGCCACGGCCCAGGAAGGCTTCCGCCCGCTTGGGATCAATCTCAATCGCCGCCGTAAAGGCCAGAATGGCCTCTTCATACTTCCCCTCGGACAGGTAGCGCACGCCGAGGTCGTATTTCGTCTGCCAGTCGGGTGCTTCGTCCGCCGGTTCGGTCGTCAATTCGGCTGCCGGTGTCTTTGCGCACGCGGCAAGCGTCAGCAGCAACAGCGCTGCCAGAAGGATATAAAAGAAGCGTTTCATGTTGATTCTCCTGTTTATACCAGTTTTCCCATCCGCGCAGGATCACGCGTACCGGATCTCCACGGATTCTATCATGTAATAAAACGGGATCTCGCCGTCGAGATTTACATTCGGGTTGACCCGCAGCTTTGCCAGCGCGGTCATGTATAGGCCATCCATGGGGTAAGAATAGGACAGCTTGAGCACGGCGCTGCCATCATCCGAGCGTTCGAAGCCGTCCAGCGCCACCTGTACCGCGCCGCGGTCGCCTATGCCGAAATAATAGCATGTATCACTGTCCTTCGGACAATAGCTAGACACATAATCACGCGGCGGCAGCTCTACGATATGTCCATACATCGCATTTGCAACATCCTGCACATTTTGACGGCTATCCATCCGGTAACCTTTGTACATCCAATAATTGACGTCATCGGCATCAAGGTATCCCCTCTGATTGATTTCGTAGTTATTAATTGCCGTCCAGAAGCGGTTGGCATCTGTTTCGTCCGGATAGAAAATTCCCTCGCCCGAATCGGTGCTGTTCAGCATATCTGCGTATGCGTCTACAAGCTTCCGCGCACTGTCGGCAATGGTGTCATATGGCAGCGTATCGATATAGGCCAGTAAGGCTTTGGTGTCTGCGTCGTCCGCTGCGTCAGATGGCTGTGCTGCGGTTTTCTTTGAAAAATCCGGCGTTCGCGGTTCGCCGCGTATCTCTTTTTCGTAAGCTTCCAGCTCCTCCGCGGTCCAGTAGCGGCGGCTGTAGCGCCACTCCGCCGCGCTTTCGCCGCCGGAGATCCACGATTCGCATTTGAACATCCAGTAGGTATACGGCAGCGTTTCCCGATTCATGATCTTCTCTTTCAGATAGGGCCACCCCGCACTGCTCATATCGGAAACAGCATTTCTGTGCTTTTCATCGTCCCATTCGAGCCAAACCTGATCCCAGCGCCGGTACAGCCTTGCCCCGGTATCATCCAGTATGTATGTCGCTGCATAGTACCCGTTTATTCCCGTATACGCCCGCGAAATGTCGTTCAGATACGCGCAGCAGTAGGCGCCCATACGTTCATTGTAATACAGCATCAGCTCCGCGCAGCTGCAATAGTCCAGTCCCAGCTCCATTTGATACACGGTGTCCTCGATCTGCCCATCCGGTAGCACGCAGTAGCGGTGCAGCGTGAACTCTGACCGCACGAACCGGAACACAGCCGGCGTCACGTCATCCAGCGCAAGAAGCACGCTCCGCGTATATCCCTCCGGCACGACTTCGCAGTAAGGGTCGTCCAGCGAAGGGTCATAAACCACTTCCTCCGCCGTGCCATTGAGCGCAGTTCCCTCTATCGCGCCCGGCTTTTCCAGCAGGCTGACCTTGACCTGCCATATGTACTCCCGCAGGCGCTGGTCGTCCGTCTGTTCCAGACCAGCCTCCAGCGTCTGGAGCGTTTTCGCATAATCCTCCCGCTGTTCGCAGACCTGCGCCAGCTTGAGATACGCGTCCGCATTCCTGGGGTCAATTTCAATCGCGGCTTCAAAGGCCAGAATGGCCTCTTGATAATTGCCCTCGGACAGGTAGCGCACGCCGAGATCATACTGCGTCTGCCAATCGAGTGCTTCATCCACCGGTTCAACTTCCGGTGCTTTTTGACACGCAGCAAGCGTCAGCAGAAGAATTATTGTTAAAAAAACACAAGTGAACTGTTTCATCTCCATTTCTCCTTTTATCATATTCACTGTCCATGCGGCGCGGCATGCAGTGATGAAGCATCACCAAGCACATAAAACTTTCCGCTGCGCGTTTCACATTTTCTGTCCGACATACATGTATTCTCGATTTGGAAGCTACCTCTGACGCGAAGTAGATCGTCATTTAAGCTTGCACCATTTGTGCCGTAACTGTGATTTTCCGCCCCATTCTCCAGCCGTCACCACAACATCGTTCCGCTTTACTCCCGGAGCAGCCATTCTGTCTCGGCAGCCTCAAGCTGCTGCAGCGTGTCGGCATCGACAACGCCCGTTTGGGTAAGTGAATGGTTCTTTTGCCAGCGCATCAGCGCCGCTTCCGTAGCCTGGCCAAAATCGCCGTCGACAACCACGCCATCATAGTTCATGACAACCAACATAGCCTGTACATATTTGACGTCCTCTCCCTGGCTGCCCTGCTGCAGCGTGCGCTCCGGGCGGGGATAGAGGCTGCGGTCCGCTCTGGTTTCTGCGGTGATGGTATAGGGGTCTGCGCCGCTATTGGCTTTTTCTATATGCGTGATGATCCACCGGCCGCTGCGTTTCTCAAATGAAATGGTCTGAACGGAATCAAAGTAATCTCCAAAACGCATCAGATCGCATTCCGCCTCGCAGGTCGTTTCATCGAAGCTGACGATTTTCAGCGTCTGCGGGTCATAGTTAAATACGCCGTATCCGCGTCCGCCGCGAACCAGATACAGACCGCCATTGAATTCCCAAACGTTATCATTCAGCACGTCTGAAACGGTTGCGTAAGCGTTCTGCATAATGCCCAGACTGTCTACGTCCATATATTCTCTCAGGTTATCCAGAATCTGCTCCTTGCTGGAATAGTTCGAAATCGGATAATAGGAGCTGAACGTCGGGTCGATGGCTTCGTCTTCTGCGAGTGTACTCTCAAGCTCCGAGGTGGTCGCCGGAGACGGCACAAGGCGCTTGATTCTTCCGTACTGGCCGTTTTCATAGGAAACGATCGCCATATACGATCCCTGGCCCTCAACAAAAAACGTCTCACCCTCGACCGCGTTCAGCCATGCCAGATTCTCCTGCAAAAGCGCCAGAAGCTCCTGCTCGTTCAGTTGCGGCTGTTCCGGCTGCCGGCTGGCCTGTATGGAATCGCGCAGGTACTTTCTGCAATTTTCCGGTGTGCTGGCAAGGAAGTGCAGCACGTATTCGTCGTCAGCTGTGCAGGCTGCAAGGCGCTCGTCGAAAACAGCCTCGGAAACCTCCACATCATCGAGGTAGCATACCCGCTCACCGGACACATCCTCGGTTTTCGCGTAGCTCCAGAAATCATGATGCTCGATCTGCACGCCGTCCCAGCGGACATACTGCAGCTCGTAACCGGCAGACGTGCCGTGGCCCTCATTGACAATGGCTCCCGCCGTGGTGACGCGGACATCGGGATTGATCCAGGTATCGACAAAGCCGTGGTACAGCTCCGTCACCTGATCGTTTTTCCATGTATAGAGCGTATAATCGGTCAGCGCGATCTGCTCAGACTGCCCCTTCGTATCAATTTCGCCGCAGATCAGCTCCGGCGTGCCGTCTTCGTCCAGATCGACAAGCGCAAAGCCCATTGTGCCGTCTGTGCCGAGCAGCGCGGCATAGGCGCGCAGCGCCTCCTGCGGCCAAAGCTCGCAGAGCGCCTGCAAATATCGTTCTTCACCCGTCTCGAGATAACGCGCCTGCAGCCGCTTCGCAAGCTCCTTCCCGGTTCCAAGCGCCCGGCTGCATTCGATCAGACGCGCAAGCACATCCTCGTCCTTTTCGAGCAGCTTTTCATAATAGAACTCCGCCTTTTCATAGTCCTGCGCACCGTAGTACGCATCCGCCGCGCGGCGGTACAGCTCGTCCGTCTCGCTCCCCCACTGCATTGCCGATTCGTAATCCTCCGCAGCGCTGCGGTATGCATCCGTCTGTTCGCTGCCCTGCGCGCTCTGCGCCAGCTCCCAGTACGCGTCGCCTCGCTGCTCATACGCCTGCGCGTTCTTCGGGTCGATCTCGATGGCTGCGGTAAAGGCCAGAATCGCCTCTTCATACCTTCCGTCCGACAGATAGCGCACGCCCAGATCGTACCGGGACTGCCACGTCGGCGCGGACTGCTCCTCAGCGTCAACGGAATGCGCGGAACAGGCGCTCAGCAAGCCGAGCAGCGCCAGCAGGAAACACATCATCTTTATTCTTTTCATACTTTTCTCCATTTTTTCCAAATATCTATAACGCAGACAAAAGGGGCAGCGTGGAAGCACTGCCCCTTTGTAATTCTGTCTTAGTTGAAGCTGCTCTGCATGGTCGCCTTCAGGCCCTGATCCGTGTTCTGCAGCTCGCGGGCCGCCGTATCCATCAGCGTTGCGTAGCCCTCCAGCATTTCAGAGAAGCTTGTGAAGCTGCTCTGCATACTCTCAAACTTTGCAACAAACGCAGCCTGTGCCTCGCCCTTCCAGGTCTCGTTCAGCGCAAGGATCAGCGAGCGCAGCCGCGCCATCGTGTCATCGTGCTGACTGCGGAGATTGCGGACCTCTGTCGCCTTGGAATTCAATACCTCGGGTGTTACCTGAATCAATGCCATGATCATTTCCTCCTATTTATATTTTATAAATTTTAAACTTCAAATTCAGCTGTCTGCTTTTTCTGCGTTTTTTTCCAGCTCTTCTCTCACGCTTGCCTGATAGCTCTGCACCTCTGCGTTGATGTAGCCCAGAAAATGAACCGAATCAATATCCTCATGCTGGAACAGGAACATCGTTTCCGCATCGATATACCCCTCCGGGAACGGTTCGCCAATGTAGTCATACGTGGTGTTTGTCTGCTCGTCATGAACGATTGTGCCGATAATGAGCAATTTCCGTGTGGCGCCCTGCAGAGCGACCACGCTTCCGATCGGAAGCAGATCCTTATACATAATACATATCCTCCCTTACTGGTGTTTACCGGAACGCAAATTCCAGCATCTCATCCACATATTTTTTGCTTTGCTTATAGAAAGACTTCACATTTTTCGCCGCTTCGATCACGAAATTCGCCGTCGAATCAGCGTCCATGAACTTACTCCGGAGCCATTCATCCGGCTTGTAGCATTTGAACTCATTCCCGATGACGTCGTCAAACGAGGTTTTGCCCCACACAAAGGAATATCCGGTCTTGCCCGTCAGATCCGTATTGATCTTTCCGAACGACTTGAGCATTTTCTCCGTGCCTTTCAGGAGCGACACCATATCCAGTCCCGTATAGGCCAGCTCGCCGAATTTCTCACCGGCTTTCTTGTTTCCGAGCATTTCGCCCAGCTCTCCGCCATTCTTCTTCAGCAGATCCTTCAGGTAATTTGTTTTCCCCACCTCGTCGTACTCATCACGCGCAACATGGACTATATCCGCGCTTGCGCTTGCAATATCGTTTCCTGCGCTGGTAATGATACAGAGTGCAACCGGAATTCCCGCAACGGTGCTGCACGCGGCAACTGCTCCGGCGATTTTGACAATACTCTTGCCGATCTTGACCGCGCCCTTGCCGTATTCCACGACATCATACATGGTCCCGTGATTCTGATAGCTTTTCTTTGCCGCGCTGACGACGTTCGAAACAGAGGTTTTGACCGCGCTGCCAAAGTCCGAGACATCGTCCTTGAGCTTGGAGAACCACCCCTTCTTTTTGCTGACCACCGCCTGCTTGACGCCGTCGCACAGGGTTTCGGAGGTCCGAAGGCCAAACGTCTTTCCCAGCTCGTCCGCGCATTTCTGTCTGTCGATCCCCCGCAGCGCGACAGCCGGCAGCGTTGTGGCCGCGAGGCCCGCGCCAATGGCGTCGGCGGCTTCGCCAAGCCCTCTTGCTCTGTGGCCGAGCTTCTGGTCCGTCTGCGTGAAGCGGTCGCTTGCGGCAAGCAGCATCTGCGTCATTGCCTCCAGCTGGGTCTGCTCTGTCGTGCATCTGCGGGAAAGCGCCTCCAGCGACTGTCTGATCTGCTGCGTCGCCGCGATCTGCATATCCAGTCCGTTCAGGACGCTGGAAACATTCACGGCGACCGCGCGCATTGCACCCGACTGCTGTCTCAGCCGTGCCTGCGCCTGCTGGACGACTGCGGATTCAATTTTGATCTGCACCGGCACAACCTCCTTACCATTCGCCGCCTCCGCCGGAACCCGTCCCGCCTGACGCGGACATGGACGCCTTTGTTCGTGCTTCTGCGGCTTCAAACTCATCTGCGGCCTTGCGGATCGTGTGCGCAAGACGCGACAGCTCATCCTGGATCTTTCGGATCTCGCGCAGCCGGCGCTCGGCTGCCTGATCGTATGTATCGGCGGCTTCTCCGGCCCACACGCCGACAAGCTGCTGCCGGAGCGCCTGAATGCTCTGCGCGATCTGACTGCATTGCTGCTCGCTCTGTTCAAGCTGTCTTGCCTGCGCACGCGCATTTTCATAATCTATGCGGATCAGGCTCATTTCTGAAGCTCCTTTCCAAGGGTGTGTTTCAGGATGGTTCTATCTTACACTATGTAAAATAATTTGTCAATATGTTAATTCAAATACGTTGTAATATACAAAAACTGGCGCTGTAATTTGTTAAAAACAGCAAATTACTCCAATATAGCGCGGCCCTGCAGGCTTGCGCCGTCCCAGATCCCGCAGGACGCAAGCGTTCCGGACTCCGCAATGGGCGCTCCCTGGTCGTACAGGCGGATCGCGGTGCAGCTGCCGTAAACCTGCGGATACAGGGCGCGGAGCATTTCCAGAACACGCGCATTCACCTCCGCGACCGGCAGGAACGCCGGAAGCTCCACATCCAGCTGCTCGTCTCCGATGGTCAGGGTCACGATCACATTCTGACAGGCCTTCATTGCGGCGCGCCCTCCCGTACCAGCGCACGCAGCGTGCGCCGGATCTGCTCCGGCGTGCTCCTGCGGACGATCCAGTCCTCCGTCTCCTCCTCGCCGGGCTCCAGCCGGAGCAGCATATCGGAATCGTACACAAGACAAAGGCTTTCCAGCGTTCGCGTCTGCAAATGGACCGTGTTCACGCAGCAATAGCCGCACCGCCGTTCCAGACCGGCAAGCAGAAGCGCCGCCGCGTCCTCCGGCATTCCGGCTGCCAGCAGCTCTGCCCGGCCTGCGTCTGTGTCCTTCAGACAGTGCTGCAGCAGCTCGTTTGTAAGGCTCCAGTACGTCTGCGCCTCAGGGGCTTCCTGCGCTTTGCAGCACTCCATCAGCCTTGCAAGCGCCAGCTCTTCTATTTCCCCGTCCGCAGCTCCGGTCAGGCTTGCCAGCTCGCCATCCTTTGTCAGCTGCGCCCAGCAGCTCCCCTGCCGGTACAATACGACGGACGGCTCCGCCTGTCCGCAGTTGACCGCATCGACAGTCAGATACAAGTCGCATTCCGCACAGATTTCAATGAGCCGCCGCAGATCGCCGCGCACGATCGCCGCGCCTTCAAATTGCCGCGTGATCGCGCCGCTCTGCTCCAGCTCCTCCAGGCAGACTTCATACGCCGCCCGGATCTCCTCGTGATCCATCATCATAAACGGGTCGCGCACGCCAAAAAGATGCTCCGCGCCCAATTCGGACGCCAGCACGACCAGCGCTCTGATCGAGAGCCTGCTCCGCTCCATTTTCTCTGCCTCCTCTATCTCCTCTATTTTTGCACTGCCTTCAGCTTGACCGCATGGCCATCCTGAACCAGATAGCCCATGCCGGCGCCTGCATCCTGTGACGCGGCGCTGTACGCCAGATCGGTCCGGGCAAACATATGCGCCTGCGCGCTTCCGCCAAGCAGAAGGGTTGTTTTTCCGGTCATTTCCATGGTGAAGCGCTCGCCCGAAGCGGACAGCTTTGTAATGTCCGCCGCGTTTCCGCTTACGATCACCGCGACGCGCAGCCCTTTGCCAAGGACCAGAATGCTGGCCAGCCGCCGCAGCGTCTGGTCGTTGATCGAATCGATGCAGCGCTTCAGATCGTCAATGCAGATCAGGATCCACGGCCAGTCCGTGCTCCCGGCGCTCGCGTCCTTTCTTTTCTGCATCTCCGGCATCAGCGCGGCGATCTCACCGTCAAACGCCGCCGCAGCCTGCGCCTGCGCGCCGTGAAATACAATGTGCTTTGCAGGCGCAAGCTTTTCTGCGGCCTGCGCAAAAATGGCCTGAACGGTACTGCTTCCGTCCTGCGCGCAGGAGATCAGCAGAAACTGCTCCTGCGCAAGCGCGGCGAAGCACGGCTGCACGGACTGCTCCGTAAGACCGCAGAGGATCTGCTCCGACGGATATTCCCGCCAGTCCACGACCTCCGGCAGCACCGGGATCGGCGGCGGGCAGGCGCCTGTCCATGCCCCGCGCATCAGCCCGGCAAGCCGCCGGATCTCATTGACGCGGTCGATCTCCCGTTTTCCCGCTGCGGGAAGCGCCGTCTGGAATTCCAGCGGCGGAGTGCTTCTGACCAGACCGCGTCCGGCCAGATTTTCCGGCTCCAGACCGTTCGTTTTGCCGACGATCTGCGCGTAATCGCCGCGGTCCGTCATCCGCAGGCAGACAGCCGCCTTGATGTGCTGGCTGATCCGGTACGGCAGCGCGTTCACCGCGCCAGCGCTGACCAGCAGATACATCCCGCAGGCCGCGCCGTCCCGCACGAGCGTCTGCAAAAAGCCGTCGATATCCGGGTACAGCTCCAGCGCAGGCGCAACGTGATCCAGCAGAAGCACGATCCATGGCAGCTGCTCGCCGGTGGCTTCCCGGTAAGCGTCTATGCTGACGAGGCCCTGTCCGGCAAGCAGCTTCTTCCGGCGGTCCAGCGTGTCGATGAGCATGGTCGTCAGCTTGCTCTGCTTCTGCGCGTCGTCTCCGTCCACGATGCCGCCGACGTGCGGCAGCTCCCGGAACAGCCGGAGGCTCCCGCCGCCGAAGTCCATCAGATAGAGGTGCACCTGCTCCGGAGAATAGCAGAGGGAAAGAGACATGACCGCCGATTGCAGCAGCGTCGTTTTCCCGGTCGCAGGCGCGCCGTAGACTGCATAGCTTCCGGATTCCGAGAAGTTCAGCGACATCGGGCGCTGCGACTGCGCCGCAGGATCGTCCAGCAGGCCGATGACGGCCCGCAGGCCCTGCTGCTGCGTTTCCCAATGCGCGCCGTCGAACGCCGCGCAGACGACGTCGCGCAGACGCAGCTGCTCGGGCAGCTTTGCCGTCCAGAGCTGCCGCGCCTTTTCCACGCCGCGCTCCCGGCAATAGCGGTCCAGATAGTCCACGACCGCATTGATCTCCTTTCGTTCGGAGCGGTATCCCGTTGTTTTTTCCGGTTCGTAGCAATGGCGGTTCCCGTACAGGTCCACCACAGCCGTCTGTCCGCCCGTCTGCCCCGCAGCCTCGCGGAACGGCTGATAGGGTGCGCCGCTCCAATAGGACTGGATCTGCTCATAGACCTCGTCCTCGCCCACCTGCACGTAGGCGCGGCCCGGCGTTGTGATCTGCGCCGCGTCGGTATGGTGCAGCATCTCCCGGCTGTCTGCGGCGTTTGCCACCTTCAAACACCAGCGGAAGCGCGTATTCGCGTTCATTTTATCGTCTACAACACCGGCGGGCTTCTGCGTCAGAAGGATCATATGGACACCCAGCGTCCGGCCAACCGCGAACACGCGATTGACCGCCTGCATGAATTCCGGGAACCGGTTCTTGAATTCCGCGAACTCGTCGATCACGATAAACAGATATCCCAGCTGCTCATCCGCCTTGCCCTCGCGCAGCAGCCGTCTGTAATCGGAGATATTGCTGACCTTCCAGCGGTCGAGCAGCTCCTTGCGCCGCGTCAGCTCGTATTCGAGCGCGATGAGGTTCCGGCCGATGCTCGTATCCAGATCGGATATGCGTCCGGCAAGATGCGGCAGATTCTGGAACGGGAGCAGCAGGCCGGTGCCCTTAAAGTCGATCAGCACGAAGCTGACCACATCCGGTGGGAAGCGGACTGCCATCGACAGGATCCAGGACTGCACCATTTCGGACTTGCCGGAGCCGGTCGTGCCCGCGACAAGGCCGTGCGGCCCGTGCCGCTTTTCATGAATATCGAACAGGAACGGCGTGCCGTCGCCGCGAACGCCGATCGGGACCGCCATGCTGCGCTCCGGCTCTGCGTTCGCCCAGTTTTTATCCAGTGCCAGCTCCGAGGGCCGCGAAACGTGATAGCCCTGCAGGAACGACACCGAGCGCGGCAGCGCCGGAGCGCCCTTCGCCTCCATGCGGAGCGGCGCCATGCTGCGTGCGAACTGCTCGTACCGGGCCTGCGGCACCTGCTCCGGCTGGAACGGCTGCTTACGGGACGCGTGCCTGCGCTCAAACAGCACGCCCACTGCTTCCCTGCAGTCCAGAATATCGTGGCATTCCTCCGGGAGCAGATCAATCCGGTCAAACAGGTACAGCACGCTGATGCCAAGCTCCCGGCGGTTTGCCGTCAGAAATTTCATAAACGCGTGCTGCGTGACCGTCTCCGGCGCTGCGCACACGAACAGGTACCACGGCTTTGCACGCGGCGCTGCGCCGAGCCCGGCGTTCTGTCCGGCAGCGGCCCGCGCCGAGAAGACCGGCTCGAGCCGTTCAAGCAGGGCGCGGATCGTTTCGGGCGTGTTTGCGATCAGGCGCGCCGTATGCCCCTCGTCCCAGCAATGCGGCAGCCAGCGGCAGAATTCCCACTGCGCAGTCTCCTCCTGCTCGCAGAGCACGACGATCCGCAGATCGCAGTAGCTGTGATGGGCCGCGGCCTGCACGATCAGATTTTTCCCAAGCGCGACGCAGCGCGCGCGCTTTCCCACAACGCCGCAGGACAGATGCTCACCCAGCGGAACGCAGATCGGGCAGTCCGGAACCATGGCGAACCGCTCCGCGATCTGCGTCGGCTGCTCCGCGAGGACGTCGCTTTCCAGCCGCAGCATCTGCTTCGGCGCCTGAACCGAGAAGCTTGCCGGGAGCGTTCCGCTGCCAACGCGCAGGGAAAGAAAATCCTCGTCGCGGGAGAGCCGCCCCCACAGCTCCCGGTCGACCGCCGCCGCTCTTCGGATGCACACATCCGTCGACGGGGACATATGTGCAAGAACGGTCTGCTGTTCGCTGCGAAGCGCCTCCAGCTCACGGACCTGCTCCTGCAGATACGTGCTGTATGTATCCAGCCGCAGCTGCTGCTGGGAACGGTACTTTTTCTTTTCACCCCGGTAGCGGAGGATCGATACCACCACGCCGATGATGGTCGTGGGGACGCTGAAATACAGCATGGTCATCACATTGGTGACCAGAAGGCACACCGCGACCATCACGATCACGCTGAGCAGCGGCGCAAGCAGGATATTCAGCCAGCTGACATTCGGCTTTCCGCCGATCGTCGGCGGCGCCTGCAGCTCCAGCGTTTTGCAGGGCGTTTCCTCCAGCAGGCGCGGCGACGGCTTAAAGCAGAACGGATATGGATCATCCGGCGACACCGCCGTCCGCTTTTCGGGCGCAGCGGCCGGCTTCACGCGCACAGCCTTGCTGCTCCACACGAAGAGCCGGTCCCCGCTGACGCGGAGCTGGCAGAAGCCGATCGAGAGCACATCCCCGTCGGCAAGCACGCCGCTTCCGGCAAGGCGCATATTCAAATAGGTGCCGTTCCGGCTTTTGAGATCCTGAAAGCGCCACCGGCCATCCTGATAGAACAGCGCAGTATGCTTTCCGGAGATCTGCTGATCCGCGATCTGGATATCGCTGTCCGCGTTCCGGCCGATCGTGAGCCGTTCCGTCCCGGTCAGCGGCACCGGAACGGCGGCCTTTGTGCGGCATGGGTACGCCGTAAGCGCGAGATGCGCGTCCGGATCCAGAACGAGCGATTTTTCATACGGGAGCTTCTCCTGCCGGAACCCGGCGCCGGCCACGGACCAGCTATCCGCGTCCGTTTTGACCGTGATCGTCTTTTTTCCAAGACAGGCAGCGGCAAGCTGAATGGTGCAGCCCGCAGCTTTTCCGATCGTGCACGTTTCGCCTGATTGGAGCTTCGCCTCAAGCAGCCGCTCCCGGTCATAGATGCGTATGATGATCTCCATATCTGCGTCTCCCATCAACCGTTATTGCCTGAATTGATTCAGGTCAGTAAAGGAAAAAATACGCGCCAGCTCGTCCGTATAGATTCCCATCACAGGCAGAAGCTTTGCGGTCTGCGCGTTTTGCAGGAACAGGAACAGCAGAGACAGGAAATTCGTCCAGCTCAGCTCCCGCGACTGATTTTCAATCGAGGAGATCGTCTGCCGCGTAACGCCGATGCAGTCCGCCAGCTGCGTCTGCGACAGGCCGAGCCGTGCGCGCAGCGCCGGAAGATTTTCCGCCATCGCCTGTGTATACTTTTTTCGATCCAGACTCAGAATTCCCAGTGGCTCCATGTAATTGCCTCATTTCCAAAATATCTCTAAATTTATCATACCAAATGGCAGTCAGATTGTCAATTTTCACATCATAAAATGCTGTGTCAGTGCCTCCCGGAGAAGCAGCCGTTCAACAGAACGAGGCTGCCGCAGATTTTTTCATCTGCGGCAGCCTCGTTGTTTTTACGCAATATCGTACTGACTTTTATAGATTTCGTAATAGAAGCCCTTTTTCTCCAGCAGATCGCGGTGCCTGCCCTGCTCCACAATACGGCCGTCGCGCAGAACCAGAATGAGGTCGGCATCGACGATCGTGGACAGGCGGTGGGCGATGATGAAGCAGGTCCTGCCGCGCATGAGGCGGTCCATGGCTTTCTGGATGAGCAGTTCCGTACGCGTATCGACATTGGATGTCGCTTCATCGAGAATCAGCAGTTCGCGCTGCGCGAGAAGCGCCCGCGCGATGGTCAGCAGCTGCTTCTGGCCAGAGGAGATCGATGAGGTATCGCTGCCGACCACGGTATCGTAGCCCTTGGGGAGCGTGCGGATAAAATGGTCGCAGTACGCCTCATCGCAGGCACGGATAATTTCCTCGCGCGTCGCGTCCGGCTTGCCGAAGGCCACGTTTTCAGCGATCGTGCCGCCGAAGAGCCACGTGTCCTGCAGGACCATGCCGAAGCGGTCGCGCGTGGAGGCGCGGGAATAGTCCGCGATGTCGCGCCCGCTCAGCAGAATACTGCCGGAATCGACGTCATAGAAGCGCATGAGCAGATTTACAATTGTTGTCTTGCCCGCGCCGGTCGGGCCGACGATGGCGACGTGCTGGCCCTTTTCCACGTGCAGGTTCAGATCCTGAATGAGCTCGGTGTCCGGCTCGTAGGAGAAGTCCACATGGCGGAACTCTACGCTGCCGTCTCCGCCTGCGGGAAGCTCCTGTTCGATCGGCGCCTCCTCCGGCAGCTCCAGCAGATCGACGACGCGCCGGGCGGCCGCCTTGGCCTGCTGCAGGGTGCTCAGGCCATTGGAGATCTGCTCAAGCGGCTCGGAAAACTGCCGTGCAAACAGCACCAGCGTCACGATCACGCCCACCGGAACGCCCTGCCGCACGATGAGCCAGCCGCCCAGCAGGTTGATGGCGATATACGCCAGCGAATTGGACGCGGCAATGACCGGCTGGACGATGGCGGAGAGATAGGTTGCCTTCGCCTCGGAGACGCGGCGCGCATCGTTGATCTGCGCGTGGCGCTCGGCGCAGTGCTCCTCGAGGTTATAGGCCTTTGTCGTCGCGTAGTTCGTGTAGGCTTCCTCCACAACGGAATACAGCTCGCCGGACTGCTTGAACATCTGATGGAAATACGTTTCCGAGCGGCCCGCGATCTTGGCCGACAGCCAGATGGAGACCGGCATGAACACGATCACGGCCAGCGAAAGCTGCCAGTTCTGCAAAAACATCACGACCGCGATGGCCAGGATCTGCAAAAAGCCGCCTGTAATGGTGTCGAGGACGGTATGCAGGGAGCCGCCGATCCGGGACACGTCCTCCGTCATGCGTGAGAGAATATCGCCGACGGGCGTGTGATCGACAAAGCTGACGGGCAGGCGCTGGATTTTGTCGGAGATCTGGATGCGCAGATTGCAGGTAAAATACCGGCTGACGGCGCGGTTGAGCAGCTGCATTTTGCCGTAGCTGATGGCGGCGCGCAGGAGATACACACCGGCCAGCGCCAGAAGCCCCGGCGCGAGCTGCGCCAGCACGGACGCGCCCGTCTCCGGCGCGTCAAAATAATCGATCAGGATCTGCACCAGCGCGCCCATCTGCGTTGGGATGATCAGCGCGCACACAACGAGCGCCAGACTCATGACGACGCCGAGCGCAAGCTGCCAGCGGATGGCCTTCGCGCCCTTCAGCAGCTGGATGAGCGCGTCGGCGGAAACGTGGGTTTTCTGTTCCTGCTTCACTTCGCGTCACCTCCGGTCTGTGAGGCATAGATCTCCTGATAGATCTTGCAGCGGGACAAGAGCTCCGCATGAACGCCGTGGTCGACCAGCCGCCCGCGATCCATGACGAAGATGTGATCCGCGTTCATGGCCGAGGTGATGCGCTGGGTGATGACGATCTGGGTCTTGCCCTGAATTTTCTCGTTGAGGCTCCGCCGCAGATTCGCCTCCGTCAAAAAGTCGAGCGCGGAGAAGCTGTCGTCAAAGACATAGATCGGCGCGTCCTTTAAAATGGCGCGCGCGATGCACAGGCGCTGCTTCTGGCCGCCGGAGAGGTTCTTGCCGGACTGCTGGAGCGGATGCTCCAGATGCTCGGGCAGGGAGTTGAGGAAGGGCGTGAGCTGCGCGATATCGGCGGCTTCGAGAATGTCCGTTTCCTCCGCACCGGGACGGCCCATCTCGATGTTGTGCCGGATGGTGCCGGAATACACGGCGGTCTTTTGCAGGACACAGCTGATGTTCTTCCGGATCACGCCCCGGTCGATCTGCGAAGCGCTGACGCCGTCGAAGAGGATCTGTCCTTCGGTCGGCAGACGGAAGGACAGCAGCAGCTGCACGAGCGTACTTTTGCCGCTGCCCGTGCCGCCGATGACGGCGATCTTCTGCCCCGGCAGAATGTGCATACTGACATTCTGCACGGCGGCCTCCGACGCGCCCTCATAGCGGAAGGTCACATGGTCGAGGGCGATTTCGCCCCTGAACGTGTGCTCCGCGCCTTTGGCTGTCTCCTGCATTCCTGTGGCGTGAAAGATCTCGCCGATGCGGTCCGCCGCGACCTTTGCGTGCGGCAGCATGACCATCGCGAAGCCGCCCATCAGAACGCCGTTGGCGACAAGCGCCAGATACTGGATGATGGCGAAGATATCGCCGCCGGAGATGGCGTGGCTGCCCGTCTCCATGCGCCAGCCGCCGAGCCATATGATCGCCACGCCCGCAAGATTCACAAGCAGCACGGCCGCCGGGCTCAGAAGTCCCATCTGCACGTTGGCGTTGATGATGTTCTCGGCCATGACGTGTGTGGCGTCGGCGATCTTCTGCTGCAGACTCGCTTCCTTATTAAATGCGCGGATAACGCGGATGCCGTGCAGACGTTCGCGCATGACGTCGTTCTGAATGTCGATGTACTTGTCAGACGTTTCGTGCAGGGGGCCGATCCGTTTGCTGATGGGCCGGACGATCAGAAAGATCGCCGGGACGAACAGCAGCAGGATCAGGCTCATCATCACGTCCTTGCGCAGCGCCAGAATGACGCCGCCGAAAAACAGCACCGGAATCGTAATGAGGCTGCCGGAGATCATCGATGCGACCCAGGAGACCGTTCCGATATCGTAGGTCGACCGGGACAGGAGCGCGGCAGCGCCGATGGCGTTGAATTCCTCGAACGTCATATTGTTGACGAGGGAAAACACGTCCGTGCGCAGGTCGGCGTTGAAGCCCGCGACCACGTCACAGCTGATCTTCCGCCCGGCCAGAAGCGCGGCAAGGCCAGCCGCCGCAACGGCCAGCATCCACGCGCAGCAGCGCACGATATACGCAAAGTCCGACTGCCGGACGCCGTTATTCAAAATGTCGTTCATGATCGTCGGCAGCAGCAGATCGCACACCGTCGCCGCCGCGACCAGCAGCATCGCCAGCGCAATGCGCCTGCGGTACGGCTTCAGATAAGGCAGGATATCCTTCATGAATGGCTCTCATTCCTCTCTGTAGTTCATTTCCCGGAAGACAGTCTAGATTTTCATTATAGCATGGCAAACAAGCGTTCGCAAGTGTCTTTTTTATTTTAAAGAGCCGAAGCGTTCCTGCTTTCCATGATCTTCAATCTCCGCATTTTTTCGTTATTATCGTATCTATGTTCATTATTGTCGAAATATCAGCTTGCATTGCAGTCTGGACGATGGTATGATGGCAGTGCTGAAACGGACAGCGGACTGTGCGGCCGCTTGCAGACCTTGTTCGTTCCAATTCCTCGTCATCCTTTCTGACATCTCCCTTCTGCATCCGCGCCGCACAGCCACAGGACCCCGCCGGGCACTGCCGCCCGGCGGGGTCCTGTGCGTTCGACCATGCGGAAATGTGCCTCTTTTTGTTTGAAATAGCGAAACACTCTATTGCAATCGCGTCCGGCTGCTGGTATAATGCAAGCAGAAAGGAAGCCTTTCGGCTTTGTTTTCCCGAACGCTGTTTTCTTTGGAGAATAACCATGCGATATAAGAAATTATTTGCCCTTCTGCTGGCGCTGGCGCTTGTATGCGGAAGCCTGTCCGGCTGCGCGTCTGAGCGGCAGACGGCCCCGGCAGAGCCGACCGTTCCGTTCACCGACTCGCTTGGCCGAACCGTCGACATCCCTGAAACGCTCACGCGCGTGGCCCCCAGCGGTACGGTCGCGTCGATGTTTCTGGCGACCATCGCGCCCGAATATATGACGACCATCAACGCAACGCCGTCGTCCAGCCAGTACAAATATCTCGACCCGCGCCTGATCGATCTGCCGACGACCGGCCAGATGTACGGCAGCAAGTCGACGCTGAATCTGGAATCCATTCTGACCTCCGGCGCGCAGGTCGTGATTGATCTGGGCGACAAAAAGGACAACATGGCCGCCGATCTGGACGCGCTGCAAAGGCAGATCGGGATGCCCGTGATCTTCATCGAGGCAGATCTTCCGCATATGGCCGAGGCATACCGGACGCTCGGAAAAATCCTGAGCGGCAAGGAGGCGCGCGGCGAAGAACTGGCGGCGTTCGTCGACGAGACTGTTTCGCTGGCGGAGGAAAACGCTGCAAAAATTCAGGATTCCGAGCGCATTTCCGTCCTGTACACCTCCGGCTCGTCCGGCCTCAATACAAACGCGAAAGGCTCCATTCAGGCGCAGGTACTCGACCTCATGGGCATTGAAAATGCCGCCGTGGTCGAGGACGTCAGCAATAAGGGCGGCGGCAATCCCATCAATCTCGAACAGCTTTACCGCTTTGACCCGGACGTGATTTTATTTACAGCAGGCAGCATTTATCAGACTGCGGCAGACGACGAGGCGTGGCAGCCGCTGCGCGCGATCGAAGCCGGACGGTATTACGAGATTCCATCCATGCCCTACAACTGGCTTTCCAATCCCCCGAGTCTTAATATGCTGCTGGGCGTGTGGTGGCTGGGAAATCTGCTGTATCCGCAGTATTATAACTATGATATGGTGGAAAAGACGCAGGAAATGTTCAGGCTGCTCTGGAATTACGACTTAACTGCGGAGGACGCGCGGGCCATGCTCGCCAATTCCACGCTGAAGGGCGCGTCATGAAACGGCTTCTGACACGGGGCGCGCTGCTGCTCCTGCTGGCCCGGAGGGAAGCGGAACTGGCCCTTTGGGGGGTGGAGCAGGATCTTTTCGCGGATGTCAAGGCTGAGGCGGTCTGCCAGCAGGACGTTCTGTTCTGCACGGATGAGGGGCTGATGACCGGAACCGGCAGAAATACCTTCTCTCCGGACAGGCCCATGACCCGCGCCATGGTCGTCGCGACGCTCTACCGTCTTGCAGGCAGCCCCGAAGTGACTGAGAAGGCCGCGTTCACCGACGTTGCCTCCGGCAGCTATTATGAAGCAGCCATCCTGAACCGCTTCACCGCTTCGCAGAGCGAAAAGGCATAAGCATACATCTTTCCTGTCTCCCGGCCGTTTGGCCGGGAGACAATTTTTCTGCGGTTTTCCTTGAAAAGCGGTAAAAAAACGAATATAGTTGATAGGGATAGGACGCACACAAGGCTTCCCTTTGGATGCCGCCATACCATTTTCCGGCGATTTGAACCTGAGGTATTATGATATGAAAATTCTGATCATTGAAGACGAGATCCTGCTTGCGGACTCTCTCCGGGCCATGCTGGAGGGGAAGGGATTTTCCGTCGAGGCGGTGCATGACGGCGAGACGGGGGCGGAATATGCCGAGACGGGCATATATGATCTGCTCATTCTCGACGTGATGATGCCGGGCATGGACGGCTATCAGGTCGCGCGGCAGGTGCGCGCGAAGCGCTGTGGGACGCCGATCCTGATGCTGACGGCAAAGTCGTCGCTTGAAGACCGCATCGAGGGGCTGAACGCGGGCGCGGATTATTATCTCACGAAGCCCTTTGACGCGCGGGAGCTGCTGGCCTGCGTCGGTGCGCTGCTCCGGCGGCAGGGCGCGGAGGTCAACGCGCTCTCGTTCGGCAACACGACGCTCGATCTGGCCTCCGGAACGCTGATCTGCGGGCAGCGGCAGCTGCGGCTGTCCGCGCGGGAATTCGACGTGATGCGGTATCTTTTGCAGACAAAGGGGCAGAATGTGTCCAAGGAGGCCATTTTGTCGAAGGTCTGGGGCTTTGATTCCAACGCGGTAGAAAACCATGTGGAGGTCTACGTCGGCTTCCTGCGCAAAAAGCTTGCGGCCATCGGCTCGAACGTGCGCATTGAGGCCGTGCGTCGGCTGGGCTATCATCTGGAGGTGGGCGAGGTATGCTGAAAAAGCTGCGTCTGAAGATCATTCTTGCGATCGTGCTGGTCGCCGCCGTGATGCTCGGCGCGATCCTCGGCCTTTTCTATACGCTGACGAAGCAGAATCTGCGCACCCAGTCGATCAGCATGATGCAGGCAATCGCGGCCGACCCCTTCGCGCCTGTCCAGCCGGAGCGCGAACCGCAGCAGGTGCGCCTGCCGTATTTCGTGCTGCAGACCGACGCGTTCGGCAATCTGGTCGCCATCGGGTCAAGCGATTACGATCTGACCGACCGGACGTTTCTGCGGATGGTCGCCGCCGCGGCGCAGGCTTCGCAGGACGCCATCGGCGAGATCCCGGAATACAGCCTGCGCTACTGCCGCGTGACCGGCAGCGTGATCTTTGCGGACATTTCCAGTGAGCAGCAGACGCTGCGCACGCTTTTGAAGACCGGCGCGCTGCTCGTCGCGCTCGGCCTGCTTGCCTTTTTCGGCCTTGCGGTGCTGCTGGCGCGCAGTGCGGTCCGGCCAGTGGAGGAAGCGTGGCGGCAGCAGAAGCAGTTTGTTGCCGACGCGTCGCACGAGCTGAAAACGCCGCTGACCGTCATTCTGACAAACACGGAGCTGCTGCAAAGCCCGGATTACGACGCGGCGCAGAAGCAGACCTTCCTCTTCGGCATCGACGCCATGGCGAAGCAGATGCGCGCGCTGGTCGAGCGGCTTCTGGAGCTGGCACGGGCCGAGAATGAACAGGCGTCGCGTGCATTCACGCCATGCGATCTCAGTCAGATCACTGAGAGCAGCGCGCTGCTGTTCGAGGCCGCGCTGTTTGAACGCGGTCTGACGCTGCAGACCGAACTGGAGCCGGACATCACCGTCAGCGGCGATGCGCGCCAGCTCAGCCAGCTCGTGGAGATCTATCTCGACAACGCCCGGAAGTACGCCTCCGGCGGCACGGTCGCCGTCCGCCTGTCCCGCTGCGGGAAGAACCGCTGCCGCCTGTCCGTCTCAAACGAGGGCGAGGCGCTTTCCCCGCAGGCGCTGCGGCAGATCTTTGACCGCTTTTCCCGCGCAGACGCCGCGCGGACGCGCGACGGCAGCTTTGGCCTCGGCCTTTCCATCGCGCAGGCCATCGCGCAGACGCACGGCGGCAGCGTCTGGGCAGAAA